>CXWL01051131.1_pt1 | contig 10484 bp, 12 predicted proteins | sample 590931 | NCBI WGS metagenome assembly CXWL01 (sample SAMEA3498368, study PRJEB10139) | groundwater metagenome | biome: water well; material: biofilm material | place: Germany | collected 2015-04-27
AGAGCTTTTGTGAGTTTCATTTTCATTTCCTTCAAGTTGATCAGCGTGGGGCTGATATCAGAGTGACAACAAACAGAGCGAACGCCGCCAATGACGCAATGTTCGTGCCACGTCATATGAGCCGCCGGAAAGACCATAAGAATCAAGCACATAGTTGACTGCCCCGCGCATGGACGGCGAGGCACTGTAAGAGATGCCGACAGACATCCGTCATTACAATGCTGACACCCCGCTCGCGACACACCAAAGGCAATTTTTCCCATCCGTTGGCCATCGTCACGGCGGCAGCCTCGCTGGTGAATACCGGCCGACGTCAAGACTCATCATCGGGAGAATCCGTGAAGCTGACTTATCCACCCAAAAACACGCTGCGTGCGCTCCTGCTCGCGACCGCCGTCATCCTGGCACCCTGGGCGCAGGGCGCCGCAGTGGTCGGCGAGCTGACGCCCAAATATCCGATGGACACGGTACAGCAGCGTCCCGACTGGATCATCGTGCCGCGAACCGCCGGGGCCAAAGCCGCGTGGGAGCAGGCGCTGGCGCGCATGGCTGCCGGACAAATCGACGAAGCCGCATTGGGGTTTACGGCCGCAGCCAAGGTCGAGCCGGATGCCATTGCGCCCCTGCTCGGGCTGGCAAACGTGGCGGTGCGCAGGGGCAAGCCACTGGAGGCCTTGAAGCTGGTGGAGCAGGCGCAGAAACTCGCCCCCGAGGCTACCGAGGTGAGAATTGCGGCCGGCCGCCTGGCCTATGCCCTGGGCAAGAAATCGGACGCTGAAGACCACTTCAAGCGCGCGGCGGCCGGCAACCCCCAGATTTCGGCGCCGCTGCTCGACCTGGGTGAGTTCTACATGGCCGAGCGCCGGCACGACGACGCCATCAAGGTGTTCACCACCGCCGCCGGACTGCCCGCCCCCCATCCGGGTGCGAGCTTCGGCTTGGGACGGGCGTTGCTTGCCAGTGGCCAGGACAAGGCGGCCTTGGGCGCCTTCGAACAAGCCGCCAAACTGGCGCCAGGCAATCCGCTGCCCATGGTGGCCATGGCAGAGCTTCACCTCAAGGGCGGCGACACCAAGCAGGCCCTCGCCTTGCTGGACAAAGCGCTGCTGCTGGACCCCAAGCTGGCATCGGCGCGGCTGGCGCATGCCGACGCCCTGGCGGCGCAAGGGTCTCGGGACCAGGCGCGATCCGAGTACCTGGCCATGCTCGAATCAGCGAAAGGGACGCAGGCGGCGGTCATTCATGCCAAGCTGGCGGCGCTGCGACACGCCGCCAATGACACGGAAGGGGCGGTGTCCGCCCTGAAACAGGCGATCAAGCTTGATCCCAATTTCCATCCCGCCTACAACGACCTGGCGTGGCTGACGGCGCAGCGCAAGCGCGACCTGGACAATGGCCTGAAGTGGGCCAAGACCGCGACTGAACTGGCCCCCAAGTCGGCCAGTTACCTCGACACCCTGGGCTACGTCTTGTTGGCGCGCGGCGAGAAGGACGCCGCCGTTTCCGCTTTGCGCCGGGCCATCGCCCTGTCCCCGGACACGCCGGATTACCACTACCGTCTGGGTCTGGCCTTGCAAGCCCAGGCGCAGACCCAGGCCGCCCTGGCCAGCTACCAGGCCGCCATCAAGACCGGCAAACCGTTTCGCGAGCTCGACGACGCCAACCGTCGCATCGCGCAATTGAATGGCCAGCCATAGCCCGGCGATTGGGCGCCGCCCGCTGCGCGTCAGCAACCTAAATCCACCCGGCTGAGCTTATGATGCCCCGTCACGCCACGTTTCGGGACCCATCCTATTGACCGGGGATCACGCAGTGAACCAGCCGCCTGCCACCAAGCCGAAGAACACCTTGCACAGCAGCTTGCGCAAGGCGTTTTCGTTCTTGCCCAGACCGCTGCGTTTTGCCATCTACCGCTCGTTTGTGGATTGCGATCCCCAGCCCGATCCGCGCCTTGTACTGAAGATTGCCGAGACCAAGGAGGAGTTGGAGGCCTGCTTCAAACTGCTGCACGACGCCTATGTGGGCAGCGGCTTCATGAAGCCCGACCCGTCCGGTCTGCGGGTGACGATTTACCACGCCCTGCCAACCACCACCACCTTGTGCGCCAAGTTCGATGGCGAGGTGGTGGGCACCATCTCGCTGATTCGCGAGAGCGTGTTCGGCTTTCCGCTGCAGGCGATCTTCGACCTGAAGCATGTGCGCGAGAAACCCGGCAAGATTGCCGAGGTGTCGGCCTTGGCGGTGCACCCACGGTTTCGGGCCACCGGCGGCTCGATCCTGTTTCCGCTGATGAAGTTCATGTACCAGTATTGCGCGACCTACTTCGACACGCGTCACCTGGTAATTGCGGTCAACCCGAATCGCATCGAGATGTACGAGTCGCTGCTGTTCTTCGCCCGACTGACCGAAACGCACGTCGAGAACTACGATTTTGCCAACGGTGCCCCCGCTGTCGGGGCCTCGCTGGACTTGCGCGAAGCGCCGGAGATGCTCAAGCGCATTTACGGCGGCAAGCCCAAGCGCAAGAACCTGCACTACTACTTCATGCGGCTCAAGCTGCCCAATATCCTGGTGCCGAACCGGCGCTACTTCACCACCAATGACCCGGTCATGACGCCCGAGTTGCTGGACTACTTCTTCAACCAGCGCACACAAGGGTTTGGGCACCTTAACGAGCGCGAGAAGACCCTGTTGCATTCGATCTACAGCCTGCCCGACTACCGGGCTCTGCTACCGCCGGTGTTTGTTGATACCGACCATCAAAGCAGCTTGCGCCAGCATCAGCGTTACGTGATCAAGTGTCCGGGTTGCTTCAATGTCACCGCCGCCGAGCAGGGCGAGCGTTACGACCTGAAGCTGGTTGAGTTCTCTGAGTACGGCTTCCTGGCCCACTCCAAAGTCCCGCTGCCAACCCGCATCTGGGGCGAAGTCACGATTCAGCTTGGCAATGACGAACGTTCCATTGTTCGCGCCATGGCGGTGCGTGGCAAGACCGATGGCGTGCATGGCTTCTACGGTTTCAGACTGGCCGAGACCGACGTATCCTGGCGCAAGTTCATTGGCGCGCTCAAGTCCGGCACCACCCATGACGACCTGGACAATGCCTCGGTGTTTCTGGCCGACGAGTAGGTCCGTTGCGGCCCCTTCCATCGCACGCCGATGAAGCCCCACCCCCTCACGATTGGCAAATACAGCGTTGAGCGTGAGCTCGGCCGCGGTGCCAGCGGCACGGTCTACCTGGGCTACGACCGCTTTCGCAACAGCCAGGTCGCCATCAAGCAAACCCATGCCACGCTGCTGACCGACGCTAGCCAGGCGGCGCGCTACCGCCGCCTGCTGCACAACGAGGCCACCCTGGTTGGACGCCTGAGCCACCCGCACATCGTGGCGCTGCTCGATGCCGACGAGGCGGCCGAACCGCCCTATCTGGTGTTCGAATACGTCGACGGTCAGGCACTGTCAAACTTCACGACACCGGACCACTTGCTGCCGGTGGCCGAGGTGCTCGACATCGCCTTCAAATGTTGCCACGCGCTGGACTATGCGCACCGTCAGGGGTTGGTGCACCGCGACATCAAGCCCGCCAATTTGATGCTGCGGCGCGACGGTGAGCTCAAGCTGGCGGATTTCGGAACCGCCCTGTCCTTGCGCGGCGACGAGACACAAATCGCCGGTCTGGTCGGCTCCCCCTCCTACATGTCACCGGAACAGATCAAGGAACAAACGCTGACCCACAGCTCCGACATGTTCTCCCTGGCGGTGGTGGTGTACGAGTTGCTGACCGGCCGCAACCCCTTCGCGGCCGATTCCACCTACACCACGATCTACCGGATCAACACCGAAACCCCCGCAGCGCTGTCCCTGATTCGCCCCGAACTGCCCAGTCGGCTGGACGAAGTGATTGGTCGAGCGCTGTCCAAGCTCCCCGGCGACCGCTATGCGAGTTGGGCGGACTTTGCCCAGGCGCTGCTGGCCATCAACCGTAGCCTGGTCCGGCTACCGTCGCAAACCAGCGAAGGCGAGCGGTTTGCGCGCCTTCGTGCACTGCCGTTCTTCGCCGATTTCTCCGAGGTGGCCCTGTGGGAAACCCTGCGCCTAGGCAAATGGTTCGACCTGCCACGCGACAAGGTGATGATGCGCGAAGGCCAGCCTGGCGACTCGTTTTGCCTGATCGTCGACGGCGATGTCACCGTCAGCCGCAATGGCCGCGTGCTGAGCACCATCTCGCGCGGCTCCAGCATTGGCGAAATGAGCTACCTGCAGCCTGACAACCGGATGCGTACCGCCACCGTGGTGGCCACCACCGACGTGGTGGCCTTCAAGATCCGCAACGACGCGCTGCGCCAAGCGTCGATCGAGTTGCAGGGCGAGTTCGACAAGGTGTTCATCCGGCTGCTGGTCAACCGCCTGATTGCCACCAACCAGCAACTCGCCGACTGGGACCTGGTGCTGGAGTGACCGGTGCGCCATCCCAGGACATAATGCGGCCGTTCGGCATGATCGGCGTTGACACCCCACCTTTGGAGGACTTCCCTTGAAAAACTGGATCAAGACCAACCGCGGCTTCATCATCTTCATGCTGTGCTTTGGCCTGTTTCGCACCGCCGTGGCGGATTGGAATCCAATTCCATCGGGCTCGATGCGGCCCAACTTGCTCGAAGGCGACGTGGTGCTGGTCAACCGCCTAGCCTATGACCTCAAGCTGCCGCTGACCGACACCGTGCTGGCGCGCCTGGGAGAACCACAGCGCTCCGACGTGGTGACCTTCTCGTCCCCGACCGACGGCACCCGGCTGATCAAGCGCCTGATCGCCGTGCCCGGTGACGTGGTGGAAATGCGCAACCAGGTGCTGCTGATCAACGGTCAAGTGGCCGACTACGCCGAACCCCAACCCGTGCTGGAACCCACCGATGCCGGTGGCAGCATCCAAGCGCTGCGCCTGACGGAACAGCTTGGCGACACGCGGCGCCGCGTGCAACTGCTGCAAGGCGTAAATGCGCGCAGCAGCTTTGGCCCGTTGATCGTGCCCGCCAACCATTACCTGATGCTGGGCGACAACCGCGACAACAGCGCCGACTCGCGCTACTTTGGCTTCGTGCCGCGCCACCTGCTGATCGGCCATGCGCATCGGGTGCTGGTATCGGCCGACATCAAGGGCAACTGGGCGCCACGCTTTGAGCGGTTTGGGCGCAGCCTGTCGTAGGCGACCGAAACGCTGCGGCGTCGCCTCAGCCCCAGAAGCGGCGGCACGGATTGGGCGTACAAACGCCTCGGCCACCCTCGACAAACTGGCGGCCATCACGCCAAGCACGGCCACCAAAGCGCTGGTTTTTCTCCCCCGTCGGGTTCTCTTAATCCATAATGGACGGCCCTTTAATCCTGATTGGACGGGCTTTCTTTCCCAAATGGACGGCGCCCTCACAAAGGGAAGATGATGAACAACCCTGCCACCCCAGAGTACTACCCACGCCACTTGGACGCGGCCTTGCGCGAGTCGCTGCAAGACACGCCAGCCGTGCTCGTCAACGGCCCGCGCCAGTGCGGCAAGACCACCTTGGTGCGGCAATACGAAGGGGCGATGAGCTACTTTTCGCTGGACGACCCCGCCTTGCTGGCGGCGGTTAAGGCCGACCCGCTGGGTTTCGTGAAACGCCTGGACCGTGCCATCATTGACGAAGTTCAGCGCGCGCCGCAACTGCTGATGGCCCTCAAGCTGGTAATCGACCAGGACCGGCGTCCTGGGCGTTTCCTGCTGACCGGGTCCGCCAACCTGATGGCGCTGCCACAGATTGCAGACAGCTTGGCGGGCCGCGTCGATATCCTCACCCTGCTGCCTTTGTCCCATTCAGAACTAACAAGGCGCCCGAGCGAGTTCTTGAGCCGCGCACGAACACAAGACTGGCCCTTGAATGCAAGTTCACAGCCCGAGCAAACCGACCTGACGCAACAGGTGCTCGCTGGCGGTTACCCCGAGATGCGTCAACGCGCCACCGCAGCGCGCCGCCAGGCTTGGGCGCGCGCCTACCTGAACACCCTGATCGAGCGCGATATTCAGGACATCGCGCACATCGATCAACTCAGCCAGGTGCCACAACTGCTGAGTATTGCCGCCGAGCTGAGCGGTCAATTGGTGAACCTGAGCCAGATCGGCGGGCAAATCGGGCTCAATACCAAGACTGTGGACAAATACATTGGCATCCTGGAAAAGCTCTTTCTTGTGCGCCGCCTGCCCGCCTGGAGCCGCAACGAACTCAGCCGCCTGATCAAGACGCCCAAGCTGCACTTCCTGGACGCTGGCCTGCAGTCNNTCCCACTACCGTGACAAGGACCAAAACGAAGTTGACTTTGTACTGGAATCCCCACTGCGCGAGGTGCTGGGCATCGAAGTCAAAGCTGCCGCCAGCGTCCACATGAGCGACTTCAAAGGGCTTCGCAAGCTACAAGAAGCCGCCGGTTCGCAGTTCGTCACCGGCATCGTGCTGTATGACGGGGACAAAGCGCTATCGTTTGGCGATGGTCTGTGGGCGGTGCCGCTGGATCGGTTGTGACCCGACAAACAAGGCCGTGCATCCACGCCCCTTAACAGACGCTCCCGCCAGCCGCGATATCCCGAACCATTAGTGTGCTGACATAGTTGGTATGCGGGCGCCAATCACAATGCCCGCACGCTTCATATCCCCAGCTCTTGTACATGCGAATGAAGCCCGTGGCCGGCGTGGCGGTGTCCAGCGCCATCCTCTTGGCACCCAGGGAGCTTGCGTAGACAAGGGCATGTTCGTGCAGCGCAACACCCACGCCGCGCCGCTTCTGCGCTGGCGCCACCGCGAACTGGCAAAAACTCCAGACGTCCGCAAGACGGTACAGGGCCACCGGAGACTCAGGTTGCGGTGGGCGCAGGGTAATGGTGCCAACGACTTCTCCGTCCACCTCCGCGACAAAGCCCTGGCCCGTAGAGAACCTTTCTGCGGTGTCTTCCACGCTTTGATGCGTTCCCCAGAAACGCAGCCCTCTTTCGGCGTGGGGCGCGTAGGCTGAATGAACAAGACTGGTCAACGCCAGCAGACCGTCATCGGCGCTGAGCGGTCGTACCGAGAGGTGTGACACTGAATTTGCGGAGCGTCCGATCTGATCGGTGCCGTCAGGCGACACAGGCGGATGACTAGGTTGGCCTGCAGTCACGCTCTTCGCGAGTGACGCGCAACGTACTGCTGCAACACGCCATCCATACGCGACTGCCAGCCCTCGCCAGTTGATCTGAAGTACGCCACAACCTCTGGGCTATACCTGACCGAGACAAGCAATTTCCTGCTCTCTAACTTGGGGCGACCGCGCACAGACTTCAGCGGAACCATCGCTTGCAATTGCTTGGGCGTCAAAGGCTGCGCGTCAGGGTCCGCCTTTGCGGCTGCTGTAATAGCCCTGTCTTCGGCCACGGTCGGCATGACCACTGGCGGTCGCTTATAAACTTTGGACATAGTGTTTCACCTCACGTCGAGTGGCTCTGCGCAAACTGATGATCCGTCGCGCCTCGCCACGATCCACGAACGCTACGTAGTAAAGAACCCCGGTATCCGGCGCGAGCGCGATCATGCGCATTTCTCCATACTCGTGGCGGGCATCAACCCAAACCCACGATGCATCCCAATCGAGTTGTACCGCCAGAGCCAATGACAAGCCGTGTTTCTGCTGATTGGACGCATCCTTGGCTGGGTCAAACTCAATCTGCATGGTTAATTGTAGCTACAATAATTTGACGCGACAATCACCAAGCACGCCACCGCTTACATGAGACCGCGCGCAATGTGGCCAAGCCGATCTTGGCATTGCCAAGCTACACGGCGGGAAACACCCAACAAGTAGGGCGTCATTGGCGCAGAAGACCCATGGAGTAGCTGTCGTAGTACGCACCATCGACGCGAAATGCTTGGCGATTGAGGCCCTCGACGGAGAAGCCCATTCGCTCGTAAAGCGCCTTGGCGTTGGCATTGTCAACCCGTACCGTCAGTTCGACTCGGGTGAAGCCCTTCTGCCAGGCGGCAGAAATTGCGGCACGCATGAGCGCGGCGCCAAGACCACGGTGTCGTGCAGCGGGAACCAATGCAATGCCAAGGATGCCGACGTGGGCACGCGATTCCCCGTGCGTAGGAAGAACATCGCACCAACCAGCGACGCAGCCATCGAGGATCGCAACGAAGTGCGGATGCCCGTGCCCAATGATGTTGCGGTAGAAGGCGAACGCCTCCTCCTGGGACGGTGCGGCTTGAAACGCGAGAAAGCGCTTCTCGCGCGCAACGGCATCGAGGGCTGCGCGCAGCCCGCCGAAGTGCTCCTCCCGCAAGGGGACAATCTCGTCACTCATGACGTTCAGCGTCGGCCGTGGGCGGACCGAGGTAGCTCGGGTCAACCACCAGGACCAGCGCAATTGCCGACAGCAACGTCGCCTCACGCCGGATGTTGATAGGTGAATGAAACAGCCCGTCTGGCGTCTCAATGATCTGCTGTCCAAACATGAGGGGGCTCCCTTGCGCGATCTACAGCTTGAATTTCGGGGCGCGACATGGCAGCCATTGCCTAACCATCAGATCACCTTCGAGGCGGAGTCCTCCGCAGGCGTTCCCTGGTGAAACACCATTTGCCAACCCGTCGGCTCACGCATCCACACCGACGAACGGTTTGTGGGGCGTTCAAGCTCTCCGGATGGCGCAATATGGGCAGACCTGTAAGTAAGCAAACCAACAACGGGCGTCAACACGACCAATCGAAAGTTCTCCGCGTGGACTTTGGTTGGCAGCGTTTCGGCAAGTCGTTGGCCATTGCGCCGAGCCTGTGGCTCATGAAGTTCGCACTCCAGCGATTGAAGAACTGAAAGAACCTGTTCGGATGTCATACGCGATTGACCGGGAATGTGTCCGGCGAGCCAAATAAATGCGTCAGTGTTCGATTGGCTGTTCACTATAACCCGCGACGCGTGCGTCTGGATGGCTTCTGGATGGCTGCAAGCGCCTCGCCTCCCCTCACTCCGGCACCACCCCCGTCACCTCGATCTCCACCTTGGCGCGGGGCTCCACCAGCGCGGCCACCTGCACGCAAGTCATGGCGGGGAAGTGGCGGCCCATGACTTCGCGGTAGGCGGCGCCGAGTTCTTTCAAGCGGGAGTTGTACTCGTCGCGGTCGACGATGTACCAGGTCATGCGCACCATGTGTTCGGGGCCGGCGCCGGCCTCGTGTAACACGGCGCGCACGTTGAGCAAGGTCTGGCGGGTCTGGGCGATGAAGTCGTCGGACTCGAATTGTTGTTGCGCGTTCCAGCCAATCTGGCCACCGACGAAGACCATGGCGCCGCGTGCCTTGATGCCATTGGCGTAGCCTTTGGCTTGTGCCCAGCCGGGGGGTTGAAGGAGTTGCATAAACCGAGTCTCTCAGGGGGATTGCTTGAGCTTGAAGCGCTGCAGCTTGCCGGTCTCGGTGCGCGGCAGCTTGTCCACGAACACCACCTCGCGCGGGTACTTGTAGGGCGCGATGCTAGCCTTGACGTGGTCCTGCAGGGCCTTGACTTGCGCCGCGTCGGCCGGCTCGCCGCCTTTGAGCACGCAGAAGGCCTTGATGAGCATGCCACGCTCCTCGTCGGGCACGCCGACCACGCCGCATTCAGCCACCGCCGGGTGCTTGAGCAAGGCGTCTTCCACCTCGGGGGCGCCGACGTTGTAGCCGGCGGTGATGATCATGTCGTCGGCGCGTGCCTGGTAGAAGAAGTAACCATCGGCGTCTTGCAGGAAGGCGTCGCCGGGGTAGTTCCAGCCGTCCTTCACGTAATTGGCTTGCCGCGCATCGTCCAAGTATTTGCAGCCGGTCGGGCCAATGACGGCGAGTTTGCCGACCGTGCCACGCGGCCGCTCGTGGCCGTTGTCGTCCACCACCCGCGCGCTGTAGCCCGGCACCACCTTGCCAATGGCGCCACGGCGCACCTCGTCCGGCGGCGACGAGATGAAGATGTGGAACATCTCGGTCGCGCCAATGCCGTCGGTGATCTCGATGCCGGTGCTGGCCTTCCAGAGCTGGCGCGTGGCATCGGGCAAGCCCTCGCCAGCGCTGACGCACACGCGCAAGGCACCGGCACCACGCAGCGCCATCTGCTCCTGCATGAACGGCGCCATCTGGCGGTAGAAGGTGGGCGCGGTGTAACAAATGGTGGCGCCCACATCGTGAATCAGCTTGGCCATGGCTTGCGGGGTATAGGCGATGTCGGGGTAATACACCGAGGCGCCGGCCCACATGGGGAACACCAGCATGCCGCCCAGGCCGAAGGTGAAAGCCAGCGGTGGCGAGCCCATCACAATGTCGTCCGGCGTGGCTTGCAGCACGTGGCGCGGCCAGGTCTCGCAGGCGGCTAGCACATCACGGTGGGTGTGCACCGCCGCCTTGGGTTTGCCGGTGGTGCCGGAGGTGAAGGCCAGCAGCGCGATGTCGTCGCTGGCCGTGGGGCA
>CXWL01006119.1_pt1 | contig 10483 bp, 4 predicted proteins | sample 590931 | NCBI WGS metagenome assembly CXWL01 (sample SAMEA3498368, study PRJEB10139) | groundwater metagenome | biome: water well; material: biofilm material | place: Germany | collected 2015-04-27
TTGTTGATGAAGCGTGAGGCGGACTTGCCGACCGTCGATTCCGCAAGTTCGGCGGCATAGCGGACCCGTTTGGTTCTGATCCTGATCTTGTGAATATTGGCATTGTTGGGTTTGTCACCTGCCTGGTGAATCTCCTTTTGGAGCTTTTTAAACTCCTGCTTGGCAAGGTCGTGCAAGGTTGCGGTGGATTCGATGGCGGTGGGGTCGTGCGGCGCTTCCCGGACCTGCCTGATCAGGTCGAGATATCTTGGGTTCTTCATCTGATTCAGCAGGATCTCCTGAGCCTTGCTCCGCTGGGCTTCCAGATGTGCGATGAATGGAATCAGAGGCCGTCGGTCTCGCGCCTCCAGTTTGGCAGATTCCTTACGGAAATAGGCGATTTGCACGTCGAGGTCGCGGGCCGGTCCCAGCAATTGGCTGAGCCAGCGCAATTCATCCCGCAGCGAATCTGCCCATTCAGGAATCAGCAGGGGCCTGGCAGCCCGCAGGACGGCACGCAACTGTCTCGTCGCCACGCGCATTTGATGCAGGCTTTCCGGCTCTCGTCCAAGCCTCACGCCCGGGTCGTGCGCAAGCAGCCATCGGGCGTGCCGTGCGAGGGCCCACCTCACATGGGTCAAGGCAGGCGCATCCGATGCCGGGGGCGTCTCAGGATTGGAGACTGCCAACGAAAGTGCGCGAAACAACTTGGGGCGTCCGTCATGATCCTCGGCTCCCGCTCGACGGAGTTGCCGTTCGAGATCGGGCAATGTACGGTCCTTTCCGTTCACCTGCTCGATTTCAAGTTCTCGAAAGCGCTGAAGCACCTCTCCGTCTTTCATGACGGAGACATGGTCGAGCATGACGTCCGCGACAGGGGCATGGTCGATGCGCACACGCACACCGGCCCTCCAGACTCGTAAAGTTGCCACAGGAATGAGCTCATGCTGTCCCAGATGGAGCGAGAGCAGATCGCGGAACAATGCCGGTGGAGTGGATTGACCATCGGCAAGCTCAACTTCTTGCCGGTCCTTCATCAGCGGGATTTTCAGCTGCCAGGCCTGTTTCCCACGCTCGACTCGATGGCGAAGGGTGATCCCCGCATGGGCCAGATCGTACTGGGGAGTATCGTAATAGGTCGAGATCAGCAGGCGCCGTGGAATCGGGGTGCCGGGGAACGCCGGGAGACGGAAACGGTCATCGACTGTCAGTTTGATTTCACGCTCGATAGTGGATCGTACAATCTGGTTGACAGCAAGAGGATCTAGCGGTTTCAAGGGTAGCTTATCGACAAGTACCATTGCGATCTCCTTGAGAACCTCTCCACTATCGCAAATGGTAGTGAAAGGACGCAATCCCTCATGGGTTTGTTTAGTTTCTTTGGTCCATCGAGTTCATTTCATTCAACCAAATCAACCAAAAAAACCAAATGAACCAAATGAACCAAATGAACCAAACAACAGTTTAAAAGTGGTATGCGACACCGGCAACGGCATTGAAGGCACTGTACACGCCGCTGAGTCCAAAGCCGGCGGGATCGAGGTTGGTGATCGTGGCGTAGTTGTATTTCCCTTCCACAAAGAGCGCCCATTCCTCAGTCGCCAGGACTTTCAATCCTAACTGTGTATTGAGTCCCGGCACCACTTGGCGGCCGTCGATCTGGCCAGAGCTGCTGAAGTGGAACGCGCCGCCGCCGACACCGACATAGGGCTGGAAGGTTGTCCCAGGATACCGAGCCACCACATTGAAGAGGACGGTGACCAACCGGAGCGTGCTTTGGGTCACGGGCAATGTCGATTGCAGGTTTTCCTGAAATGTGCAAGCGTTATTGGGGGTAGGAAGCGGACAAGCGGGATTGACATTTTTGATGACAAACGTAATGTCCTGGTCCGTCGTAAGGGTCTGTGTTTTGATCGTAGGAGTCGTCGTAAAGGCTTCCAGCTCCATCCCCAGCCAAGAGAAGCCCTCTTCCTTGAAGAAATATCCAGCTTTCACGCCGTAGAGGGGAGACTGTTTGAGGGAAAGGTCCGAAGTGTGGAAGTTCTGGGTTAATGTGTCTCCATTTATAATATTAGTACTGTTGAACCCGATACGATTCACTGCAAATGTCTGCCCATAATTATTCATGGTCGCATCCTTGAGCGGTTGGGCCGCACTGTAGCCTCCGTAGCCTCCCAGGTACCATTCACTGCGAGCCAGCTCCACCTGGAGGAGCAATACCATAAGTAACACAACAAATGTTACGAGCCGATTCAATTCCACGCCTCCTCGTCCCGGTTGCCTGTCCGTGCAGGTGTCAGAAACTAATCGACAAAAAACTTCGCCACCATAGTCCATCGGCAATGACGTACCCATTACGCGAAGATTAACGTTTGGTTAATTCGGCGACGAGTAAATCTGGGGAAACGATCGAAGGTGTCGAGTCGGTCAGCGGATTTCGATCGTAAGAATGCGCGGGGTTTGGTCACGCACAATATCCAGCTTCACCCTCCGTTCGTCCTTCAACTGCTGAAGGGCGGCAATGACCATGTTTGGATCGCGGGGTTCCATTCCATTGATGCGCTTCAATAGGTCGTCCGACTGTAAACCCATTTGCGCATATAATCCGTCGGCGCGCACCGCCTCAAGGAGCATGCCGTTGAACCGCCCCTCGACCATCGATACGACCGGTTGGGCTTGTAATAGTAGGAGAGGGATGTCCGAGAGGGCCTTTGCCAATTCACGTCGATCGATGACCTGAATCGGTCGATTGCTGCCATGAGAGGTAACGGCGGCAGTCGGCGATACCATCCTCGTGAGACTGGCAAGCTGTATGGAACGGGGGGGCTGAGAGAGAGCAGGAAGCCGTCCTTGTAAGGATTCCGGGAGAGGTGGAATGCGCCGGGCTTGATCCAGGTCGGTGAGCATCGCCAGTTCGAGCCATTCCTCTTGTCCCCCGTCTTTGAACAACACGCGAGTTTTTTCAATGGAAACAAGTTCACCCACGTTAGGAACGCGGTCATGGAGGTGCAGCAATTTCTGTTGCTGATTAGTTCGATCCTGAATGATCGCCATCGGCTCATCTCCGATGCCTAGCGCTGTGCCCTGCAGCAACAGCTTCTTGGCCACATCGAGAGGAGGTCCCATTGCAGCGCCTGTCGAAGACCCTGCGGTCTGTGATGATTCCGGGGGGAGTGCGAACAAACCTCGAGTCATCAGATCCTGTGCCAACTGCTGAGGAGACACAGAATGCTGGAGAGTATCGTCATGAGAGGGCAATGGGGGAGGAAGCATATCCTGGACGATCAGCGCTTGGCCCACAAAGGCGTTCACGATATGTGCGGTAATGAAAGCCGAGAGACCCAGGATCAGACAGAGGATCAGCTTTCGAGTGCCGGGAATAGGTAAAGCTGAGCGCATGGCTCTTCCTAACAACAAGCCGGTCTCTATGGCAAGAGCAAAACAGGCTTAATTACGAGTGTTTCTGAGAATTAACAGCCGGTAAATATCTCGATAACATTTCCGTAACGTCCTGCCGGTATCTCTCTTCCATAGCTATCAGCGGATTTCTGAAAAGCGAACCGATCATTCGGACAAGAGAACTATGCAAATGACTTCTCCCGGATCACGGGTGTGGAAAACGTCACAGAGCAGAGCGCAAAATTTTCGTTGTTCTCGGGAAAGCGATGGGGCATGAAGTATCAGTCGGGGAAGGTCCTAGCCGGGATACTCGTGTGCAGTTTTCTATTCATGGCGACAACGGAAGCAAGGGGAGAAGTGGTGAACCGGCAGGTTTCAGGGAACGGTTCTCCATCACGCAGCCTGCAGGAATCGTTCGCCCAGCGTACGGACAGCCAGGCGCAGCGTACGAGCAATGTAGGAGCAGGACTAATTGCGCAGGCGGTAGCCGGCGCGAACGATCCCGTTCCGAAACAAGATAGCCGTCCGGAGGTGGGAAGGCCGACAGCCATGACGATCTCAAAATTCAACGTCGAGGGCAACACGATCTTGACCCAAGATAAGATCGACGCGATCCTCGACAAATACAAAGGCGCAGCTTTTCAATTCAAGGATGCTGACCAGGCCCGCCTCGATCTTGAGAAGGCCTATCACGCAGCTGGCTATCCCACTGTGCTGGTAAATCTTCCAGAGCAGACGATCGAGCAGGGGAGCGTGACGCTACAGGTGATTGAAGCCTCCCTCCTCGAGATCAAAGTGACCGGGCAGCAGCACTACAGCAAGTACCGTATTCTCGAAAAGCTGCCCTCCATCAAGATGGGAACAGTGCTCTATGAACCGAAGTTTGTAAAAGAGCTCGCGGCGATCAACGTAAATCCTGATCTCCAAGTGGCGCCGGTGCTGAAGCCTGGCACGGAGCCGGGAACTGTGGATCTCGAACTCAAAGTGAGGGATCGTCTGCCGGTCCATGGGAAGCTGGAAGCCGATAACCGAGGCCCGATCACGACCCCGCCAAATCGGTTGGTGGCGGAAATTCAACATACCAATCTCTTCGGCGGCGACGAAGTTCTCACGGTAAATACAGTCCAGACGCCGACGGATTGGGGAGCAGTGCAGAACTACGGAGCGAGTTTCGTCTATCCGGTGAGATGGCCCGATCATCTGTTGGCCGTCTACGCGTCCAAATCGCAAAGTACATCGGTTTTAGCAGGGTCGGCCATTTCAGTCGGAGGTGGAAGCAGTGTCGCGGTCGCCGGTAACGCGTTCGTCTCGGGGTTTCGCTATGTTCTTCCCCTGTTTCCCGGAGGAGAAAATACGCATCAACTGTCGATCGGGGTCGACTACAAACGACTNNTATGTCGCGGGCATAATTCCCGGCGGTTCGAAGCAGGATTTCGCCGGGGATCCAAACGACCCGAGCGGCAAACCGGGCAATCGCGACGGATCGACTGGAACCTTTGCCGTGTTGCAGGGTGGGCTCGATCGCACGCAGCCCTTGCCGGGAGACTTTACCCTGGCGCTCCACGCAGACGGTCAATGGGGGAGTCAACCGTTGATTCCAGCCGAGGGATATTTTGCCGGAGGCTTCGATACGGTTCGAGGGTATCTCCAGTACGAAGCGATCGGCGACAATGCTATTCGCGGTCGAGCGGAACTGACGACCCCGGAGCTCATCGCCATCCCGATCGATCGAATCTGGCAGCGCCGCCGCAGCGCCGATTACACCATCAGAGTGAAGTTCGCGACCTTCTACGACTCAGCCCAGCTCTGGGTGCAGCAGGCGCCGCCAGGGCAGACGTCGCAATTCCGGCTCGAAGGGGTAGGGGCCGGGATTCGTGTGAAGTTTCCCAAAGATGTAGGTCAGCTCATCATCGATCAAGGATTCGCGCTCCGGGATACCGCGAACACGCAGCAAGGCGACACGTTCGTGCATTTCTCGGTCGGTCTCGCGTTTTGATGAACAGGGAAGGCCACAACATGACACACAAACGGATTGTCTCCGGTCTGATCCTGTTCGCGTATCTCGCGCAACTGGTTGTCGTGCCGGTCGTCCTGGCCAATCCGTCCGGGCCGGATGTGATCGGAGGCCAGGCGACGGTGTCGGGCCTCGGTACGTCACACGTTACGATCGCCCAAGCAACCCAGCATGCCATCATCAACTGGCAGCAGTTCAATATCGCGCCGAACGAAGTGACGCAGTTCATTCAGCCGAATGTCCAGGCGATCGCGCTCAATCGCATCTTCGATCAGAATCCCAGCCAGATCTTCGGATCGTTACAGGCGAACGGGACTATCATCCTTCTTAACCAGAACGGCGTCATGTTCGGCCCCAATGCGCAGGTCAACGTGGGTGGATTGATCGCGTCCTCTCTGAATCTGTCGAGTGCTAATTTTCTCGCCGGCCATTATCTGTTCCAAGGAACAGGCATTGAAGGCCCCGTGAAAAACATGGGCGTCATCAACGCATTACACAATGGCGTATTTCTACTCGCGCCCAACGTCGAAAACAGTGGAGTGATTACGAGTCCTGGGGGGAACATCGTCTTGGCTGCAGGCGCGAAAGCCTATCTTTCTAACCGGCCAGATGGGCGAGGGTTTCTGGCCGAACTCTCCAACCCCTTAGGTCAAGCAGTGAACCTTAAAGACCTCATCGCTGACGGCGGCAACATTACAATGGCCGGCCGAATCGTGAATCAATCAGGCTTGATCCGGGCCGACAGTGTGCGCGAGCGTAATGGAAAAATCGAATTGCTCGCCAGTGAAGCGGTCACATTGCAGGACGGAAGCCGCACGCTCGCGCGAGGAGACAGCAATGGCGTCTCAAATGGGGGCACCACCCGCGCGATTGCCGACTTAAAGAGCGGCACAGCCACGTTCAAGAAGGGCGCCCTGGTGGACGTTTCCGGAGGCAAGATGGGAGGGCACGGAGGTTTTGCAGAGGTCAGTGGCGCGAACGTGAGATTAGGCGGCCAGTTTCTCGGCCGGGCGTTCACCGGTTTCAAGGGCGGGCGATTCTTGATCGACCCGATAGTCTCAACGGTGGGGCCGTCCGACTTCGCGAGCTTCGAAAATAGCGGCGCGTCGGAGGTTACCTTTCAGTCACCCGTAGGCAGCGATCTGGTTGTGACCGGGCAGTACGATCTCGGGGCCGGGTGGACCCTTCCCGGCACGCCAGGCACGTTGAATTTCCTGGCCGGCGCCAATTTGATCTTCGACAACGCGCAGCTGACCAACAACAACTCGAACACCAAGTGGGACTACAGTGGCACAGCAACGACAGGCGATGTGCTTTTCAAAAATTCAGCGCTGGTTACGGGGTTCGGCGGTAATTTGACGTTCACGGCTGCTGCGCCGACCGGGAATATCAGCCTCGTCGATGGCTTGGGGGGGCTCTCTATTCTGAAGACTTCCGCTGCCGGCGGCGATATCACCTTGACGGCAGGACATGACATTATCAGTCCGAGCGCCGACATCAGGGGGGGCGCATTGTTCGGGTTGATTAGCCCGAACATCTTTGGCGGTATCCGATTGGATGGACCGGGGAATCTCACGATTACCGCAGGCAATGATTTCAGAGGCGGCTTGGTGCAGGGCAATCTCGTGGGACCGGGGTTTGTCCTCACGAACGGCACGGCGAACGTGACAGCCGGACGCAACATCGGGGGGCCGACCAAGGGTTCGGCTACCACCGCCTCCGACGAATACGCGAACCTCACACTCAGCAAGGGCAGGATCAACCTCACGGCTGACACGGGCAGCATCTACCTCGGAAGGGTTCAAGATAAGGGCGTGTTGGATACCGTTTCACAACGCACGCTGACAGTCGATCCTTCCAACAAAGTCGTCCTCAAGGCGGCCCAGGACATTTTTCTGAATCCCCGGCAATTCGGGACTTCAGATGGAGTGAAAGCTGTGAGTGTGATCTACCCGGCGTCATTCGAAGCAACGACCACGACCGGCAGCATCTTCGTTGGAGAGGGGGACCTCACGTTCTGGCCCTCGCCGACGGGAGCGATCAAATTCTCAGCCGGAAAAGACCTTATCGGTCTCCAGAAGCAGGACACGATTCCGGATACCAATTACGACTATATCTTTATCGGCTTTAAGAACGTGCCGGGCGGACATTGGCAACTTGTGAACTTGAGCAAGGCGGTGAAGGATCCGGCGCTGGCCCCCTTTGTTTCGACAAAGGATTTGCAATCGTTCAATGGTATTCCCAGACCACCCAATGACCATGGCGGCAGGACCGTCACGATCTTGACCAATCCGCCGAATATTTCGTTGCTGGAGGCAGATCCACAATTGTTTAACAATCGACCGTTCATCCCAGTATCGTTCCTCAACAACTATAGGAAGACGGCAACGAATGTGGCATTGCATGACGTGCAAGATGTCGTCTTTGAGGCAAGGTCCGGCGACATTAAGACGCTCACCTTGAATCTGCAAAGCGTCCCTTTCCTCAAGCACGTGACCATCGATGCCGCCAATGATATTGAGGCCCTCACCGCCAAGATCGGAGTGCCTGATGGAGTCGAGGCGAAGGTGCGTGCCGGGCGCAACCTGAATATGAGGACAGCCGGGTCGACGGGTGCCAGTGCTGCAAGCGATTTGACGTTCAACGGGACAGGGACGGCCAGGGTCATCGTCGAAGGACTATTGGATCTTGCCACCAGCACAGGGATCAACTTCCGCTTTCTGCCGAATCCGAGCGCCGATGTGAACAAGGGCGGCTTTCTCGACGTATCGGTCGGGGGATCGATCAAGATGGATTCCTCGCGGATCGCCTCCTACAACGGCGCCTCCATCTCCATCCATGGGCCTGGGACCAATCAAATCCTGGACAGCAACGGCAATGTATTGATCGACAACGGTAAGCCGGTGGCCGTGGTCGGCACGGTCGTTCAAGATGCGCAAGGTCATTCGGTGATTCAGGTCAACGGCAAGACCTTGGAGTTCAAGAACAAAACGGTAGTAATTGATGGGGCGCAAACTCTATCCGACACCGTCAATCCCGTGACAATCCACCTGAGCGTTGCCGAGCAGGGAGGCAAGCTGCTCACCAAAGACGGGCAGCCGTACCAGGTTCTGCGTGCGGAAGCTCCACTCAATGCCGGCAAAACGCTGACGGGATTCGATCCGGTTCTTGTCGACGGAAAGTTGGTGTTGGTGGCGCCGGATGGGACAGTGATGCTGGCTCAGGCCAGTCAAGTGGCAAAGGTGCAGTCGTTGCCGGGATCCGTGGCTGTCGGTTCCAACGTCACAACCAGGACCGATAGCACAGGAACTCCACTCGGCATTACGACGCTGGGTGGCGGTGGCATCGATGTCCTGGCCAAAGGCGATATCAATGTCGAGAAGTCTCGAATTTCAACCTTTCAAGGGGGAGACATCAACCTCACCTCGACGAACGGTAACATCAACGCGGGGAGTGGATCCAGGAATGAAGCCGTCACCCAACAGATCGATGTGACACCTCCCGGAGCCTCCGAGAAGGTCTTCATAACGATTTCTGTACCCTCCAGCGGTATTTCGACCTTCCATCCGGACGATCCCAGGCCGCTCAAGTTCATCGAGTTCAATGATCCGGAGATCACGGCCTTAAAGAATCAGGCGTCAAGAGAAACATTTTTTGGCCGTCAGGCATCGGCCGCAGCGCTCCTTGCGAAGGCGAATGAACTGCAGGCCCAGCGTCAGCCGATCTTCAACGAAACCCAGTTGAAACCCTATATCAATCAGCTGAAATTGGGCGACGTGACGTTAGCATCCGAGACCGGCAGCATCATTATCCCATCTGCCGGGATTCAGTGCCGCACCTGCCAATTGTTCGCTCCGGCGATTGATTTCCAGGGTGGCGCAATCGTCGGCAATGTGATCATTCCTCCAACCGTGAACGTCAGTGGCCCGACGATTGTCGTCGGAACCGGGTCAGGGGCCGTCTCGCCGCCTGTCACTCCTGTGTCCGGAAGTTCGGCGAGCGCCTCTGCTTCTGCCACCACGGCGGCGGTCAGCACCTCGGCCAAGTCTTCAGATTCCGTCCAGGAAGCTGCCGCCGAGTCGACCAGTCAGAACAAGCAAACCAAACAGGTAGCGTCGAAAAAATCTGATGAAAAAGATGGGAAGAGCCAATTGGCGAAATCAATCCGTGTAAAGCATGGGGTCGTGATCCAGGTCGATGTCAAACCGGAAGTCAAGCCGGCCAGTTAAACCCGGACTATTCTTGAATGCCGTTGCGAGGCGTTCGAGACCGAAGCCCGCCGGGGCTTCTCGCAAGTATGGCCGACGCAGGCGTACATGCAGTCCGTCGAGGAGGCCGAACGAGAAAAGCCACGCCGGGCGAGAGGATCGGGCGGCGTAGTAGGTATTCATGAATAGTCCGGGTTAAGCGAAGGAAGGAGTCTCTCGAATGGATATGAGTTCTGGTGGAGTGGCGTTTGCGTTGAGTCATGCGACGCTGGAGGGCAAGATCACGATCGGGGTGTTGCTGGTGTTTTCGCTCGTCAGCTGGACGGTGATCATCAACAAGTTCCGCCAACTGGCGAAGGCCAAGGCGCGGAACGGAACCTTTCTCGATCTGTATTCTAAGGCGAAAAGCCCGCTGGTGATCTTTAGTAAGGGGCCGATCAAACAGCTCCAGGGCTCCCCTATGTACGAGCTCTATTTTGGAGGCTGTGAGGAATTAAAAGTACAACAAGAAAAGTATGGGACCGACAAGATCCCGAATCACGGCATCAGTGCTGTGAGGATCGCGCTGGAACGGGTTCTCGGTGAGGCGGCGGTGGGGCTGGAATCGGGGATGATCGTGCTGGCGACGGCGATCAGCGGCGGCCCCTTTATCGGCTTGCTCGGGACGGTCTGGGGAGTCATGGACACGTTCGCCGGTATCGGCAAGGCCCAGTCGGCCACCCTCGCGACCATGGCGCCTGGCGTCGCCTCGGCGCTCATCGCGACGGTCGCGGGCCTCATGGTCGCGATTCCCTCGCTCTTTTGCTACAACTTTCTCGTAACCAAGACGAAAACGCTCACGATGGAACTCGATAACTTTGCGGCCCATCTCGAAACCGTGTTC
>CXWL01008281.1_pt1 | contig 10483 bp, 9 predicted proteins | sample 590931 | NCBI WGS metagenome assembly CXWL01 (sample SAMEA3498368, study PRJEB10139) | groundwater metagenome | biome: water well; material: biofilm material | place: Germany | collected 2015-04-27
TTTGAACCCACGACAGCCAGCTTGGAAGGCTGGAACTCTACCACTGAGCTACGCCCGCCCGTCGTCTGCCCACACTCGAGGCCGCACAATCCCACACACCGCACTCAATCAAGCTTCCAGTCCCACAGGCCTACATGGTGGGCAGGCAAGGATTCGAACCTTGGAAGCCGATGGCAACAGATTTACAGTCTGCCCCCTTTGGCCACTTGGGTACCTGCCCGAAACGCCATGCACGACAAATCTATATGCGCAATGACCGACTTCTTTTTCATCGCATGATGAGGAAAGAAGAGTAAACCGGTCCACGCACTTCTCCTCCCTCCTTACAGATAAGGATTTAAGCGGGGAAATGCGGGCACGGCCTTGTTCAGGAAACGCTCGATTCTATTGATCAAGTGCTCCGAAGTCAAGGGCCAAAATCAGAATTGTCTCGTTTCCATCCGACAACCTCTTCACCCCATTACCACGACAGGCCTCGTCTCACTCCTGACTTACGACAGGGTCACCCTACGTCAATCTCATTCAGCTATGAATATCTCAGATATATTTCATGGCGTTAGAGAAGGAGGGGCCTGGCCGTCACATTGCCTCCGTCGCTCACCACCCTGCGTCGGCCAGGAAAATGCCTCGCTGGCACGAGTAAGAAGACCAGGGGGGAACCCCATGACATCTCTCATCAGCACCACCGCCTCCTGAGAGGAGAGACGCGATGCGGCAGCCAGGTATCGCTTTTGAGTCACAACCCTCTCCTGAGGATCTTCCGGCTCGTAATACCCGCGGAGAGTTCCGCCTCTATCGGCAGCCCTAAGACGGCGGACCCATTCATCCTGGCTCTTCCCCGGCTTCTGAATCGATGCCCCTGCCGCATTTGTCAATTCCAACTGGTTCCAGACCATCCACCCGACAAACACCGCCCAGGTTTCATTAAGGGCCTCCCAGGACTCACGTTCACTCAAAAACCGCTCCTCCGTTTCACCCTTCCGCTGCACGACCGGCGCGATCAACACCGCTCCATAGTGACAGTCCTGCTGCACCCTCGCAAACGCGAGGATTGGATCCGGCGCCGCCCTAACCCGCGCCCCAGCCGCTGTGACCAGGTAATCGATATAGGCGTGAAACAACTCATGGTATAGCGTTTCGATCTCGGCATGAGTGAGTCGTCCGAGGGGACGCAACGTCGCGCCGGCCCCATTAAAGGACAGGACGCGATTGAGCACCATCCGATGCTCGCCGAGATGATATTCGGCGGCATAGGTGCGCAAGTCATCGAACTCGAACTGGACGAATCCTGGCGGAATCTCGTGAAGAAACTTTGTCGGAAGACCTAACGCCTGCGCCTCACCGAGCAACTGAGTCCACATCCGTCCGGCCAACAACGGACGCTCTTCCGACAGCCCAATAGCAGGAGCAAAGAGCAAGACCCCCACAAGAAATCCCATCGCAAACACTGTGCGCAACGCCTGCACCATGGGAGTGATCCACATTGACATTGAAAGGGCTACGACAGGGGGAATCGGTCACACATAACGATCGTCGCGAGAATACCAATCAGCCCGTCCGCCTTCTTCCATCAAGGCCAGCTGGTCCAGCAGCGCAGGCGACACAGGATCCAAGAAGCGGGAGGGTTTCGACAGGACCATGCCGCTGCCCCGATCAAACACATTAATCGGATAAGTCAGATATAGATGGCGCTTGGCTCTCGTCACGGAAACATAAAACAGCCGCCGCTCTTCTTCGATCTCCTCATCTTCACCGAACGAATAGACCGAGGGAAACCGTCCATCCACGATCCAAATAACGAACACACATTGCCACTCCAGCCCCTTAGCAGAATGGACCGTAGACAGCACCAGCCGTTCGGCATCGCGATCCGGCGTCTCACCGCCGATAGCATTTCCATCCGGCGGCTCCAGCGCCAGGTCAGACAGGAACGTCTCCAGCCCCTGATACCGTTCTGCGATCGTCTGCAAATGATCTAAATCCCTCATACGCTTAGGATAGTCGTCGTACTGAGTCTTAAAAATCGGCAGGTAATACTCGGAAATCTGGTTCACCAAATGAGCCGGACGCAGATCCTCGAGCCCCGCAAGACTTTCAAGCGTCAGACCTAAATCCTTCAGCCCCTTCCCTGACCGCCCCGTCATCCCGCAAAGGGCCTGATAGGGATTCGGCGACTTCACGATCGCGGCCATCACGTCCTGCGCCTTTTTAGGCCCGACCCCTTCAATAAGCATCAGCACACGATGCCAGCTAACGGCATCCAAAGGATTGGCCACGACACGCAAGTGGGCCAACAGATCCTTCACATGAGCGGTTTCGACGAACTTGCCGCCGCCGCGCTTGATAAAAGGCAAGCCATGACGCGAGAGCTCAATTTCGAGGTCGAATGAATGAAAGCTCGAACGGAACAGCACTGCCATTTCACTGAGCGGGACCCCTTCCTCCCGCAGCTCCAAAATCTTCTGCGCAATGAAGCGCGATTGGGCATTCTCTGCCCCAGCCTCCACCAAGGTCGGCAGCGGCCCGTCCAGCTTCCTCGTAAACAGGCGCTTGGTATACTTCTCCGTCGCCTCTTCGATAATGGCGTTCGCCAGATTCAAAATCGGCTGGGTGCTCCGGTAATTTTCTTCAAGCTTATAGATGACGGTGCCGGGGAACAGCGACGGGAACTCCATAATGTTCTTGAAGGTTGCGCCGCGGAACGCGTAGATCGATTGCGAGTCATCGCCGACGACCATGACATTCTGATGGGTGGAAGCCAGATGCCTGATGACATCCGCCTGCAGGCGATTGGTATCCTGATACTCATCGACCAGAATGTAGCGGTACAAAGATGAGATTGTCCGCCGGACCGATTCATCTTCCATCAAGAGCTGCCGCAGCAACACCAGCAAATCGTCGTAATCCACCAGCTTATCCCGACGCTTCGCCGCCTGATAACCCTGCTGCAACTGCTCCAGCGCGTCCAAATGACCGGAAAAATGATCGAACTCTTCGACCACGATCTCCGCGAGCGGCCGCAACGTATTCTCAGACTTACTGAACATCTCTGCGATCGTGCCCTTGCGGGGAAACCGCTTATCCTTTTCGTGCAAACCCAGCTGGGCGCGCACCAGGGCGATCAAATCCTCGGCATCGCCCCGATCGAGAATCGTGAAGCCCGGCTCCAGTCCAATGGCCCGGCCATAGCGCCGGAGCAACATATTGGCCACGGAGTGAAAGGTGCCGCCACGAACCCGCTCACTACGGACACCGATCAACTCACCGACCCGTTCGAGCATCTCCTGCGAGGATTTTCTCGTAAAAGTCAGCAAGAGAATATGGGATGGATCGATCCCCGAGTCGATCAAATAGGCCACGCGATAGACCAGCGTCCTGGTCTTGCCGCTCCCGGCTCCGGCAATGACCAAAGCAGGCCCTTCGCCCGCAATCACCGCCGCAAGCTGTTGCGCGTTCAGCGCCGCCGCATAGTCAATGGACAGGGCGGGAGCTGGCCCCTGGTCCGGCGACCGTTTCAATACATAGGGAGTGATGTCTCGATTCATGTAGGCGCTCGTGAGGTGGTCGGGCTGTATAGCACACTGGGGTAGCCCTTTCAAACGAACCGGCCATCCCCGGAAACGGCTTGCCAATCGCCAGCCTCGCTCGCAGGATGCTCAAACAGTCCGCCAGCAAGGCCGCAGGCGAATCGAAACCGGAGGCGTACCCTCTGGGTACGTTGAGGATTTCGATGAGCCGAGAACGATGCTGGCGGACTGTTTCAGCATCCTGCCCCGCAGACGGCCCTTGGAGAGCGGATGGGAACCTGTATATAATGACGCTTCTTTTTTACGAGGTGATTGTGGGAACGTCAAAAAATCCATACAGCGAACAGCTCCGCGGGATCGCCGAATTGATCCTGGCCGTCGCGGGCGAATCCGTGACCGTCATGAAACGGAATGCTCCCGAGCGGGCCTTAAAATTGAAGCGCCACGACGAATGGGAAATCTATCTGGAGTTCCTCAAGGTCATGTTCAATCTCACCGACCGGCTTTCCATCTTGTTCTTGCCGATCAAAGAGCAGCCTCAGTTCATGGATAGTCTTGAGGACGCCGTCACCCTGCAATTGAAAAACGTGCTCGAACCGGCATTTGGCACCGGCGCCGACCAAACAGAAATCATGCTCACCGTCGGCGCGGCGGTCGCGGAAAGCCGGCAGGCCTATGAGCGCTATCGCTTCCTCGTCACCGAGAGCAATCCTGCGAAGGATGAGATGTTGAAAGACTTTGGCGGACGAGTCGCCGAAGCGATGGGCATCGCGGGCAACGCGCAAGTCTCTTCCGCCGCCACGCTCTGCGCGAGCGCCGTGATTCCAGCCATCAAGGCGATCTTAGCCGGAGACGCGCCGCCAACCACCGCCGGAGCCGCCAGCCCATCGATCGTGGCAGCATCCGCCGCGCCAACAACCGCAGCCGCGCTACCGGAGTCCCAGGGGCCGACAGGGACGGAGATCAAGCTCGTCAGCGTCATGTCGACCATCACAGGGGAAGAAGTCGAAACTCGCTGGGGCCTGCACCCGCGATTCCGGCAGGATCTCCCCCCTGATGATGCGCAACAACTCACCAAACTCATGAATCGAGTGGCGAAAATTCTGGGCGAACGCTACGCCTCCGTGGCCTTCTCCGACGAATGGACGTCCTGGCATAAAGCCGGTCACGCCTAATCGTTCTCGCCAATCGAACGTGGCGATCCTCTCAGGATAGCGCAGACTCCATATCAGCAATCGGGAGGTGCAGTGGATATTCCGCAGACAACAGCCGATGGACCGAAGGGCATCCCATCCGGGCTTTCGCGCCTCATGGAATTGGCCCACAACCTCTGGTGGAGCTGGACCCCGGAAACCCGCGGGCTGTTCCAATACATCGATCCGACCCTCTGGCTCTTGACGCATCACAACCCTGTTAAGCTCCTAGCCGACGTCAGGCCGGACCGGCTGAAACNNCAAAATATTCGACGAGTATCGTCAGAACAAACATAGTTGGTTCAAAACAGAACACCACGATTTGATCGCGCCCACCGTTGCCTACTTCTCAGCAGAGTTCGGCCTCCATACGTCCATTCCTATTTACAGCGGCGGCCTGGGCATACTCGCCGGAGACCATTGCAAGGAAGCCAGCGACCTCGGTGTGCCTCTGGTGGGAATCGGGTTCATGTACCCGCAAGGCTACTTCCGGCAAAGAATTACACCGGAAGGCTGGCAAGAAGCGGCCTACGCCCCCTTCAACCGGGAAGAATCGCCGATCCATCCCGCACTCACTCCATCAGGGGAAGCCTGCCGGATTACGGTCGAGATCGGCAGCCGGGTTGTGGAAGCGGCGGTCTGGAAAGTACTCGTCGGGCGCGTGCCCCTCTACCTCATCGATACCGACGTCCCGGAAAACAATCCTGAAAACCGAGCCCTCTCGGCTCGCTTATATGGCGGCGATCAAGAGATGCGCCTCTGCCAGGAATTCCTACTGGGAATCGGCGGTGTTCGCCTTCTGCGCGCCTTAGGCCTCACCCCAACCGTCTGGCATGCCAACGAGGGCCATTCCGCCTTCCTGACGCTAGAGCGCCTCCGGGAATTGATCCAACAAGGATCGACTCATGCAGACGCCTGCGAGGCCATCCGCCAAAGTACCGTCTTTACCACTCATACTCCCGTGCCTGCCGGTCACGATGTATTCCCCCACCACCTCATGGACCGGTATTTTTCAGGCTACTGGGAGCAATTGGGCCTCTCGCGGGAAGACTTTCTCCGACTGGGAGACACACCTGAATCACAGGGGCATGGCTTCAACATGACGGCACTCGCCATGAGGATGGCCGCCCATGTGAATGGGGTCAGCCATGAGCATGGGCGGGTCTCGCGAGAGATGTGGCACCATATGTGGCCAGGGCTGCCGACCGAGCAGATACCGATCCGCAGCGTGACCAACGGCATCCATGCGCCGACCTGGATTTCCCCGGAGCTCAACCAGCTCTACGGCAAGTATCTTGGCCCTGAATGGGCGGATAAATGCGACGACACGACGATGTGGCAGCGGATCCTGGACACCCCGGACCAGGAACTGTGGGCCGTCCGGCAAGGCATGAAACGCAAACTCATGAGCTTCATCCGGGAGCGGGCCAGGAGCGGCTGGAGACAGGGACACCTCCAGCCCTCGCAAGTCTTAACGCAAGGCACGTTGCTCGACCCCGAAGCCTTGACGATCGGCTTCGCCAGGCGTTTCGCCACCTACAAGCGGGCCACCCTGCTCTTCCACGACCTCGAACGGTTGAAGCAATTGCTCCAAAACCACTGGCAGCCGGTCCAAATCATCTTCGCCGGCAAGGCCCACCCTGCCGATGAGCCGGGCCGCTACTTCATTCATGAAGTGTTGAATTTTTGTAACGACCATAAACTGGGCGGCCACGTGGCCTTCCTGGAAAACTACGACATGCATATGGCCAAGTACTTGGTCCAAGGCGTCGACGTCTGGCTCAACACCCCGCGCTTCCCCCTGGAAGCGAGCGGCACGAGCGGACAAAAAGCCGCGCTCAACGGCGTCATCAATCTCAGCGTCCTCGATGGCTGGTGGAAAGAAGGCTACAACGGAGCCAACGGATGGGGCATTGAACCCTTAACCGGAAACCAAGACATCCAGACGCAAGACCAGCATGATGCGGACCAGCTCTACCGCATATTGGAACAAGAGGCCATTCCCCTCTTCTATCAACGGGACATGGATGGCACACCCCGCGGCTGGATGCAGCTCGTCAAGGAAAGTATCCGGACCAACGCGCCGCGCTTCTGCACGAAACGCATGGTCAAAGAATACGTCGACCATCTCTATGCTCCGGCTATGATGCGGACCCCCTCGACATGGTAACCAACCGTCACGCCAAACAGGCGCAGCGCGCCGCTCACAGCACCATTGCGATAGGACTCTATCTGCTCGGGGGTCTCATCGTCAGCGCGATCATCGTAGCCCTGCCCTCAGCGGAAGCAAGCACACCACCCGGCAGCTCAACCATTGAGCGTGAGGCGACAGACGCCTTCAAACATGCCAACTACGACCGGGTCTTGAAACTCTGGCAATCGATCCCACCAGAAGGCACCTCCTCGAAGCCGCTCATCCGCCTCGCCTTCCACAGTTCCCTGAAGCTGGGACGGCCGGAAGAAGCCTTCACCCTCTATCAACGGTTAGTACCAACCGACGGGCAGGATGACCCGACTCTCCTACGGCCCCTCGCCCTCAGTTTTGTGACCAGCCATGTCCGCGACTCACAGGAATATGTCCGGATCGCGGCCTACACAGTACTGGCTGAACTCAGCCTCCCGGAAACACAAGCCATCCTGGAAGACGGCTTACTCGACAGCTCGGTCCTGGTGCGGGCTCGCGCCGCCGAAGCAATCGGCAAAGCCGGACTTGCAGGCAAATCAGGCCCCCTCCTCCGGGCGCTCACCGATGTGGCGCCCACCGTGCGAATTGCCGCCATGACCGCATTGAGCGAAGCCAAGGTCACGGCCATCATGCCCCAGCTCATCGCCATCGCCAGGACTGATGACGGACCGGAAGCCGTGTTCGCCTATGCTGCGCTCTACCGGCTGGGCAAACAAGACATGCTGACCGACCTCACCGGCGCGGCAACGTTGCCGGACGCCGATATCCGGATGGCGGCCTTGGGAATGTTGGGACAGCTGAAACGACCCTCAAGCCTATCGGTCCTAAGCCAAGGCGTCTACGATCCGGAGCCCTCGGTCCGCGCTTTCGCAGCCGGAGCATTGGGCGACTATGGACAGGCAGGCGGGGTCGCACCCCTCACCCATGCATTGAGCGATGAAAGCAGCAGAGTCCGCGCCGTCGCAGCCGCGAGTCTTGGCAAGCTGGGCATTCGAGAGAACCGGCCGTTGTTACAAGCCCTGACACGCGATGCCAACATGCAGGTGCGGGCCAGTGCCGTGGAAGGGCTGCTCAGGCTTGGCGACACATCGGCGGTCTTGCTCGCCGCAGATTTAGCCAGACACCCGGACCCCTCGATCCGCGCCGCGGCAGCCCATGCCCTGGCCGCCACCTCCGACAAGCAAGCCGCCGTGGTGCTACAAGCGCTGCTGCAAGACCAACAACCCCAACCCAGGCTCTTGGCGACAAAAGCCCTGGGCAAGAGCGCCGCCCCTGTGATGCCGTTGCTCAAAAAAGGATTACAAGACTCGGACGTCGCCATTCGTCTGGCGGCGGCTGGCAGCCTGCTCCAACAGCTCCGCCGTCCCGCAACCGCCCCCAACGCCCGTTAGCCGAAAGGATCGCGCGATGTTGAAACTTCTCGGAGCCCTCGTCATGGCCGCCACGTTCTTCGGCCTCGGATTCTATCTCGGCCAACGTCCGGTCGGCACGTTACAACACAAGGTCTTGGACCTTCAACGTTCGATCACAACCCTGTCCAGGAATATTTACGACACCACGATGGGCGACCTCCGCAAGCGGCAGGCGCTGATCGACGGGAAATCACGGGTGGTTCAGGCGAAATCGGAACTCTTGGAGAAGAACTTCGGAGAAGCCGCCAAACAATTAGGCGAGGCGGCCGACACACTGGATGAGGCGACCGCTGGCGCCAAACATGACGACGCGAGCCTCCCCCTGAAATCGCTCGCGGGGAAGCTCCGGGAACTCAAGCTGGAAATGTCGATGGGGAAACCGGTGTCGATCAAAAAGATCGACGAGGTACAACGGGAGATCGACCGGCAGATCAATCGCTAACTACTAGGCGTTGGCGGTCTGCTTCTTCCACTTCGCTAAGATCCGCTCCACCCGCATCCGCACCACCATGTCCGGATCTTTCATCAACGGCTTAATCGCATCGCGGCCCCGGTCATCGCCGATCGCCTCAAGCGCCGCCGCCGCGGTCAAACGGGTGAACCAGTCTTTGTCGGCCAGCATGCCGATGAGGGGATCGATCGCCTCGGCGCTCTTGATCCGGCCCAGAGCCATGATGGCCTGCTTCTGGACCATCTCATCTTTGTCCTTGAGCGCGACGACCAGGCGAGAGACCGACGGAGCGCCAAGCTCGACAAGGGCATTGGTCGCATCGTCCTTGAACTCGTCATTTTTCAGCTGCAGCATCAAGGGATCGAGGACGCGCTCATCGCGAATCTTCCCGAGCGCCGTGATCACGTACTTCCGCACGTCCCAATCGCGAAGCAACCTGATCAACAGTTCGACGGCGGGAGACCCGATTTGACCTAACCCCTCGATCGCCACTTCCCTGACTTGCCAGTCACCGTCGCGTAAAGCACTGCACAACGGCGCCACGCACCGCTCATCGCCCATTTCACCGAGCGTGATGGCCGCCTCGCGGCGCACGACCCAATCAGGATCCTTGAGCAGATCGATCTGGATCTCGATCTCATCCTTGACCTTTTCTTCTTCAAGGACGACCTCTTCCGTCAGTTCCGCCGTCGGCGCAACCGTGGCCGGAGACTCTCCGGTAAAATCAGCCGCCACCTGATCGGTCAATTCGTCGCTCACCGTCTCTGCAACGGTCGGCGTCGCCTGCTCTTCTTTGGATCCTGCTTGTTCCATTGGTACTACCTTAATAATTCACTCGCCCGTCAACGACCTTGCCGCAGTGACTACTTCTTCGCGGCCGTTTTCTTGCTCGCAGAGTTCTTCTTGCGCAACACGACTGTCCGCCGCTTCCGTTGCGTCCGTCGCAGCCGCTTCTTCAGCGAACGCAACGCCTCATCCCCTTTGGGATCTTTGTGGCCGGTCAACTTCTCCGCCACCTTCTTTTTCAGTCTGGTTTCGTCCGATTCACTCGCCGTTGTTTTCGCCATCCGGATTCGGGCCTCCCTGTATACCTAATTAATCTAATGTTCTCTCGGATCCCATCGGGAGCTGGCAGTCTAGTGGAGCGCTTCACACCCTGTCAACCGGCGGCTACGCAAAGACGCGAACGAGCTAGGCGGACACGACCGTCGACACTTCGGCATGATCGATATGATCGGCTGCCTGCATCCCCGTCAATTGCCGCCCCCTCCGCGAAACCCAGACATCGCCAGGCAGCAACCGAACGGGATAGGCCAGTAACGGAGCCGTCCGTCCCCACGTGATGGGACTAAATTCCGCCGCGCCTGCCGCAAGCTGCTCGAGCCCAAGAAGGATTGAAATCGATACCGTCTCCATCGACTCTGACGAAAGCAATGCAACCGGCCGATGCTCGCCCACCAGCTGAACACGAACCACGGAGAGCCCCCCTGAGAGCATCCCGATCTGGGCTGCGGCGCCGCGTGACAAATCCAGAATCCGCCCGTTCACGTTGGGACCCCGGTCCGTGATACGGACATACACATGTTTCCCATTCGCTAAATTCACGACCCGGACCACGCTGCCGAGGGGCAGGGTGCGATGGGCGGCGGTCAAGGCCCCCATATCAAACAACTCCCCGTTCGCTGCCTGCTTGCCATGAAAGGCCTCGCCATACC
>CXWL01024195.1_pt1 | contig 10483 bp, 10 predicted proteins | sample 590931 | NCBI WGS metagenome assembly CXWL01 (sample SAMEA3498368, study PRJEB10139) | groundwater metagenome | biome: water well; material: biofilm material | place: Germany | collected 2015-04-27
CGTCGGTAGGGAGTATAGTTGATGAATATTCTGATTTTGCCAGTCAATTCTCTTTTTAAACTCAGACTCTGTGAAAGGGGTTAGCCCGAGTTCCTTTGCCGAATCGTGCGGATCATCCGCACTGTTTTTTGATTCGATCTCCCACTCAAAATAGTCATCAGTGAGTTTGGTGAGTTTTACCTCAAATCCTTGATATGCGAATTCCCAGCTTTCCCAATAATAGATCAAGCCTTTATTAAAGCCCAACAGATCAAATAAATGGACCGCCTTGACTAGCTCCCCTTCCTTGAGGTCCAACTCAACTTCCCGCCTCTCTTTACCGGCATAGTGTCCGATTTTCAGAGTTATCTTTTCCGCCGCGCCTGATTTTTTAAGCCGAAGATCAATACTATCATCAACCTTCTGGGTTCTCGTCTCAATGTCGAAACCTGGCGAGATATCCACGGATAGCCGATGATACTGCTTGATCAGTTTGCCTTTCTGTGAAAAAACCGCCTTCAGTCTCTCGAACTGACCTTCATCCAGGGCACCTCTGATTTCAATCTCCATCTGTCTCTTCACTTATGAGCATTATATTTCATCAGCCACGTAAATGGTACAATAATAAGTTATGGATTTTTATGGTTTGGATTTTGGGACGACGAATACTTCGATCAGTATTTTTAAGGATGGAAAACCACAGCTTTTTGCTATCGATGACCTAGCGCCCGATCCGGAGGTGATCCGCTCGGCCCTGTATTTCTTTCCCCGAAAATTTGTAGTCCATACAAACGTTCCCAAGGAAGTAATTGTCTCCCAAGAATTTAAGGCGGATCAGTTTCATTTCGAGGGGGAGATCAAAACGGTTATCGGCAACCGGGCGGTGGAAACTTATCTGGACGATAATAAATCACGCCACTCGGGGGTGAAGAGAAAAATCTATACCGGCAAGATCATTCCCAATGTCATTCTCTGGACCAATGGCTATAGCGGGAAAGTTTATACTGCCGATGTGCCGGAATACTATGAGGAAATTGATTACGGCACGGGGAGATTGTTTCACGCGTTGAAAACGGCTCTGAAGTCCCCTCTTTTCCGGGGCAATCGGGTGTTTGGCAACTATTACGAGTTGGAGCAGTTGATCGGATTGTTGTTGAGCCAGATCAAGCGACGGGCGGATGAACTTTCCGGGACAAAAATTGACTCGGTGGTTTGTGGCCGACCGCGATATTTCTCGACCGATCCGGATAAAGATAAGGCCGCCGAGAACCGGCTGCGGGAAGCGCTGCGCCAGGCTGGCTTCAAAAACATTAAATTCGAGTTTGAACCAGTGGCGGCAGCGAGGTATTATCTTTCCACAACTCCGACGAACAATCAGAAAGTTTTTGTTTTTGATTTTGGCGGTGGGACACTCGATACGACGATTATGGAGGGGACGGACCGGGGTAATCGAGTGATCGCGACGGATGGAGTTTATATTGGTGGTGACCTGCTCAATTCGGATATTTTTTATCACAAGCTCGGTCCCCTCTTTGGAACGAAGTTGGCCTGGGGAGACAGTCAGATGGGGATGCCGGTAAATATTGTCCATGAACTGCGTTCCTGGTATGGGATTCCGAATTTGAACAATCAAAGAGATATTGAGTTTCTGACCGGAGATATCCGCTATCGCTGTTCCGACGTCTCGGCAGTGGAGCGACTATTGCATCTGATTCAGAAAAATCTGGGCTTCGAAGTTTACGAGGCGATTGAAAAAGCCAAGAAGGAGCTGACTTATGCCCAAACGGCGATGATTGAGTTCTCGGATGGCCCGATTGAGATAAGGCAGCCGATCACCAAGACGGATTTTGAGAAACTGATTGCGCCACGGGTCGATGAGGTCAGGCGAACAGTACTGCGGACGTTACAGAATGCCAACCTGGAGCCTGAACAAATCGGGGTAGTGGTGAGAACGGGAGGCTCCTCGCTGGTGCCGGTGTTTGAAAAAATGTTGACCGAAATCTTTGGAAAAGAACGGGTGGTGGAGTTTGATCCTTTTACATCCGTAGCGGCGGGGTTGGCGCTATAGTAGAATGAATTTATGAGGGGACAAGCGGCTTTGATATTGATAATGATTATGGCGGTGATGGGGGCGGTTTCGGTCTCGGTAGCCGGTCAGGCGGTCGAAAACCTGAGAAGCCAAGAGATCGGCAATATCAGCAGCCAATCGCAGGGAGCGGCTAATGCCGGTTTGGAACTAGCCCAAGCGCTCAAGGCGAATGTTCCCGTTACCAGCCTGGGCTCCGGGAATGTCACCTACTCGGCGACATATAATTCTTCCGGCAGCACCGGATTCATTTCGGATTCGGTGGGGGAAGGAGATTCTGTCTCAGTTTCTCTGGTGGGGGCGGCCGGGGTGACGGCGCTGAATGTTTACTGGAATTCCGACACGGCCATTGTGGGCAGTCTACTCTCGGGTAACTCGGTCACGGGTAGTTACACGGTAGGTCGAACGACGGCGGATCCGAACGCTGCCAGAAGCGCAACTAACAAGCTGACCTCGGTGACGAGCGGTTCTTACACTTTTTTGGCAGGCAGCCCCAATTTTAATAATAAGATGACGATTCCGATCAACCTGGCGGCGAACCCGGCACCCAAGATGCTAAGGGTGATGGTCCTCTATCAGTCGAGCAATATTGGAATTGAACCTGTGGGTGGAACTCTGGCTAATGGCCAAGTGGTGACGATTGATTCCACCGGAACGGCCGACAACAATATCGTGACCAATATCTCGTTTTCGAAATTTTCGGAGAGAGTGCCGGCGGTTTTTGACAATGTTTTATATACTAATGGTAGTTTAACGCAATAAAATGGCCGGTTTTTTTGGATTGGATATCGGAAGCAGCTCAATCAAGATCGTTGAAATGGCGGGAAGGAAGATCAAGACGCAGGTAATTACTACCAATCCGACAGGTAGAGTGGGAGTGGATCTGGTCCCCGCCGATCAGACGGCGCTTCTGGAAGCGGTCAGGAAACTGATTGCAGAAAATAAGATCAAAACCAAGCGGTGTGTCGTAGCGATTCCTGAGTCGCTAGTGTTTACCAAGGTGATGCTGTTTCCGTTTATGTCCTCTCCGGAGCTGGCGACGGCAATTCGTTTCGAGGCGGAACAAGTAATTCCCTACCCGATCGACAAGCTGGAGCTATCCTGGGTGGTGTTGTACAAACCCAAAGATTCCTTGAGTGGGGAGAAGATGCGGGTTTTGGTAGTGGGGGTACCTTCGAAAATTTCTAAAGCCTATTTGGACTTTATGGACAATCTGGGACTCGAGATAGTCAGGGTGGAAAATGAGGCGGTGTCCCTGGTTCGAAGTTTGGTGACAAGCAGAAAGACGGCCGGAGTGAGCCTGGTTGTCGACTTGGGATTTTCTAACACGAAGTTTGTGGTGGCTGACGGTACAGCGATTTATACCAATTATGTCTCATCACTGGGGGGAATGGCCTTTACGCGGATTATCGCAGAAAGTTTCAAGTTGCCGGTTACTCAGGCCGAAGAATACAAACGAGCCTACGGCTTGGACAAAGGACAGTTTGAAGGAAAGCTGTTCGCTTCGGTGGAGCCGGTCTTGTCCGGCCTGATAGGAGACATCAAGAAAGTGGTGGCCAGTTATCAGGCGAACTACCCTCAGAGACGGATTGACCGGATACTGCTCACCGGTGGTGGAGCTTATCTGAAGGGGTTGGTGGCCTTAGTCACACAGCAAGTGGGGCTGGAGGTGGCAATTGGAAACGCTTTTGACGGACTGGGGGCGGCGGCAAATACCATCAGTCTGGGCCCGGTTTTTGGAGTAGCGGTGGGGTTAGCAATTGAGGAGGAATAATGAAGATAAATATTGTCCGTCAGGATACTCTGAAATATCGAAAAGCTCGGACTGTCAGAAGAATTAACTTGGCGATAATTATTGGGAGTGTTGGGATTTTTGCGCTGACGATTCTATATATGGTGCCCCAGTTTATTTATTTGAGTCTCCGTCAGGATTCGTTGACCAAGTCTCTGGCTACTTTGCAGGCAACATACAACGGTCGTTCCCGGGAAGTGGCGGCCTATTATATGGTTAAGAAAATCGTGGCGGCGACCAATGACCTACAAGCGAAAAGGTTTAAATATAAAGATTTTCTGAATGCTTTGGCGACGCTGCTACCGCCCGGAGCAATCCTGTCAGGGGTGGATTTTGGAGCGAAGGGGGTGATTGTGGCGACGGTTCGGCTGGGTAGCCTGGATGACTATGAAGTTCTAATGAGAAATATTGCCCAGACGGTTTCGGATAGTGAGTCGCTATTTGGTCAGGTGGCCCAAAAGTCGCTAGGCCGGTCAAAGACGGGACCATATACAGTTATTCTGGAATTAACGATTAAATAATGGCGACACAACAGACAACAACTCCGGAGTTGGGAACAGAGAAGGTATTCGGTTTCATCTTGCCGGCTGGTTCCAGCGGCGAGCTCTTTAAGCAGACCATCCTGGCAGTGATGACAGTCCTGTTTCTGGCGGTGATCTACGTTTTTTTCGTCATTCCCCGCTTCAGCGATTTGGTAGGAGCGAGCCTAAAGGTTAAGCAGTTGGAAACGAGTAATAATAATCTGACAAAAACACTGGATGCCCTGGATCAGTTTGGAGTTGATATCTCGGCTGTCGAGCGGGAGAATGTGAATCTGGCAATCCCCGCCCGTTTTGATCCGGGTTATATTTTGATTTCTCTGCGACAATTGGCGACAGAAAATCAAGTGACAATGGTGTCATATAGTCTGTTGGGAGGAGAGCTCTCTGATGGGGTGGTGACGAGTGAGGAGTTGGTGAAGCACCCGGTGAAGATTGAGGTTTCCGGTCCCCCATTAAGTCTGATTAACTTCGTCGATAGCCTGGACAGTTACCTGCCGTTGGCGATCGTCGAGGATTTGTCGATTTCGGAGGTGTCCCGGGTGCTCTTGGCCGGGGTGCCAGATTCTCGTTTGGGGATGACGCTGACCTATTACCACTTGCCGATAAAGGCGGTCACGGCGGAGTCGCTGTCCGGAAATTTATTGAACCAGAAGGAGCTGGATACGGTCACATCCTTGGGAGGATATAAACATTTGGGAGGTACGGGGACTGTCGGCACACCGACGACGAGCGGGAATGAGAATCTGTTTGGGTTCTAAAGATGGTTGTGGAGAAGGGCGCATCGTGATGTGCCCCTACGCGATCTGTTCTGAGGTTGATTCTTCTGTTTGGGTGATTTCCTGGTCTTGGTTGGCGACGCGATTGCCTTCGTCGATGACGTCGATATTGACGCGGATGCCCTTCTTGATGGCGATAATGCGGCCGATCTGACGGATAGCCTTGATGACTTTGCCGGATTTGCCGATGACACGGCCCATATCTTCCGGATTGACCTTGATGAAGAGGTTGACGGAACCTTCCGACTGTTCTTCGGTGATGACGACGTCCTCAGGATGATTGACGATATTGGGGATGATGTACTCAAGAAGTTGTTTCATTATTTGGTTTTGGCCACCAGAGCCTTGACGGTTGGGGTGGGTTGGGCGCCTTTCTCACACCATGATTGATAAAGAGCCTGGTCGATTTTGACTTGGTTGGCGGGGGAGTGAGGATCGTAGGTGCCGAGTTGTTTGACAATTGGGCCGGTGAGCTTTTCGTGATCGTTGGCGACCACGATCCGATAAAGACGGTGATTCCTTTTGCCGATGGGAGTGAGCTTGATTTTGAGCATATTGGGGATATTATATCACCCCGTCTGAGGGGGGCAGGGATTCTAGGGCGATTTGAGCGGCTTTTTGCTCCGCCTCCTGTTTACTCTTGCCGCGGCCCCGGCCCGTTTCGACGCCGTTGATGGTGACGGCCACTTCGAAGGTTTTGTTGTGGTCTGGGCCCTCTTCCTGGACGACCTTGTAGGTGGGAGAGAAGACGCCTTCGCTTTGGATCTTTTCCTGATAGAGAGATTTGGCGTCTTTGAGCTCCTTCTTGGCGAGGACTTCCAGAGCCTGAGGAAAGATGTAACGTTTGACAAAGGCTTCGGTGTGGGGCAGACCGCCATCCTTGAAGATAGCGCCGATGAGGGCTTCGAGAGAGTTTTCCAGGATGGAGGGGTTTTCCCGGCCACCACCCATGGCTTCACCCTTACTCATTTTAAGGTAGGCGCCAAGATTGATTTTTTTGGCTATCTCGGAGAGTGACTGGGTTCGGACGATCGCGCTCCTGGCGGCTGTCAGAACACCTTCTGGTTCATCGGGTCTTTGATGATAGAGGAAGTTGGTGATAATCAGTTCCAGGACGGCGTCTCCCAGGAATTCGAGCCGCTCGTTACTCTCCTTGATCCCCTGTTCGTTGAGACTGCTCCTGTGAGTCAGGGCAGTGGCGAGAATTTTTGGATTTTCGAAAGAGTAGCCGATGGTCTCCTGGAGGTGACCGAGGTTATTTGGTTCCATGATTGGTTTCCCGGTTGGTAAGCTTCAGAGAAGTGGCCAGAGCGCCGTTGACAAAGCTGCTGCTGGTTTGACCACCATAGCGTTTGGCGATTTCGACAGCTTCGTCGAGGACGACTTTGAGTGGGACCTCTTGTTTGTAAAGAAGTTCGTAGATTGCCAGCCTCATGACCGAAAGATCGACTCGGTTAATTTGATTCAGGGGCCACTCCGGGGCCGATTGTTTGATGATTTCGTCGATCTGTTCGAGATGCTGGATGGTGCCGATGGCCAGTTCGTTATCGGCTTCCTGGGGCAAAAAAGAGTTCCTGAAAATCTGTTTGAAAGCCTGGATGCGATTGAGATGGCGTGGGTCGGCGGCGGTTTTCACTTTTGGTGAAGAGAGTGGCTATTATTTGTGGCAGTGGCTGCAAACGAAGTGAGCCAGCTTCAGGTGTCCGCAATTTTTGCAGACGACGTAAGTCTTGGCTGTCGCTTTGATTTGTGAGCGACGTTTGCCCTGGCGTTGGGTGGATAGTTTTCTTTTGGGTGTGGCGGCCATTTGTGTTTAGCTGATTAGCTTTTTGGCTTGTTAGCCTTGATTAATCTCTATATTTTACCAAGTTAGAAGGTTATTGGCAATGGTGGCTGCTTGGATTTGATCTTGGGTGATTAAATCCCGGGCGACTGTTTTGGCGGTTTGGTAGAGACGGCGGTTCCAGAAATTTTTCAGGCGGACGGGTAGCCAGCCGTGTTGTCTGGTGCCAAACAGTTCACCGCTGCCTCGGAGGCGGAGATCTTTTTTGGCTAATATCAGGCCGGAATGATATTTCTCCATCAACTTTAGTCTCTGGGTGGAGGTTTCGTCGGAATCGCTACTGATGAGAAAGCAATAGCTCTCCCGTTCTCCCCGACCGACCCGGCCGCGGAGCTGGTGAAGAGTCGCCAGGCCGAAACGATGGGCCGAATGAATCACGATAATGTCTGCCTGTTGGATGTCGATACCAACCTCGATGATGGTGGTAGCTACCAGAATCCCTCCGTTGGTGTTTTTGAACTGTGCCAGAGTTGTTTGGATGGCCTGGTTTTCCATTTGGCCGTGAAGCATGAAAATTTTGGTCAAACCTCCGTAATCTTTTTGATACTGATGATAGACTTTCTCGATGCTGGCGACATCCTGGAGTTTTGCGGATTGATGGATGAGGGGGGTGACGACGAAAATCTTGCTGCCGGCGACGAGCTGAGAGCAGAACCAGGCGTGACTTTGTTTATACCGCTCTTGGCTGATGACCCAGGTTTTGACGGGGAGACGGTTCTTGGGCTTGCCTTTGAGGGTGGTAATCTCCACCTCCCCAAAGAGTCCCAGAGCTAGGGTTCTGGGGATGGGGGTAGCAGAAAGGTTGAACAAATGAACGCTGGGATTTCTCCGGCTGATGGCCTCCCGCTGGGAGACGCCGAATTTGTGCTGTTCGTCGACGACGACGGTGTTGAGATTGACGGGGAGTTCGAGGGGAAGTTGATTGATCAGGGCGTGAGTCCCGATGTAGACGGAAGGTCGAGTGGGAATTTCTTTCAAAGGGGAGGAGGCGGTTACCAGGAGAAGCTGGGATTTGGGTAAACCTAATTTGAGAAATGACTGAAAGTGCTGCCGAGCCAGAATTTCGGTTGGTGCCAGGAGGCAAAACGATTGTTTATCGGCCAGACATTGCGCGGCCAGAAAGAAAACGACGACGGTTTTACCTGAGCCGGTTTCGCCCTGAATGAGGCGGTGGGTGGGGTTAGCACTGGCCAGATCGGTGTAGGAGGCGGATATGGCTCTTTTTTGCCCGTTTGTCAGCTGAAAAGGGAGAGTTTCTATGAGGTGGCGGTGAAGAGTCTGGTCGATGACAATGGGATTAGCCGGGGGAAGCTTGGCGAGATTTATTTGATTGGTGATGTTTTGGGCCAGGTGGTGATTGAAGGCCAGACGCAGATCGGCTCCCTCCTGGTCCTCTTTTTTGCCTGGCAGATGAATCTTGGTTAGACTCTCGTGATAGTCGGGCAAGGCCAGGTCATGTCTGATTTTTTCCGGGAGCGGATCGGGCAGGTGGTGATTTTGGAGAATAAAATTTATTTTGGTGCGTAAGAACCTGGAGGTGAGTTTGGCGGTAAGGGGGTAAATGGGAACCAGGCCGCTGGTGTGAAGGCTGGTCGTTCCGACTGGCTCGATCGTGGGCGAGATGAGGGTGAGTTTGTTTGAAAAGAAACTGGTTTTTCCGGCGATCAGATATTGGAAATCGGGTCTGATCAGGCGCTCGATATAGGGATTGTTGAACCAGGTGAGTGCGATCCGGCCGGTATCGTCGGTGGCTTCCGCCTGGATGACGAGCTTGCCACTTTTGCTGCTGAAGCGTTTTGGCTTGGAGATGGTGGCGGTGAAACTGACTTCCTTGTTGGCGCTCAATTGTCTGATCGGGGTGGAAACAGTGTAGTCGAGATAACGGCTGGGGTAGTGATGAAGCAGGTCACGGACGGTAGTCAGGTCGAGGTGGTCCAAGAGTTTTTGAAATGAGGGGCCAATGCCTTTGATCTGATCCAGACTGGCCGCGGGTGAGAACTTAGAAGCCATAGAAGAGCGGAATCAGAGATGAGGCCACCAGGACCAGGGAGCCGATGAAGATGAGAATGGTAAAGAGACGGCGCTTCTTTTTGGTGAAGATCATGGTTTGATTATAGCAAGGGATGAAGCTAAGATAGAGTTTATGAATAGGGGCAGTTATCGAAGGCGCGGATTTGTGCTCCCAAGTTTTTTGAAATTCTGGCAGAAGCTGAATTGGGGGAAGACCTTGTTTTTGGGGGTGATACTTGGGACCTTGGTGATGGTAGGAGTCGTAGTTTGGTTTTCGAGAGATTTGCCGGATCCGAATAAAATTGTTCGTCGAAGCGGCTTCTCGAGTGTGATTCTGGACAGGACGGGCAAAGAAATTCTTTATGACTTGTATGAGGACCAAAACAGGAAGTTCACTCCCTTGGAAAATATACCCAACTACCTGAAGCAGGCGACGATTTCGATTGAGGACAAAGATTTCTACAAACACAAGGGGTTTGATCCTCTGGCCTCGGTGCGTATTCTGAAAAATGTCATCTTCCAGCGGCGATTGATCGGGGGCTCGACGCTGACTCAGCAGTTGGTAAAGATGATTTTATTGACTAACGAACGGACGGTGACCAGAAAAATCAGGGAGTTTATCTTGTCGCTAAGAATCGAGCGAAGATTTAGCAAGGACGAGATCCTGCAGATGTATCTAAATGAAGCCCCGTACGGAGGTACGGCCCGGGGGGTGTCGGCGGCGAGTGAGATGTATTTTGGTAAAGAGGCGTCCGAACTAAACCTGGTGGAGAGCGTGGTCCTCTCCGGAATTCCCCAGGCGCCAGCCCGCTATTCCCCTATTTCGGGAAATAATTCCAAGGCGTATATTACTCGGGCGCGGGAGGTGGCCAGACGGATGCGTGAGGATGGCTACATAGATGAAGCGACCGAAAAGCAGGTGGTGGATTCGCTCGAAGGAGTGGAGTTTAAGCCCAGCTCGGTGAGTCTGAAGGCGGGCCATTTTGTGATGTATGTCAGGGGCCAGCTGGAAGAAATGTTTGGAACGGGCATCTTGGACGAGGGGGGTTTGAAGGTGACGACGACCCTGGATCTGCCGTTGCAGCAGGCGGCTGAGAAAATAGTGAGCGAAGAAATCGGCAAGGTGGAAAAGTCATTGGCAATTTCCAATGGAGCCAGCGTAATAATAAATCCCAATAACGGTGAGATATTGTCAATGGTGGGTTCGAGGGGCTATTTCGACGAGGCAATTGATGGTCAGGTGAATGTGGTGACCCGATTACGCCAGCCGGGTTCTTCGATCAAACCGTTGGTCTACGCGACGGCGTTCGGCGAGGGATTTTCCCCGGCCAGTGTCTTGTTTGATGTGGTGACGGAATTTCCCGGCAAGGATGAAACAACACCATATATACCAAGAAATTATGACGGCAAGGAGCGCGGGCCGGTCCGGTTGCGGGAGCGTTGGCTAGTTCACTC
>CXWL01004598.1_pt1 | contig 10482 bp, 9 predicted proteins | sample 590931 | NCBI WGS metagenome assembly CXWL01 (sample SAMEA3498368, study PRJEB10139) | groundwater metagenome | biome: water well; material: biofilm material | place: Germany | collected 2015-04-27
TTTTAAGGTTATCCGAAAATGCTGAGTTTCTTAGTTTCTGGGGTTAGAACAAATTTACCGTGCCACCAACCCAGTCACATACATCCTGCAAATAAGAATGCGCTATTTTTCGATGATGGTTTTCCTCTAAATCCAGACAAACCGCCGGTGCATTCATGTTGGAATATTTATGCGATATTTGTTGGGCAAATTTTGGGGTTGCACCTAGGCTGTCGAAATAGATCTAGAATATTTCACCGGTTTTTAGTAAGCCAAAGAAAATAATAACATATTGATATTAAATAGTAAAAAATATTTTATAAGTGCTTATTTTCAGGTAGNNTAAATGATAGATGTTGTATCCAAAAAATGGGAGAGTTAATTTTAATATTTCGACAGCCTAGGTTGCACCTCGGATAATCCGGGCATTATGTTCCAAGGGGGCAGTAAATTCTGCCGCCTTTTGAGGTTTGATAGACCTATCGCTCTAACTGCACACTGCCGTAAGGCGTTTGATAGGTTTTGTTGTCCTTATTTCGAACCGTCATTTTAGTGTCACCCCATTTTATTGGGTTTCCATCGGTATCAAATTCCTGCAAAGCTTCTGTTGTGGCTAAGCAGCCTATTTCATTGCAGCAATCCAATATCGTGTTTTCCATCTCCAGTAAACTGCCGCTTAGTTTTACGGTGACCTGGATTGTCAATTCATTACCCTTACGCGTTATAATTTCAGCCATTGGTTTTTCTTGCCATCTTTGAAAATCATCAGCTTACCTTAAGCTGTAATATTATTCAAAATCAACACTCAACAGATTCAGGCACAGGTGCCGAATCGTCGTCATGATGGCGGGAGCATTGCCTTTACGGATGCGGCTGGCATCTTCCTGGAGCACCACGTCCATTCGCCAATGTAGGCGGTTCTCGATGCCACAATGTCCGCGCACCGCATGGGCGAATGGCTTGCATCCGCAGCGATGGAATTGATGAAGTAGCGCCGCTCCACGCTCCGCTTTTCGCCTGTCACGCATTCCCGTTCCACCATGCCGATGCTACGCAAACCTTTCCAGAGTTCTGTGCGCGGCAACGTACAAAGGTCTTCGGTAATCCAATAGCACCGGATTTCCAGCCGACCGTGTTCGTTGTTGATTTCCTCCGTGTAATGGTACTCGACATGCTTGAAGTCGGCGGCCTGTGCAGTGGTAAAGTAGTCATCGACCGCCTCGCCTCGTGCAGCGCCCCCTGATTTTCCTTCAGACCCAGTACATAATCTGCCCTCTGATCTACAATCTGTGCGGCAATCTCGCGCTGGCAGTCCATCGCATCAATCGTGACGATACAGCCGCGCAACTCCAGCAGCGCTAACAGTTTGGGAATGGCGGTAATCTCGTTTGACTTCTCCTCGGTCGCCTCCCGCACGCCTTCGATCCACCGCGTGAAGTATGCCTGAAAACTCTTCGGCGACAGGCGACAAATCACATAAGCGATACAGTCATGCGACGGAACACCGTTTTTTCAATGGCACAAAGCGCCTGAGCCAATCCAGCTTGCTCTCTCCAAACGCCGCTATCGCTTCCCACCCCTCGGTCCCGTTGATCGTTGCGCACACAGCAAGCACCAAGATGTCCATCAGTTCATGACATTTTCCCCGCTCTAGCCTGGGGTCCTTCAACTCCGAAAAGTATTCCATAAATCGCGGGGACATCGTATTCTCTTGGTAAAAACTTCACGATGACCGTTTATTCCCTTGTTTGCAAGAAGTTTTTGATGCGTTTGCCCTGTATATTTATGCCAAAGCGATGCAAGAAAAAAGTATTTGGTGTACTGTGACGGCATCTCGGAGAGATTTTTCACGAGTTAGCGTCGCCTAAGGAATCAGAGATAATAGAAGGGCACATGGTGAGGGAACGTTCATATGTGTTTGAGTATTCCCTCGAAGTAAGCCAGAAGAAATAGCAGGAAAATTAAAAGCAAAATATGACGCTTATGCTGATCGGTTACTTATCTATGCTATGCGCCTTGTGCAGCTCTTAACCCGGATATTTCATGAATTCGCGCGATGATCGCGCAGCATATTGGTTTCACAAGGATTTTTCGAAGAAGCGGTGTAGTTATTCATACACTCGACTGAGGATTCGGGGTAAGCAGGCAAGCCNNGTAAGCAGGCAAGCCGCAAAGCGGCTGCTCGCAAAAATTCCTTGTGGAATCAAGAGGCAAGTGAGAGCGTGTGCAATTCATTAAATATCCGGGTTATACAATGTGGAAAAAATTATTGCTGAATTAAAACAATAATGGCGAATTACACTCAGCTCGACTACAAGCTTGCATATCCAATCTAAATCACTATTATTGAGCACACATTTATTAATAAAGGAGAAAATCATGTCTTTACGTATTAACGATATAACCCCGAATTTCACTGCAAAAACTACTCAGGGAACGATTGATTTCCATCAATGGATAGGCGACAGTTGGGCTATCTTATTCTCTCATCCCAAAGATTTTACGCCGGTATGTACCACCGAATTGGGCTATATGGCCGGTCTGGAAAAAGAATTTGCACAACGTAACTGCAAGGTAATTGGCTTAAGTATTGATCCAGTGGATAACCATGAGCAATGGGCTAAAGACATTGAAGAAACTCAAGGTCATACGGTTAAATTCCCGATAATCGGTGATACCGATTTGGCTGTAGCTAAGCTGTATAATATGCTTCCTGCTGATGAATCAGGTACATCTGAAGGACGTACAGCCGCAACCAATGCTACCGTTCGTTCCGTATTTATCATTGGACCAGATAAAAAAATTAAATTAATGATGACATACCCGATGACCACTGGCCGTAATTTTAATGAAATTCTGCGTGTGCTCGATTCTATGCAGTTGACTGCGCAATATAAAGTGGCTACACCAGTAAACTGGAAAAAAGGTGAAGATGTTATCATTGTGCCTAGTGTATCTAATGAAGAAGCAGAAAAACTTTTTCCACAAGGTTTTAAAACCTTAAAGCCTTATTTGCGCATTACAAAACAGCCAAACTAATTTAAGTAAACTCTGCCCAAGTGCAGGGTTTTTCTTGTGGAAAAGCACAGAATGGGTGACCTCGTGATCGCTGTTGATGATAGATATCGGCCTTAATCAACGCGCTGCGATCTGAACCGTTTGTTGGACGAGCCTGATGGGGCTACTGCGAACCTTCTGTAACCTGAGTTGGGGATAAAAAAGTGGCAGGTATTTGAAATAAAATGGAAAATAAAGTTTCGACACACATTTTCCAATCAAAAACCTGCCACCTATGAAATTGACACAAATTTACTGCGATGTAGATGACTTTTGTAATACCTTTATCCCTGAATGGCAAAGGCATCAAATCACGCAAGGGAACAAGAAACGCAACCGTTCGCCACGCATGAGCCACAGCGAAATGCTCGCGATTTGTAGGGACTACCCTCTATTCTCGGACAGCCTCCTAGCCCGGATATTTCATGAATTCGCACGATGATCACGCAGGATATTGGTTTCACAAGGGATTTTTTGAAGAAGCGGTGTGGTTATTCATACACTCGACTGAGGATTCTGGGTAAGCAGGCAAGCCGCAAAGCGGCTGCTCGCAAAAATTCCTTGTGGAATCAAGAATCAAGTGAAAGCGTGTGCAATTCATGAAATATCCGGACTAAATCCATCATTTTGATCTCATCTCGAGTCTTTGATACATTCCAATTTTAAATAACAGGAATAACGATGCAGCACAATCCAGGATTTCTACGGTTAGTAGAACAAGCAAGACAACGGGTGAAGGAATGTACCGTAGCAGAAGTACAGACTCGATTGGCGCGAGGAGAACAATTTCATTTTATAGATGTGCGGGAAGATCATGAATTTTGGATAGATCACGCGACAGGCGCCCGTCATCTTGGAAAAGGCATTATTGATCGCGATATTGAAACCGTGATACCCGATAAACAGGCATCCATTGTGCTGTATTGCGGAGGAGGTTATCGCTCCGTTCTGGTGGCGGATACACTTCAACAAATGGGCTATACCCATGTGATATCAATGGATGGCGGGATTAAGGCCTGGCGTGATGCCGGCTTTTCTCTTGAGAAAGATAAATCAATCTAGCCCGGATATTTCATGAATTCGCACGATGATCGCGCAGGATATTGGTTTCACAAGGAATTTTTCGAAGAAGCGGTGTAGTTATTCATACACTCGACTGAAAAAAATTCCTTGTGGAATCAAGAGTCAAGTGAGAGCGTGTGCAATTCATGAAATATCCGGGCTAGCAATGACGCGGCTGATTGTGTGGGTTAAATGCTTGGAGGCTTGATCTCCGAGATCAGTGAATCTGATGTATCGGGCACCATGTGTGCTCTTTCAAGGGGTAATGTCTCACCCCGAAAGAACCTTGGTTCGCGCATATTCCACAGCACCATCAGCGGAACTCCGAAAAATAGAGCAACCACCCCGATCAAGAACACAGCGCCTACGCCCGCAAGTGATCCGCTAGATCCATAATCTGGATCCATCATGTTCCATGCTTGAAGGATACCCACTGCAATCAGAATGACTGCAGCGATCGTAGGCAGGATCACTTGCGACAGGGCAGTGTGCCAGTGGTTAAATGCGGTGCGATGGAAATAGAATACACAGGATAGCGCCGCGACGGTGTAATAGGTGCAGATCGCAATGCTGACACTATGGATCGAATCTTTGACGATTGACTCGCTGATCATGCTCAGGATGCTATAGATTACCAGCGTCATCAAACCTATTGTCCAGGTTGCAAACTTCGGCGTTTGCGTTGCCTCATTGACTGAAGAAAATCTGCGTGGGATTGCCCGATATGTCGCCATTGCCAGCGCAGCACGTGCTGCCGGCATGATTGTGGACATTGTAGACGAGAAAGCCGAGACTCCGATGATCAACGCAGCAACGAGCGCTCCTTTGTCTCCGGCCATGTCTGTTGCCAAAATCGTGACTATAGAATCGATATTATCCTTGAACGTAAGACTTGATTTGTCTTGCGCATCAATGCCGGCGTATGCCAACGCCGTGATGGCGAAGACGACATAGGTGACAACCGTAATGGTCATCGCGATGATGCCGCTTCGACCGGCCTGCTCTGCGCTACCATCTGTCTCCTCAGACATTGCCAGCGATGCATCAAACCCCCAGAATATGAATAACGCTACAAGGAATCCATTCAGAAAGGCACTGAAAGAAGAGATTGCAAACGGGTTGAACCACTCCAGTGAAAATGGCTCGGCGGTGCTTACAGCGTCTCCCTGCATGACCCGCATGAACAGTATCGCTGCCAGCGCGATAAGTCCGCCGTATTGAGTGATCGTCAGGATCATGGTAGTGCGCGAAGATTCCTCAGCACCTAGCGCTGTTAGAAACGTCGTGCCGAGGATGAACAGAATAGCTACCCCGAAGTGGAACCACAAAGGGGTCTCTTCTAAGTTGAAGACGATTGCTGTCGCGTTGACCATGATCTGGGTTGCAGCCACTCCCGCCAGCATGCTCGCCAATAAGAGCGCCCAACCACCGAACCAGCCAAGTCGCGGCCCAATGGCTTTGGTGCCCCATGTGAAAACCGTACCGGAATCTGGGGCAGAGGTAGTTAGGTGCTTGTAGGACAGTGCTACGAAGAACATCGGGATCACGGATAGAATGAACACAATCGGTAGCTGATAGCCACTCACGGAAGCGCCGTGACCCAGCGCGCCAGTTAACGAGTACGCCGGGGCAGTGGCTGCCAGACCAATCGTGACTGCAGCCCACTTGGATACTGATCCTTTTTTTAATCCCTTGGCCTTTAAGCCGTGCATTACTGTTTCCTCGTGCATCTAATACCTCGTATTTTCCTGGGGCATAGGAAAAATGGCCCCTTGTTTGCGCTGGAAAGTAGCAAAGATTTGGAGTGAAGTCAAAAACGATGACAGGTGATCAAAAAATAGAACTACATTGTATGGTTATTCGACCCAGTGTAAGGATGTCTATGTGAGATCAGTGGGGTCATGCTGTTGTTATGCGGCGTGCCTGGAAGTTTTGGCAGATGGCCTCACACAACAAGTTCCAAAGATCGCTCCGACAACGGCCGTCGCTGCCGGTTAGCTGCCCGCATTGCCGCGACTTGTGCCAATGATTTTCGAATCGGGAAGCGAGATGACGTGAAATAGATATTCACGTACTGGGGCAATGACGGCATCGGTTCTTGTTTGTAGCTCGTTTCTGTGCTTAGATGCGGCTTGTCGCAGTGCGTTGCCGAGGGTGGTTGTTGTGTAAATCTTCTGCTTGTCTTGAAGAGACAGGATGGCCTGCTCGCTGTCTGCGAGATAGCTTTCCATGACAGTGGATTCAATGACTGACAATTGTGCAAATGCATCAGTAAACTTCAGACGTGCTGCCGGAAAGTGAGATAGTAAATCTGAATACGCGGTGCCAAGTTGTTCGTCAAGGACCTTTTGGGCAATGCCTGTACGAGCGGAATTTGCTCGCTTCCAGAGTTGATCCCGGACGTGCTGCACATCATATTGTTCAGCAAGCAATTCGCTGAGTTCTACAAATGCCGGCTGCAGTTCCTGGTAGAAGGAAAGCTGGAGCGCTTGCCATCTATCCAGCTTACTGATAGCCGTAGCTGCAGCAGTTCGCACTCGGTTGGCTTGCTCGGCGGCTTTGGTGTCACGGTCTTTGGCGAGCGATAGCAACAGCGCAACGACCGAGACGATGATTGTCACAGAGGTCAGAACGTCGCTAACTTTGATCGTCCAGTCGATACTCACGGGCATGGCATAAGCCTCAGGAAGTTGACTATATAATTAGATATAGGCTTGAACCTCAACGAACGAGCTTGAAGAATGTGGCGCAGGAATGTGCTGACCTTCTTCTTTAAGCCCTTCAATGTGAAACTCGATAGCTTCTTGAATAAGTTGCAAAGCCTCTTGTGATGATTCGCCTGCCGCTATACAACCCGGCAGATCAGGGACATAGGCGCCAAAACTTGCTGAGCCTTCTTCAATAACAACCCTATAGCGCATATAAGCCTCTACTGCTTAAGTCCCGCTTGTTTCAAAACATTGGTAAGCATTCCAGGCGGAACATCCACGCTGGGTTTTCCAGCAACTGTGGCCGTACCGGATTTGATGGGATGATGGAACTAACGATGGTTTCCTTTTTGCCGCACCTGCTGCCAATCACCCAACTCACTCATAGCGATAAGACCCTTAACTTTCATGCCGCGAGTTTAGCACAGCCTCTTCTTGATACTCAACCGGGAACATGTCTATTTAGCGTTGACAAACGATGATACTATCTTGATTCATTAAATGAATTATGTTAGTTATACAAGTAAGTAAGCATTTTTTTACCATTTCATCTAAAGGGTTATTAAACATTCCTGGTCTGAATGATCACCCGGAATTTGAATATTCTTCTTATTGCCAGTGCCAGTGGGTTGAATGGTATTCAGGGACGATTACTTAATATTGATTTTGCCAGGAGGTATTACATTATGTTGCCCAATAATACCAGAAGTTTGCACGGTGCTGCCCGGAACGCTACATTGGCAATCAACGCAATATTTGCTGTAGTAATAACAGGGGCTTATGGTACAGATATGGCGGTGCACGCAGCCGTGCCGGAAGTGCAAGTGACGAAGGCCAGAATCACGGATTTTGAGTTCAATCAAACGCATGCCCAGCTTACTTTCATCGACAGCAATTACCGTCTGTGGGTTGGTAAAGTTAATACGGCAACAGGTGCGTTTAAACCCGCAAACGGCCAGGGCGTTTTGGTAGACATAGGTGCAGCTCCCCCAACCGCTTTTGGCAATGGGCCAGAATGGCTTTACAGTGCATATGGCGATGAGATTGTTTATACCAAATATGTACCGAACCAACCCGCTACGGCGGAGAATGCGCGCATCGCTCATGCTGCGCCCAACACGGAAGGTGTTTTTGTGCCAAGCTTCGTCGACCCTACAGTACCATATGTTTCTCCGTTAGGCAGCCTTGACATTGGGGACACCCACCCTCGAATACATTACCAGTCTCCGATCTTGACCTCTACAGGCTACACTGAAGGGTTCCGGTGGCAAGAGATTGATAGGCCGGAAACTGAGGAGCTTGTGCCAAATACATATGGGTCGATTGGCACTCGGCGCTGGGTTAACGGGATGAACGCAATTATCTATTCAAATCAGTATATTAATTCTAATGGCATCAGCGAAACTCAGGTTTTTCTGTATAATACCGACACGAAAGTTCAAGAAAAAATTACCTCTGACGATGGCGTTAAGTCGAGTGTTTGGATGTGGAAGGCACCGGAATTTAATAATGAACACATTTTCTTTGCACTGGTCAACTCGAATGAGATTAGAGTTTATCGCTATCTCGATATGACTGGAAAGGGGGACTTTCAGTGGGCCGTGATTAGCCACATTTTTGCCCCTGCTAAAGCTCCATACTTCTGGTCTCCAGAGTCGTTTACGCACAATGGAATAAGCTATATTTTCGCTATCTGTAAGCCAACCCAGGCCGTTTTGGACCGCAGGTATCCAACACAAGTTGTATTGACGGATATTGCGGATAAGAAGTTCAGGATGCTTACCGATGCTACGAGTCTTCTGCGGTTCCGTAACGACCCTGAAGTGTTTTTTACGGATAATGGACCATATATATATTACAATAGTTACAAACTCCAGACACCGGAAACTTCTGCCAAGCATGATGGTGTATGGCGTGTTGATCCTGGGCTGGGTCCGGCAAACCAGGAGACTGTCCGGGAATAGTGGTTGTAGCGAGGGGAAGCCATTTTGAGGCAGACTTTTTGAACATTTGAGGCGAATAGTTATTCTATTTAACAAAAAATAATCGGAAAATATGCCTAAAATTGCTTTTCCGTAGCAGATCACTCTATTCCCGGACAGCCTCCTGGTTATTTAAGCAGTGCCTCTTTAAATCACGTAGGTTTTTCTTGGCGGCAATACTGAAGAAGGCAATGAATATGCTTCCTTTGCGTTTATCATCATTAGTTGTGTCTCTCTTGCAGAGAGGGGCGTCTTGTAACGGATTATTGTTATTGCTTGTTCTTTTCACCGTGCCGCAGTTTACAGCTGCTGCCAACGCGATTAAGGTGAATAATAATATTTATATGGCTCAGGGCAGTGGCAATATATCTAGTAACACCTTTATGGTAATTACCAATCAAGGTGCGGTGATTATTGATACATCAAGCCCCACTGATGCTCCCCAACACTACGAGATGCTGAAAGCGGTCAGCAATGTGCCCATCCGATACATTATCATAACGCACGGTCACGGCGATCACACAGGAGGCATTGATCTCTGGAAGGAAAACGGAACTCATGTCATTGCCCAGAGTAACCTTACCGAATTTCTCGACTACCAGATGCGGTTGAAAGGGTTTTTTGCAATCCGTAACGCTAAACAAGCAGGACAGCCCATACCAATCGTTTCAAATCCTAATCCTGGCAATTATGCAGGTCAAAATCCCGCAGACATTCTGTTCGATAAAAAATATCAATTTACGCTTGGCGAGTTGACTTTTCAGCTCTTTAGTACTCCCGGCGAAACGCCAGACCATCTGAGTGTGTGGATCCCCGAGCTACAAGCTGCTTTTGTAGGCGACAATTTTTATAACTCGTTTCCTAATATTTACAGCTTGCGAGGCACAAAACCTCGATGGGCGCTGGATTATGTGCAGTCGTTAAACAAGGTACTATCCTGGAAACCAAAACTGATGTTGCCTAGCCATGGCATGCCAGTTTCTGGATATGGAACGATTACACAAAAGCTGACTCAGTATCAGAATGCTATTCTATACGTGCATGACTCAGTAGTGGCAGGTATGAATGCTGGTATCGACGTGTTTACTTTGATGAATAGCATACAGTTGCCGCCCGAACTATACGTAGGTGAGGCCTACGGCCGGCTGAGCTGGTCTATCCGGGGGATCTATGAAGGCTATGCAGGATGGTTCGATGACAACCCGTCGAATATGTATTCTGAGTCACCGCAGGTGGCTTTATCGGAGCTAGTGAGTCTGGCTGACGGTGTAGATAATGTAGTCCAGCGTGCTCAGGCAATTCTTCTTTCGAATGAAGACACCGTGCTAGCTCTACATTTGGCCGATGCAGTTCTGGCTGCAGACGGAAATAATATTGGAGCTTGGACTGTTCGTCGAGATGCGTTGGTCAAACTGAAAAGTCTCTCGACAAACGGGATTGAAAAGAACTGGCTTCAATCTGGCATTAACGAAGCGAATGCTGCATTGCTCGCAAGTGAATCTAATAGAGGTGTGCCATGATAGATCAGCTACATAGTGACTCCTGAATATACTTCACGCGGCTATAAAGTGTGTTTTTTGCTATACTGATCGGAGGTCGCCATACATTTTTAGCTTAATAGTGTGCCTTATTGGCAGGAGGCTTTCCAATGACGATACGCCTTGAATTTCCCCCAGACACTTTGTCCATCTTGA
>CXWL01083331.1_pt1 | contig 10482 bp, 12 predicted proteins | sample 590931 | NCBI WGS metagenome assembly CXWL01 (sample SAMEA3498368, study PRJEB10139) | groundwater metagenome | biome: water well; material: biofilm material | place: Germany | collected 2015-04-27
GCATCAGCGCCGCGGGAATCAGCAGCCAGAAGCTGAAGTTGTTCATGCGCGCGAACGCCATGTCGGAGGCACCCACCTGCAGCGGGATCATCCAGTTCGCAAAGCCCACGAAGGCCGGCATGATGGCGCCGAACACCATGATCAGGCCGTGCATGGTGGTGAACTGGTTGAAGAGCTCGGGGTTCACCAGTTGCAGGCCGGGCTGGAACAGCTCGGCGCGGATCAGGAGAGCCAGGATGCCGCCCACCATCAGCATCGTGAAGCTGAACAGCAGGTAGAGCGTGCCGATGTCCTTGTGGTTGGTCGCGAACACCCAGCGACGCCAGCCGGTGGGCGCCCCGTGATGCTCGTCGTGGCCGTCGTGTGCGTGGTCGCCGTGGGCGTGACCGTGGGGGTCGAGGACTGCACTCATTTCGTTGTTCCTTGCAATTTCTTCTTCGCGGGGCGCTGCTGCTGGCTTATCACTTGCCGCGCAGGGCCAGCACTTCGGCCGGCTGCACCAGCTGGCCCGTCTTGTTCGACCAGCTGTTCTTGGTGTACGTGGCCACNNGTGAGCTGCACCTTGTGGTCAGCATCGGTCACCTTGGGCGAGCCGTCGAGCGGCTTGATCGGGCCCGCGCCCTTGCCGTTGGCCTGGTGGCAGGCGGCGCAGTTGGCGGCATAGACCTTCTCGCCGCGCACCAGCATCTCGGGCAGTGCCCAGACCTTGGTCGGATCGTCGAGCTTGGCGGCTGCTTCCTTGCGCTTGGCGGCGACCCAGGTCGTGTAGTCGGCCGACGAGACCACCTTCACGTGGATCGGCATGTAGGCGTGTTCCTTGCCGCACAGTTCCTGGCACTGGCCGTAGTAGTCGCCCACGGTTTCGGCACGGAACCAGGTGTCGCGCACGAAGCCGGGAATCGCGTCTTGCTTGAGGCCCAGCTGCGGCACGGCGAACGCGTGGATCACGTCGTTGGCCGTGGTGATGATGCGGACCTTCTTGTTGACCGGAACCACCAGAGGGTTGTCGACCTTGAGCAGGTAGTCGTCGGGCATCGTGCCCTTGGCGCCTGCGTCGGACATCGCGCGCTGCGAGCTGTCGAGCGTGGAGATGAAGGCCAGGCCCTCGCCTTCGCCGTTCAGGTAGTCGTAGCCCCACTTCCACTGATAACCCGTGGTCTTGATCGTGAGGTCGGCGTTGGTGGTGTCCTTCTGGGCCACCAGCACCTTGGTGGCGGGCAGCGCCATCACGATCACGATGAGGAAGGGGACGATGGTCCAGATGACCTCGACCACCACCGATTCATGGAAGTTGGCGGCCTTGTGGCCCACCGACTTGCGGTGCTTCCAGATCGAATAGAACATGACCGCGAACACGGCGACGAAGATGACCGTGCACAGAATCATCATGATCGTGTGGAGCAGATGCTGCTCCTGCGCGATCTTGGTCACACCGACCGGAAGATTCAACTGGCGAACCGAAGGGCCGCCGGGCAGATCGTTGACTGCGTGCGCCGCGCTGCTGAAAGCCGCGCCGGCCGCCAGCAACAGATTCGCCGGCCTGTACTTATTGCGCCAAATGCTCTTCATCGTGTTCACGTTTCTTCAATTTTTTCGACAAACCCAACCGTGCAGCGCTGTGCAAGCCGCTTCAAGCGCCACGCAACGCCATGCGAATCTCGCGCGCCAGTGCTGCACGCAACTCCGGGCGTACATAGCGCCCCACCCTGACTGATTGCCCCTGCCCCGAGACCTCGATCAGCGAGCGATCGCTGGTCTGCGGTTCGATCCGCACCTGGTGCGGAAGAAATTCAGTGCGTTCGTAGTGCCCACCGTCCTCGAGCTCCACGACCAGCCGGCCGCCCTGCAATGCGATCCGCTCTCCATCGGTCGCATGCCGCGCGTACAGCATGAATGCGAAACCCACCGCGGCCAGCTCGAGCCAGGCGAATGGCAGAACCAGCGGCGCACCGTGCAGCCAGAACACCGTGCCGATACCGAGCGATACCACGCACAGCGACGCGTAGAGCCAGCCCAGCTGGCTCGGGGTCACCGAGCAATTGCGCTTCAGGAACCAGTGGATGCTCTGGCCTGAAACGGTGGCAAAACGAAACACGGAATTCGACACGGGCGAGTTCAGCAAATCGGTGCGTCGATGGTCGCCCAACCCCTCGTACGCCCTCGTACAAACGGGATCCGACACCCCCTCGATCGCGGGACAATACCCGCGAGTTTCACGCAACGGCGGATTGTAGCGGGTAGATACCAGCGCTCGCAGGCCCTGTGGGACGCCTACGGGTCACTACTACTAGGCAATCACGCGCCGGGTCGACCTCGTTGCAGCATCGAGCGCATTTCGCGCAACGACACCGCGCTTTCGGCCGCGAGTGACACGCGCGGCGTCGGCTTGAAGGCATGGCCGTAGATGACCTCGAAGGTCAGCGCGATGTGGCCGTTGCCGCCCTCGGCCGGCGCCAGTTCGGGCAGNNGGCTCGGCGAAGCCGGCGTGCACCAGCATGTCGCCCCAGTCGTGCATGTCGGTGTATTCGTGGCCGGCCGCGGGCCAGCCGAGGCGGGCGTGCAGCGCGCGCAGTTCGCGCACGGTGTCGGGGCCGAGGCAGGAGAACATCAGGAAGCCGTCCGTCGCGACCAGCTTGTGCCACTGCGAGATCAGCGCCTCGGGGTCGGCCGCCATGTGCAGCGACATGTTGGCCCAGAGCAGGTCGACGCCGTCTTCGGGCGGTGCGTCGAAGCGGGCCTTGCCACCCTGCCAGCGGCGTGCGCTCCACCACGGCGCGGTCAGCACCTCGCCGGTCTTGCCGGCCAGGGCCGCCTCGGGCTCGATCACATAGGAAGCGGCATCGCGGTAGCGGCGGGCCACAAGTTCATGCGCCTCGAGGCCGCCTCTGAGCGGCGCCCAGTCGGCCCAGGTGCGGGGCTGGGCCTTGATCCATTGCAGCCGGTCTTCCATGCGGCGGCCGATTTCCTCGTGCAGCCACGGCGAACCCTCGGCGGGCGCGAGCCGACGCCAGCGTGCAGCCGCCTTGGGGTCGATGGTCGGCGGTCTTCTTGCGGGGTCGGTGGCCATGGGGCCGTGAGTATATTGAGACCATGTTCAGCCACCGGGCCCTGAGGCCTTTCACCTCCCTGCTCGCGCGGCTGCCCAGCCAGTGCGAGGTCTGCCGCGCCTGGCCNNCGGCTGCGCGCTGCCGGTGCCGGAGGGCGTGGCCCGGTGCGGCGACTGCGTGCTGCACCCGCCGCCGCTGGATGCCTGCGTCGCCGCCTGCACCTACGCATGGCCCTGGCCCGATGCCATCGCCCGGTTCAAGTTTCGCGGCGACGCCGGCTGGGCCGGCCCGTTCGCGACCCTGCTGCGCAGCGCGCCCTGGGTGGAGCCGGCGCTGGAGCAGTGCGACATCGTGCTGCCGATGCCGCTCGCGCCCGGCCGTCTGCGTGAGCGCGGCTTCAACCAATCGCTCGAACTCGCGCGCCGCATGGCGCCGGCCAAGACCGACGCGACGCTGTTGCTGCGCACACGCGAAACCCCCGCGCAGAGCGGCCTCTCGCGCGCCGAGCGCCTGCGGAACCTGCGCGGCGCCTTCGCCGTGGAGCCGTTGCGCGCGGACCGGCTGCGGGAAAAACGCATCGTGCTGGTCGACGACGTGATGACCAGCGGCGCCTCGCTGTTCGCAGCAGCCGAAGTGCTCCGGCTGGCGGGCGCGGTGCATATCACCGCAGTCGTGCTGGCCCGGACCGACCCACCGCGCTGACCGGCCAGCCCCGCGCCGCCGACAATCGGCGCATGTTCCATATCGTCCTGGTCCACCCCGAAATTCCGCCGAACACCGGCAATGTGATCCGGCTCGCGGCCAACACCGGCTGCACGCTGCACCTCGTCGAGCCGCTCGGCTTCTCGATGGACGATCGCCTGCTGCGCCGCGCCGGGCTCGACTACCACGAGTACGCCGAGGTGAAGCGCCATGCCGACTGGCAGGCGCTGATCGATGCGGAAAGCCCGGCCGCCGACCGCATGTTCGCCTTGACCACCCGCGGCACACGTGCCGTGCACGACGTGCGCTTNNGCGGTGCGCGACGGCTTCGCCGAGCCCCAGCGCCTTCGGCTGCCGATGCGCGAAGGGCAGCGCAGCCTGAACCTCTCGAATGCGGTCGCGGTGACGGTGTTCGAAGCCTGGCGGCAAAACGGATTCAGCTGAGAAGGTGTGAGTAAAACCTACTGTGCGGTCCGATCTCGCACCTGCGGTCCTCACCGTACAGAGTACGGCTCCGGTCCTCGGCGCAAGCTCGAACCGCTCGCTACGGTTTCTTCACACCTTCTGACCCTTCGGGCAGCAAGGGCGCATCCGGTCGGCGCGGCGGAGCGTATGGATGACATGCCGGCGCGAAATGCAGTCACTGCACCGCTCCGGCATCGAGTCCCTCCCTCAACGCTTTGCCTCAAGGAGTTCCGTCATGAATGCCAAGTCGATTGCCCTCGCGACCTTCGCCACGCTCGCCCTCAGCACCGGTGCCCAGGCCTTCCAGGGTGAGCAGAACCCGCTGCCACCCGCGCCCTTCCAGTCGACGTTGTCGCGCGCCGAGGTACAGGCCCAGGCTCGCCAGCCGCTGAAAATCGGCAATGGCGGCACCGGCGTGGCCCAGCAGACCAACGGCAACACCGACCGCGCCGCGGTCCGCGCCAGTGCCCTCAGCATCACGCGCCAGGGCGCAGCCACCTACGGCGAAGTGACCGACCGCCGGATGTAAGCGAAGCGCCGCTATTTCAGCGGTATCGGCGCGCCACCGACTCGGCCACGCACGCAGGCTTGGCCGCGCCTTCGAGCTCGATGGTGGTTTCCCAGGTCATCTGGAAACCATCGTCGGCAATCGGCTCCGAGCTCAGCAGCTTCATGCGCGCGCGCAGCCGCTTGCCCACCGGCACCGGCGACATGAAGCGCACCCGGTTCATGCCGTAGTTCACGCCCATGCGCGACTCGACCACATCGATCGCCGCCTCGAAGAATTTCGGCAGCAGCGACAGCGTGAGAAAGCCGTGGGCGATCGGCCCGCCGAAGGGGCCGGCCTTGGCCCGCTCGACATCGACATGGATCCACTGGTGGTCGCCCGTCGCCTCGGCGAACTGGTTGACCTGCTCCTGCGTGATGGTGATCCAGTCGCTCACGGCGACTTCCTGGCCGACGCAGGCGGAGAGATCCTGAAGGGTCTGGAATGTCTTTTTGGTCATGCGGGGCATTCTGGTGCCAAGGGCTTGGGCGCGGCTGTCGGCATCGCGACAACCGGGGTCAGGGAAAAACCGGGTGCCTCGACTTCAGGCTTCGAGCCATTCGCAGATGGGCTGCCACTGTTCGAGGTCGCGCTGCACACGGCCCGGTGCGATGTCGAACAGCGTGAGCCCGCGCGCTGCGAGCTGCACATAGTTCTGCGTGTCGCGCAGCTCGCCCAGCACCGGCACGCCGAGACCGGCGATGAATTCGTTGAGCCGGTCGGCCGCCAGGGTGCGGGCGTTCACGCGCATGCCCACGAGGCCGATCTTCGTTTTCTCGGCGCGGCGCTGCTCCGTCAATCGATCGAGGAAATCGCGCGTCGCGTAGATGTCGAAGATGCTCGGCTGCAGCGGCACGATCACGCGGTCGGCGAGCGCCAGCACTTCCTTGAAACGCCAGCCGTGCAGGCCGGCGGGCGTGTCGAGCACCGCGTGCGTGGTGCCGCGCGGCGGGCGCACCACGGTGCTGTCGCCGGAGGCTTCCCAGGTGGAGATGGTCCGGGCCATCGGCGGGCGCAGGCCCAGCCAGAGCCGCGAGGACTGCTGGCGGTCCACATCGCCCAGCATCACGGCATGGCCGCGGCTCGCAAAGTAACCCGCGATGTTCGTCGCGATCGTCGACTTGCCAACGCCACCCTTGGGGTTGGCGACCAGAACCACCGGCATGGCGTTCTCCTCCAGAGTTGGAACAGGTCCGCATCGTAGTGCCTGCTCGCGAAACACCGGGGAACCGGCTTCGCCGGGCCGCTGGTGTCGCCCCGGAAGGGGGTTGGCGAAGCGACACGAAGTACGCGAAGCCTGGGGGAGAACCTTCTTTGCTATGTTCGCGGCATGACTACAACAACATCCCCGGGAAATCCCGCCAGCGAATCCGGCGGCATCTACGTGATCGCGGCCCATCCGCACTGGCGCGATTCGCGCGTCAACCGCCGCATGCTCGCCGCCGCGCGCGCGGTGCCGGGGGTGGAGGTCTGCGATCTCTACGGCAGCTACCCCGACTTCGCCATCGACGTCGAGGCCGAGCAGGCCCGGCTCGCGAAGGCCCGCCTCGTCGTGCTGGTGCACCCGATCCAGTGGTATTCGATGCCGGCGCTGCAGAAGCTCTGGGTCGACGACGTGCTCAGCTATGGCTGGGCCTACGGCCCCGGCGGGACCGCGCTGCAGGGCAAGGACTTCTGGCTGGTCGCGACCACCGGCAGCCCCGAGTCGAGCTACCACCCCCAGAACTACCACCGCTATTTCTTCGACGCCTTCCTGCCGCCCTACGAGCAGACCGCCGCGCTCTGCGGCATGCGCTTCTTGCCGCCGCTCATCTTCTACGGCGCGCGCAGCGCCGACGAGGCCGAGGTCACGGCGCATGTCGAGACCTACGCCCAGCGCCTGGGCAGCTACCCCGACTGGCCCGAGATCGAGGAGATCGACGCCTGCATCGCCTGCCCCGTGCCCGAAGCCGACCGCCCGGCCGAATCGGACGACATGGGCCAGGTGGTGGCCAGCACCTTCCACTCCGCGATGACGCGAAGCATCGCCTCCATACCCGCCGCCAACGAAGCCCGGACCAACGACAACGACAGCAAACGGGAAGGCACGGCCTGAGCATGGAACACGCACCCGCCTGGCTGACCAGCAGCCTGATCTACCTGGGCGCCGCCGTGTTGGTGGTGCCGCTGTCGAAGTTCCTCGGGCTCGGCTCGATCATCGGCTACCTCGTGGCCGGCATCGCGATCGGCCCGTGGGGGCTGGGCCTCGTGTCCAGCGTGGAAGACGTGCTGCATTTCGCCGAGTTCGGCGTGGTGCTGATGCTGTTCCTCGTGGGCCTCGAACTCGAACCCAAGCGCCTGTGGAACCTGCGCCGGCCCATCTTCGGCTGGGGCGCGGCACAGGTGCTGAGCTGCGCCGCGGTGCTGTTCGCCGTGGGCTGCGCGCTCGGGGCCGAATGGCGTGTGTCGCTGGTGGCATCGCTGGGCCTCGCGCTCTCTTCCACCGCCATCGCGCTGCAGGTGTTCGGCGAACGCAACCTGCTGAAAACGCCGAGCGGCCAGGCCGGCTTCTCGATCCTGCTGTTCCAGGACGTGGCGGCCATCCCGATCCTTGCGCTGCTGCCTCTACTGGCAGGCGCCACCGCTGCCGAGCATTCGCTCAGCGGCCTTGACCGCGCGCTCGAGGCGCTGAAGATCGTCGGCGTGATCGCCGGCATCATCCTCGGCGGCCGGCTCTTGCTGCGCCCCCTCCTGCGCTGGATCGCCCGCAGCGACACGCCCGAGATCTTCACCGCCGCGGCGCTGCTGCTGGTGGTGGCCATCGCGGCGCTGATGCAACTGGTGGGCCTGTCGATGGCGCTCGGCGCCTTCCTCGCCGGCGTGCTGCTCGCGGAAAGCGAATACCGCCGCGAGCTGGAGACCGACATCGAGCCCTTCAAGGGATTGCTGCTCGGCCTTTTCTTCATCGCCGTGGGCATGTCGATCAATTTCGGTGTGCTGATCGCGAGTCCCTGGCTGATGGCTGCACTGGTGTTCGGCTTCATGGTCATCAAGCTGGTCGTGATCTACGCGCTCGCCAAGGCCATGGGCCTGGCCTACCAGGAGCGGCCGGTGTTCACGCTGCTGCTGGCGCAGGGCGGCGAGTTCGCGTTCGTGGTGTTCCAGGCGGCGGGGCCGGACGTGCTGCCGCCCGAGATCACATCGCTCCTGATTGGCGCGGTGGCGCTGTCGATGCTGCTGTCGCCGCTTCTCCTGGTGCTGCTCGACAAGTTCGTGCTGCCGCGCTACAGCCGCAACACCGGCCCGCAGCTGGAAGAAATTTCCGAGCAGCAGGACGCCAAGGTGCTGATCTGCGGCTTCGGCCGCTACGGCCAGATCGTCGGCCGCATGCTGATGTCGCAGGGCCTGCGCGTGACGGTGCTGGACCACGACGCCGACACCGTCGAGGGCCTGCGCCAGTTCGGCTTTCGGGTGTTCTATGGCGACGCGACGCGGCTCGACCTGCTGCGCACCGCCGGCGCGGGATCGGCCAAGGCCATCGTGGTGGCGGTGGACGATATCGAGCAATCGCTGGAAATCGTCGACCTCGTGAAGGAGAACTTTCCGCAGGCCCGGATCATTGCGCGGGCCCGCAACGTGACGCATCTCTTCCAATTGCGCGACCGCGGCGTGACGGACGTCGAGCGCGAGGTGTTCGAGTCGTCGCTGCGAAGCGCCCGCGCCACGCTGGAGGCGCTGGGCTGGCCGGCGCACGAGGCGCGCGAGTCGACGATGCGGTTTCGTCGCCGGAACATCAAGCTCAGCGACGAGATCTACCCGCACTACAAGGACCGTGCCAAGCTGATCGCGGCCAACAAGGCGGGCCGCCAGCAGTTCGAGGAGCAGATGGCCCGCGAGCGCGAGGAGCGGCAGCGCCGCTCGGGGCGCGACTGGGACCGGATCGACGAGAAGGAAGAAGCGGATTCGTAGCCCGCCCTTTCTCCTTCAGCCTTCCAGCTTCAGCAGCCGGACCGCGTTGCCCTTCAATATTCCGGGCATCACCTCGGGCTTGAACCCCGCCGCCTCGAAGTCCTTCATCCAGCGGTCGGGCGTGATCAGCGGGTAGTCGCTGCCGAAGAGGATGCGGTCCTTCAGCAGCGTGTTCGCGTACTGCACGAGCTGCTTCGGAAAGTACTTCGGGCTCCAGCCCGAGAGATCGATCCACACGTTGGGCTTGTGCGTGGCCACGCTCAGCGCCTCGTCCTGCCAGGGGAAGCTGGGGTGGGCCATGACGATCTGCATGTCGGGGAAGTCGATGGCCACGTCGTCCAGGTGCATCGGGTTGCTGTATTCCAGCCGCAATCCGCCGCCGCAGCGCATGCCCGAGCCGATGCCGCTGTGGCCGGTGTGGAAGATGGCGGGCAGGCCGTACTCGGCAATCACCTCGTAGATCGGCCAGGCCATCTTGTCGTAGGGGTGGTAGCCCTGCACCGTCGGATGGAACTTGAAGCCCTTCACGCCGTGCTCCTCGATGAGCCGGCGGGCCTCGCGCGCGCCCATCTTTCCCTTGTGCGGATCGATGCTGCCGAAAGCAATCATCATGTCGCTGTTGTTTTTCGCGTGCTCGGCGATTTCCTCGTTCGGAATGCGGCGCCGGCCCATGTTCGATTCGGCATCGACCATGAACATCACCAGCCCGATCTTTCTTTCACGGTAGTACGCCACACTCTCGGCGATGGTCGGGCGGCCGCTGGAGCCGAAGTACTTGTCGGCGGCGCGGTCGTATTCCTCGCCGTAGTTGTCGAACGGATTCCAGCAACTCACTTCGGCGTGGGTGTGGATGTCGATGGCGATCAGGTTCCGGTGGTCCATGTCGTTGTCTCCAATGCGGGTAAATCCCTAGGATCCGAGGCATTCAAATGCCTTGAGTTGATTATTTATCATAACCATAATTCGACTCACACTCAAACCCGATCATGACCAATCCCGACCTCCAACTCGACATCCGCGACGAAGTCGCCATCGTTCGCCTCGCGCGCGGCGCCAAGCGCAATGCGCTGTCGGACGGCCTGATCCTCGCGTTGCGCGACACCTTCGAGCAGTTGCCCTCCAGCGTACGCGCCGCGGTGCTCGATGGCGAGGGCCCGCACTTCTGCGCCGGCCTCGACCTCTCTGAATTGAAAGAGCGCGACGCTGGCCAGGGCATGCAGCACTCGCGCCTCTGGCACGCCGCGCTCGACCTCATCCAGCACGGTCCGGTACCGGTGGTCGCGGCGCTGCACGGCGCGGTGGTCGGCGGCGGGCTCGAACTGGCGAGCGCCTGCCACATCCGCGTGGCCGACCGCTCCACCTTCTACGCGCTGCCCGAAGGCTCGCGCGGCATCTTCGTGGGCGGCGGCGGCTCGGTGCGCATCCCCAAGCTGATCGGCGTGGCGCGCATGACCGACATGATGATGACCGGCCGCGTCTACAACGCCGAAGACGGCGAGCGCGCCAACTTCGCGCAGTACCTGGTCGACGAAGGCACGGCCTTCGACAAGGCCTTCGAACTCGCCAAGCGCATCGCCACCAACGCGCCGCTCACCAACTACGCGCTGATGCACGCGCTGCCGCGCATCGCCGAGCAGTCGGCGGACCACGGCTTCTTCACCGAGGCGCTGATGTCCGGCATCGTGCAGGCCGCGCCCGAAGCGAAGGCGCGCGTGCGCGATTTCCTGGAAGGCCGCGGCGCCAAGGTGAGCAAGGGATGACCGCCATCCGCTA
>CXWL01127209.1_pt1 | contig 10482 bp, 8 predicted proteins | sample 590931 | NCBI WGS metagenome assembly CXWL01 (sample SAMEA3498368, study PRJEB10139) | groundwater metagenome | biome: water well; material: biofilm material | place: Germany | collected 2015-04-27
AGCCATTGCCCTGCAAAAGATTGGACGGCTTGCCGTCCTCGGTCACGGTGTCGATGTTAAGTAGCGTGAAGACGGCGATCAGCCACAACACCATGCCCGCCACAAAGGAAAAAATAGCGGTGTCGGTGAAATAGCGCTTCTCTGAAGCAGCCTTTTCCCACGCTTCGAAGACTTCCTTGTTCAGCTTGAAGTACAGCATTTCGCCATGCTGCCAGCGGATGGTGTCCACCAGCTCACGCATCCTGACCGTGAAATTCCTGTCGTTCAGACGAAAAAACTGGTATTTGACTTTCTGGTCCAGCAAGGCGCGGATCGCCTCGTCTTCGTCTGCATGCGCGCTGAAACTGACAAACGAGCGGTAAGCGCGCAGCAGCGCCATGGTGGCGCCGGTTTCGTCGGGCATTTCGCGCCCGACAAAGGCGCAGTCGTGTTCCCAGCCGAAGTACTCGGCCAGCTCGGCCCGGAAGCGGTCGTCGCAGCCTTCGCCGGCGCAGTACTGCACCGCGCACAGCTCGAAGCACTCGCGCACTTCCAGATTGAGCAGTTCGCCGCCGGCCGAGAGCTGCTTGAGCGCGNNGGGACGGACGGATCAAATTCGTAGGCGGCGGTGTAGACTGGCGCTTCTTCCTGCTCGTAGGCGGCGGTGTAGACGACCGGCTCGGCCTGTTCTTCTTCCTCGCCCGATTCGGCGGCCTGCCTGGCCATGCGCAGCGCCAGTTCGTACGCGTCGCGCAGTTCCTGGAACGCCTGCGGATCATCCTCCGGACGGGTGAGCTTGAGCGTACGGGCGTAAGCGCGCTTGATTTCGCGCTCGTCGCTCGTCTCGCGTGTCCCGAGGATGCTCCACACATTCACAGGAAGATGCCCCCTTCGAGCTGGCGCATCACCTGTTCCAGCGTTTCGCGCGCGCGGCGCGAGGCGATCGGTTCCTGCTTGTCGAGCACCGCCTGGAAGGCTGCCACGTGCTGGGCCAGGAATTCTCGTTCCTGCCCCAGCAACTGCTCGTACAGACGGTCGGCCTGCGCCACCAGCGTGCGGTTCTCGATCCGCTCGCGCGGGTGAATCTTCAGTTCCGACAGCTCGGCCAGACGCTGCTCGACCTGGGCCGGCGTCATCACGCCCGCGTTTTCGGTGATCACCAGCTTGTGCTTTTCCTGCGACGGCAAGACCGTGATTTCCGCTTCCAGCACACCACTCACGTCGTAGGTAAAACGCACGTCGGCGCTGATTTCGCCCGCCTTTTTCGCTTCGATCGGAAACGTCAATGTGCCCAGATAGATATTGTCGGAGATGCGGCGCGACTCGCCCTGGTAGACCTTGACCATCAGCTCGCGCTGGAAGTCGTTGATGGTGGTGATGTTTTCCACGCGCGAAACCGGCACCGTCGAATTGCGTTCGATGATGGGCAGGAAGTGGCCGCCTTCATAGTTGTTGGGACCCACCTGGCGCGCAATGCCGATGCCCAGCGAGTAGGGCGCGACATCCGTCATCACCACTTCGTCGAGCGCGGCGTCGCGCATTTTCAGGCCCGCCTGGACCGCCGCGCCGAGCGCAATTGCTTCGTCCGGATCGATATGGATCATCGGGAAGCGGCCAAACATGCGCGAGGCGAGTTTGCGCACCAGCGGCATGCGCGTGGCGCCGCCCGCCAGCACCACCGAATCGAGTTCGGACGCCTTGATGGTGGCGTCGCGCAGCGCGCGCTCGACTGGCGTGCGCAGGCGCTGCATCAGCGGCTCGCACAGCTGCGCCAGCGTGTCTTCGGTCAGCTCCCAGCTGTACTCGGTGCCGTTGTAATGGAACGCCATCTTGGCCGTGGCCGCGTCCGACAGCGCGCGCTTGACCCGTTCGGCCTCGTCGCGCAGACGCTGGCGCTGGCTGGGGCTGAGGGTCTGGCCGCCCAGCACCTTGTCAAGGCCGCTGCGCAGGAAGAAGGTGTCGAACATGACGGTGACGAAGTCTTCGCCACCGAGGAAATTGTCGCCGGCCGAAGCGCGCACTTCCATCACGCCTTCGAACAGTTCGAGGATCGACACGTCAAAGGTGCCGCCGCCCAGGTCGAACACCAGGAATTTGGTTTCACGCTGGGTATCCTGGATGCCATAGGCCAGCGCCGCGGCGGTCGGTTCGTTGAGCAGACGCTCGACCTTCAGGCCCGCCAGCTGGCCGGCCGCGCGGGTGGCCTTGCGCTGGGCGTCGCTGAAATAGGCCGGCACGGTGATGATCGCTTCCGTGACGGGATGGCCGAGAAAGGCTTCGGCGTCTTCCTTGAGCGAGCGCAGGACCATCGACGACAGCTCTTCCGGACGGAAGGTCTGCTTGCCGAGCTGGGTCTTGCGTTCGCTGCCCATGTAGCGCTTGAACAGCGAAGCGGTCATGTGCGGGTGGGTTTGCAGGCGCGCGCGCGCCGCTTCGCCGATCAGGACCGTGCCGTCGTCATCCATGCCGACGCACGAAGGCGTCAGGTGCTGGCCCAGCGCGTTGGGAATGATGTTCGCTTTCCCGTCGCGCCAGACCGCTACCAGGCTATTGGTGGTGCCAAGGTCGATCCCGATGATCATCAGATGTCCGCTTCCGTTTCGTTGCCGTGCTCTTCGATCCATGCGCGGCGTGCGGCTGCCTCGCCCTTACCCATCAGCATATTGAAGCGCGCCGACGAATCGATGTGGCTGAAGTCGCCCAGCGACACCGGCAGCAGGCGCCGCGTGTCCGGATTCATCGTCGTTTCCCACAGCTGTTCGGCGTTCATCTCGCCCAGACCCTTGAAGCGCGAGATGCTCCACGCGCCTTCCTTCAGGCCATCCTTGGACAGCTTGTCTTCGATTGCCAGCAGTTCGCCGGCGTCCAGCGCATACAGCTTCTGGATCGGCTTCTTGCCGCGCGCAGGTGCATCGACCCGGAACAGCGGTGGGCGCGCGATGCAGATGTTCCCGTTTGCGAACAGGGCCGGGAAGTGCTTGAAGAATAGCGTGAGCAGCAGCACCTGGATGTGCGAGCCGTCGACGTCGGCGTCCGACAGGATGCAAATTTTCCCGTAGCGCAGGCCGGACAGGTCGACCGTGTCGCCATGGCTATGCGGATCGACGCCGATCGCCACGGCGATGTCGTGAATCTCGTTATTGGCAAACAGGCGGTCGCGGTCGGTCTCCCAGGAATTGAGCACTTTGCCGCGCAGGGGCAGGATGGCCTGGAATTCCTTGTCGCGGCCCATCTTGGCCGAACCGCCTGCCGAATCGCCCTCGACCAGGAAAATTTCATTGCGGGTGATGTCGCTCGACTCGCAATCGGTCAGCTTGCCGGGCAAGACGGCCACGCCCGAGGACTTCTTCTTTTCGACTTTTTGCAGCGAGCGCAAACGCGACTGCGCCTGCTTGATGACCAGTTCGGCCAGCTTCTTGCCGAATTCGACGTGCTGATTGAGCCACAGCTCCAGCGGCGGCTTGGTAAAGCTCGACACCAAGCGCACTGCATCGCGCGAATTGAGGCGCTCCTTGATCTGGCCCTGGAACTGGGGATCGAGGACCTTGGCCGAGAGCACGAAGGAAACGCGCGCGAACACGTCTTCGGGCAGCAGCTTGACGCCTTTCGGCAGCAGCGAGTGCATCTCGACGAAGCTTTTCACGGCGCCGTACAAGCCGTCGCGCAAGCCCGATTCGTGGGTGCCGCCATTGGAGGTGGGGATCAGGTTGACGTAGGACTCGCGCACCACGCCGCCTTCTTCGGTCCAGGCCACCACCCAGGCCGCGCCTTCGCCTTCGGCAAAGCCGTCGGTTTCGCCGTTCGAGTACTGGGCGCCTTCAAACAGGGGAATGACGGTCTCGCCGCTCGAGCTTTGCGCCAGCATTTCATTGAGGTAGCCGCGCAAGCCTTCCTCGTACTTCCAGACAGTGACGTCGCCGGTCTTGGCGTTGGTGAGCGTGACGGTGACGCCCGGCAGCAGCACCGCTTTGGAACGCAGCAGGCGCTGCAGCTCGGTCTGCGAGATCGCGGGCGAGTCGAAATATTTTGGGTCCGGCCAGGCCGTCACGCGGGTGCCGCTCTTCTTGCCGTCGCGCGGGGCGGGCATCGATACCAGCGGTTCAACCACGTCGCCGTGGGCAAAGGCCATCTTGTGCAGGCCGTTGCCGTTGTCTTCCTTGCGCCAGACCGTGATCTCCAGGCGCGTCGAGAGCGCATTGGTGACCGACACGCCAACGCCGTGCAAGCCGCCCGAGAACGCATAGGCGCCGCCCGAACCCTTGTCGAATTTGCCGCCCGCGTGCAGGCGCGTGAAGACGATTTCCACCGTCGGCACGTTTTCTTCGGGGTGCAGACCGACCGGGATGCCGCGGCCATCGTCTTCCACCGTGATCGAGCCGTCCACGTTGAGCGTGACGCCGATGTTCTTGCAATGCCCCCCCAGCGCCTCGTCGGAGGCGTTGTCGATCACTTCCTGGATGATGTGAAGCGGGTTCTCGGTGCGGGTGTACATGCCCGGACGCTGTTTTACGGGTTCGAGGCCCTTGAGGACGCGGATGGATGATTCGCTGTAGTCGGATACGGGTTTTTTGGTGGCCATGTCAAAATTCTTTATGCGGATGCCTGCGCATTCTATCTTGTCGGGGGGCAAAGTAAGAAAAATCGCGTCGAATCAGCGCTTGCCAGCGCCGGGGATTGTGGTTAGATTCGTACGCACAGCGTGTCCGAAGGTTAAATAACAGCCGGATTGTCATAAATGCATGCATAAATACCCGTTTGCCATTCGACTGACCGGGTTCGGCCCGGAAGAAAGACCACGTCTTGCCAATACGCTGGCCAAGGCGCCGGTTGACGGACCGGGCTATTTTTGCCTGCTTGAAGACAGTTTGCAAGACCCGGACCTGACCATTGCCAACGGCGACGACCTGAAAGCGCTGGCACGCCTGATGGCCAGTCCGCCCACCGCGCTCGAGCCAGCCATAGTGGTGGGCGACGCCGCGCTCGACTCCCCCTATCCACGTCTGACCCGCCCGCTCGAGCTGCCGCGTCTGTTCGGCCTGCTTGACGAGCTGCTGCAGCGGCGCGCCGAAGCGCAGGCCAACCTGACCGCGCGCGGACTGCCCTTCATTACCGAGCGGCGCCGCCAGCCGCGGCTGGACCTGGACGTGACGGATCCGGCCGACTACAAGAAGCGCCGCAAGGCGCCCATCAAGGGCGCCGTGCTGATCATCGATAAGAGCGGCGCGCTGCGCGACCACATGGCCACGCTGATTGGCGAATCGATCCCCGTGGAGTGGACCGATACGGCCGCCACCGCCGTCAAGCTGTGCGAGGAGACGGCGGTGTCGGTGGTGTTCATCAATACCTCTACGCCCGGCATTGATCCGTACGGGCTGACGGCGGCCATCAAGGCCCAGCGCAGCGGCGATCGGATCGCCGTGGTGCTGCTGGTGGGCGCCGCGTTCCATTACCACAGCCTGCGCGCCAAGGCGGCCGGCGTGCGCGGCATCCTCGACAAGCCGGTGGCTGACCGGCACATCGTGGCAACCTTGAAAAGACTGATGTCGTTTCCGCTTTAAAATTGTTACATCTGAATCGTGCGCCGGATCCAAGACGCTATAGTGAGCCATGCCTGATTACGACAAGCCCGACCGGCGGGGACCCCCGACCGAAAAGGATGGCGTGCCACACGCCACCCGCGTCCCCGACCGGCGCGCGGCCGATGCACCGCCGCGCTACCTGAAGGTCAACGATACGCCACTGGCGCTGGCCCAGCGCGTGCTCAGTTCGCGCTGGCGCGCCGTGCGCGACAAGATCGGACGCGACTTCATGCGGCGTACCCTGCGCATCGGCGTCTCGGCCCGCATCTTCCATCCGGAGCCCGGATCGACCGGCCTGCGCAGCAAGAATCTCCAATACCTCGAAGAATCGATCGCCCAGTGGGTGATGTCGCGCGACGTGCTGGTGTTCATGGTGCCGACGGTCAATACCAATGGACTTTTGCATCCCAGTAATATCACGTTGCGGCACTACGCGCGCCACCTGGACGGGCTGGTGCTGCAGGGCGGGGCGGACGTGTCGCCGCAGACCTATTCCGAAGCGCCCACGCGGCCCGAATGGAGCGGTGACCGGGCGCGCGACCTGTATGAGCTCGAGTTGCTGCATGAATTCGTCGATGCCGGCAAGCCGGTGCTGGGCATTTGCCGCGGCTGCCAGCTGATCAATGTGGCCTTTGGCGGCACCTTGTACCAGGATGTGGCGACCAATGTCCCGCAGGCGTTGGCGCATGTGCACGCCGATTACGATGCGCACCGGCATGCGATCGTGTTTCCGCAGGGCTCGAGCCTGGGGCGCATGTTTCCCAAGCTGGAGCGGCCGATCGTCAATTCGATTCATCACCAGGCGGTCAAGGATCTGGGGCGCGACATCATGGTCGAGGCGATCTCGGATCCGGACGGCATTGTCGAGGCGATCCGCTATCAGCGCGCCAGCTTCGTCATGGGCCTGCAGTGGCATCCGGAGTTTCACCGGGCGGGCGGGGTGGACCTGCTCGATTGCACGCCCATTCTCGATGAGTTCTTGCGGGCTGCGCGCGAGACGCGGCTCTAGCTACACGCACGCACCACCATCGCGCCGTCAGTGGCCACGGAAGCGCCGGATCGCCGCGTCGACCATGCCTTCGGCGCTGCCATGCTCGGCATACTCGCGGCGCAGATAGCTCGCGTCGCTGCTCTCTTCTGCCACCGACGACAGATGCCGCAGCGCCCCCAGGCTCCCCAGCGCCTCGCCGTGCGGCTCCATCTTGCGCAGCGTGGTCAGGATGTCCTCGCGCAGCGACATCGTCTCGTAGGTTTTGGGATGGGTGATCGCGCCATCGAGCCCGAAGCGGCAAGCCTGGAAGCGGTTGAAGTTGTACACCAGGTAGTCGTCTTCCACCGGCGGCACTTCGCGCCGCTCCAGCAAATGCCTGCACAGCGCCTGCAGATAGCCGGCCAGCGCCGCTGCCCGTTCCACCGTCAGCGGGGTGTCGCATACGCGCAGCTCGATCGTGCCGTACTCCGGCTTGGGCCGGATGTCCCAGTAAAAATCCTTCATGCTCTTGATGATGCCGGTCGCTTCCATTTTTGCGAAATACACGTTCGCGAAGTCGTCCCAGCTCAGCGTGAAGGGCGCGCGCCCGCTCATTGGAAACGCGAACACCGAATTGAGGCGGGCCGAGTCGAAATGGCTGTCGTGCCCCTGCACGAACGGCGACGACGCCGACAGGGCGATGAAGTGCGGGATGTAGCGGCCCAGCGAGTGGAGCAGGAACAGCGCGTCGTCGCCGTTCGCGCAGCCAATATGAACGTGCTGTCCGAATACCGTGAACTGCTTGGCCAGATAGCCGTACAGCGCGGACAATTCGCGAAAACGGGGTTTTTCGAAGATTTTCTGCTCGGACCAGTGCTGGAACGGATGCGTGCCCCCGCCCGACAGACCGATATTGAGATGGTCGCCCGCCGCCACCAGAATGTCGCGGATCTCCAGCAGCTCAGCGAGCAGGGGCAGGTGATGCGAGTGCACGCTCGAATTAATCTCGATCATGCTCTCGGCGATTTCGGGCGTGACATTGCCGGGGAACGGCTTGCGCGAGAGCAGGTGCAGCAAGTCGGGGCTGGAGGCAGTCAGGTTGAAGTCCGACAGGCTGACCAGCTGCAGCTCCAGCTCCACGCCAAAGGTCAGCGATTGCGACTGTGCGAAGGGTTCGAGTGGCATCAGTTCTCCTGCGGGGTTTCTTTGGCCCAGATCAGCGCGCGCTGGATCAGGATCGGGCCGAATATTTCAAGCAGCAGCGTCACGCCAGCCATGGCGCGCAGCTCCTCGGACAGGTTCACGCCGCGCAGGCGCGCGTGTTCGAGCAGCAGGATCACGAAAACCGACACCGGCGCCAGCGCAATGCCGGTCAGTGCGCCCTTGCGCCATGAAATGCCCGACAGGTCCGAAAACATGGTCACGCCGACGGTCTTGGTCAGCACCCGCACCAGCACCACCGCCAGCGCCAGCGCGGTGCCGTCGGCAACCGTGCGCCAGTCCAGCGTGGAGGCGGCAAACACGAACAGCAGCACCGTGAGCAGTTCGCCCAGCGGACCGAAATTGCGCTGCGCCTGGCGAAACGCCACGCGCCGGTGACGCGCCATCAGTCCGAAGGTCAGCGTGGACACCACCGGCGACAGCTGCGCGGTGTAGGTGACCGATACCAGCAGGATCACAGCCAGCGCAAAGCCCACCGTGGAATCCTTGGACAGGTTGCCCAGGCTGCGCAGCAAGGCTGGCACGGCCACCCCGAACAGGGCGCCGGTGCCGGCCGACAGCAGCAGCGCCACCAGGCTGTTGAGCGTNNAACACCGCCATCACGCAGTTGAGCGCCGACAGGTGCAGCACGCGCTCGGTAACCTGGCCTGAACTGCGCTGTTCGTTGATGACGCGGATGACGGTGGCCGGCGAGGTTGACATGGCCAGCGAGGCGAGCATCAGCGCCGTCATCGACGAGGTGTCAAAGGCGGTGGCGACAAAATAGATGGCGATGAACGTGCCCAGCGCTTCGACCAGCGAGGCCACGCCCAGCCAGGGGTTGGTGCGTAGCCAGCGCAGGTTGATGCGGTAGCCAAGTTCGAACAGGATCAGGCCGAAGGCGACGTCGGCCAGGAACAATACGGGACCGGCGCCGGACGGCGGCAGCACGCCGATTTGGGGCGCAGCCAGCGCAAAGCCGGTGACACCGTAAAAACTGATGCGGGGCAGGCCGGTCAGGCGCTGGCCGATCTCGCCCGCCACCCAGGCGATGCAGATCGCCACGGGCCACGACAAGTCGGTCAGAATCGTCAGCAGATCGGGCATGAAGTCCTTTCGGATGAATGGCGTGCCCGATTCTACAAGACGACCCCGCGCGCACGATTGGTGCATGGCGGATTTGCACCGAAAAAGCGTGCTATTTGCTTAACAGCCGCATCGCGCGCTCCAAGCCGTCTATCGTCAGCGGGAACATGCGGTTGTTCATCAGCTGGCGTATCACGGAAATTGACTGCCGGTACTGCCACACGCCCTCCGGTTCGGGATTGAGCCAGATGAATTTGGGNNTCCCAGGTCGGAAAGCGTTCGGCCGTGCGGCGCCGGTTGTTCTTCCACAGGTAGTCGTAGACGCAGTTATGGAAGTAGAAGAATTCCATGTTCTTGAATTCGGTCTTGGCCGCCGAGAACAGTTCCTCGGTGCGTTCGATATGGTCGTCCATCGAGCCGCCCACGTCGAGCAGCATCAGCACCTTGATGTTGTTCTTGCGCTCGGGCTGCATCTTGATGTCGAGGTAGCCCGCGTTGCTGGCGGTGGCCCGGATCGTCGCGTCAAGCGCGAATTCTTCCTCGGCGCCCTGGCGCGCAAACTTGCGCAGGCGCCGCAGCGCCACCTTGATGTTGCGGGTGCCCAGTTCGCGGTCGGCGTCGTAGTCCTTGTAAGCGCGCTGTTCCCACACCTTGACCGCCGTGCGGTTGCCGCCGGTGCCGCCGATGCGGATGCCTTCCGGGTTGGTGCCGCCGTTGCCGAACGGTGAAGTGCCGCCGGTGCCGATCCACTTGCTGCCGCCTTCGTGGCGTTCCTTCTGCTCCTTGAGCAGCTCGTTGAGGCGGTCCATCAGCTTGTCGTAGCCGAATTTTTCCAGCTGCGCCTTTTGTTCTGCCGACAGCTCGCGCTCCATGCGCTTGATCAGCCAGTCCATCGGGATGCCGGTGCTGGTTTCAAAGGCGGCATTGATGCCCTTGAAGTACTGGGCAAAAGCGCGGTCGAATTTGTCGAAGTGGGCTTCGTCCTTGACCAGCGTCAGGCGCGACAGGTAATAGAAGTCGTCCATCGATGGCGCGATGACTTCCTGCTGCATCGCTTCGAGCAGCGTCAGGAATTCCTTGATCGTGACGGGGATCTTGGCGTCCTTGAGCGAGAAGAAAAAATCGATCAGCACGTCAGTCCCTTTTCAGCTTGTCATGCAGGTGCGGCTTGATCTCGGGCCATTCGCCGCGCACCACGCTGTACATCACGGTGTCGCGCACGGTGCCGTCGCGCCGCATGTGGTGGTGGCGCAGCACGCCGTCCTTTTTTGCGCCCAGGCGCTCGATGGCGGCCTGCGAAGCGAAGTTGAAGTTGTCGGTGCGCAGACCGACCACGGCGCAGCCCAGCGTCTCGAAGGCATGCGTCATCAGCATGATCTTGCAGCTGGTGTTCACGTGGCTGCGCTGGCGGCTCTTGGCGTACCAGGTCCAGCCGATTTCGACGCGGTCGATCTCGGGCATGATGTCGTGGTAGCTGGTGGTGCCGATCACCGCGCCCGTGGGCATGTCAATGACGGCAAAGGCCAGCCGGTTCGTCATGGCCAGCGCATTGGCGATGTATTGCTCGGCCTGCTGCGGCTCGGGCACCGACGTGATGCGCAGCTTCCACAGCTCGCCGTCGCAGGCGGCCGCGCGCAGCCCGTCCGCGTGCGCCATCGACAGCGGCTC
>CXWL01000881.1_pt1 | contig 10480 bp, 10 predicted proteins | sample 590931 | NCBI WGS metagenome assembly CXWL01 (sample SAMEA3498368, study PRJEB10139) | groundwater metagenome | biome: water well; material: biofilm material | place: Germany | collected 2015-04-27
AAGAAGCGGTGTAGTTATTCATACACTCGACTGAGGATTCGGGGTAAGCAGGCAAGCCGCAAAGCGGCTGCTCGCAAAAATTCCTTGTGGAATCAAGGGTCAAGTGAGCGCGCGTGCAATTCATGAAATATCCGGGTTAAATCTTCCCAACCGGCGGGTACAGACACTTTAGCTCGATTGGCAATAAAATTACGCTGAGTAATTGCCCTATCTAAAAGATTTAATAAATGCTTATTTTAGCAAAACAATCCACTCATAACATGATACTGTATGTTTTTCCGGATTGAATTTTGAATTTTTGTTAAAATATACGTTTAATTTACTAATTTATTGGAGTATTTGATGGCAATAGAAAGAACATTATCCATTATTAAACCGGATGCTGTTGCAAAAAATGTAATTGGACAAATTTATTCACGTTTTGAATCAAATGGTTTAAAGATTGTTGCCGCTCGCATGATGCATTTGTCTCAATCTGAAGCAGAACAATTTTACGCAGTGCATCATGAACGTCCATTTTTTCGAGATTTAGTTAAGTTTATGACATCCGGTCCCGTGATGGTACAAGTGTTAGAAGGGGATGAGGCTATTAAAAAGAATCGAGATTTAATGGGGGCAACAGATCCAAAAAAAGCAGAAAAAGGAACTATTCGTGGTGATTTTGCAGATAATATTGATGCCAATGCGGTTCACGGATCAGATGCTCCTGAAACAGCCGCAATTGAAATTGCCTGCTTCTTCCCCGCATTAAGTATTTATTCTCGTTAAAACTGATCTGCAGTTTTAAATAGTGACTACCAATCTGTTAAATTACGATGTTAAAGGCTTAGCTGATTTTTGCACAGAAATTGGTGAAAAACCTTTTCGTGCAAAGCAATTGCTACGCTGGATTCATCAATCGGGTATTGCTGATTTTGTTGATATGAGTGATCTGACTAAAAGTTTGCGCGAGAAACTTTCAGCGCTGGCGGTCATTGAATCACCAGAGATTATTTCTGATTATGTGGCAGCAGACGGAACACGCAAATGGTTGTTATCTGTTGGCGCTGGTAATGGGATAGAGACTGTTTTTATACCCGAAGCAAATCGTGGTACTTTATGTGTTTCAAGCCAGGTTGGGTGTGCTTTAGCCTGTACTTTTTGTTCTACAGGCAAGCAGGGGTTTAATCGTAATTTAACGGTTGCAGAAATTATTGGACAGTTGTGGATTGCAAACAAAACACTTAGAGCTAATCCGAAAGATATTACTACAGATATAAACCGAATTGTTAGTAATGTTGTAATGATGGGCATGGGTGAGCCATTGGCCAATTTTGATAATGTTGTTATGGCGCTGGATTTAATGTTAGACGATCACGCCTATGGACTTTCACGACGACGTGTTACGGTAAGTACTTCGGGGTTGGTACCCGCAATAGATCGATTACGTGAGCGCTGTCCGGTTGCTTTGGCAGTCTCTCTACATGCTCCGAATGATAATTTACGTGATCAATTGGTGCCGATTAATAAAAAATACCCTATTAAGGAATTATTGGCAGCTTGTCAAAGGTATCTGGTGGCTGCACCTAGAGATTTTATAACTTTTGAGTATGTAATGCTTGCTGGTGTCAATGACAGTGTTGCACATGCGCGTGAGCTAATAAAATTAGTACAAGATACACCTTGTAAGTTTAATTTAATTCCCTTTAATTCATTTCCTGGTTCCGAATTCAAACGCTCAACATCAGATGCTGTGCGTATCTTTCGTGATGTATTAATGCAGGCAGGGTTTGTCGCCACAGTTAGAAAAACTCGTGGAGACGATATTGCCGCAGCTTGTGGCCAACTAGCAGGCCAGGTAAAAGATAAAACACGCCGTTCAGCACATGTAAGTGCGGCGGCAGGGAAGTGAAAAAATTTTTGTTGGTTTTTTTTATATTACTGTGTCTTCTATGGTTAAGTGGTTGCGTACAACAGCCGATTGAAGGTGAAATTTCAAGTCAAGCCAATTTAGATCGAGCTCTTGAGAGCGCCAAAATCCATACTGAATTGGCTGCTGAATATTTCAGTAGAGGGCAATGGGAAGTTGCCATAGAGGAAGTTACAGCAGCATTAAGGGCTCACTCCAATTATGCGCCTGCATACAATGTAATGGGTTTGATTAATATGACATTAAATGAGAATAATAAAGCGCTGGATAATTTTGAACGGGCTGTTCGAATGGCACCTAAAAACTCTGATATTCATAATAATTATGGATGGTTTTTATGTCAGCGTTTTTCGCAACGTATGGATCAAGCCATTGATCATTTCATGTTGGCAACAAAAAATCCACTCTATGCAACACCAGAGAAGGCATTTACGAACGCGGGAATTTGTGAGCTTAAGCGTCATCATTACAATGAAGCGCAAATATTTTTTCAAAGAGCACTATCAATTCAATCAAATTATTCTCCTGCATTAGTTGGGCTGATGGATATAGATTTTCAACGTGGAAATGTAACCGATGCGAAATCAAAACTTGTTCTTTTCTTGCAAAGAAACTCACCAACCCCTGAAAGCCTGTTATTGGCAATACAAATTGAGCAAGCCATGGGTGACCAGCAAGCTGCTGATAGTTACATTTTCCAGTTGCAGAAACATTTCCCTGATTCCAAAGAAGCCGCAGCAGTTCGAGAAGGAAAGATCAAATAGTGAATAATATAGATCAGAAAAATAACAAAGATGACCAACTTCCTGAAGATAATGAATTAAATACAGAAATGGAAAGTTATACGCTACAAACTGAACATGAAAATTATGCCGGGAATATACAGAAAGATATAGCAACTAATGAAAACACACCGGCATCAGGGAATAATGTTAACGAGTCTTTAACCAAAGGACAGGCTGCTGATTCTGGTTTTTATCCTGTCAATCAAGACAAAAATAAAATTGAGCAAATTGGAGTTGGTAGTAATAAAAACATGAGTATATATTTTGATCAGAAGATGGCTGGAAATGAGTTAAATGATATTAATTCAGCGAGTGTTGTACAAAGTGTTGGACATTTGCTACGTAGAGCAAGAACGGCGAGAGGTATGAGCATAGATGATGTATCTCGACAATTACGCCTTTCAACTCAGCAAATAGAGGCGATTGAGAAGGAAAATTTTGAGAAATTACCGGGGCGTACATTCTTGAGAGGTTTTATTCGCAATTATGCTAATCTGGTACAGTTGGATCCTATTCCACTTTTGCAGCTAATTCCTGAATCTACCCCAGTTATTTCGACCTATGAGAGAACACCATTTAAAAATAGTCAAATATCTTTTTCTTCAAATCGAGAGGGCTCAGGTAGCAATCAGTTAGTAATTGTGATCATTTTATTTATTATTATCCTGGGAGCTTATTTTATTTTTGAGAATAATAGCTGGAATAAAAAACCAGATAATAATTCTATAAATAAAGAGGTAAAAGTTGATGCTGAAACGACTTCAAAGAAAATTCAATTACCTTTGCCAACAAATTAAGAAATGAAGTGAGTTCGTAAGCAAATAAAGAAGCAGAAACAAGTAATCAAATTAATAATAAGAATAACTCTGTCTTTCCTATAAAAAGCAAGAGGGTACTGCACGTTTTACGCTTGAATAAAAATACTTGTAATCTTTAGATCTCAATACACTCAAATTATGTCTCAAAATATTTTTTCTATACAGCGCCGATTAAGTGTTGGCGTTCGAGTTGGCACAATAATGCTTGGCGGTGGTGCGCCCATAGTGGTGCAGTCAATGACCAATACTGATACGGTTGATGAGACCGGTACTGCTGAGCAGGTTGCGCAGTTGGCCCGCGCAGGATCTGAATTAGTTCGTATCACAGTAAATTCAATGGAGGCAGCAAGTGCTGTACCGGCAATTCGTGCACGTTTGGATGATATGGGGTGTCATGTCCCCCTTGTAGGTGATTTTCATTTCAATGGCCATAAATTACTGACCAGTTATCCTGAATGTGCAAAAGCTTTGGCAAAATTTCGCATTAATCCGGGAAATGTCGGTCATGGCAAGAAACGGGATGAACAATTTACGACGTTAATTGAAACGGCTTGTAAGTACGATAAACCTGTACGTATCGGTGTTAACTGGGGGAGCCTTGATCCAGAAATGCTAGCGCGTATCATGGACGAAAATGCAACTTCCAGTAACCCGCAAGATGCAAAATATGTGATGCGTGAAGCATTAATCACATCAGCGCTAGAAAGTGCTTCCAAAGCAGAGGAAATTGGTCTTAATCGAAATAAAATTGTCTTATCTTGTAAAGTAAGCGGTGTGCAGGATTTGATTACGGTATACCGGGACTTGGCTGCACGTTGTGACTATGCATTGCATCTGGGATTGACAGAAGCCGGCATGGGTTCCAAAGGTATCGTGGCGTCGACAGCTGCTTTGTCAGTGCTGTTACAGGAAGGCATCGGAGACACCATCCGTATTTCATTAACACCAGAGCCGGGCGGAAGTCGTTCGCGGGAAGTGATTGTCGCACAAGAAATTCTGCAAACCATGGGATTGCGTGCATTCGTGCCACTGGTAGCGGCCTGTCCAGGATGTGGTCGTACAACCAGTACTTATTTCCAAGAACTGGCAGAAAGTATTCAAGCTTATGTACGTGATGAAATGCTTGTGTGGCGTGAGCAATATGATGGTGTTGAAAATATGACATTGGCTGTCATGGGCTGCGTGGTAAATGGTCCGGGTGAAAGTAAACATGCAAATATAGGAATCAGTTTGCCGGGCTCTGGTGAGACCCCTGTGGCCCCAGTGTTTGTAGATGGTCAAAAAACCGTAACATTAAAAGGCGATAATATTGCCAACGAATTTCGTCAAATTGTAGATAAATATGTTAGCGAAAAATATCCGAGAAAAACTGTCTAATGGCTAATGCAGTTAAAGCAATCCGCGGGATGAATGACATCCTGCCTGATGAATCTTATCGGTGGGCATATTTTGAACAAACAGTACATAAATGGCTTGCTACCTATGGCTATCGGAGTATTCGCACACCCATAGTAGAACAAACTGATTTATTTGTTCGCTCTATTGGTGAGGTAACTGACATTGTTGAAAAAGAGATGTACACGTTCATCGATCATCTCAATAATGACAGTTTAACCTTGCGCCCTGAAGGCACAGCATCGTGTGTACGTGCTGTCATAGAACATAACCTTTTATATGCTGGTCCACAAAGATTATATTATGCCGGACCCATGTTCAGGCATGAACGGCCACAAAAAGGGCGCTATCGACAATTTCACCAGGTGGGTGTGGAAGCATTAGGTTATGCTGGACCGGATATCGATGCTGAGTTGATAGTGATGTGTTCGCGTTTGTGGGATTTATTAGGGATTTCTGGTTTACGTCTGGAAATCAGTACATTGGGTAATGCTGAATCGCGAGCATTGCATCGTTCTCGTCTGATTAAATACTTCGAACAGCATCACGGCAATCTGGATGAAGATTCATTAAGACGCTTGCATACCAATCCACTGCGTATACTGGATAGCAAAAATCCCGGAATGCAAAAAATCATTGAAAATGTACCTAAATTGATTGATGACCTGGACGAGGAATCCTATATTCATTTTGAATCATTGCAACATATACTGCGTGAGCAAGGAATCAATTTTGAAATTAATTTGCGTTTGGTAAGAGGACTTGATTACTACAATCGAACTGTGTTTGAATGGATAACTGACAAGTTAGGCGCGCAGGGAACTGTTTGTGCAGGAGGGCGATATGATGGTTTAATTGAACAAGTAGGAGGAAAATCTGCTCCAGCTTGTGGTTTTGCTATGGGTATAGAGCGATTGCTTGCTTTGATGCAGGAATGTGGCAAGCAAATAACGCAACCTGTACCTGATATTTATATCGTTCATGATGGTGAAGAGGTAATGGATTATGCCTGGAAGTGTGCTGAGTTTCTTCGCGATGAAGGATTTAATGTCGTATTACATTGTGGTGGGGGTAGTTTTAAATCTCAGATGAAGAAAGCTGATGCCACGGGTGCTTGTTATGCTCTGATTATTGGTGATGATGAAGTTAAAGCACAAGAGGTGACTATTAAACCACTCCGTGAAACCATCGAACAAGCAAGCGTAAGTCTAAGTGCAGTCACTGAATTAATCAAGAAATAATATTTATATTAGCCCGGATACTGCATGAATTCACACGATGATCACGCATGATATTGGTTTCACAAGGGATTTTTCGAAGAAGCGGTGTGGTTATTCATACACCCAACTGAGATAAATCCCTTGTGGAATCAAGAGACAAGTGAGGGCGTGTGCAATTCATGCAATATCCGGGTTAGCTATCTATTCAATAGATTGCTATTTAATACGACAAATAACAGCCTCAAGTAAATTGAGTCTTTAGCTCATTCAGAACTTTTCCAGGAAAATACAATGGCAACTTATAATCTCGAAGATCAAGACAGAATTGACGGAATCAAAACTTGGTGGGACAGGTTCGGTGCCGCTATAACTATCGTTTTAACAGCCTCTCTTGTAACTATTGGCGGCACGCAAGCCTGGAAGTATTATCAACAGCAACAGGCACAACAAGCGGCTAATTTATATGGTTTGTTACAGCAGGTTCAATTAACGAATGAGCCATCAAGAATCAATGATGCGGCTCATTTGCTCACTGAGGGATTTCCATCCAGTGGTTATGCGTCTCGCGCTGCACTTATTGCTGCACAGACCGATGTCCAAGCGGGCAACAATAAACGCGCTATAGAGAGTCTGCAATGGATAATCGATCATGCAAAAGAAGCGGAAATGCACGATCTGGCACGATTAAGAATTGCGGGTATTTTGTTGGATGAAGAAAAGTATGATGAAGCACTGCGACTTCTGAATACCCAGCAGGGTGAAAGCTTCGCAGGATTGTATTTAGATCGCAAGGGTGATGTACTGGTAGCTTCAAAGAAAATTTCCGAAGCACGGCTTAGCTATCAAGCGGCTATCGATAAGCTTAGTAAAAATAACAATTACTATAATATTGTTCAAATGAAGCTCGATGCACTAGGCAATTCTGATTAGTAAAGTGATTGTTCAGTTTAATTTCACCGGATCCTGGCGACTATCTCTATTTACGGTATGGATTGTTTTGCTGCTAACGGGTTGTAGTAGCATGATGAATCCATTTGATATGCGTATCATTGAATCAATGAGTACGCAAATATCAGACCTCTTTATTAAAGAAGAGGTGATCGTATACGAGAAGGAGGAACTTGATGCCCTAAAGGCGGCTGATCCTGTTCCTTTAAAATGGAAAGACAAAGTCAGTGAGAATCAGATCGCTTCCTTTTATGTCGTCTATGATAATGGAGCACTCTACGCCGCTGATGAAGCTGGGAAACTCACAAAATATGATGTAGCTACCGGCAAACAGCTGTGGCAAATTAAAACTAAAAATAAATTTTCTGCTGGAGTCGGTATCGGTGAAGGATTAATTCTAGTTGGAACATTTAAGGGGGAGGTGCTTGCTTATAATGAGTCCGGGCATATGTTATGGCAAACACCCGTCACCAGTGAAATTCTGAGTCCCCCTCAAGTACAGGATAATATTGTAGTGGTGCGTACTGTAGATGGTCGTATATTTGGACTGGATGCAATTGATGGAAAACGTAAATGGATTTATCAAGGTGCAACCCCCTCATTAACTGTCCGGAGTACCGCTGGAATTACAATCTCACATGGCGCTGTATTTGCCGGTTTTCCAGGTGGAAAAATGGTGGCAATGAGTTTGTATAATGGTAATGTTGGTTGGGAAGTAGCCATTTCACAGCCACGCGGTGTAACTGAGCTTGAGCGAATGACTGATATTACAAGCTCACCGGTGGTCAACAATCGATTTGTTTGTGCAGTGGCTTACCAGGGGCGTGTAGCATGTTTTGCGATTAATGATGGTTCGCTTATATGGGCACGTGAATCTTCCAGCAGTGCAGGTCTGACGATGGATAATGATTATGTTTATGTAACTGAAGATAAAGGAATCGTTGCTGCTTATGACATAATCAGTGGTGCCGGTATGTGGAAGCAGAGTAAATTGGGGAGTAAAAAATTAACCAGGCCCATCATAAAAGGGCAATATATTGTGGTGGGAGATGATCAAGGTTATGTCACTTTATTGCGAAATTATGATGGAGTAATGGTTGCTCGCTCAGCTACCGATGGTAGTCTTATTCAGACTGCCCCCGGTCCATTACCAGACGGATTTGCAGTGCAAACAGCTGAAGGAGGTATTTACACTTTTAATACACAATCTTAGTAGTTTTGGGAGACAACCGGATAAGCACGGATTCACCTATACTCTAAGACTGGTATCAACTTTCTTTCCATTTAATGACACGTATCGTGTCTGGTACTGGCAGCATAAAATAATGAAACCCACACTTGTTTTGGTTGGTCGCCCTAATGTTGGCAAATCAACCTTATTTAATCGCCTTACCCGTACCCGTGATGCCATTGTTGCTGATATCCCTGGTTTAACACGAGATCGTCATTATGGTCAGGGTAGGGTAGGGGATAAACCCTATCTGGTAATGGATACAGGCGGCTTTGAACCTGTTATCAAAGAAGGTATTTTACATGCCATGGCCAAACAGACGCTGCAAGCGATTGATGAGGCAGACAAAGTACTGTTTATCGTTGACGGTCGTCAGGGCGTAACTGCTCATGACAAAATAATCGCAGAACAGCTGCGAAAATCTGGTCAGAATATCCTGCTGGTTGTGAATAAAACTGAAGGCATGGCAATTGCCGTTGTTACGGCTGAGTTTTATGAATTAGGTCTGGGCGAACCTTGTGCGGTGTCAGCCATGCATGGGGATCATATTAAAGAGCTTGCAGATTGGGCGCTGGCAGATTTTCCAGATGCCGAAGAAGAACCGCCAGAAAGCAAGTATCCAAAAATTGCCATTGTGGGCCGCCCTAATGTTGGGAAATCCACACTCATAAACACCTTACTGGGTGAAGAGCGCGTGATTGCATTTGATCAGCCTGGTACGACACGCGATAGTATTTATATCGATTTTGAGCATAAGGAAAAGCATTATACATTGATTGATACGGCTGGTTTGCGACGTCGTGGCCAGGTACATGAAACGGTCGAAAAATTTTCAGTCATCAAAACCCTGCAAACCATCGAAGATGCCAATGTTGTTGTACTGGTACTGGATGCAAGAAATGAAATCTCCGACCAGGATGCACATATTGCAGGATTTATACTGGAAACAGGGCGTGCATTGGTCATTGCGGTTAACAAATGGGATGGACTGGATGAATACCAGCGAGATAGCATTAAACGCGAACTGACCCGTAAACTGGCTTTTCTGAGTTTCGCACAATTGCACTATATATCTGCACTGCAAGGTACGGGCATGAACAACCTGCTTCCTTCCATTGATATAGCTTATGCGGCTGCAATGGCAAATTTACCGACACCCAAATTAACACGAGCTTTGATAGCAGCCGTCGAAAAACATCCACCGCCGCGCGGAGGCATGTCACGTCCAAAAATGCGTTATGCCCATCAAGGTGGCTCCAATCCGCCTTTAATCATCGTACATGGCAGCATGCTCAATCATGTGCCGGAAACTTACCGGCGTTATCTGGAAAATACTTTCCGTGAAGTTTTCAAACTGAAGGGTACTCCGCTGCGGGTTGATTTTAAAGTTGGACACAATCCCTATGCTGATAAAAAACCTGCACCACCAACCGAAGCTGAAGCCCGGCGTGCACATAGTCGACGTCGACGCAATCGTAAGAAATATGGCTAACTTGATAGTCTCGGAGGCTGTCCGGGAATAGTGGTCGTAGCGAGGGGAAGCTATTTTGAGGCGGATTTTTTGAACATTTGAGGCGAATAGTTATTCTATTTAACAAAGATGATCGGAAAATATGGCTAAAATGGCTTTTCCGCAGTAGATCACTCTATTCCAGGACAGCCTCCTAGCCCGGATATTGCATGAATTGCACACGCCCTCACTTGTCTCTTGATTCCGCAAGGGATTTGTCTCAGTCGGGTGTATGAATAACTACACCGCTTCTTCGAAAAATACCTTGTGAAACCAATATCCTGCGTGATCATCGTGCGAATTCATGCAATATCCGGGCTAGTATTCTTTTTTGATGAAGCTCATTTATTGTTTAACATGGCATCTCCTGCATTGCTGGAGAAGATTGAACAGGTTGTGAGATTGATTCGCTCCAAAGGTGTGGGTCTTTATTTTGTTACACAAAACCCATTTGATATTCCTGAAAAGATATTGACTCAACTGGGTAATCGCGTTCAACATGCATTGCGTGCATTTACTCCGCGTGATCGTAAAGTAGTTACTTCTATCGCTGAAACTATGCAACCCAATCCGAAACTGAATATTAAATTTTTTTTTAGATCTAGCCTGAATGTTGCATAAACTTCCTGCTATTGCAATTTCATCGCCACGTTGCAATTTTTTC
>CXWL01041007.1_pt1 | contig 10478 bp, 8 predicted proteins | sample 590931 | NCBI WGS metagenome assembly CXWL01 (sample SAMEA3498368, study PRJEB10139) | groundwater metagenome | biome: water well; material: biofilm material | place: Germany | collected 2015-04-27
GGGTACAAGATGCTCTTCGGCGCAGTTCCCAAACGGGGCCCGCAGATGAACCTGGCGATGCCGGCGATGGACAAGCCGGCCCCCTTCAGCGTCTCCATTTCAGGTGACTCACCCCTGCCCGCGAGCACCCGCTACGAAGTCGTCGACGAAGGTTCCACCGACGAAAAAGTGCTCTTTCGCGCGCGCAAAGGGCCCTGACTGTTGGAAAAGACCTTCAGCTGGTCACCGCAAGGCTACGGCCTGACCCTGGACGTCACCGTCACCAACACCTCGGCGGCGGCGCAGACGGGTGAGCTCGGAGTGCATCTGTGGCGGTCCATCGACCCTGAGAAAGAAGAAGCCCCCAGTCTCTTTGGCGGCATTGGAAACCAGGCGATGGCGGTGTGCAGCGTCGCCGACGAGGTACACCGGCGTACGCCCGACGAGAAGCCTCCAGAGACGTTCACTGGCACCCTGCACTACGTGGCGCTCGACCAACAATATTTCATCGCCGCCCTCTACCCGCTCGAGAAGCCAGAAGACGGGCGCTGCGCGGTGACGGTGGAACCCAAGGCGCGTGGGAGCGAGGCGTTTTTTCCGGTCAAGCTCGCCGCGGGCGAGAAGCACACCTACCGCTTTGGCGGTTTCGCGGGGCCCAAAGACTTCGAGTTGCTCCAGACCCTGAACGTCGCGGGCCTGGTGCACCCAGGCCTCGAGAGCAGCGTCGATTACGGGTGGTGGGCGGCGATCTGCAAATTACTGCTGTGGATAATGAAGTTTTTCCACGGGCTCACCGGCAACTGGGGCCTGTCGATTATTTTCCTCACCATGGTGGCAAAAATCGCGCTGCTGCCGCTGACCCACAAGGCGATGGTGAGCGCCGAAGCGATGAAGAAGTTGGCGCCGCGGCTCGAGGAAATCAAAAAGAAGTTCCCCGACGACCGTGAACGCCAGGGCATGGAGACGATGAAGCTGTACCAAGAGTCAGGCGCCAACCCCATTCAGGGCTGTCTGCCACTGCTCCTTCAATTTCCCATCTGGGGAGCGCTCTTCTACGCGCTGCGCACCAGCTACGACCTCTACGGCGAGCCTTTCTTCCACCCCATCTGGCTGGACCTGACCTACCCCGACCCCACCTACCTTCTGCCGCTGGCATTGGGGGTGACGATGATTATCACCCAGCGCTTGCAGCCCCAGATGACGATGGACCCGATGCAGGCGAAGCTGATGACCTGGGTGATGCCCATTGTCTTCACCGCGATGATGATGAACTACCCCGCCGGCCTCGCGCTCTACATCTTCACCAACAACCTGCTGTCCATCGCGCAGCAGTACGCCCTGCGAAAGTACCTGGCGCGAAAAGACGTCAGCGCCCCGTCGAATCAGTTAGGCAAACTAAGAAAGAGCACTTGACGGTACCTCGTACCTTCGGCCAAACACGTCTTTACTAATCTCCCTGCTGTTAGGGCCTAAAAGCACGGGTGGGTGAGGAGCCTTAAGCAATGAACGAAGCGACCCAAGACGCGCCTGCCGCGCCGCCGCCGGCCGTGCGCAGTGGCGAGAAGCGAGCGCAGGTCGAAAAGCTGCTCACTGACATTTTAAAGTTGATGGATTTTCCCGCCAAGCTCGATTTTCAAGACGCGGCCGACGGTGGCATCGCGGTGGCGGTGCATTTCCAGGGTGAAGTACCCGCGGCGCCTGCGGGAAAACGAAACTACCTCGTCGATTCAATTCAGTTTTTGGTGAACAAGGTCGTCAACCGGCCCAACACCGAGAAGCGCTGGGTGTCCTTGGGTATCGGCGGTTTTCCAGAAGCCAAACCAGCACCCTCAACTCAGGCGCCGCCCGCGCCCAAAGCGGCCAGGCCTGCCGTGGCCGCGGGCAATGGCAAGGCTACCCCCCACACCAGAGCGCCGCCGCCGCCGCCGCCGCCGCCGCGGGCTGCGCGAAGCGAACCGCAAGAGCATGCGCTCGAGGTCGAAGCTGACCCGGTGCTCGACGCGCTGGGTAGGTCGTTGGCCGAGAAATCAGCCAAGCTCGGGCGCTATTACGCGGTGACGATGATGAGCGCCGAAGACAGGGCGCGCTTGCTCAAAGCGGGCACCGATGTTCAAGGCGTCAGAGTCACCGCCGAGGGTGAAGACTATTTGCGCCGGCTGCTCTTCGTGCCGCAGAAGCCGTCGGCGATGCCGAAAAAACAGGTGATGCCCGATTACCCTGACGACGAGGAATAAGGCGCCATGGCGAAGACCAAGACCCTGGAAGAGAAGCTGTGGGGCGCGGCGATTTTGAAGATGTCGTTTTCGGTGCGTGGCAACGAACGGGCGCCGGCGTTCAAGGCGGTTTATCCCGGAGTGCTGCGCGACCTGGGGTTGGAAGACGCGCAAGTCGACGCGTATATCGAGGCGAACCGGGCTGAGCTCGAGAAGGCCGTCACCGCGGGCACCGCTGACGGTGACGACGATAACGACGACTGATTTTGAGCCGAGGCAAAGGCGAGCTCTTCGTGCGTTAAGTCAGCCCTGCCAGCGGGCCAGAACAAAAAGCGGCGTCACCAAAAGTCGTGTGCCCGCCGCCGAAGCCCTGCAGCATCGAGAGAAGCAAATTGTTGTGCGGCAGCCCACTGAAGCGCAGGTACCGGCCCATGCGAAACCCGGCGCCTCCGCCGAAGAGTACGAAGGGCATGTCGTCATGGGCGTGGGTGTTGCCTTTCGACAATTCACTGCCCCAGAAAACCAGCGACTGCGAGAGCAGCGTCGGCTCGCCTATCACCGAAGTGGACAACTTCTCGAGCAGGTACGCGAGCTGCTGCGCTTGCCACGTATCGCGCTGGGCCAACTGAATGCGATTGGGGTCGTTGTCGCCCAGGTGCGAAATGTTGTGCACGTCGCTGTTGATGCCGATGAACGGCAGAGACATGTGATTCTTGGCGTCGGAAAATGAAATCGTCGCCACCCGGGTGACGTCGCAGGCGAAGGCGAGCGCCAAGAGGTCCATCTGCAGCTTGGTGGTTTCCGGCATCGCGCTTTCAGAATTCCAGTTCACCGGCGCGGGCTCGGGCGGCCGGCAGGCGTCTGTGCCCGGAGGCAGCGCCGTCACCCGCTTTTCGAGCTCGCGAATCAAGGTCAGGTGGGCGTCGAGCTTGAGCCGTTCTCTTGGCTCTACCTTTTGGGTGAGGCCCTTTATTTGCTCTTGCACGGTGTCGAGAATCGAGGCGCGTTTGCGACGCAGCCGCGCCAGTTCGGGGGTGTCGTTGGGGCCGCCTGCCCCACCCCCTTCCATGAAGAGGGAGCGAAACGTCAACGCCGGGTCGTTCTGTGCCAACAGCGGCTGCGCGGGGCCGGCGTAGCTCATCACCCCCGAGACATCGCGTTCCACCGTCTTCACGCCGAGCTGAATGCTGGGCACGGTGCTCTCGCCCTTAATCAGCTTTACCAATTCTTGGTCCACCGAGAGGCCGTTGGCCCAGCCGGCGCGGGTGCCGTCGTTGCCAACGAAGTCGCCTTCTTGGAGCCCCGCGCCGGTGAGCAAACCGCCGAGGCCGCGCTGATGTTGCTCGCCGAAACCGGTGTAAGCCACCTGCAGATTCAGGCCTCCCAGCCACAGGCCCTGCGAGCGGTAGGGAGCCAAGCTCTGGTGGCTGGGAGCCAAGGTGAAATCGGTCTCCGAGCCGTTGGAGGTGGGAAACCAGTTGGGCACGTGCACGCCGTTGGGGTGATAGACGGCCACGAAGCGCTTGGCGTCAGTCGGCGCCGCTTTCGCATCGAGCGACTGCAAGAAGGGCAACCCGATGGCGATGCCCGTGCCAGTGCGCAGCACCATGCGTCGTGTCAGGCGCGTGCTCATAGCGTCTCCGGTGCGGCGCGCAGCAAGAATGAATCGCTCTCGATGATGGCCAGCATCGCCGCGGTGAAATCGCCGCCGCTTTGCGCGAACGTGGCCTGCGCCTTTTCGATACTGCACAAGTCGGTCGGCCCGTCGACACGGCCCAGCGCGTACCTCATCCAATTCGAGGTCATGCAGTCTTGCGCTTGGCGGCTGCCGGGGAGCTTTTCACTCAACGCCGTCAACCCCGTGAAGGGCCCCACCAGGCTTTTTTCACGAGCGGTGACGATGGCGCCCGAGGCATCGACGTCGAGATTGTTCTCTTTGAGCCGAAAGCGCCCCAGGCCGTCGTACTGCTCGAAGCCGAACCCGACAGGGTCAATCAGGCGGTGACACTGCGCGCAGCTGTCATCGGCCGTATGCTGGGCGAAGCGCTCCCGGGTGGTGGCGTCGGGTCGCGGCGCCGGAGGCACAATCGCCACGTTGCCCGGGGGCGGAGGCGGCGGCTGGCAGAGCACATGGTCGAGCACGAAGATGCCGCGGCGAATCGGCGAGCTCTGGTCGGGCCCGGCGAGCCGCGCCAAGAGCCCCGGCTGCGAGAGCACGCCCGAGCGCTCTTGGGTCGACATCGTCATCGCCTGAAATTCAGCCGATAGTGCCGGCGTGCCATAGAGGGCCATTTGGTTGTTGGCGTAGAGCGTGTTCGAAGTGAAGAGCGCGTCGAAACCGCGTTGGTAACGCCAGACGTTGCGAATGTAGAGCGAGAGCGACGTGCGCCAGGCCTTGGCCAAGTCGGGCGTGTAGTCAGGGTACGCGCTGGCGTATTTCTCGGTGCTGGCGATGACGTCGAAGTTGAGCCAGAGCGAGAAGAAGCGCTCGAAGTTGGCTTCGGCTTTCGGGTCAGCGAGCATGCGCTGGGCCTGGGCGCGCAGCCCCTCGGCGGTGTCGAGCTCGCCTGATTCCGCGGCGTGCAGCAGCGCTTCGTCGGGTGTGGAAGCCCAGAGAAAATAAGAGAGCTTCGAGGCCAGCTCTTCACCCGAAATCTTGCGGGTGCGCGAGCCTGACAGCTCACCCGTTTCGAACCGGTAAAGAAACTGCGGCGACTGCAGCATCGCCACCAAGGTCCATTCCAGCGCGGTGTCGAAGTTTTCGGTGCCTAAGGTCTGGCCAAAGAGCAGGTCGAAACGGGTCTGCTCTTCTGGGGCAAGCGCGCGGCGAAAGACCCGGCGCCCTACCCGCTTGACGAAGTCGGCGCCACACGCCGCGTCTTCGACAGCGCAGGTGACGAGCTTCGATTTCGAATGGGCCACCACGTACGCGGCCACGGTCTCAGCGCCTTCTAGGTAGCGGGTCACCCCTTCGGTGGTGGCGCGGTTCAAGTCGGCGTTGTTGTCGAAGCCCAACACCAGGGGCTCTTTGGGTAAGTCCTTCGCCACGTCGGGCACGTCGGTGCCGAGCAGGTCTTTGACGGTGTTGTGGTACTCGGCCCGGGTCAAAAGCCTCAGCGGCGTGGCCCGGGGCGGCGCACCCTCTTCGCACGTTTGCCCAGGAGGGTCTTGGGGGCGCGTCGGGCACGCGGTTAGGCCAATGCCCAAAACGACGATGACGAGGTGGCGAAGCAGATTCATGCGTTCTTCGAAATGCTTGCGCTCACAGCGGCAAGTCGGCCTGGAACCGGAGGCACGATGTACGAGGGCGAACCGAATTTCAAGCGGCTACCGCGAAAGAAGCGTGTGGCAAGAAAGCGTTAGGGTGCGTCTTTTACCTTCACGTCTATCTTCTCGCCCCCGTCGATGACGAATTCGACCCGGCGGTTATTGGAGCGGCCGGCCGAGGTGGCGTTGCTGCTCGCGGGGCGGTCAGGCCCGTAGCCCTTGGCTTTGAGGCGCTCTTCGGGCACGCCTTGCTTCATCAGGTAGCTGCGCACCGAGCCGGCGCGGTCCTGCGAGAGCTTGCGGTTGTGATCAGCCTTACCCACCGTATCAGTGTGGCCCTCGACCGTGACCGAGGCGATTTCAGGGTGCGACTTGAGCACCGCCGCCACCTGGTTCAAGAGCCCGAATGACTTGGGCAGAATCGTCGACTTGTTGGTGGCGAAGTAGACCTTGTCTTTGATGACCAATTTTTCGCGGGTGATTTCCACCAACTGCTTCTGGCTCGAAGGACAGCCCTGGTTCTTGGGCAAGCCCACGACATCGGGGCAGTTGTCGACACCATCTTCGACGCGGTCACCGTCGCGGTCTTTGAACGGGCAGCCTTGGCGCTCTTTGGGCCCAGGCTCGGCGGGGCAGTGGTCGAAAGGGTCTTCGACGCCGTCTTTGTCGAGGTCGCGAATGGGGCAGCCTTCGCGTTCAGGCCCGCCGGGCTCGGTGGGGCATTTGTCTTTCTTGTCTTCGATGCCGTCTTTGTCGCCGTCTTTGACAGGGCAGCCGCTGTAGTCAGGCACGCCCGGCTGCATCGGGCACTCATCGGCCAGGTCGACGATGCCATCTTTGTCGTTGTCGAGGTCAGGGCAGCCATCGGCGTCTTCGAAGCCGTCTCTGTCCTCGGCTTCTAGCGGGCAGCGGTCAGACAGGTTCTTGATGCCGTCTTTGTCGTCGTCGACCTCAGGGCATTCTTGGGGCGTGTGCGCCTTGCCGGCCACGCAGTTGTCGTCGACCGGAGGCGCGGGTGGCGGATATTGCAGCGAGAGGCCACCCATGAGGCGAAAAGAGGGAGTGCCTGGCAGTTGCCCGAAGCCGGGCCCGCCGAGCAGAAATAGATTCAGTGGACCCACGGGGTATCGCGTGCCCAGCATCAGCTCGACGCCGAGAGGAGTCTGGCCCCCACCCAAAGGCACGTTCAGATGCGCGCTGCCTTCGAGGCGCCAGGTTTTCCCCGTCGTCGTGCCCAGCGCCTTGATGTTGAGCTGGTGGCCGACTTGGTCGCGGCCTGAAAGCCCGGTGGGAGAGAGCTGCAGCGGGGAAAAACGCAGCGAGGTCGCCAGCTCTCCGCCCAGGCGAACGCCGTTGAGGTCGCGCCCCAGCGAGAGCGCGGGGCGAATGTTCCAGCCGCTCTCGACCGAGAGCGCTTTGCCAACGCCGAAAGGTAACGCGGTGGTGAGCTCGAAGGTCAAATCGAGCGGACCTCCCGACAGCGCCACGCCCTTGTTGTGCTGCGCGAGGAGCAGCATTCTGACGCCAAGACCAATCGAGCCCAAGCCCGCGCCTTCGGGGCCTTGCACGCCAAAGGCCGAGAGGTCCGTGCCTCCCTGGCTCAGGGTGATGGGCAACTCTCCGCCCACTTGCAGCCAAGGCAGGATGCCGTAACTGCCTTCGATGTGAGCGCTGAGTCGGTACGCTACCAATGCGCCGACGCGCTGCTCGTCGCGAAAGAGCACCAGCGGGTTTCGCTCGTAGTGCAGCGCGGCGACAAATAGAACTGGCCCTGTTGCAGCATGTCGCCGGTGGGCGCGGCGTAAGCGGTGCCGGAACCCGGGTTCAAGCGAAAGCGTTCCAGCTGAAATTCAGGCAGCGGCGCCGGCTGCGCAAAGGCAGTCAACGACGCCGTCAACAGAGAGAGAAAGGCGAACGAACGCATCGGGAGTGCCCGGGGAAGGTAAGGAAAGAAGGCATGAAAGCCCACCACGCGAAAATCGCAACAAAGTAACCACTGGCGCGAAATCGCGTCGCGGCACCGACGGTTGAACTGACGTCTGTTGAGAGACTCGGCGGCCCGGCATGCAAATCGAAGAGGTAGACGGCGACCTGCTGGACCAAGACGTCGAGGTCATCGTCAACGCGTGGAATCAGAACTTCATACCGTGGTGGCTTTTGTTGCCGCAGGGTGTGTCGGGTGCCATCAAGCGCCGAGGCGGCACGGTTCCCTTTCGTGAAGTGAGAAAGCGGGGTCCGTTGTCGTTGGGAGAAGCGGTGCTGACCGGCGCGGGGAAATTGCCCTTCAAGGGCATCATTCACGTCGCCGGCATCAATTGGCTTTGGACGGCGAGCGAGAAGAGCATTCGTCTGTCGGTGCGCAACGCGATGGTACTCGCGAAGGAGCACGGGTTTGCGTCCATCGCACTCCCGGCGATTGGCGCGGGTAGCGGCCGCTTCAACGAGGCTGCCTCATTGGCGCTGATGCGCGATGAGTTGGCGCAGGCTGCCTACGATGGAACGGTGGTGTTGGTTCGGTTCAGGCCCAGTGCGCGTTAGTACCAGCCGGGCTTATCCTTCCATGGTTCTCTCCTGACTGGAAAGCTGAGCCGCTGTGTTGCGCGATGGTGCTAGGAGGTGCGCGTTCGATGGACACGCCCGCTTCCCCGTTTCCCAGCTCGACTATCGTCGCCATCGCCACTGGCCCAGCTGCGGGTGGTGTCGGTATCGTGCGGCTCTCGGGGCCGCTCTCATTGCGCGCGGCAGCGACAGTGCTGCGTGATGCCCCGCCCTCCCCTGCTCCACGCACCGCGCTGGTGGCGTCTTTTACGGACGAGCTTGGCGCGGTGGTTGATCAAGGCCTGTGGTTCTACTTCCCCGCTCCTCATTCCTATACAGGTGAAGATGTCGTCGAGCTCCACGCGCATGGAGCACTGCGGTTGCTCGCATTGTTGGTGAGCCGGCTGGCGAGCGTGCCGGGCGTGCGATTGGCTGAAGCGGGTGAGTTCACTCGGCGGGCGTATCTGAATGGTCGAATCGATTTGGCGCGTGCCGAGGCGGTGGCTGACTTGATTGCCGCTGATTCACTCTTGGGCTTGAAGGCCGCAGCGGCGCAGCTGGAAGGTGCGCTTTCCAGACGGGTGAACGAAGCGCGAGCAGCGCTGTTGGCACTGCATACGGATCTCGAAGCGGCGCTCAATTTTCCTGAGGAAGCGGAAGAGCCCGAGGGTGACGTGTTGGCGCGGCTGACGGGTGTGCTGCAACCGTTGCGTGCGCTGCTAGCCACGTCGAGCCAGGGAACTCTCGCGCGCCGCGGCGCCAAGGTGGTGCTGTTCGGGCCCGTGAACGCGGGGAAGTCGACGCTCTTCAATCACTGGGCGGGAGACGAGCGAGCTCTCGTCGACGCGGAGCCCGGTACGACCCGAGACGCGCTGGAAGCGCAGCTGGAATGGAATGGTTTGAAGGTGACGTTGGTCGACACCGCCGGTTTGCGAGAGGCCCCTGCCCGGCTCGAGCAGCGCGGCATCGAGCGCACCCAAGCCGCGGTGCAGCAGGCTGACGTGGTGGTGCTGATGGTGCCTCCTTTAGCGGCAGCCGCCGAGACAGCTTCCTGGCGCGCACAGACGGCTGGCAAGCAGGTGCTCGAGGTGCGCAGTAAGGCAGACCTTGCCCATGAGCCGGGCGCGCTCACGGTCAGTGGGCTCACAGGAGCCGGCGTCGAAGATTTGAAGAAGCGCGTGCTCGAACTGTTGACGGGTGGGCTCGCAGCCGCCGTCACCATCAGCTCGCTCCGTCACCAAGAAGCACTGGGTCGCGCCGTCGAGTCTCTGGAGCGGGCCCTGAGCGCAGCGCGCCTGAGCACGCTCGAAGTCGTCGCCGGCGAAGTGGGTGCCGCTTCGGCCGCCCTCGGAGAAATCGTTGGCGCGGACGTCAGCGCAGAGCTGCTCGACGCCATTTTCCGCAAGTTCTGCATCGGTAAATGAAGCACCCTTGAATCTGAGCGGCCGGGCGTGGCAAAGCCCTTGAGCGCGCTGTGTCTTCGAGGACCCCTGTTCAATGTTGAAGTGCGACGTCTTGGTGATTGGGTTGGGCCACGCGGGCTGTGAAGCCGCGCTCGCGGCGGCGCGCCTGGGGCTCCAGGTCATCGCGGTGACACTCAACCGTCAGCGCAGCGCGGTGATGAGCTGCAACCCGGCTATCGGCGGCACCGCCAAAGGCCATCTGGTCAAAGAGCTCGACGCGCTCGGCGGCCAGATGGCGCGCGCCGCCGACGAAGTGGGCACCCATTTCATCACGCTCAATCTTTCCAAAGGCCCCGCGGTTCGCGCGACGCGAGTGTTATGCGACCGCGATGCATATGCATTGGTGATGCAACAGCAACTGGAATGCACCAAGAATCTCGATATTATCGAAGGTGAGGTTTCGGCGCTCCTTGCTACCGATAACTGCATCGACGGCGCGCGGCTGGCTGACGGCCGTGCCGTCGCGGCCCGGGCGGTGGTGGTGACTACCGGCACGTTCTTGCAGGCGCTGATGCATGTGGGCGCCCAGAAAGAAGTCGGCGGGCGGCTGGGCGACGCGGCAGCCACGGGTTTGTCAGGTTCGCTCAAAGAGCTGGGTTTCGCGCTCGGCCGCTTCAAGNNCGGCACCCCTGCCCGGCTGCGTAAGAGCAGCATTGATTTCAGCCGTTGCCAGAAACAGCCGGGAGACCCCCACCCTCGCCCGTTCTCGCGCTGGACGGCCGCGGCGGGGTTTCCGAAAAAGCCACCTCTCGATTGCTATCTGACCTTCACCAACGAGGGTACTCACGGCATCTTGAGAGACAATTTGAAGTTTTCGCCGCTCTATCAGGGTGAAATTGTTGGGCGCGGGCCCCGCTACTGCCCCAGTGTTGAGGACAAGGTGATGCGATTTGCCGAGAAGGCACGCCACACAGTGTTCTTGGAACCGGAAGGGCCGGATTCTGACTTGGTGTATCCCGCCGGGCTTTCCACGAGTCTGCCCGCGGACATACAGCTCGCCTTTCTGCGCTCCATCGTC
>CXWL01019146.1_pt1 | contig 10477 bp, 13 predicted proteins | sample 590931 | NCBI WGS metagenome assembly CXWL01 (sample SAMEA3498368, study PRJEB10139) | groundwater metagenome | biome: water well; material: biofilm material | place: Germany | collected 2015-04-27
GATCGCGTTCCAGGTCGCCGTATCGCGCTTGGGATCGTTCTCCATATCGGCCTTGATGTTGTGGACCGCAGCAGAGACCATCGATTCGATCATGTAGCCGGTCTTTGGTGCGCCGGTCGGGATGGGGGTCACTTCGACCGGCGGAATCGCCACGCAAACGCCGACCGAATAAATATTCTTGTACTTGGGGTTGGCCTGATAGGCATCGATATTCACGAAACCCTTTGGATTACACAAGCCCGGTGTGTTAGCGACCGCATCCACCCCGGCGAACGGCGGGATAAACATGGAATAGCGGAACGGAATTTCCTGCCCGTCTTCCAGCACTGCTTTGCCGGGCTGAATCTCTTTGATCGCACTATTCGGAATCGGCTTGATGGAATGTTCGGCGAACTCGTCCTCCATGAGACGGCGTGAAGCCCCCACCCCGGCCAATCCCATATGCCCGACGTAGGGCTCCGGCGTGACGAAATAGATCGGCACTTTCTTCCGCAGCTTCTTTTTCCGGAGGTCCGTGTCCAGAATGAACGCCATCTCATAGGCCGGTCCGAAGCAGGATGCGCCTTGAGCCGCCCCGACGACGATGGGACCGGGATTTTTAAGGAAGGCCTGATACGAGCCCCAGGCCTGCTCGGCATGGTCCACATTGCAGATCGATTGGGTATAGCCGCTGGGACCGAGCCCTGGAACCGCGCCGAAATTCAGCTTGGGCCCTGTGGCGATAATCAGATAGTCGTACGGCACCTCGCCCTTTGACGTGATCACCCGATTCTGCTCCGGTTCGATCCGGTCGGCCGTGGCATGGATATACTCGATACCCTTTTTCTCCAACACCGGCCCCAAGGCAAAACTGATATCTTTCCTCGTACGCCATCCGACGGCGACCCAGGGGTTCGACGGCACGAAATGAAAGGACTCGACATTGGAGATAACCGTGACCTTGTGTTTCTTTGCAAGGAGCGCCCGCGCCTCATAAGCCGCCGGCAGTCCACCGATCGATGCGCCGATAATCACGACTCGTGCCATAGGATTCTCCTTTCCTCAGAAACCGTCAGTCCTCAGCGTTTAATTATGCAAACGAGCCATCATCCTGAATGGTGTGAGCCTTCATGGCTAAAATGGATTCAGGATCATTCACTATTTATCACCTCGGATCATTGCGGTCTCAGATGGCACGCGCATAAATGCTGATAGCTGACTGCTACTTGTCCACCCCGAATCGATACAAATCGTGGCACGTGGTACAGCGGGCCGTCATGCTCGACAAGCGCTGTAGAATCTGTTGAGGCGTTTCTTTCTGCGCGACGGCATCGGCCAGGGCATCCATATCCTTATGGATAGACATCCCCATCTGCTTGAACGGCAGCGGCAGCTTCGCCATGATTGCCGGGTTCACATCCGCCGCCATACCCATACCGGCGGCGCGCGCCGCCTGTTCCATCTGCTGCCGGTCCGCCGGCTGATCCTGACCCGCTACACCGGTAACGACGCCATGCACCGCTTTCAACAGCTGTCGCATCTCCCCGAGGATCAGATCACGCTCGCTTGGAGCCAACAGTATTTCCATACGGCCGTCAGCTCCTTTGGTCGTCCACCCGTTCACAAACAACCAACCGGCCACGACCAACGTCACAACCCACAAAACCACCGCACCCATGCAGAAGCGTGCTTTCATCTCATCCTTTCAAGGAGCTTTCGCGGGATACCCCGTCACACCGGCGCCATAGTCGTAGACGAGACTCCCGCCGTAGTAGCTGGCGACCAGCATCACGACGACGCCTGCGATACCCAACAACAACGACACTATCCGCTGCTCACGAATCCACCCGAGCCCTGTCGCCAGGCGTAGTCCCAACAGTCCGGCAAAGATCCAGAACGCGGCAAACCCCAGCATTTCATGAATCTCGATCGCACGTTCCGGCACACCGCTATGCTCGACCGCATCTTCGGCCATCGCTCCTGATGCCACCGACACCGCCGCCCCGGCGAATCCAAGAACCAGCGTGTAGAGGCCGGCGATTCGACACTCTTCAGGTCGCCACTTCCTTCCCAGCAGATCGAAAAAGACCGCGGCCGATAAGAGCGCGATCGGAAAGTGCACCAACATGGGATGAATAGGATGCATTGCAATTCTCCTATAGCCATAGACCTGAGTCTGCCCAGGGAGAGTGCAAACGGAGGGCCGGAACGGTGGACAAGGCCAGCCGCCATTATTGCCAACAATTTCCGCCGATTCCGAGAGCCCGGATGTAGTGAAACACCTCAAGAGGGGAGTCTTTCCACAAGTCCATGAGCCTGACTGTCGCAGAACGGGTCACTTGGCGGATGGAGAATCGAACCGACTGGCGGGACAGGAGAGGAGAAACGGCACGGGCCTCCGGACCTGAATCCGGAAGCCCGTGGAGAAGCTGTCTTACTTTCGTACTGCGATTCCGTGAGTATCGGCGGTTTCTTTATCGTCTTTCTTATTCGTAATCACCGCCTGACCCTTGTAGTGCCCGACTTTGCCGGCCGCATCCACATGAATCACACCGACACCGGGGATGGTTCCCTTGGCGTTATGCACGCCCTTATCGTTGCCGGTCAGCGGATTGGGGCCGCGAAGGCCGACGAAGACGTACTGTCCATCCGGTGCAACGTCCATCAAATCGGGAGCCGGATCCTGGTTCGCTTCACTCACGAGATCTATTGAACCCACCGAGAAGTTGCTGAGCGTGTCGATGATCTCGACGTTGTTGCCGGCGCGATCCGCGCTCCAGACATAGCGGCCGACTCCGGCCATGCCGTGCGAGTCGGCAAACTTGTCGTCCCGCTGCGAGACCAGCCTGGCTGATACTTTGGCAGGCAGGCCCGAGATATCGAGCGCATACACATCATAGGACAGCGGCGCCACCGGCCACCCGCCGCCGGAATTGATATACATCGTCTCGCCGACTTGCACCCCGCCGCAGCCGGCCGGGTGAACCTGATTGCTGTCCAGCATCGCCACCGCCTTCATCGGGGTCGCAGTCACGTCAAACACCAGCAACCCTCCGCCGCGCAGCGTCACAAACGCATAGCGGCTCGATGATTCGGTGATGGGACAGATCGGCGACGTATCCGGACGCTCGCCCCCTTCGAACGCGACCAGGTTCACGACATCTTTCTCAGGATCGAAGCTGAACTTATGCGCGGCATAGTCCGTCCAGATCCGGATGAATTTCTTCTCCGCAATGTTCGCGGCAATCGCCATCTTCTGATCCGGCGTCGGCCAGGCGGCGTGAACGTTCTTCCCCATGGATAGACAGGCATCCGGCTTCTTCGTCGCCGCGTCCATGAACAGGACATGGCCGCTCAGGAAAGAAATAATGGCATGGTCCTGATTCTTATTGAAGAACAGCATGTGCGGGCGACGCACCGCCTTCTTGGTCGCCTCCTCGCAGAACTTGCCGATGTCGCCGGCGAAATCGATCGTCATCGCGGGCTTCGCCGAGGCGGGATTCGCCGCCAGCTGCGCGCCGTCGTAGATATGCAGGTACCCCCCGCTCTCCTTGCCGGTATCGGACTGATCGGTCAACCAGACTTCATAGGCAGAAGCCGGTGAACTGCCGCCGAACATCGCCCCCCATGCCACACATCCGCTGACGATCATAGCGAGCATTGACGTCTTCTGATGATTGAGTCTGTTCATGGCTGGCCTCCTTCTCTATCGCAAGAGACGAGCAAGACCAATTCCCCGCTCGCTCCTTGGCATGACAGAGTCTAGCTTAGAAGGATTGTCGAGAGAGCGCAACCGGCCGGACGGGGCAACCTGCCATCGCTACGACCGGGCCAGCATCACGGCGGCAAACAAGACGGCCAGCGAGAGTACCAGCGCCGCGCGAGGCAGCCAGGCGGCTGTAGTCAGGATGGTTTGATCGGAGGCAGTCCTTTTATCGGGCGGAAGTGCCAGAATCGCCCGGACGCGAGGACCGAGCACGAGATCGTGGGCCAGAGTCGTCAGCAGCAGCACTGCAACCAGCGACAACTTGATCCCCAAGGGTGACGGCCATCGAGTCGGCTCAAAGAGCGGCCATCCATGGGACAAGACCAGCATCGGACCGGTCAATAACAGAACAGTCACCGCTCCCCATACGACCAGACGAAACCGTTTTGCCGAAGCCCTGAACAGGGCTCCGGCATCGGGCTTCGACGCCAGGGCGCGATAGGAAGGGGCCAGCACCAGGGAGAGAAAAATCGTTCCCCCGATCCAACTGACCGCTGCGATAAGATGGATCCAGACGAGCGCAATCGGCGACATGATCGTGACACCACTCTACGACTTGCGCAGCGCCGGCATCAAGAGGGCGGGCTGCTTGAAGTTCGATGGGACTGTGGCGAGGGCGCGCCGAGCCTCGCTCAGCGCGCCGGAATTCTCAACCTCGACGGTTCGGGGACAATCCACGACGAGGTTCAGCACCCACCCGTTTCGTTAAAACGAAATCCCCACATACGGACCGACCTGGAAATAATCGTTCACCGTGTTGGTCATGCGGGCCGTCAGGTGATAGCGGGCATCGACGCCGACCTTGAACGCCTTCCACACCTGCACTTCAAACCCCGCGCCGAACTGCAGACCCATATCGAGATATTGCGTCTTGTTCGAGGGCGGACTGATCACGTGGAAGTCGAGTCCGACCGGAATGATCCAGGGCCGAAACGCGCTGCCCTCCATAAACTTGATCTTCGGCGCAACGTTGATGGTCATCATGGTGAGCTGCACTTCCTGCGGATCGACAGTAGGACAGGTGCCGCCGAGCGTACAAACCGCGACGCTTCCTGCGGTGTTGTTCACTCTGTGTGAGTTGATCCGGTTGAACTGCAACCCGATCTCCCCCAGAACCGAAGTCTTGTCCATCGCGCCCCACACATCCTTGGAGAGCATCAAATCAAGACCCGCCCCGGCATACCACCCCGCATTGCCTCCGTTGACTGAGCCGGCTCCCAGCACGCCGTTCGTATCCGTAAAAATCTGGGTGCCTCGATCACGGTTCAAATTCATGAACCCGCCTTTGAAAAACACCATGTTCCCGGCGCCGTCTTCAGCCGAAGCCGGCGGCACACCACAAACAGCGAGCCCCGCGACGATCGCAACGACGACAGACCACACTCCAATGTTCCTGCTGCTTTTCCGAACCTGCATCATGTTCCCCTCCTTGATGTGGCACCGGAGAGCCTGATTGGCTCTCCGGTTGGCTTACCGTCTTGCCCTCGCCGGCCTGAGGCAGGAGCAGCATAAGCATGTGGTTTACTCTTCTGAACATCGCGGACGTCCCTCTGCTTAACCCTGCGACGATCGTCGAGCGCATCGGCGGCACTCGTGTGGCCTTACTCAAGCGAGTCGCGCTCATCACGCCGTTCCCGCTCATATGTGACGTCACACTTGCAACATGCGCCGGCTGATTCGCCGTTTCTGCCCGGCCGTCAGCCGCATCTCGGCTAAGACGAACAGCATCCGCTCCTCGCAGGAGATGTGTTCGCGATATCGACGGATCAGTGCGCGAAGTTCCGCGTTCAGCGTCCGCAATCCGCCGAGATTTTTTACCGCCGCTGAATCTCGGCCGGCGGCCCGTTTCCTCCGAAGCGTTCTCATCACCGCTGTCGCGTCGGCTTTCAGCATCCGGTGTTCGTCCAGGAAGCTCTGGAACTGCTCTTGCGCCTCTTGCTTCCGGCCAAGGATTCGCTGGAGATCTCCGACCAACACCTCTTCCCGTTTGAAATGAACTTCCACAGTGCCGGTAAAGAACTGGAGCAGTTCCCGCAACGTACCCCGATCCGTTCCCTTCGCCTCACCGCTCCCGACGGAGCGAGGACTCATCGCCGTTTCGATCATGGCCAGTCGGTCCAGAATCATTTCGTGCTCTCGCTTGAGCAGAGCCACCGGATCGATGGTGATACTCGCAGGCTTGCATCCTTGAGGCACCATCGTTCCAGGTCCCATGTACGATAGCTTGAACGTACGAGCACTGTGGCCGCCTGATGTCGCGCGCACTCTACCGAACAGAACGGCGGGCTCACACTGGGATTGGCCGGTCCGGTCTATGATTTACCTCAAGGTTTTGGATAGGCCATTGGACCTATGCCGCAATGGCGTGGCAAGGGGCGAGAGGAGCGAGACTGGCAAGAAAAGCGGGATGGGGGCGCAGTTGCGGGTCAGCGCCGGGCAATTCTGGCGAGGCGGTCTGGATTCAGTAAGGTGATGGTTCGTCCATCGATGGTGAGCAATCCCTCATCCCGGAACACGCTGAGCAGGCGGATGGCGGTTTCAACCGTAATCCCGGCCATCTCAGCCACTTCTTCCCGTTTGAGCGTAAGTCCAACCCGGACATGATCGTCGTCTTTTTTGCCGAATCGATCGCCGAGTTCCAGCAACAGGCCGGCCAACCGCTCGCGGGCCGTCTTGAATGTGAACTGATCGAGATGATCCATATTGACCCCGACCTCATTACTGAGGAGCTGGATCAGTTTGATCGCCAGTTGAGGATTTCTATGGATGACCGCAAGGTAGCGTTCCTTGTCGATGACGCAGACGTGAGAGGGTTCCAATGTCTCGCACGTCACTTCATGCAGGGCTCTCTCCCCGAATACATGTTTCTCGATCAGCTCACCGGATCCCAAAATCCGGACGATCTGCCGCTGGCCTCGCGCCGAAGAACGAGTCAGTTTGACCTTGCCCGCGCACAACACATAGAGGCCCAAACACGCATGACCTTCATAGAAGACGGTCTGGTGAGGCGCGTAATCGAGAGTGCGTTTGATTTTCTGAAATTCGGCGAGGTCGCTGCCTTTGAGATCGCACAACACTACCTTCGCGCGAAGCGCGCAGGTGTCGCACTGCTCGATGGAACAGGGCTTCCGTTTCACGATGTGCCGATCATTATTGTAGCGGCGTGCAATTCGACGTTCGATATTCTACGTTCACCATTGAACATTTGAACATGTACCATTCACCCCTCATCCCTACAGCATGCTGAGGTTCGGACACCAGTCCGCTTCAGCCTGACGCGCGATCTCCCGCAGCTGAACCGAGACCGGAGGCGCTCCCTGTTCGCGGGCCACACCCAGACATCTCGAACATATAAACTGGCAATGGGACACGCACATCCGATCCGGGCATCCGCCGACGTCGCCGACTCTTGCAGCCCGGGACGCGCAATAGGCCTGGGAGTCGAGTACAGCCAGACTTTCACGGTAACACCGCAGGACGTTCAAGAACTTCGTCAGCCCTTCGACCGGTCGTCCGTCAATCGAGCCCTGGATATCCGGAAGCTCGGACGCCGCGACGATCAGCCGCTCCACAAGGTCGAACGACAGAGAGAGGTCCGGAAAGATGGCCATATACGCGGGCGACCGGCCGTCTGTCTCCAGTCGAAACTTCGGAGCGGATCGGGCCAGGCTGAGTACGAGAGGCAATGTCTCGGACTCCGACTGGGGAATCCGCAGAACCAAACGCATAGCTCACCCTTTCCTCTCCGACGGATTCCACCGGAGCAGCGCGGCAGGTCCAAAGTAGGCACACGCATCCTTGAGATTGGAAAACATCTTCTTGAACGGCCCCATTTCCTGATTCGTCACGTACTGCAGCGTGAGCACCACCCGTTCCTCGCCCTTTCCGAGGGGCGTGACGGCATGCCACAGTTTGTCTCCGTTGAAGAACACGGCTGTCCCAGGATCCATGGGAATCCGTGTTTCCCTGATTTCTTCGGTCTCTCCGCTCTTCCGGACGCGGGCCACCAGTCGGCACTGTTCCGATCGCTCGACCAAGCCGATCAGCACCGTGTATCGCTTCCCTTTGTAGTAGGACGTATCGTAATGAAAGCCGATGTGATCGCCGGGTTGCTGGTAATAGTACAGTGCGCAGGAATGGGGATCGTCTTCAGGACAGAGCAGGAGGGGCGCCTCCACGAGCCGGCTCAGGAATGTGAGCAAGACCGGCGAGCGATAGAGGGAGAGGATGGCCGGCCCCTTATTGAGGAGCGTATAGAAGCTGACACTGCCTCCCTTCTTGTGTCCTGGAACGTAATTCCGATTGATGTCGGGCGTCAGCAGATCCACCTCGTCGAGCAACTGATCGACCACAGGCTGCGTGAGAAAGTGCTCCAGGACAACAAACTCATTCTGCTCGCGGTAGCAACGGCGCATTTCCTCAAGATCCACCTCTTCGGTCACCCGCATGACGTCACGTTCGATGCTGAGCTTGAGATTCCGCATCATCTCTCCCGATCAGACCAGGCCTCAGCAGCCCTCTCCGGCGGCCTCACTCAAACGAGACGGGCGAGAATGGCCGGGAACCGCATGACGCGCAGGAACAGCCGTCACGCGTCCCGCCATTTCTCGACGCACCGCTATGAATCATGCCCCCCTGCGTCACACGTTACTCGGAAAGACGCGCGACCCGCCCTGCAGGCTCTCCCTCGATGGACGATTGACGATTGACCGTTGACGCGTCCACTGACTGCGCGCAGCGGAATCCCATCCAATTGATCTTGGTGTTGGGATCAGTCCCGTTCCGCATGGCAACGCGCATCGTCGTCGTACTGTCCATCCACCCGCCGCCCCGGAAAGCCTTCTGCGTGCCGGTCTCCGGACCTTTCGGATTGCGATCCGGTGCGGATGCGTAATAATCCTTGTCGTACCAGTCGGACACCCATTCGGACACGTTCCCGATCGTTTGATAGAGACCATACGGACTCACCGCTTTGTCATACCGATCGACTGAAATGATCGGGGGGTACAGCAACAACCGCTCCGGACGATCACGCACGGGACCGGACAACCCGGTTCGGCCGAAGTTCGCCCTCGTCGGTCCGGCGAGTTCCGGGCCCCAGGGGAAGAGCCGCCCGTCGGTGCCACGCGCCGCCTTCTCCCATTCCGCTTCGGTCGGCAACCGCCGCCCCGCCCACTTGCAGTAGGCATCCGCGTCGTACCAGGAGACGTGCATAATCGGATGGTGCGCCATGGTCTCCTGGAAATTCCCGCCGTCATACCGCCAGTCCAGTTGCGGCTTCCGATCGGTCGCCAGGATAAACTTCAGATATTCCAGCGCGGTCACTTCGTATTTGCCGATCTCGAACGCGTCCAGATAGACCCGGCGCTGCGGCATCTCACCGCGATAGGCGAGCCGATCCGTTTTCTTGTCGCTGCCCATGATGAATTCACCGGCCGGCACCAGCACCATTTCATCCTTGCTCTTCACGTTCGCCACTCGCTCTGCAGCGAGTTTCTTGCCTGCGTCAGTCCACTCGACAACAATATCCTGCGTATCGAGCCCCCAGGCCACCTTTGCCATGACCAGCAGCGCGACCGTCACCAAGACCGCGTTGATCACCCACTCCCACTTTCTAAACGTCTCTACTTCCTTCCGTTCCATACTCGGCCTCCTCTGATGATTAATGTGGACGATGCGACGCCGGCTGTGAGGGTGAGACGACTTCCGTCGTCAGCGCTTGCTCCGCGCTTTGCTGATGCGATTTCGCACAGCGAAATCCCGTGAGATAGCTTTTCCTGGTCGGCTCTCCGCCGTTGCGTCCGGCGGACCGCGCCACTTCCGGATCTTCATTCCATGAGCCGCCGCGAAACACTTTCAGCTCCCCGGTCTTCGGCCCTTGCGGATTCTCGTTCATCCCCAAACGGTAATAGTCCGGATCAAACCAATCGGATACCCATTCACTGACATTGCCGGCCAGCTGGTAGACCCCGTAGGGGCTCACCCCTTTGTCGTAGCGATTGATGTTGGCCAGCGGCGGATATTTGGCGCCCCGTTTCGATCCGGGATGCGCGATGTTGCTTTTGATCCAACCAGCCGGTTCATCGCCCCAGGGAAACATCCGGCCGTCGGCTCCCCGGGCCGCCTTCTCCCACTCCGCTTCGGTCGGCAATCGCTTCCCCGCCCAGCGGCAATAGGCATCGGCCTCCTGCCAACTGACGTTGATCACCGGATGGGTCGCCATTTTGTCGGGAAACGGTTTGGCCCGCCAGAACTGCGGCCAGCTCCCGCCGGTGGCCAAGACAAATCTGAGGTACTCCACATTCGAGACTTCGTAGCGATCGATCTCAAACGCGTCCAGCGTGACCCGATGCAGCGGTTGTTCCTGCGGCCCTGCCGCCGGATCCTTCCGGGGATCGCTGCCCATGATGAACTCGCCGGCCGGCACCGTGACCATGCCGCCCGGCACCTCCATCGTGGCCATCTGCTCAACCTCATCCAGCGGCGTCCAGAGCGGCGGCTGTGCCGAGGATTCATGATTGGCCAGCGCAGAAGTCCCGCCCATGCAGGCGGCAAATAGACCAACAAGGATGAATGTGATTCTTCTTGCCACAGCCCTTGATGCTCCTCGTCACTCGCACTCTTTTGCCGGCATGCGAGTGACGATCGATCCACGAAAACTAACCGCTTAGTGATCCTGTTTATGCACCAGCGGGTCGATTTCTTTCTTGGCTTCCTCGGTCACGTTGTAGC
>CXWL01141192.1_pt1 | contig 10476 bp, 9 predicted proteins | sample 590931 | NCBI WGS metagenome assembly CXWL01 (sample SAMEA3498368, study PRJEB10139) | groundwater metagenome | biome: water well; material: biofilm material | place: Germany | collected 2015-04-27
TCGCGCAAGCGCACCGACGGCCAGAGCGCCACCGCCAGCGTCTGGAAAGGCTTGCCGTGGGGCGAAAGCGGGCATCTGACGCTGGCCGCCGAGATCAAGGACCAGAAGCATACCGAGCGCAGCGGCTACGACATGCGCCAGCAGTATCCGCTGGTGGCCGGCGCGTTCGACCCGCGCGAAAACACCATCAACCGCTATAACGCCTGGTTCGGCGAGCCGGACATGCGCCAGGCCACGCTGTTCGCCAACGCCGGCAATACGCTGGGCAATGGCGTCAAGGTCTACGGCTGGAGCAGCTACCAGAAGCGCAAAGCCGAGTCGGCCGGCCAGTTCCGGCGCGCGCTGGACGACCGCAACATCATCGCCATCTATCCGGACGGCTTTTTGCCCGTCATCGCGCCTACCGTGGACGATTTTTCCGTCACTGCCGGCCTGACCTGGCCACTGGGCGCATGGGAAATGGACACCTCGCTCGGCTACGGCAAGAACAAGATGTCCTTCCATATCGAAAACACGCTGAACCGCTCGATCGGCCCCACCAGCAAGACCGCCTTTGACGCAGGCGGCTTCAGCTATGACCAGACCGTGTTCAACCTGACCGGCGTGCGCGGCGTGACGGTGGCCGGCCTGGCCACGCCGGTCAACATTGCGCTGGGCATGGAAGCGCGGCGCGAAGGCTATAAGCTGTTTGCCGGCGAGCCCGACTCCTACCGCCAGGGCGGCGCGCTGCTGGCCAATGGGGGCATTTCGGCGCCCGGCGCTCAGGTGTTTCCCGGCTTTCAGCCGGCCAATGAATCGAATACCAGCCGTAGCGCGCTGGGCCTGTTTGTCGATGTCGAAAGCAATCTGACTGACAAGCTGCTCGCTTCCGTGGCGGTGCGCGGCGAACACTATTCCGACTACGGCAACAGCCTGGCGGGCAAACTGGCAGGCCGCTACGATTTTTCGAAACAGTTCGCACTGCGCGGCTCGCTGCAGAATGGTTTCCGCGCACCTTCTCCCCAGCAGCAGAATTTCACCACCACCTCGACCAACTTCATCAACGGCGTGCCGTTCGAAATCACCACCTTCCGCCCCACCGATCCGATCGCCGTCGCGTTCGGCGCCAAGCCGCTGGAGGCGGAAAAATCGGTCAACCTGTCGCTGGGCGCTGTGGCCCGCTTTGGCGCGGCCAACCTGACCGTGGACGCCTACCGGATCCGGGTCGACAACCGCATCGTGCTGTCGGAAAACCTGACCCAGGCCAATGTGCGCGACTACCTGGTGGCGCGTGGCTTTGCCGGCGGCGGCGGGCGCTTTTTCATCAACGGCGTCGACACCACCACCGAGGGCGTCGACATCGTGCTGGGCTGGCCGTGGAACGGCGGCACGGCCGGCAAGTTCGATGTCACCGTGGCCGCCAACTTCACCAGGACCGAGGTCACGCAGATCCCGGCCACGGCCGAACTGGCCGCGCTCAATCCGGCGCCGCCACTGTTCGCGCGGGTCAATATTCTGTCGTTCGAGCGGGGCCAGCCAAAGAACAAGCTCAACGCTGCCGTCAACTGGAAACTGGGCAAGCTGGGCGCCACCTTGCGCGCAACCCGCTACGGCGAAGTGTTTTCGCCCAGCGTGGCGCCGGCGCCGGATGTGACGATGAAGCCGAAAACCGTGGTCGACGTCGAAGCGCGCTATGCCTTGAGCAGCAAGCTCAACCTGGCGCTGGGCGCGGACAATCTGTTTGACGCCTATCCGGAGTCGGTGTCGCTGCTGATCAATTCGACCGGCAACACGCCGTATTCAAACTACGCGCCGTTCGGCCGCGGCGGACGATTCGTGTATGCGCGCGCAACGTATGCCTTTTAAATGCGCAATTAAGTTCGCCAATTAACTGTCGCTTCCGCTTGCCTCCCGTAGTCTTGGTGACTGGATGTAGAAGCAGGCGGCAGAATGGATCATCGATTTCGCAGTGAGAAGAAAGCGTATGCAATGGGCCGCATGGCAACGGCCATCGGCCGCGCCATGGATGCCGACTCGGGCCCGGCCAAGGACCGCGCCGCACGCTGGGCCGCAGCGTGGGGCGCCGTTGGCGGAATTTTCGTGCCCGGCGTGCGGCTGCGCCAGAACGTGCTGGTCGACCGGCGCCGCACGCCCCGCTAGCGAAAATCTATCAGCTTGATCAATATTGCTATAATTGCCAGTTCGTTATTGGCAAGGTGTTGATCATATGAAGAAAATTTTGCTCGCCGGACTGCTGTTGCCCTTGCTGGCACAGGCCTCGGACGCCATCAAAGGGGTCGCCATTGGCGGTATCGTTCTCAACAATACCGACCGCATCGCACTCAAGAAACAAGTCTTGAACGTCAGCCGCAATGCGGTGACATCCGACTATGAACTACTCAACGAGTCGGCCGTGCCGCTCGAGGAAACCATCACCTTTCCGCTGCCCGAATACGCGGTCGGCAAGCAAGCGAACACCTATTACGGCGAACCGAACGGCTTGCGCATCACCGTTGACGGCAAACCGGTCGCGTTCAAGACCATGCTGGTGGCCAGAATGAACAACGTCGACGTCACGCCCCAGCTGCGCAAATACGGCCTGACCGAGGCCCAGATCGCCTACCACCCCAGCTTTGGCGTGGAGCTGGCCTACAATCCGCTGCTGCCGGGCCAGGAAATCATGCTGGCCAAGCTCAAGCTGTGGTCGCGCGAAGGGGGACCGGCGTGGACGGTGCAGCCGACCTATTTCTGGAAGCAGAAATTCGCGTCGAAACAAGTGGTGAAGGTGCAGTATGCCTACCGCCCGTTTGTCACCGGCGGCGCCGACAGCTGGACGCTGCAGCCTGACTTCACGGCCAGGTTTTGCGCCGACAAGGCATTCACGAGCGCCTGGAACCGGGCCAAGTCCAAGGCTGCCAAGGATAGCGTGGACGGCAACCAGGTGCATCTGCTGCTAAAAAGCGGCAATGCCTGGAAGAGCGGCATCGAAGACTTCACCCTCAATATCAGCAAGCTCGACACCAGCGAACTGCTGACGCTGTGCTTCCCGGGCACGCCGCGCAAGCCGCAAGCGAAGACTTTCCAGTTCCGGCAAGCCAACTTCCGGCCCACCCAGGATCTCGACATATTCTTCGGCAACCTCGGTCCGGCCAAGGTCGGCAGCCATGCCGGCATCATGCCGACGCTGAACCGCTAGCCCAAAAAAAAACCGCCTTGTGGCGGTTTTTTTGTTTTACGCAGCCTTCTTTTCGTCGCGCAGCTCGCGCCGCAAGATCTTGCCGACGTTGGTCTTGGGCAGGTCGTCGCGGAACTCGATGTATTTCGGCTTTTTGTACGCGGTAAATTGCGTCTTGCAGAACTCCATCAGCTGCTCCGAGGTCAGCGCCTGATTGCGGCGCACCACGAACAGCTTGATCGCTTCGCCCGAATGGGCGTCGGACACGCCAATGCAGGCGCACTCGAGCACATCCGGATGGCCGGCAATCACGCCTTCGATTTCGTTCGGATACACATTAAAGCCCGATACCAGGATCATGTCTTTCTTGCGGTCCACGATGCGCGTGTAGCCGCGCTCGTCCATGATGCCGACGTCGCCCGATTTGAAGAAGCCGTCAGCCGTCATCACCTTGGCGGTTTCGTCGGGGTTGTTCCAGTAGCCGGCCATCACCTGCGGGCCGCGGATGGCGATTTCGCCCGGCTGGCCCGGCGCAACCGGCTGGCCGTCATCGTCCAGGATCGCGATCTCGGTCGATGGAATCGGCAAGCCGATGGTGCCGGTGTAAGCGGTGGCGTCGGCCGGATTGCTGGTCGCGCCAGGCGAGGTTTCCGACAAGCCGTAGGCTTCGAGAATCGGGCAGCCCGTCATCTTGACCCAGCGGTCAGCCACGGCTTGCTGCACCGCCATGCCGCCACCGAGCGAAATCTTCAGACCCGAAAAATCGAGCTTGGCAAATTCCGGGTTGTTCATCAGGCCGTTGTACAGGGTGTTCACGGCCGGGAACATATTGAACTTGTACTTGTTCAATTCCTTGATGAAGCCCGGAATGTCGCGCGGGTTGGGAATGAGCACGTTCAGCGCGCCCCAGCGGGTGCCCATCATGCTGCACGCAGTCAGCGCAAAGATATGGTACAGCGGCAGCGCGCAAATGATGGTCATCGCCTCGACCTTGGGCGCCTTGGCCAGCGCCGGCTGAATCCAGGCATCGTTTTGCAGCACGTTGGCGATCACGTTGCGGTGGGTCAGCGTTGCGCCCTTGGACACGCCCGTGGTGCCGCCCGTGTACTGCAGGAAGGCGACGTCGTTGTGATGCAGTTCAACCTTGGCCAGCGGCATGCGCGCGCCTTGCGCCAGCACCTGCTTGAAGGTGACGGTGTTTTGCAGCGAGAAATCGGGCACCATCTTCTTGACCTTGCGCACCACAAAATTGACCAGCATGCCCTTGAGCGTGCCCAGCATTTCACCCATGCTGGCCACCACCACGTGCTTGACGCCGGTCTTGGCGATCACCTGTTCCAGCGTGGTGGCAAAGTTTTCCAGCACGATGATCGCTTCGGCGCCGGAATCCTTGAGCTGGTGCTCCAGTTCGCGCGGCGTGTACAGCGGGTTGACGTTGACCACCGCGTAGCCGGCGCGCAGGATGGCAGCGATGGCGATCGGATACTGCAGCACGTTCGGCATCATGACTGCCACGCGCGCGCCTTTTTGCATGCCGCGGCTTTGCAGCCAGGCGGCCATCTGCTTGGAGTAGGTGTCCAGTTCGCCGTAGGTCAGATAGGCGTCCATGCACACGTAAGCATTACGCGAGGCAAATTTCTTGAAAGATTCTTCCAGCAAGTGCACCAGGGACTGGTACTGCGCGGGTTCGATAACGGCGGGTACGCCTTGGGGATACGACTTCAACCAGATGTGATCCATTGTCTGCCTCTAAGCTCTCTTATTGTGGAAAATAAACGAACGCTTGCTCTATTTTTTTTGAGATCATCTTATCGGCGGGCAGGGGAGTTAGCAAGTTTTTAATAATGCCCTGTATGTTCGAGGAGAATCAGGGTGCCGATGGCGATCAGGATCAGGCCGCCGACCAGTTCCGCGCGCTTGCCGGCGATCACACCCAGCACCCGGCCCAGCATGACCCCGGCAGTGACCATCACGCAGGTGGTGACGCCAATGGCCAGCGCGGTCAGGAGGATGTCGGCGCCCATCACGCCCAACCCGGCGCCCACCACCAGTGCATCGATGCTGGTGGCAAAGCCGGTCACTGCCAGCACCCAGAAACCATGGCTGCCCGGCTTTTCCTGGTCCGGCGCGTCGTCACCGAGCGAGGCCTTGATCATCATGAGGCCGATCACGCCCAGCAGGATGAAGGCGATCCAGTGGTCCCAGGCGGCAACATAAGGTGCGGCCACGCGCCCGGCCAGCCAGCCGGCGATCGGGGTCAAGCCTTCGATCACGCCGAAAATGAGGCCGGTGCGCAGCGCTTCGCGCCATTGCGGACGGTGCAGGGCGGCGCCCTTGCCGACTGCGGCGGCGAAGGCATCGGTGGACATGGCGAGGGACAGGGCGGCGGTGGCGGCGAGATTCATGGAACGTATGGACGCAAAGCATTAGCTAGCCAAAGAGAATAACACTGAATCTGGAACGCCGGGTTGAGCCGACAATGCGCTCAGCCAGCAGCGCGCTTCGCATATTGCGCTCGCAACAAGCGCGCGCCCCATGCCAGTCCGGCCAGCATCACCAGCACGCCCAGCGTGAAACACAGACGCGCCAGTCCCTGGCAATGGTTCACCAGGCCCATCATTGTCAGCAAATTGCCCCAGTCGTGCGACTCGACGCCCGCGCCGCCCACCAGCGGCATGCTGCGCTCGGCCGCGTCGCCGATATACGGCGCCACGTCGACCAGGCTTTGCCCGCACCACCACAGCATGGCCGCGGCGCCGAAATTGTCGCGTTGCTTGACGACGAACACGGCCATCAGGCCCAGCGGCATCGCCACCTGGAACAGGCTGCCGCCCAGGATGGACATGAAGTTGCCCAACGGCATGAACAGCAGGTGGCCAAATTCGTGGAAGGGCAGAATCACCATGTGCAGGAAGGAACCGTTGACGGACTCGTAGTCGATGCCATGCAAGGTGAACCACAGCGCCCACAGCGCCAACGCACACCACACGGCGCAGCGGCCATACCAGGCCCCCGCGCTGACGGTGGGCGGGATCGCCAGCAGCCTGGCTGTGAGCCGCGCACGCGGCGCAACCATGGCTTCCACCGCAGCAAGCGGGCGCACTTGTTGCTCTCGATCCAGATATTTTTGGTAGGCAATGCCGCACTGGGGGCACACGCCTGCGTGCACATGGCTATCGCCAGGCAGGCGCTGATAGGCGCATTTGGGGCACAGTGTGATGGTCATGGCGGCAGACTACCATGCTTGCTCTGGCGAACGGACACAACGCCAAAACAGGAGGATAATCGTCCCACAGATCGTGCGTCATGGAAGGTTCATCATGGATATCCCCCTGGTCAACACGGCGCCAGCCAGCGCGCCGCGCAGCGTTGCTCCCGTCATCGCGCCCACCGTGGCGCCCGCCGCGCAAGCGCAAACCGTGGCCGCGCTGCTGGCCCAGACCACGGTCGACCTGTCACCGATGGGGCGCTTTCTGTCCGCCATTGCCTTGTTCCAAAAGCGGCTGATCGAACAGCAAGCCAGCGCTTCCGAAGCAACGACCGAAGAAGCGAACGCGGCGTTAGTCGCAGCGGTCGTTGCCGTGGTCGACAGCGCCAATACCTTGCAGACCAACGCGATCACGGCAAGCGACGATGGCCAGACGCTTGGCACGCTGTTTCAGCAGCAATTTGACGCCCAGACCGGCACGGCCGGCGACAGCGCATCGCTGGCCGAAATCGGCCTGACAGTTGACGACAGCGGCTTGTTCAATGTCGATACCGAGCTGCTGGAAGCGGCGCTGAACGAGGACCCCACTGCTGCCGCCACCTTGCTGACGCGCGCCGGCGCGGCGTTTGGCGCGCTCGGTGGCGTCACGCCGGAAGCGGGGGCCGATCCCACCGTGCTGACCGACGGCCAAGCCAGCCTGTTCGACCTGCCGGTGCCGGCCGCGCCCGCCGAATTCGACGAGTTGCCCGTCCTTGCCGATGCTGCGCCTGCGCCCACCAGCGACGACAATTTCCTGCAAGAGTTGCTTGCGACCACGCCCCGGCCTGCCCTCGCGCTCGATCAGGCGCCGCCGCCGGCCATCAGCGAAGCGGCAGCCACGTTTGCCGCGCAGCCGCAGCCGCAGCCGCAGCTACTGCAAGCACAGGCACCGGCACAAACACAGTCCCAGCTGCAGGCACAGCCAGACGCCAGCGCGCCGCAGCCAGCGGCGACAAGCGTGCCATCGAGCGCGCCAGCCTGCGCGCCAGTGGCCGCCCCCGCCGTTCCCGCGCAGACCATCGCGCGCAGCCCCTCATCCCAGCCGGACGTGGCGGCAACAACGGCGCCCGCCGCGCAACTGCCGCCAGAGCGCGTGCAGGAAACACGCGATGCCGAACGCGACGCCAGCTTGCGCTTTGCCGACACCGTGGCCGCCGAACGCGCAGCCAATCAGCGCATCCTGAATGCCGAGCAAAACGCGCGCCTCACGCAGGCCGAATTGCGCGAAGAACAATTGCTGGAGGAAGAGGCGCTAGCGCGCAGTAACGCCGAGGCGAGCGAGCAGCAGCGCCTGGCCCGTAATAGCGAACAGATGCGCCTGGACCGGCTGCGCGAGAACCGGGAACTGGACGCGGCCGACCTCGAGGAACAGGCGCCGCTGCGCGAACGGCTCGCCAGCAACGTGCTGCAGTACGTGGCGCCAGCCGGCGAGACAGTGGCCACCAATCTGCCGCAGCAGCAACAGCCGCAGCCATTCAATAACACGCAACAACTGGCGCGCGATCCCTCNNCCAGTCGCGCCCGTGGAGAATGTCACGCGCGTGGCGGCCATCGAGACCGATGCCGCCACCGGCGAATCAACCAGGCCGTTCAGGTAGGCGGGCGCGCGTAGCTGACCGTCAGCATTTCCCACTGGTGGCCGTCAGGCTCGTTCCAGTACACGCCCTTGCCGCCGAACTGGGTGTCGACCTGGCGGTCGATCGGCCCTGCCACCTTGGCGCGCCATGCGATGCCGGCCGCGTCGATGCGCGCCAGGATGCGCTCGAATTCATCGGGCGCCACCCGAAAGCAGAAGTGCTCGACGGGAAACGCGTCTTCGGTGTCGATGAAGTCGAGCGTGAGGCCGTCATTCAGATAGACGGCGGTGAACGGGCCAAAGCGGGCCTCGCCCCACGGGACGTCAAGCAGCGCCGCCAGCTGTCGGGCCGCCGCCGTCTTGTTGCGCGAGGACACGATGAAATGATCGAGTTCGATAGCCATGCTTAGCCCCCCTTGTCTGTGGTTGGACCGTGTGCGCGCTTAAAGTTCTTCCCAATCCTCCGCTGGCGCCTTGTGACCCAGTGCCGCCTGCGCGCGCGGCGGCGCCTTGGCACGCACCGCCGCCTGCTCGCCCAGCTTGAACACGCTGACCGCCTGTTCCAGCTGCGCCGCCTGATCCTGCAGGCTTTCGGCAGCGGCGGCGGCCTGTTCCACCAGCGCCGCATTCTGCTGCGTCACGCCATCCATGTGGCCGATCGCTTCATTGACCTGGGCAATGCCCTGGCTTTGCTCGGCAGTGGCCACCGTGATTTCGGCCATGATGCTGGTCACCCGCTGCACGCTGTCGACCACTTGCTGCATGGTCAGGCCCGCTTCATCAACCAGCTTGCTGCCGGTAGCCACCTTGCCCACCGAATCATCAATCAGCGCCTTGATTTCCCTGGCGGCGGCGGCGCTGCGCTGGGCCAGATTGCGTACTTCGGCAGCCACGACCGCAAAGCCGCGCCCCTGCTCGCCCGCACGCGCCGCTTCCACCGCCGCGTTCAGGGCCAGAATATTGGTCTGGAAGGCGATCCCGTCAATCACGCTGATGATGTCGACGATCTTGTTGGACGAGGCGTTAATCGACGTCATCGTCTCGATCACCTTGGCCACCACGGCGCCGCTCTTTCTCGCCACATCCTGCGCCGAGGCCGCCAGTTCATTGGCCTGGCGCGCATTGTCGGCGTTTTCGCGCACGGTACTGGTCAGCTCTTCGACCGAGGCCGCCGTTTCTTCCAGCGAACTGGCCTGCTGCTCGGTGCGCGCCGACAAGTCGTTATTGCCCTGCGCGATTTCGGCGCTCGAGAGCGCCACATTCGACGCGCTGACCTGCACCTTCATCAGCACTTCGTGGATCTTGGCGACAAATTCATTGAAACCCTGGCCGATCACCGCCAGCTCGTCCTTGCCTTGCACCGCCAGCCGCACCCGCAGGTCGGCGTCGCCGCTGGACAGGCCAGTCATGGTCTGGCCCNNGGCGGTTGAGCAGCGCAATCAGGATCACGCCGGCGGCCAGCGCGCAGACCAGCGCCACGATCAAGGTATAGAGCATCAGCTCGCGCGCCGGCTTGGTGGCCACCGACTTGGGAAAGCTCAGGTCGACCGACCACGGCGCAATGTCCGGATGGATCTGTATCGGCTGCAGCAAGTGCAGATAGCCTTGCGCGTCTTCGAATTCATAGGACTGGCCCTGGCGCACGCGCTCCAGACCGGCGGCGGGAATGCTGGCCGCCTTCTTGCCCAGCAGCTCGGCGCTGGGATGGCTGGCGTACAGGCCGCCGTTCGAGATCAGGCTCAGACGCCCGCCCTCGATCACCTTTTGCTCGGACAGGATCTTGGTCAGGCGCGGCAGCATGAAGTCGGCGCTGGAGGTGCCCTGGAAGGCGCCGCCTATCATGATCGGCGCCACCAGCGAGGCCATCAGCACCGGCTTGCCTTCGATCGGATATTCATACGGCTCGGTGAAGAACACCTTGCCTGTCTTCTTGGGAATGTCGTACCAGTCGTTGGCGCCCGGCTTGGGATCGAACACGATCGGTTCGACGTGCATGGCGCCGGCGCTGTTGCGCGTCCAGTAAGGCATGAAGCGGCCGCTGGCGTCGTACAGCGGCTTCTGGTCGACGAAGTCGGCATCCTTGCCGTCCAGCGCATTTGGCTCCCACGTGACTGCCGCGCCCACCAGGTCGCTGGAACCGGCCAGCGTGGCCTTGACCATTTCGTTGATCTGCTCGCGCGCCAGCGGCAGCTCGGCGGCCTTGGTGGCGCGCATGCTGTCGCCCACGCTGATCACCGCCGCCAGGTTGCTGCCGATGCGCGCCTGCAGCGCGCCGGCCACTTCGCGCGCCGAGGTGCGGGTCAGGTCCATGGCCGCCTGCTGCGCACTGGCGCTGCTCTTGAAGCCGATCACGGTGGCCGTGACCGCCAGGCTGAGCGCGACCAGCGCCGTGGCCGCCACGCAGATCTTGGCATTGAGCGAAAGTTCCATGAAGTGGCCTTGTCAGAAGGTTCGGGTCAGGGAGACGGCCAGCGTGCCCTTGCCGATGTTGGAGGTGGC
>CXWL01005672.1_pt1 | contig 10472 bp, 16 predicted proteins | sample 590931 | NCBI WGS metagenome assembly CXWL01 (sample SAMEA3498368, study PRJEB10139) | groundwater metagenome | biome: water well; material: biofilm material | place: Germany | collected 2015-04-27
GGCTTTGCGTCTCAGGCATGACGTTCCCTTCCAATAGTAGATTGATCAACGAGCGATCCATTCACACACTCTCTGCTCTAGTTGCCTGGGGCGCCTTGAATCGGCTGCGCCGGTCTGTGCGTTCCATGGCTCATCGGTCTGCGTTCGCGAAACCCTGACGGACGCCCTTGAGCCGGCCGTGCTGGCCGATGTGCAGGACGCCCCTGCCCACGCGGATCCAACGATGGCCTTGCACTCCCCGCTGCAACCGGCACGGCATGCCCCAACAACTGCTCGATCGCCCGCAACTGCAGACCATCCTCCGACGTGACGAAGGATGTGGCTCGCCCGGTTGTTTTCATACGTGCCGTGCGGCCGATACGATGCACATAGTCTTCCGGGCAATTCGGCAAGTCAAAATTGATGACATGTCCGATATTCGCCACATCAATCCCTCGCGCCGCAATATCCGTCGCCACCAGGATGCGGAACGTGCCGCGCTTAAATCCATCGAGGGCCGCACGGCGCTGGGAGAGACTCCGGTCACCGTGGAGCACGGCCACTTTATGCCCCTCTTGCCCCAATACCCGGCCCAACTTGTCCGCTCGATGTTTCGTGCGTGTGAAGACCAACACCGTTTCCTGCTCTTGTCCGAGGAGTGACACCAACAAGGACGCTTTACTGTCGTGGGTGGTGTGATGCAACGCCTGAGTCACACCATCGGCCGTGGTGGCTGACGGACTCACCATGACGCGCACAGCATTATGCACGCTGACCTGCACTAACCTGGTAAGGTCGGCAGGCAATGTGGCAGAGAACAACAATGTCTGCCGTTCGACCGGCAACGCATCGAGGATCTGGTTAATTTGCGGGGCAAATCCCATGTCCAACATACGGTCGGCCTCGTCCAATACCAAAATCTTGATCGGAGCCAGGTTGATCGTACCGTTCCACATATGATCGAGCAATCGACCGGGAGTCGCCACCAGAATGTCCGGCTGTTGCCGGAGCCCGCGAACCTGGGCCTGCATATCAGCGCCGCCCATGATCACGGTGGCGGAAATGCGACGTCCACGCCCGAGCTTATCGATCGTGGCAAGGATCTGTAACGCCAATTCCCTGGTAGGTGCCAAGATCAGTGCCTGGGGCTGGCCCTTGGGCAGCGCCGCCAGTCGTTCAATCATCGGAATGGCAAACGCCGCGGTTTTGCCTGTGCCCGTCTGCGCACAACCGATCACATCTCGTCCGGCAAGCGCAGGCGGAATCGCTTGTATCTGAATCGGAGTTGGTGCCGTATACCCGGCCTTAATAAGATCCTGTAACATCGCCTCAGATAAGCCGAGACCCTGAAAACTCTCGTGAACAAACGTATCCACTACACTATCCTTTCAGTTTGATCGCATTATGACGGGATCAGAGAACCGAGGGGAGAGAGCACCGGAAAGATGCAGCTCCAAACTGGACCTGGTCGCGATGCGATCGCGAAGTCCGTTATGGTTTGAACAGTGATTCGCCGGACTACTGCGAGATCAATGTAGGCACACCATACAGCATGCCCCCTCAGGCGTCAACTTCTTGCAACCGATCGAGCACCGACGCATCCGCATCGCTGCGCGACACAAGCGGTTCGCCATCGTGGCCTATCTGTGCTATCGTAGGCCATGACGAATGCGGATTCTATCCAAAAACAACCGGTGACGACGGATATACGCGCATTACGCCTGGCTCGCCGTTACCATGTCGGCTGGACGGTCGTCCTCTTTCTCTCCATCGTGGTGGGAGCTCTCCTCGCGATCCCTACTTATGCCTATTACTACGATTACTCCTGGCTGGACTGGACATTGTTCGGCATCCTCTACCTCATCAGCGGCCTTGGAATCACCGTGGGCTATCATCGTCTGATGTCGCACCGCAGTTTTGATTGCCCCAACTGGGTGAAAGGCGCGCTGCTTATCGCAGGCGCGTGGGCGTTGCAAAACAGTGCCATCAAGTGGACCGCAGACCACCTTCGCCACCATGCCCAATGCGACCAGGAAGGCGATCCCTACAACGCGAAACTGGGGTTCTGGCACAGCCATTGTGGCTGGCTCTTCGCGGAACGGAAGTATGACGACGTGCAGTATGCCTCCCGCGTCGCGCAAGATCCTGTGGCCATCTGGCAACATAAATACTACGCACTCATCGTACTTGGCGGCTTGGCGCTGACATTTGTGATCGGCTTTATGGCGAACGGATTGGTCGGCGGCATCGGGTGTTTTCTGCTTGCCGGCGTGGGACGAACCTTCGCCGTCCTGAACTCCACCTTTTGCATCAATTCCGTCTGCCACCTCTGGGGCCGTCAACCCCATGGAACAAAGGATTCCAGCCGGGACAGCTGGTTCGTCTCGTTGATTACGTTCGGAGAGGGATATCACAACTACCATCACATGTATCCGAGTGACTATCGCAACGGACCGAAATGGTACGACTTTGACCCGTCAAAATGGCTCATTTACGGGTTGTACTTGCTCGGACTCGCCAGCGGACTCCGAACGGCATCGGCTGCGGGAAGCAGCCCATCACGGCAGCCCTAATATCCCTCGCATGTTCGGTTTCTATAATCTTTCCCCACACCACACCGTTTGACTCAGGCCCGACCACGTGCTAAAGTGACACTCCGTACAAGCTCCATTTGCCGTTGCGCGCTTCACTCCCCTCACTCCCGTCTCCGCGCGATCGTTCCTGTAACCTGACCGCTTTTACGCCCCTATCTCCAGAGGGACAGCTTCGCTGCCTCCCGATAGGGGATCACCGACACCAATCGTGGAACCGGCGCCGGCGATAATGTATGACCGAGAACAGTCCCGTAGACCAGCACAAGGAGCACGCCATGAAAATCTCGACAGTGTGGAAAGGTCGCAAGACCGGCAAAAAGAAAAACCGCGCCGTGTTGAAGCCGAAAATTCGGTGGCAACTCCTGGGGCTCACCGATCCCAAACTGACCGAACAGTCCTCTTCCATCGAAACCATACGTCGGGAAGTGTCCTCACTGGCCAGCTCAGGATTCGGACCAGCCACACGTTCGCGGGTGACGGCGCAAGAAAGCAAAGCACAGGGAAGAAACAACCGGCCGGCAGAGAGCCGACCGAGACGTCGCGGCGCGACCGAATAGCCGGCTTATCGACAGACCGAGAGGCACAGAACCATGATTCCGATGCAACAGCTCATGCACTGGCTGACGCAGAATCCCCTTGGAGCGGCCACGCTGCTATATATGGCCAGCGTGGCAGGAGTGCTCGTCTATGCCTATTTTGAACCACGCGACCAACATTAGCCGACTGAGCATACCGTCTCAGTGTTTCAAAAGAACTGCGCAGGGGAATCGTGGGAAAGCGTGTCGTATACGTCGGTGGACTGACCGAGTCCGTGTCGGATAACGGACTACGCGACTTGTTTAACAAATACGGTACGGTCGCCCGCGCATATATTGTGCGTCACAAAAACACCGACGCCTCAGCCGGCTATGGCTTTGTGGAAATGGCGTCTGCCGAACAGGCGTTGCAGGTCGTCGTCGCCCTTGAGGGAGCCCTCCTAGAGGGTCGATGCCTCCGGCTCTACGTCACACCCCATGCGTCCCACACCGCCTGATGCTGATCCGCACTACCAACAAGAGGACTTATGGGCCGAACTAATCTTGACCTCCTCATGACGTTTCCTGACGGATCGCACCTGGTCATCAGCACCCAATGTTCGAGGGATGGCGAGTTTTCCTGCGCGCTCTATACCGCCAAGATCGGAGAAGATGATCATGCGGACTTTCAAGTCATCTCCAACCATCTGTCAGCGCCGACCTGTCAAAGCGCACAAGCGCATGCATACGACTACGCCATTCGACATTTTCCTCGCGCGGACGCGCTGAAAAAACCCCCCTATCTTATTTGGGCAGGCCCCCCCTCAGCGGTGGTTCAATAATTTCTGAGTGCAGTGAATTGGAATGTAGCTGACATTAACCTAGGAGACTCGGCATGACACCAGCAGAACAGATTACGAAGATGACCACCGCCATTAAACAAGCGATCAAGGTGATGGGAGATCGGTTTGGGTCGACTGAAACCGACGTGGCAAAGGCGATTGAAGATCTCAAAGCCTCGATGCAGCCCGACAGCACCAAGACAACACCACTCTCCTGACCTCAGTTTCCACTGTCTAAGATCTGAGCGGGACATCAAGCCGCCGCTCAGATCATGACGCTCTTCTGTCTCATGCTCAAGCAATTTCCCATCGAAGCTAATGACGCGGAACTGGACCGCAGCTTAGTGTCGGGCAACGCCAAGCTATTTCCAGCAGTCGTTCTCCAAGAGGAAACTAGGCGGCCGGCCTAAGCGTCTCACCAGTATCTGAGGATGTCAGTAAACGACCTTTTCCGACCGGCTTGCACACACGTCGCTTTCTTGCGTCGCTCAGTCGTCCTAAGCTGGATGCGATAACCCACACTAACGCAACCATTGTGGCCAGTCCAATGATGAAAACCATAGAACACCTCTTTCTGTAAACTTGAAGGCATGGAGAACATCCCCACTCTCCTCTCTAAATATCGACACTGCGCTACGCCGCATCCCGGCTAGCTTCTCCTCGGTCCTGATCACCGAGCCTGACTTTGCATCAACAAGGACGTCCATGATGCCCTGGTCGACCGTCAGGATTTNNGGGCTACGCGACCCCGTAAATGACACGCCTCACCATACGATCACATCAATTCAGCACCGGCGGTCTCACGAAAGATCGCGATCCCCATGCCCCCAGCCTCTTTCGCCAAGCAACGTCACCCGGGTCTTCGCCAGACTCAGCTCAATCAAATACAGCTGAAGCCCATCGATCTGTGCTTGCACATCCGCCATCACGCAGCCAATCTTCTCAGGCGTAATAGTCGGTGCGGGCTGGACCCTCCGAGCCATGACTCGCGGAGCCCCTTCGCTCTTCGAGTCAGTCTGGCTAGTCAAACCAGCTCCAATCATCGTTGAATTTTCGTCCATAGCGTGATCCTTCTTATCCTGCAGAACCTTAGAACGCATTGAACAACTGGCCACTGAGTTGCGACCCTATGATTTCGACACGGCGGTTTTTCTGACGCCCGGCCCAGTATCATTGCTGGTCACAGGCTGGTATCCGCATAGCCGGTCGATTCCAAGCGAGCTTCTGCGACACCCCCTTGCCGCAAGATGCCCAGGGCATTCACCGCCCGGGACTTTGACAAGGCTTGGCTATTCGGGATGTTTTGGAGGAGGGCNNCCTTGAGCACAATACCGATCCGCCTCAAAACCTTGGCGCCGGCCGCATTCACCGTATCCTTGCCGAACACAAAGAGCATGCGCGACGACAAGGTAATAACCAGGTGATCACCGAGCTGCTGGACAATGACATCCCTTTGACAATCTCCGGCTGCATCGAGGCCACGGGATCCTGTTCTGCCTTCGCCAGTCTCCCATCCTGAGGTTCCGGCAATGGCAGGAGTGTAGCGACCTCATGATTCCGGTCTGACGCCAGCAGTTCGACACTCACCGCCTCGCGCTGGGCTGGCGCACGCTCATCGACAGCGACCTGCTCCTCCGTCAGCTGCCCAGTCAATCGCGCAATCTCTTGAAAATTTCCAGGCACCGTATCCCGCAAAACACCCAGCTCTTGTTCTCGCGTGGCGAGCGGACTCAGCCACGGCAATGCGTGTTCCGCGAATCTAATCGTGAAGCACCACATTGAGGAGAGAACTATGCACATGGAGACCGGCGTTATATTTAATGAAGCCCAACTGCTTGAACCGTTTCATAAAGAAGCTGACTCTGGACCGTGTCGTGCCGACCATACCAGCCAGCATTTCCTGACTAATTTTTGGTATGACGAGCGACGGCTGCCCTTCTTTCCCAAAATGAGCCATCAACAGAAGGATGCGCGCCAGCCGTTTCTCAGCAGAATTAAAGAGATGATCGACAAGATCCTCTTGAACTCGAATACTATGGGACAATAGATAGGCCATGAACAGGGCGGCGAAGGTAGGTTCGTCATGCAGCACACGCATCATGGCGGCCTTGTCGATTCGCGCGACCACGGAAGAGTCCAGTGCCGTCGCCGTGGTGACACACACCAGCTGTCCGGCAAGACACCCTTCACCGAAAAAAGCCCCCCGTTCGAGAATTCCGATCACCGCCTCTTTGCCCTGCGGGGAGACCGCCGTCAGCTTGACCCGGCCTCTCTGAATATAATACACGGCATTCGCCGCATCCCCTTGAGAGAATAGAACCCCGAGCTTCTCCGGATTCAGCGTGGTCTTTCCATTGCCGACTTTGGCAAGAAAGGTCTTGGGATTAAATCGTGCCGGTTCTGTGTGCGCCATAGAAAGACCTGGAACGGAATCGTGTGACTACCAGAGGCTAGACCACCAGCTATCACCCGAAATCGAGAGAATGTGACTACATTCCTTTGCACATCATTTTCGATTGCCACAAAGCATCTCGCCGCCTTCTCCCCTTCCCGAAGAATGACGGAATGGGTCGGTCTGCTAGACCTGCTCCCCTTCCGTGTGCAAAAACTGTCACCTGGAAACCCGGAACCTACTTCGCCGGGTTTGCGTGGGCCATCGAAACCGCGTGGTTCTTATCCGACACCTGGGCCTCGATCTTATCGCCCGTCTTAAAGGCGCCGCCTTCCAGCTTGGTGGTCTGATCGACATGCAGCCGGACTTCCTTGCCCTTCAAGTCACGCACGACATACGATTCCCCTTCGATTTTCAGCAGATCCCCCTTAACCGTCTGAGGGCCCGGCGCGGCCATTCCGCCACTCACCGCATTGACATGCTTGATGGAAAATGCGTGGCCCTTGTCGGTCATCTGAATCTCGAGTTCTTCGCCCGTTTTGAAGGTACCGTCCAGGTTTGTGGTCTTATCGACATGTACACGCACTTCCTTACCGGTTACAGTTTGGACCACATAAAACTCTCCCTCAATCTTCAGCAGATCCCCCTTGATAGCCTGGGGCCCAGGCGCAGCCATCTTATCAGCCGCATAGGATACCGCCGTGACTCCGACCATAAACACCACTGCGAGCACGAATTGACCAATGAGCTTCTTCATAACCCCACCTCCTTGCCAGTAATGATGAGGCCTTCCCCGTGTCGCTATGACACGGGGAAGGCGAGTCACTAATCCTTAACTCTTTTCCTGCAACGTCAGATCATTCTTCACGCTCTTCACTCCTGGAACAATCCAGGCAGTCCAGGATGCTTGCGCGCTGGTCGTGAGATCAGGAGCATCGCCGGTCAGCGACACAACCCCCGCATTGGTCTGAACAGAAATATGCGCATTCTTAAGGGCCGGTTCTTTTGCAACGTATTCTTTGACGCGCGTGGTAATCGCATCATCCTTGTCCTCTACCGCCTCGCGCTTGACCGGAGCAACGATCTCCAGATCGTTCTTCACGCTCTTCACACCCTCGATTCCCTTGGTGATCCCCTCGGCCGCTTGCTTGGCTTCAGTGGAATCGACCTTCCCGCGGAGCATCACCTGTCCTTGGGTGGTTTCAACATCGATCTGCCGGCCCTTGACCCGGGCATCGGCAAAGAGTGCGATCTTCGTCTTCGACGTAAGCCACGAGTCATTGATCGGAGTCTTCTCTCCAGTCGTGCCTGCAGCCGATACCGGCCCCGCGATGAATGCAGCCCCTAACACCAGAGCTGCGCCGACAGTCATGAGATAGCGAGTGGTCATATTCGTCTCCTTGATTGACATGTAAAACTCCCTTCGTGAAACGGCTCATTTTGAATGCGTTGCGTCACTGCTCCTTGCCCTTTGCGGCATCCGGCAGAAACTTCGGGTGCCACTCGTCGGCCCATTTCATGATCTCCTCCTTCTTGTCGCCATACCGTTCCTGAGCTTTTCCGACGAACGTGTCGTAGTTCCCTTCGATCAGCTGCAAGTCATCATCGGTAAACTTGCCCCAGCGCTGTTTCAGTTCACCTTTGAGCTGCATCCACTTCCCCTTAAGCTGGTCCGCATTCATACGATGCTCCTTTCCCTCGTGGTGTCATTTCTCAACCTTTCGCTAGCTTTCCCATGGCACCCAACCTCTCTTCATATTCAGTATGGCGAGAAGGCAGGACGCAAACTGATCAAAACAGCTCAGATGCACACGCACCAGGATTGAGACGAGTACGTTCCAAGCGTGAGTGACTTCAATCCAGCGGTATCATCGAGCAAGGCGGCATGGCCCAGACTTATCGCAGGACACCGAAAAGCCAGAGGATGACAAGCAGGGTGAACGGGACTCCCAGTAGCCAGAGAATGAATGCCTTTCCCATGGTGCACCTTCTTTCCTGCCCGATCAGTATGCCGGGCGTTGAGATTCAGACTGAGAACCTAATGCCTTCTGCTGGCGAACTCAGCAGCCATAACGGTATTGCTCCGGCCTCCGCAGGCTGACTCCAATCGCGGTCTCTTCCTTCCCGCGTTAAAGGACGCGCAGGAAGGCCACGAGGTCCTGCTTCTCTTCAGCCGTCAACAAAGTCCCCAACACAATATTGAAGAACTCCACAGTATCCTCGAGCGTCAGCAAGCGACCATCGTGCAAGTACGGAGCCGAATCCTTGATCCCACGCAGGGGAAACGTCTTGATGGGACCATCGGCGCTCGCCATGCGCCCATTGATCATCCGCGGCTTGTAAAAGCGCTCCACCTTCAGATTGTGCATGGAGTTATCCGTGTAATAGGGCGCCTGATGGCACCCGGCGCATAAGGCTTTGCCGAAGAACAGACTCTGCCCTCGCTTCTCGGACTCCGTGGCCTTTTGGAGGTTCAACTTGCCGTCAATACCCAGCTTGGGTGCCGGGGGGAAGTCCAGGAGTTCCTGGAACTCCGCCATGAAATGCACCTGGCTGCCCCGTTCGAGAATATTGACCCCTTTCTTTGTCGCGATCACCGGATCGCCGTCAAAATAGGCCGCACGCTGCTCAAACTCCGTAAAATCCTCCACCGTCTTCAGGGCCCGTTGGGAACCAAACAGCCGTTGGATGTGCAGGCCTCGCAACGTCGGAGTATCAATCCGGTGGCGGAATTCCTGCGGGCGGACGTCTCCGGCTAGGTGCGTACTGGCATTCGTGTGACCGTTGGCGTGACAATCGAAGCAGGCCACCCCCCGGCTTGGACGCACCGTCCGACGATCTTCCGTCTGGTTGAATTGCTGTTGCGGGAACGGCGTGACTAACAGCCGCACCCCCTCCAGCTGTTTCGGGTTCAGCATCCCGTTGAACAGCTCATAGTAGTTGTCGATCGTCACCAATTTTCCCTGGGACACATCGCCGAGATCGGTTCTGGTCGTCAGATAGATGGGTGCGGGAAACTCAGGAACAAAATGGCTCGGGAGGTCGAATTCCAGGTCGAATCGGGTGAGATCGCGGCCCTCTTGCTTCTGAATCTCTTCGATATGGAACTGGGGAAACAGCATCCCTCCTTCAGGGTGGTTGGGATGAGGAAGCGGAAAAAATCCAGCCGGAAACGCATTCTTCTCGCGTACTTCTTCAGGGCTCATGGCCTGAAGCTTGTTCCACGTCATCCCTTGCGGGAGTGTGACTCGGATGCCTTCCTGAATAGGCTTACCACCGGACATCGTGACATCTTTGGCAGGACGGTTCGCGAGGTCGTACCGCTGGTGAAGCAAATCCATCTGCCGCTTCACGACCGCAGGTTTGGCGGCTTTCATCCGAGCCATGACGGCCGCAAAGTCCTCCTTCAGATCAACGGGTGCATAGCTGGTTCCCTTCGACTGTATCTCCTGCGCCTTCGGCGGCTTCTCTGTCGTCTGGCCGGAAGCGCTCCCCGGTCCTGCAACAAGCAGGGAGCCGACAACCAGAACCAGACCGGATATGACCCAATTGTATGTCTTCACGTTGTTCTCTCTTTACTCAGATTATGACGTTTCAGTGATAGATGAGGTGTCGCTTCAGCCTACCCTGCCATTGACCAGNNGACTACCCTACGACAGATCGCGCTTCACTTCGGAGACACGGCAGGCTACTGAACATTCATTTCAGCACAACGGACATTCGATGGTTTTGACAGGTCATACCGGAGGACAACTGACTCGCCGGCAGTGGAATCACAACTCCTTCGACCACAAGAGAAAGGCTCCGTGCCCGCCTTTGCTTGGGGGAGCTCCCCCCGGATCGCGATACATGCCGAAGTTGTAGCTATAGTTGAGCTCGATCTGAGATTTCCACGGTGCTCCGGACACCAGCCCTCCCCCGAGAGCCGGCATCGAGTCGGTGGTATTGCGAATGCCCTGCGGGGTAAACCTGGGACGGTCCACGAGCCCATACGTGGCCGTAACGTAGGGGTACAGAAAAAACAGCGCCTCATACCGATACGTCACGCTCGCGATGGCATAGCGCTGAGGAAATAATTCATTGAACGCGACGCCCGGCAATGTGGGAAGAGAGAGCGCTTCCCACTCAAACCCGGTCGGCCGCCCCGGCA
>CXWL01007078.1_pt1 | contig 10472 bp, 12 predicted proteins | sample 590931 | NCBI WGS metagenome assembly CXWL01 (sample SAMEA3498368, study PRJEB10139) | groundwater metagenome | biome: water well; material: biofilm material | place: Germany | collected 2015-04-27
GAACCCGCCTTCGTAGCTCACCCGGATGATCGCCAGCGCCGGGTCGACGGGATGCTCGATCGAGCCCGTCGCCCCGGTCCCGGGAACTGTCCCGGGAACTGTCCCTGGCGTCGTCCCGGGCACGGTGCCGGCCGGCTCGGTCGTCGGGTCTCCGCATGCGGCGACAAGGGAGGCGAGCGCCGGAGCACCCAGAGCCGCGATCAGCAAACTGCGACGGGTGATGGCGTGGGAGGGGTCGGGGGATTCGGTTCCGCGGAGGGGCTGACGATTCGGGTTCATGCCACTTGGACGAACGTTCGCTTGCTCGCGGTTCCCGCCGACCTCACGAACGGGGCCGCGCCGGTGCTGCGAACACCTGGCGGCCGATCAGATCCGCCAGCACGCCGAAGAACTCGTCGTGGTCGGTGATCACGTTGTTCAGCTGACCGAAGATGATGAAGCTGATCGCGCCGAACAGCGCGGTCCATGCCTGCATGCCAGCCACGAACGCGTCGTTGCCCACCGTGGTCGCGGTCATCTCCCGGAGACGTTCGAGGTCGTCGTGCATCGCCGGGTCGGCCACCGGCTTTACGGCGGCATCGAGCCCCTGGCGATCTGCTTCATCGAGCAGGCCGACGAGCACCAGGGTGAAGCGGCTCGCCGGTCCGATCGTGTCGGGCGGCGCCGCGTAGCCGGGCACCGGGGTGCCGAACAGCAGCGCGTACTCCGCCGGGTTCGCGGTGGCCCAGCCGTACGCGGCGCGGCTCACCGCGAGCCACCGTTGCAGCACTTCGGATCGCGCGCATGTGGCGTCGGCAGCTTCGGCGGCCGCGCCGAGCTCGTTGTACGACTCGACGATGAGGGCGGTGAGCAACTCGTCGCGGCTGGAGAAGTAGCGGTAGATGGCCGAGCTGGCCATGCCCATCTCGCGGGCGATTGCCCGCAATGACAGGTTGCCGGCGCCCTCGGTGGCCACTTGGCGGCGGGCGATGGCGGTGATCTCGGCGGTCAGTTCGGCGCGCACCCGTGCTCGTAGGCCGGTCATCGGGGCAGTGTAGCGAACGTCACTCCAAAACGAGAGCAGTGCTCTTGATTCATCCCGGCTCAGTCGATAATGTGAGCACTGCTCTCGTTCGAGACCACCATTCGCATTCGATCACACCAAGGGGACCATCATGTCGGAACATCACGTCGTCGTCGGCGCCGGGCCAGTGGGCAGCACGACCGCGCTGCTGCTCGCCGAACGGGGCAACAGCGTCACCCTCGTCAGTCGCCGCGGCGGCGGTCCCGAGCACGCCGCGATCAGCCGGGCCAAGGCCGACGCCGGCGACGCCGACACGCTCGCCCGCATAGCCACGGCCGCGACCGCGATCTACAACTGCGTGAACCCGCCGTACCACAAGTGGGCCACCGACTGGCCGCCGATGCACCGGGGCTTCATCCAGGCCGCCGAGCGCTCCGGCGCCGTGCTCGTGATGACCGACAACCTGTACGCCTTCGGAGCCGACGCACCGATGCCGATGCACGAGGGCGACCCGATGCGGGCAACCGGGGTGAAGGGATCGGTGCGCGCCACGATGGCCCGGGAGTTGCTGGAGGCCCACGCGGCCGGACGAATCCGCGCCACGCTGGCCAGAGCCTCCGACTTCTTCGGACCGCGAGTGGTGCAGTCGAGCATGGGTGAACGGGTGGTTCCCAAGGTGATCGCCGGCAAGAAGGTGTCGCTGCTCGGCTCCCTCGACGTGGCCCACCAATCGTCGTACATGCCCGACGTCGCCCGTACTCTCGTCACCCTCGCCACCGACGACCGGGCCTGGGGGCAGGCGTGGCACGTGCCCAACTCGCCCGCCGTGTCCCAGCGGCAGATGGTGGAAGCCTTCGCGGCCGCAGCCGGAACGACCGCCAAGGTGAGCGCCGCACCGTGGGCGATGGTGAACCTGCTCGGACTCGTCGTGCCGATCATGCGCGAGCTGCGCGAAACCCGCTACCAGTTCGACAGGCCGTGGGTCGTCGATTCCACTCACACCGAGCAGACCCTCGGTCTGAGCGCCACGCCGCTCGCCGAAGCCGCGGCGGCAACGGTCGCCTGGTGGCGAGCACAGACCCGCGGCTGACCGACTTCACACAGCGTTCACACTCGGGCAACGCGAGGGCAACGACTTGCTGCGAAAGTGCCGCCGCCCTGATCCACCCGAGTCCATTGGGCGCGGGCTCCACACACAAAGGAAACGTCGTGGCCTACCAAGCTGAATACATCTGGATCGATGGAACGTCGCCAACCCCGCTGCTGCGCTCCAAGACCAAGATCATCGCCGACGGCAAGGTGCCGCCGATCTGGGGCTTCGACGGTTCGTCGACCAACCAGGCCGACGGCGAGCACAGCGACTGCATGCTGAAGCCGGTCTTCACCTGCCCCGATCCGATCCGTGGTGGCCACAACATCTTGGTGCTGTGCGACGTGCACAACGCCGTCGACGACAAGCCGCACCCCACCAACACACGCGCACCGCTCGAGAAGGTGGCCAGGAAGTACGCCAAGCACGAGATGATCTACGGCATCGAGCAGGAGTACACGATGCTGAAGCCCGACGGCACCCCGCTCGGCTTCCCCGACGGTGGCGGTTTCCCGGCCCCGCAGGGCCCGTACTACTGCGGTGTCGGCACCGGTCGCGTCATCGGTCGCGAGGTCATCGAGGAGCACACCCAGGCGTGCATCGACGCCGGCCTGATGATCGAGGGCACCAACGCCGAGGTGATGCCCGGCCAGTGGGAGTTCCAGATCGGCGCCGCCGATGCGATCACGGTGAGCGATCAGCTCACGGTGGCCCGCTGGTTGCTGCACCGCATCGCCGAGGACTACGACATCGTCATCTCCTTCGCCGCCAAGCCGCAGAAGGGCGACTGGAACGGCGCCGGCGCACACACGAACTTCAGCACGAAGGCGATGCGCGAGAGCTACTCGGCGATCGAGGCGGCGTGCAAGGCGATCGGCAAGCGCATCGACGTGCACATCAAGGGGTACGGCCACGACATCGAGAGCCGCCTCACCGGTGCTCACGAGACGGCCCCGTACAACAAGTTCAGCTACGGCGTCTCCAACAGGGGAGCGAGCATCCGCATCCCGTGGCAGGTCTCCCGCGACGGCAAGGGCTACGCCGAAGATCGCCGCCCGAACGCCAACTGCGACCCGTACGTGGTCACTCGACTGATCCTCGAAAGCGTCTGCGGCGGCGGCTGAGCGCCGCACCTTGAACCCTTACCCGGTGAGCGGGGCGTCTGACAGGGAGTCGGCGCTCCGTCGCCGGCTCCCTGTTCGCGTTTCTCGGATCGCTGCGCACCGACAAGACTGGAGCAATGGCCATGCTCGACGCCCAACGTGACTACGTGCTGCGCACCGTCGAAGAGCGCGGGGTCAGGCTCGTGCGGCTGTGGTTCACCGACGTCCTCGGCAACTTGAAGAGCTTCGCGATCAGCCCGGCCGAGCTCGAGAGCGCGCTCGAAGACGGTATGACCTTCGACGGCTCGTCGATCGACGGGTTCAGCCGCATCCAGGAGAGCGACGTCCTGGCGATCCCCGATCCGAACACCTTCGAGGTGTTGCCGTGGGGCGACACCAAGGCCGCCGAGGCCCGCGTGTTCTGCGACATCCACAACCTCGACGGCACCCCGTTCCACGGTGACCCGCGGCAGGTTCTGCGCCGTCAGCTCGACATCGTGCACCAGCTCGGGTTCACGTTCTACGTTGCCCCCGACATCGAGTTCTTCTACTTCGCCACCCCCGAGCGAGGCGCGGCCCCGGTGCCGCTCGACGAGGGCGGGTTCTTCGATCTCACCACCACCGATGTGGCCGGCTCGCTGCGCAAGCAGACGATCCGCACCCTCGAGACGATGAGCATCCCGGTGGAGTACAGCTTCCACGAGGACGCCCCGAGCCAGCACGAGATCGACCTTCGCCACACCGATGCGCTCACCATGGCCGACAGCATCATGACCTTCCGGCTCGTGGTGAAAGAGGTTGCCGCATCGAACGGCGTGCACGCCACGTTCATGCCCAAGCCCCTCGAGGGTGTGCAGGGAAGCGGGATGCACACCCACCTGTCGCTGTTCCACGGCGACGACAACGCGTTCTACGACGAGGCCGACCCGCACAACCTGTCGCCGCTCGCCAAGAGCTTCATGGCCGGCCTGCTCCGCCACGCGGCCGAGATCACGGCGATCACCAACCAGACCGTCAACAGCTACAAGCGCCTGGTGCCCGGCTTCGAAGCGCCGGTGCACATCAGCTGGGCCCGCAACAACCGCAGCGGCCTCATCCGGGTGCCGATCGCCAAGCGCGGCAACCCGAGCGCGACGCGCATCGAGTACCGATCGCCCGATCCCGCATGCAACCCCTACCTCGCGTTCGCAGTCATGCTCGCTGCAGGCCTGCGCGGTGTGAAGGAGGGCTACGAGCTCGGACCCGAGGCCGAGGCGAACCTGTTCGAGATGAGCGACGAGCAGCTCGCCACGTTGGGCATCGAGCAGCTACCGCAGTCCCTCAGCGATTCGCTGCGCATGATGGAACGTTCGGACCTGGTCAAAGAAGCGCTCGGCGATCACATCTTCGAGTGGTTCCTCCGCAACAAGCGCAACGAGTGGCGCGCCTACAAGACCCATGTGAGCGCGTTCGAGGTCGACCGCTATCTCAAGGCGTTGTAGCCGGTGGAGATGTTGGCCGTGTTCCCCGATCCGCCACCTCCTGAACTGGCGCGCACACTCGACCTCGCCGGCTATCGGTGGACCGCCGTCTCCAACGCCGACGAGGCCGGTAGGAGCGAGCCTCCGGCCGGCTACTCGGGCGCGGTGGTCGCCGCCGACGCCGACCCCGACGGGGCTTGGGCGCTGTGTCGCTCGCTGCGCAAGCGCGACTCTCCCATCGCGCCGCTGTTGGTGCTGGTGACCGGTGCCCAGCTAGCCGAGCTCGAGCTCCGCAACGAGCTGTTCGACGACTTCTGCCTCACGCCGTTCCATCCATCCGAGGTCACCGCTCGCCTCCGGCACATGTTCTGGCGCGGCGGCGACGGCGTGCAGCCCGAGATGGTCGAGCACTCCGGTCTGGCGCTCAACCTCGAGACGTATCAGGCATCGATCGCCGGTCGGCCGCTCGACCTCACGTACATGGAGTACGAGCTGCTCAAGTTCTTGGCGCAGAACCCCGGCAAGGTCTTCACCCGCGAGATGTTGCTGTCGCGGGTGTGGGGCTACGAGTACTACGGCGGCGCCCGCACCGTCGACGTCCACGTACGCCGCCTGCGCGCCAAGCTCGGCGAGGAGCACGCCAACCTCATCCAGACCGTGCGCTCGGTGGGCTACCGCTTCGGCCAGAGCCGCTGGGGCAACTGAGCAGTCGATCGGGTGTTCAGCTGACGGCGGCGATCCCGTCGGCCACGAGGTTGGCGAACACCACGACCCCGTTCTTGTTCGGATGCACCTGATCGTCGCGCAGCACTCCCTCGTCGTGATTTGTGGCGTGCTCGAACCACGACACGACCACCGAGTCGTCACGATTCCCCACCACGTCGCGGAGGATCTCGTTGTACTCGAGCGTCGCATCGAGATGGTCGAACCGGTACACGTCGATCCACACCAACGGTGTGTCAGCCGGGATCATCTCGACCATCGTGGTGACGAGGCGGCGGTACTCGGTGGGGTCGTCGTACTGACCGACGTCGTTGGTGCCGAGCGCGATCACCCAGACGTCGGGATCGGCGCCGTCGGCGAGCAGGGTGTACAGCGCCTTGATGCCCGACAGTGGTGATCCCTTGCCGTCGCCTTCCTCGATCCGCCTGCTGGTCTCGCCGTCGATCGTGGTCTCGTCGAACCCCTCTGAGGTCAGCACGTATTTGATCGCCTCCGCCGAGCCATCGGTGATCGAGTCGCCGACCATGGCCATCGACGTGGCCTCGATGTCGCGATCGACCGGGGCATCGATGTCGATCGTGCCGCCGTTCCCCTCGTCGTCACCGGATATCTCGCCCGGTGCGTCACCGACGCCCAGCACGTCGCNNCACCCCGACGATCGCGGCCACGACCACCAGCGCCGAGCGGCGCGAAGCGCCCGCGCGGTAGTACCTGATCGGTGGTTCGGGGGAAACCATGGTCACCAGTGTGCTGGACGAGACGACCGATTTGCGGTCATGCGACACCGTTCACGTGAGTGCGCCGATCGCGGTGAGCACGCCGAAACCGAGGAAGATCACGCCGGCCACACGGCGGACCATCGGCAACGGCACCTTGCGGACGATCCATGAACCGACCGTCACGGCCAGCGCGGCGACGGTGGCGAGCGCACACCACGCTCCTAGTGCGACGGCTGCGGCCGCGTCGTAGCGGGCGGCGATGCCGGCCGTGGCCAGCTGGGTGAGGTCGCCGAACTCGGCCAGCCCGACCACCGAAGCGGCCGTGAGGGCCACGGTGCGGAACGACGTCGTCGGCGCGCCGTTCTGCTCGCCCTGACGCTCGGCATCGACTCCCCGCAGCAGCACGACTCCACCGATCAGGAACAGGCACGCAACTCCGAGTTGCACCGGTCGCTCGGGCAGTTGGCGGAGCAGGGAGCCGACGGTGACGGCCAGCACGACATGCAGCACGAACGCCCCCGACACGCCTGCCCAGACGGCGAGCGGCCGCCGGTAACGGGCGGTGAGCACCAGCGATGCCACCATCGTCTTGTCGGGGAGCTCGGCCAGCAGCACCGTGCCGAAGGCAACGAGGAACGGTTCGATCATGTCGAAAGACGTTGGATCCGCGCCGCATGGCGGGCGTGCTCGGCGAGCATCGCACCCAGCCCACGATGGGTTATGCCGCCATCGTCGACGATCGATCGGCCATGCACGATCGTGTGCCACGCGCCGGCCGGGCCACAGCGGAGCCAGGCCTCGATCGGATCGGCCAGCGCGCCGGCGAAGGCGGGGCCCTCGAGGCGCCAGACGGCGATGTCGCCCACCGCGCCCGGCACGAGCACACCGAGCTCGCCCTGGCGGCCGAGGCACGCCGCACCGCCGAGCGTGGCGCACTCCAGCGCCATCCGCGCCGTACCGGCATGGGCGCCGTCGCGCAGCTTGGCCACCAACATCGCCTGGCGGGCCTCCATCCACAGCGACGCGCTGTCGGACGACGACGAACCGTCGACTCCCAGGCCCACCTGCACGCCGGCGGCCCGCAAGGCCACGACCGGGGCCAACCCGGACGACAGGATCATGTTGCTGTTGGGGCAGTGGGCGACGCTCACGCCGGCGGCGCCGAGCCGGCGCACCTCGTCGGCGTCGGGCGTCACGCAATGCGCCACCCACGTACGGTCGCTGCTCCACCCGGTGCGCTCGAGGTACTCCGTCGGCCGGCACCCGAACGTGGCCAGCGAGAACTCGTCGTCCTCGGCGTTCTCGGCGAAGTGCGTGTGCAGGCGCACGTCGAGCCGCTCTGCCAGCTCGGCCGATTGCACCATCAGCCGCTCGGTGACGCTGAAGGGACTGCACGGGGCCAGGGCGATGCGCACCATTGCGCCGTAGCTGCGATCGTGGTGACGGGCGACTGCCGACTCGCTGTCGGCGAGGATCTCCTCGTCGTCTTGCACCACCGAGTCTGGTGGTAGGCCACCGTCCTTCTCGCTCAGACTCATCGATCCGCGCGTCGGGTGGAAGCGCATGCCGAGCTCGGTGGCCGCAGCGATCTCCGCGCTCAGCAGGTCGCCGGCGCCGCGTGGATGCAGGTACAGGTGATCGGCAGACGTGGTGCAGCCGCTCAGGGCGAGCTCGGCGAGGCCCACGAACGTGGATGCGTGCACGGCTTCCTCGTCGATCGCCGCCCACAACGGATACAGCGATTGCAGCCAGCCGAACAGCGGCTTGTCGGTCATCGGCGGATACGCGCGGGTGAGGTTCTGGTACATGTGGTGGTGGGCGTTGATCAGGCCGGGGGTGACCAGGCAGTCGGTCGCGTCGATCGCCCGCGTCGCGGCAGGAACCGGGTCGAGCGACGTGCCGACGGCATCGATGAGGCCATCGGTGACGCTCACCCAGCCACCGGCGATCTCGCGGCGATCTCCATCGAGGGTGGCCACGAGCCGGGCGCCGTGCACTACCAGATCGGCCATCACAACCACCTCAGCCCAACGAGTCGACGATGAGGCGGATGTCGGCGACCGTGGTACGTGGGTTGACCACACAGATCCGCAGCACGGTTTCGCCCGCCCACGACGTGGGTACCACGAAGGCGATGCCGTCGCGGAGCATCCGGTCGCTCCACTGCTGGTACTGCTCGGCCGTCCACCCCACGCGGCGGAACATGAAGATGCTGAGCTCGGGCTCGCGGATCAGCTCGAGGTGCGGCGACGCGGCCACCAACGCGGCGCCATCCCTTGCGACCTGCAGCGTCGTCTCCACCGCATCGCGATAGGCGTCGGTGCCGTACGTGGCGAGGCTGAACCAGAACGGCAGTCCGCGGGCGCGTCGCGACAGGTGATGGGCGAAGTCGCTCGGGTTCCATTCGGTGTCGTCGTCCTGATGGAGCACGTCGAGGTACTCGGCGTGCTGGGTGTGTGCCTGTCGCGCCCCGGCAGGATCGCGATACAACAGCGCGCAGCTGTCGAACGGAGCGAAGAACCACTTGTGCGGGTCGACGATGAAGCTGTCGCAACGCTCCACGCCGGCATACCTGTCACGAACGCTCGGCGCTGCCAGACCCGCGCCGCCGTATGCACCATCGACGTGCATCCAGGTGCCCAGTCGCGCACACACGTCGGCCACGCCGACGAGCTCGTCGATCACCCCCGCGTTCGTCGTGCCACAGGTCGCGACGATCGCGAACAACCGCTCGCGGTCGTCTGCGTCGAGCGCGGCAACGGTCTGCTCCAACGCCTCGGTGCGGAGCCGGCCGTCGGCATCGGCCGGCACCTTCACCACGTCGGCGTCCATTGCCCGGCCAGCGGCAACGATGCTGGAGTGAGCCCCGCTCGAGGCCACCACCAACCCGCGCACCCGGTCGAGGCGGCCGTCGGCGCGCTGCCGCCAGCGCCACCTGGCAGCGATCAGCGCCGACAGGTTGCCGGCGGTTCCACCGCTGACGAACACGCCGCCAGCCCGGGCCGGCAGGCCGACGAGATCGCCGATGTAGCGCAGCGCCTCGTTCTCGGCGAACACCGCGCCAGAACCCTCCATCCACGAGCCTGCGTAGATGCTCGACGCGCCGACCACGAGGTCGAACAGGATCGACGCCTCGGTCGGCGCCGCCGGCACGAAGCTGAGGAACCGGGGGTGGTCGACGCTGATGCACGCCTGGGCGAGCACGTCGCCGAACACCCGTAACGCCTCCAGGCCACCGATGCCATCCGTGGTGATGGTGCGGCCGGCCATCGCGCTGAGCTCGGTAGCGGTTCGGCCGATGTCGAGCGGCGGATCGAGACGCATCCGCTCGACGGCGTAACGGATCACGGCTTGGGTGAGCACCTCGATCGAGGCGTCATGGCTGTGCACGACCGGCTCCGGTCAGACGTTCAGGTCGAGCAGTTCGCTGCCCTTGGCGCGCACTTCGGCGTCGTGGTTCAGCATCGACCCGAGGACGGCAGCGAGAGCGGCTCCACCCATGCAGATGAGCACGGGCGACAGGAGCAGCACGACGACGATGGCGATGGCACCAGGCACGCCGCCGAGCCTAGCTGTGAACACAGGCTCGTCGACAGCTGTCGGCTCGTCAGGTGAACGGGTTGACCACCGACACACCGGCGATCACGGCGCCCGGATGCCCCGTGGACGGGTTACAGCGGCTTGAACGCCCAGGCCTCGATCTCGACCACGGCATTGGCGGGCAGGGCGGCGACGCCGATCGTGCTGCGTGCCGGACGCGAGCCACCGAAACCGGCCACGTACGCATCGTTGAAGGTGGCGAACGTGTCGATGTCGGTGAGGAAGCAGAGGGTCTTGGCAACATCGCCGAGAGTGGCGTCCATCGTGGCGAGCTGGGTCTTCAGGTTCTCCACGGCCTGAGCGGTCTGGGCGGCGACGCCACCGTCGACCAGTGCACCGTCGCGGAGGCCGAGTTGCCCGCTGACGATGATCCAGTCGCCGGCGCGAACGACGGGCGTGTAAGGGCCGAGTGGTTTGCTCATGGAGGCAATCGTAGGCTGACGTAGTGCCCAGACCAGATGTGACACTGCCCGAGATCGCGATGCTCACCCGCCGAACCGTCGTGGTCGGCGCCGCCGCGTTCGTGGGATCGAGCGCCCTGCTCGCCGCCTGCGGAGACTCAGCCGCCGATTCGAATTCGTTCGTGCTGGTGCAGCGGTACACCAACACATCGCTGGCCCCCGGCGACGTAAGGCTCGCCGTGTCGTTGGCAGGCGCCGATGGTTCTCTGCTCACCACCGGGCCCGACGTGCTCACCGGTGTGATCCGCGACGAAAAAGGCGCGGAGGTAGCCGCGATCGCGGCCGAACGTCGTGGCCTCGGACAAGCAGTGCC
>CXWL01021344.1_pt1 | contig 10470 bp, 6 predicted proteins | sample 590931 | NCBI WGS metagenome assembly CXWL01 (sample SAMEA3498368, study PRJEB10139) | groundwater metagenome | biome: water well; material: biofilm material | place: Germany | collected 2015-04-27
GATGATGGGTGACATGCTGGGCAACCAGATCAACGCCGGTGTCGCTTCGATTCCGGATTTCATCGAAAACCACAAGGCTGGCAAGCTGCGCATTGTGGCCGTGCTGGGCGGTGCCCGCCAAGCCGCCGTGCCCGATGTGCCGACCTTTGCCGAACTGGGTCTGGCCGGTTTTGAAGATGTGCCTTACTACGGCTTTTTTGCGCCGGCAGGGACACCCAAAGCGGCGCTCGACCGGTTTGGCGAAGCCCTGGCCAAGGTGATTGCCCTGCCGGATGTGCGTGATCGTCTGACCGCGATGGGTTTGAGCGTGGGCTTTATGTCGCAGCAGCAGCTCGCCAGCCGTGAAAAAACCTACGCGCAAACCTGGGCGCGCATCATCAAGGCCAGCGGTTTTCAGGCGCGGTGAAATGGCCCCCACGCTTGTCACTTCGTGTACTGCGCTGCCCCCCGAGGGGGCTGGCCTTGCTTGGGGCGGCCCGGCGCGGCGGCCGGTCGCGTGCGCCCTCACGTGTCGGTAAACCCATTCCGTGCCGGCACCAGCAGGGCCTCAAATTCACGCAAGGGCGTGGGTTTGCCGAACAAATAGCCCTGGTACAGGGTGCAGCCGTGTTGTGCCAGAAACGCTTGTTGCGCCGGAGTTTCCACGCCTTCGGCAATGACTTCGAGTTTCAGGCTGAGCGCCATTCCGATGATGGTTTGCACGATCACGGCGTCGGCGTGTTGCACCCCAATGTTGCGCACAAAGGTTTGGTCGATCTTTAACTGATCGAGCGGCAAGCGCGTCAGGTAGGTGAGCGACGAGTGGCCGGTGCCAAAATCGTCAACTGAAAAACGCACCCCCAGCGCCTTGAGCGTTCCCATTTTGCTGATGGTGTCTTGCACGTTGTCGAGCACCTGGGATTCGGTGATTTCGAGCTGGAGCCGATGCGGCTTGATGCCGGTCTGCTGCAGTAGGGTGTTGACCTGATCAACAAAACCGGGTTCACGAAACTGACGCGCGCTGACATTGACGCACAGGTGCAAATGGGTGTAGCGGGCGTCGCCCTGCCACCGCGCGAGCTGCTCGCAGGCGGTTCGCAAGACCCACTCGCCAATCAGCAGGATCAGCTCGCTTTCCTCAGCAACTTCAATGAATTCCGACGGGGGCACCAAGCCACGCAGTGGGTGTTGCCAGCGAATCAGGACCTCGGCGCCAAAGATGCGGCCGTCGCCGGTAACCTGGGGCTGGTAGTGCAGCTCGAACTGACGGTTTTGCAAGGCAGTTCGCAGGTCGTCTTCGAGCTGTGCCCGCTCGCTGATGGCAGCCTGCATTTGGGGATCGAAAAAGCACAAGGCGTTGCGACCGCGTGCCTTGATCTGGTACATCGCAATGTCAGCCTGCTTGAGCAATTCCTCGGGTGTTTGCACGACGGCGCCGAACAAGGTGGCCCCTACGCTGGGTGTGCTGTGGTAGCTGTGCTGCGCCAACTGGTAGTCCTGGTTGAGCCGATACAGAATCTTGTCGCCAATGCGTTGCGCTTGACCGGCAGCTTCCTCGCTGTGGGGGGACAGATCTTCCAGCATCACCACGAACTCGTCGCCGCCGAGCCGCGCCACTGTGTCATTTTCGCGCACGCAGGACGTCAGGCGCTGCGCCACCTGCTGGAGCAGCAGGTCGCCAATGTCATGACCGAGCGTGTCGTTGAGGGTCTTGAAACGGTCCAGATCCAAAAACAGCACGGCGCCGAATTGACCACTGCGAACGTTGGCCGTGATAGCGCGTTTGAGACGGTCCATCAGCAGGCGGCGATTGGGCAAATGGGTCAGTGGGTCGTAGAACGCCAGGCTCTGGATCTCGGCGCTGGCGCGGCGCAAGTCGGTCACATCGTGATAAACAATGACGACGCCACCCTGTGGCGTGCGTCGCTCGGTGATCTGGATGACATGATCGTTGGGCAAGTCTTGCTCGTGCGGCTCACGCGGATTGAGTTGCAACTGCAATCGCTCCTCGATCCAGTTGTGCCTTTCGAGTTCACCGGCAGCCGGCAGGTGGTGTTTGACCGTGATCTCGAGCACCTCGCGAAATGGCATCATGGGTCTCATGAACCCTTGCAGCCACGGAAACATCTCCTCAAAACGCGTGTTCCAGCGCACCACGCGCTGATCGGCGTCGAGCAGCATGAAGCCGCTGACCATGGATTCCAGCGCCTGGTCCAGGGCTTCCTTGGACTGCGCACTGGCCAGACGCGCCTTGGTCAGGCGCCTCAAATACCAGTTCGAAAGCCCACCGGCGCCCAAAATCATCAGCGCAAAGAGCAGGGTCACCGCAACGATGAAGTTGCGGTCCAGGCGCCAGTCGCGCAAGGCTGATTGGATCGGGATGCTGGCGGCAATCAGCACATCGCGGTACAGAATCGGGCGCGTGACAACAATCGCCGGTGCGCCGGAGAGTCGGGCTGACGTCTGCAAGGCGCCGGCGTGCCGCGACAGGGATCCCAAGGCCGGCTGTAATCGTTGGCCCGAGAGGCGTTCCATCGCCGGCATACTGGCCAGCAGTTGCCCGTTGCCGCGTTCGAGGGTGACTTCGAGGTCGCTGATATCGACGCCCTGCACCAGGATCGAGGTGAGGTGCGCCACCGGCACCTCAACCACGGCCAGGACGCGCGAGCTGTCGGCCAGCTTGATGTGGCGTGCCAGGTACATCACACGCTCGGAGCTGTCGGTATTGATCACCGGTGCGCTGACCGTCAGCGTCGAGACAAGCTGTGCCAGCACGTCGTCAACAAATCCGTCTGGCAGGTTCAGGCTCACCTTGGAGCCACTGCCGGCCGATGAGGCGAGCACCCGTCCCTGGGGATCGATCAAAGCCGCATAACGTACCATCATGTTGAGATTGGCGGCCATGTGCAGCAGGCGGTTCGCCGCTTTGACGTCAATCCAGTCGATCATCAAGCCTGACAGTCCGAGCGGCTCCTCGATGCTCGCCAGAAGAACATCGATCATCAGCAGGTTGCGGTTCAATGCCGCCTCGGCGCTGCTGACGAAACGCGTGACTTGCGACTCGCTCTCGGCCAGCGCCGCTTGCCGGGTATTCCAGATCAGGCTGACCGAGGCCACTGTCAGGGTCAGCAGAAACGCTGCCACCAGCCCCAGCAGCCAAGCCGTCACAGCGGAAATTTGGAGCTTCTTCATTGTGGCAACGCAGCCATGATGCCGTGGGCATTGCCGATGGTTTGGTTCCAGACCTCGGCGCAGCGCTGACCACAGCGCTGGATCCAGCGCGGCAGCACCGTGTTGCGCAAGATCTCCTGGCGTTGATGATCGTCCGTTGCTGACAACGGGACTTCAATCATCCGTCCCTTGGCCGCTTTGCTACAACTGGGTGCGCCCCGGTTGCAGGCCAGTCCCTCGGCGGTTTCGCGTTCGCTTTCGGCCCAGATGGTGACCTCCAGTTTGGGCAGTTCGCGGCGCAGCAAGGCCTTGAGCTCGGGCGGCAAGGCCGCCCAGGCACTGGTGTTGGCGCCGAAAACCGCCATGCCCCATGTGATGGGCAGGGTGTGTATGTGGGAGGTCACTTCATGCAGGCCCCTTGTGTTGCCGGACATGGTGCCGGTGATGGCGCATTCGACATTGCCGCTGGCGATGCTGGTCATGATTTCAGAAAATGTGGTCAGTACCGGGACGCCGCCGAAGGCGCCGACAAAATCAGCCTGCGTGACCGATGAGACGCGGACTCGTCGCCCTGCCAGTTCACCAAGACGCGTGATCGGCTTACGGCAAAAGAGCACCTGGGCCGGGTAGACATAGAGTGCCAGTGTTTCCACGCCATGGCGTTCTCGCAGGGTCTGTTCCAGATAGGGCCGAAAGGCGGCAACCGACTTCCTGAAACTGCTCATGTCCGGGTTCAGTCCGGCCAGATCAGGAGCGCTGAAGTCGGAGTGCTGTGCAGGCAGCAGGCTCACCAGCATGGTGCCAAAGGGGACGACACCTAACTGGATCAGGCGCAGCATGTTGGTGCCCGGTACACCGGCGCGGTCAAAAGGGACAATTTCAGCGCTGAATTTGCCGCCGCTCAGGCGCGACAATTCCTTGCTCCAGAATGGCTCTTCGTTGCGCGTGTACTGGTTCAGCTCGGCCAGACCGCCCACGATGCGCAGTGTTTGCGTGGCTGCTGGCTGGGCCGGCACGGGTGCAGACCAGCCAAACAGCAGTGCAGCCCAAAACAGGGGAGTGGTCGCAAGCAGCATGTGACGGAAACGGTTCATGGCAATTCCTGCTAGCTATGCGAATGATTCTGTCAGATAACGCCTGGCAGTGGTGCGAAAAAATTTCCGGGTATGCCCGAATAGACCCAGGTGCCATGGGGCACAGTCATTTCGTGGCAACATAGTGCCTCATTCAATTCTTTGGAGTCAACATGACCACCCCCTCGCGCGCCATTCGGATTGATCAACAGGGCGGAGCCGAACAGATGATTTTGGTCAACGTGACGGTGGGTGAACCGGGCGTTGGTGAAATCCGCATCCGCCACCGGGCAGTCGGACTGAACTTTATCGATGTCTACCAGCGCAGCGGCCTGTATCCGATGCCGATGCCGCTACAGCTTGGCATGGAAGCGGCGGGCGTGGTGGAAGCGGTCGGCGAGGGCGTGACGCACCTGCGGGTTGGCGACCGGGCCGCCTACGCCAGTCAGCCGCCGGGCAGCTATTGCGACGTGCGGGTGATGCCGGCCAAATGCGTTTGCAAGCTGCCTGACTCCATTTCATTTGAGACCGGCGCGGCCATGATGCTCAAAGGCTTGACCGCGCAATACCTGCTCAAGCGCACCTTGCCACAAGGCGGTTTGCAGGCCGGGGACTTTGTGCTGTTTCACGCCGCGGCTGGTGGCGTTGGCCTGATTGCCTGCCAATGGGCGCGTGCGCTCGGCCTGCAACTGATAGGCACGGCCGGCACGGATGCCAAGTGCGCTCTGGCCAAGGAGCAGGGTGCTGCCTTCGTCATCAACTATTCAAGCGAGGATTTTGCGGTGCGGGTGAAGGAGATCACCGGTGGCAAGGGCGTCAAGGTGGTGTACGACTCGGTCGGCAAAGACACCTGGGACAAGTCGCTCGACTCTCTGGCACCATTCGGTCTGATGGCCAGTTTTGGCAATGCCTCAGGCGCGGTGGCGCCGTTTGCACCCGGCATCCTGGGGCCCAAGGGTTCGATCTATGTGACGCGCCAAACGCTGTTCACGCACATCGCCACGCGTGAGACCACGCAAGCGATGGCCGATGACTTGTTCGCGGCGGTGACCAGCGGTCAGGTCGTGATTCGGATCGACCAGCGCTACCCGCTGGAGCAGGTGCAGCAGGCGCACCGTGACCTGGAAGCGCGCAAGACAACCGGCTGCACGATTCTGACGCTGTGAAGCGGGTGCAACCCGATCCGCAGTGGCAGTCGGCCCTGTTGGCCAGGGCGACGCAGTTACCGCTGCGACCCCGTGTGCCCCTGGTCTGGGCTGAGCACGTCATGGGTTCCGTCGAGGACGATTTCTTTGGCCCGCTGTTTCAGCAGCCGGATTCACCCGCCACGCAGTGCTTGCAGCGAGAAGCCTCAGACGGCGAGCAGCGTTGGCGCGTGCTGGGCGAGGCAACGCAGACGCTGGCACAACTCGCCTTGGCCTTGCGTGAGGCCGGCGTTGGACGCGTTGCCCAGCAGTGGCGCAACGAATTGTTGGCGGTCCCTGATGCGCAGGGGCGGCGCATTGCCAGTGTCGAGCGCGGCCTGGCGTACCCGCTGGGAATCGCCACCCGCGCTGTGCATTTGGTGGGCTTGGCGCCAGACGAACGTTGCTGGGTGCAGCAACGCGCCTTTGACAAGGCCCATGACCCCGGCCAGTGGGACACCTTGATGGGTGGCATGGTGTCAGTCCATGACAGCCTGGAGTCGGCTTTGGAGCGCGAAACCTGGGAGGAAGCCGGCCTGCATATCGACGCTCTGCAAAATCTGAAGTACGGCGGCAAGGTGGCGCTGCGCAAACCCAGCGCCGATGGTTCGGATGGTGGTTTCGTGGTCGAAGACGTGGACTGGTTCCTTGCCACCGTGCCCGATGGCATGAGGCCGCTCAATCAGGACGGCGAGGTGGTGCAGTTTTGCTTGCTCGACCGGACTCAACTGGTGGCCCAGCTCAACCGCGACGAGTTCACGACCGAGGCGGCTTTGATCCTGCTGGCGTTGCTGCGCGACTCTTGAGCGGCGGCGTTGTTTCCAGCGTGGGGTCGAGCAGCCGGTTCGGTGCCAGAGCGCCGGCCGAATCGAGGATCGGGTAGGCGATCGAGCAGATCAGGGAGTTGATGCGTTTCAAGTCGCTGATCAGGTCGATGTGCAGCGAACTGGTTTCCATGCTCTGCACGGTGTTGACGGCAAGGCGTTCCAGGTGGGTGGCGGCGTACTCGCGCTCCAGATCACGAAAGCGGGTTTTTTCTTCCAGCAGCTTGCGTGCGTCGCGCACGTTGCCGTCCAGAAAAACGCTCATCGCCAGGCGCAGATTGTCGACCAGACGGTTGTGCAGATCACTGATCTCGGCCATGCCGGCCTCGGAGAACTGGCGTCCGGGCTTGATCTTCTTGTTCTCGATGTCTTCGAGCACGCGTTCGATGATGTCGCCGATCTGCTCCATGTTGATGGTGAAGCTGATGATGTCGGTCCAGCGCCGGCCTTCGCTCTCGCTCAGCGCCTCGCGCGAGATCTTGGTCAGGTAGTACTTGATGTCGGTGTACAACTCGTCCACCGTGTCGTCCATTTTTTGCAGGTTCTGGGCCAGCGTGACGTCGTTGTTCTTGATCACGGTGGAGATACCCAGCAGCATGGCCTCGACGATGTCAGCCTGGTGCATGGCTTCGCGCACAGCGCACGAAATGGCCAGCGATGGGGTCTCCAGGGCTGACGGATCAAGGTGGCGCTGGCGTCCGGCCACTGTGCTCTTCTCCTGCTTGGGCAGCCACTGCTCAACCCAACGCGCGATGATCTGGGTGACACCGATGAAGAGCACACCGACGACCAGATTGAAACTCAGGTGGAACAGCACCACCAGCGTGACCGTTTCGTGCACCAGCGGGTGCAACGTGCGCAGCCACAAGCCGAGGAAGGGGGCAGTCAGAACCAGGCCGAAGACCTTGAAGAGCAGGTTGCCGAGTGGCACCTGGCGCGTCTCGACATTGGTGTTGAGCGTGGTCAGAACGGCCAGCACGCCGCTGCCCAGATTGGCACCCAGCACCAGGCCCAAGGCGACGTCGATGGGTACCACACCGGTGCTGGCCAGGGTGGCTGTCAGCAGCACCATGGCCAGGCTGGAGTAGCTCAGGATCGAGAGCACGCAGCCGACCGTGATTTCCAGCATCAGGTCGCTGCTGAGCGAGCCCAGCAGGGCTTTGATGGCGGGTGCCGCGGTTAGCACGCCGGTAGAGTGCGCGACCATCTGCAAGGCCAGCAGCATCAGACCCAGACCGATCAGAATGCGTCCCACGCGACCGACCGTGGTGGACTGGCGTGCGATGTACAAAACCACGCCGACAAAAATGAACAAGGGCGACAGCCACGACAGATCGCGTGAAAAGACCACCGCCATCAGACTGGTTCCAATGTCGGCGCCAAGCATGACCGCCAGCGCCGAGGGCAGCGACATCAGGCCCTGGCCGACGAAGGACGAGACGATCAGCGCGGTGGCCGTGCTGGACTGCACGAGACCGGTGACGCCGACGCCCGAGACCATGGCGGTGAAGCGGTTGTGCACGCTCTTGGCCAGAATCTTGCGCAAGCTCGCGCCAAAGACCCGCACAATGCCGGTGCGCACGAGTTGCGTGCCCCAGACCAAGAGGGCAATCGCAGACAGCAAGTTAAGCAGATGGTTCAACGAGTTCTTAACAATGAGGGGACGTCGGCGTGAGCGTGCGTGCAGCGCTTAGCGCGCGCGTCGCACCCGTAACAGTTCGTCCAGTATCAGACCGGCAACGCCGATGGTAATCGCACTGTCGGCCAGGTTGAAAGCGGGAAAATACCAATGACGCCAGTGAAAGACCAGAAAGTCAATCACGTGGCCGTAGAGCAGGCGGTCCAGCACATTGCCGAGCGCGCCGCCCAGAATGCAGGCCAGCGCAAATGCAAAAAGTTTTTGTCCGGCGTGCGACCTCAGCAACCAGGTGATGATGATCGCCGCCAGCAGGCCAAAGACGGTAAAAAACCAGCGTTGCCAACCCGAGGCGTCCGACAGAAATGAGAAGGCGGCGCCGCGGTTGTGGACCCGGGTCAGATCGAAGAAGCTGGTCACCGTGGTGCCGGCCCCGAGCTTGTAGTAACCCTGGATCAACACTTTGGTGAACTGGTCGGCGATCAGAATGGCCAGGGCCAGACCCAGCCATTGCAGCATGCCGGGCGTGCCGGAGCCTGACTTGCGCGCCATCAGGCGAAGCTCCTGGTCTCACCCGTGCCATGCAGGTTGCTGACGCAGCGGCCGCACAAGCCCGGATGTGCGCCGTCCGTGCCGGTGTCGGCGCTGTAGTGCCAGCAGCGCTCGCATTTGGTGTCGTTGGAACTGCTGGCGCTGATGCCCAGGCTCTCGCCCGCGATCAGGTCGAGTGCCGAGGTAATGAAGACGAACTTCAGATCAGTTCCCAGGCTTTGCAACAACGCGAAGTCTTCCGGGCCTGTCGTCAGCACCACTTTGGCCTGCAAGGATGAGCCGACCTTGCCGTCGGCACGCAGCGCCTCGATATCCTTGTTGACGGCATCACGGATTTCGCGAATGCGGCTCCATTTGGCCAGCAGATCGTTGTCAGGCGCATCGAACCGGACATAGCAGTCCATGTAGATCGACTCACGGTTTTCGGGTGGCGTCTTGCCGGCCGCGCCGAGGACAGCCCAGGCCTCTTCAGCAGTGAAGCTGAGGAAAGGCGCCATCCAGCGCAGCATGGCCTGAGTAATCTGCCATAGTGCGGTCTGCGCGCTGCGCCGCGCCAGTGATTTGGCGCCGGTGGTGTAGAGACGGTCCTTCAGCACGTCGAGGTAGAACGAGCCCAGATCCTCGCTGCAGTAGATTTGCAGCTTGGCCACCACCGGGTGAAATTCATAGACCTCGTAGTGCGCCAGAATGTCGGCCTGCAACTGCGCTGCGCGGTTCAGCGCGTAGCGGTCGATTTCCAGCATCTGCTCAAGCGCAACGGCATCGGCCACCGGGTCGAAGTCGTTGGTATTGGCGAGCAGGAACTTGAGCGTGTTGCGGATGCGCCGGTAGGTGTCCACCACACGCGCCAGGATCTTGGCGTCGATGGCCAGGTCACCGGAATAGTCGGTGGCGGCGCACCACAGGCGCAGGATTTCGCCGCCGTACTTTTGCGCCGACTCACCCAGCGGCATGTAGTTGCCCAGGCTCTTGCTCATCTTGCGCCCGGCGCCGTCCACCGTGAAGCCGTGGGTGAGCAAGCCGCGATACGGGGCGCGCCCGTTCATGGCTGCGCTGGTCAGCAGCGAGGAGTGAAACCAGCCCCGGTGCTGGTCGTGCCCCTCAAGGTAAAGGTCGGCTTCGGGGCCTTCATTGTGCGCGTTGGCCAGTGGCGCGGTGGACTCGCTGTTCGTGGGTGCGTTGACGTTGGAGGCTGCGCCCCGGTGGCTGCCGCGCAGCACGGTGTAATGCGTGGTGCCTGAATCGAACCAGACTTCCAGAATGTCGGTGCTCTTGTCGTAGTGTGCGCCGCCATCCGGCCCCACGCCCAGCACATCGGTGGCGCTGAGGCGGCTCCAGGCTTCGACGCCGCCTTTTTCGACAATGGCGGCTGCTTGGTCGATGATTTCCAGCGTGCGCGGGTGCAGCTCACCGCTGACCTTGTGCGTGAAGAACGGAATGTTCACGCCCCAGTTGCGCTGGCGGCTGATGCACCAGTCGGGCCGCCCGGCAATCATGTCGCGCAGGCGTGCCCTGCCGTTTTCCGGGTAAAAGGAGGTTTGCTCGATGGCGTCGAGCGCGAGTTGGCGTAAAGACTTTGGCGCCTTGTCCTTGGTGAATACACCCTCGCCCTCGTCCATGCGAATGAACCACTGCGCTGAGGCGCGGTAGATGACTGGCGTTTTGTGGCGCCAGCAGTGTGGGTAGCTGTGGGTGATGCCGCTCGTGGCAAACAGGCGCCCAGCCTCGCGCAGCGCATCAATCACCAGTGGCGCCGCCTTCCAGATGTTCATGCCGCCAAACAGGGGTAACTCATCACCGTAGACGCCGTTGCCCTGCACCGGGTTCAGCACTTCGTCATACGCCATGCCGTGCTTGACGCATGAGTGGAAGTCCTCCAAACCGTAGGCCGGACTGGAGTGGACTACGCCAGTACCGTCGTCGGCGGTGGCGTAGTCGGCCAGATAGACCGGGCTGCTGCGATCAAAACCGGGGTGGACGTGCGCGAGCGGGTGCTTGAACTCGACGTGGTCCAGCGCCGCGCCTTCGCAGCTGGCGAGCACGCTGCCACC
>CXWL01000911.1_pt1 | contig 10469 bp, 11 predicted proteins | sample 590931 | NCBI WGS metagenome assembly CXWL01 (sample SAMEA3498368, study PRJEB10139) | groundwater metagenome | biome: water well; material: biofilm material | place: Germany | collected 2015-04-27
CCGAATCGAGCCCCGACCGTGCTGAAACGAGATCGCCCCGCTCAGGCCGGCTGACAATACCGCGCGCAGCAAGTGCCCCAGCGGCAAGGCCTCGGTATCGAAGCTCACCGAGCCGTCATCGTGCTTGGGCGCCAGGCGCAACCGCACCAACACCACCACATCGCGCACGTACGTGGGCTTGCCCACCACGCCCTCGGCACCCACCACCTGCCCCAGCTCTTTGTCTTCGCCCGCGGGCTTGGGAGAAATCAGCCACACCGGCAAATCGGCCACGCGCGAGTCGCCTTTGATTTGAGCACAAAGCGAATAGCCGTCTTCACCCCGTAGGGCAGCGTCCACCAGCACGGCATCAAAACGTACTCCTGGAGAAGAGAGCCGCCGCATCGCCTGGGCACCCGTCTCGACAGAAACCACCTCGAAACCACCCGACGCAAAGGCAACGTTCAAGACCGAACGTTCGCTCGAGTCGGCTTCAATAACCAAGACACGAGNNGACGTTTCTACTTGCGGCACGCGCGCCGTGAGTGATGCCTGCACCATACGACCTCCCCAGGTCAAAGGCGGTTTCTACTTACCTTTAAATGACCTTTTAGATCGAATCGCGCAGCAAACGCCCGGCCAAGTCCATGAATCTCGAGTACTTCTTCTCAAGGGCTGGGAGTGCCTGGAGGCCGTACTCTTCGATCAACGTGGTGGCCAAGAGGTTGAGATCTTCGCTGGCCACTTCGCTGAACTGAATGGCCCAACCGCGATCAGGCCGGGTGCTGGCGTGGCCCTTGGCGCGAAACATCTTCGGCCTCGCGGGTAAACACACGTGCAAAGTGACTTCGCTCGAGAACGGCCCCTTGAACTGCAAGGGCAACAAGGCGCCGCGGGGTGAAATTTCTAAGCCCCGGCCCAAGGTCGAGCACCCGTCTGATTCGACGAACCAGTCGACGTCGAGAAACAAGCGCGGGTAACGGCGGCGTGGTGCGGGTGCGGCCTCACGACGGCCCCTGCGGCGATCCCCGGTTAGGTGGCTCATAGGTACAAGGCTGTAGCGGAAAGTGGAGGTCGTCAAAAAACCGGCTTACGGTTTCGTTCGTGATGATCACAACCCTCATTGTTTCCGCGCTTTTGGCCTCTGACCTCAGAGTTGAAGACACCGTGCTCCCCTCGCCCGAACGGTCGATGGGGGGCGTGGCGTCACCCGCCGTGCTGCCTCCCGGCACCGCCGCCGCCTNNGCCGGCTTCGACTACCTCGACGCGTCATTCGGCGTTGACGCCATCGGCCGCTTCACTTTGCGCGGCGGCTCGTTCGCCCAGGTCGCGGGCTACGCGGGCCTAGGCGTGGTCGCCAACACGGGAGCACGCCACTACAGCAAAGCCAACTTCGCGTACGTGGGTCTGCGGCCGCGCCTGGGGCTACTCACCTCGCTGCAATTCACCGAGACTTTGGCCGGTCTCTTTCAAATCGACATACCGTGGACGGTAGCGCTGACGTCGGCCGGCAGCCGCTGGGTTCCCACCGCCGGCGTGGGCGCCGAAATCCACCTGGGTGGAAATCTGTCGGGCCTGCTCATGGGGAACCTGGGGCTCGATGCGATCAAAGAGCCTTTGGGCGTGACGCAGTATCGCCCCGCTTGGCAAGTGCGGTTGGGCTTGGGCTTCAGGCACTTCTAGAAGCTAGAACCGTCCCGCCAGCAACGGCAGACGGAAGCCGACCTGATACCCATCGGGCGTGCGCGTGGGCACCGCCACGGGGGAAGGGACGCCAAACGCCCATTCCTTACCGTCGTAGATGAAAAGCCCGCTGGTCGCGCGAGGCGTCGCCCGAAGCGACTTGGTGAGGTTGATCACCGCCATTTGCACCAATGGCGTAAAGGCAATGGAGCCCACGAGCAGCACCAACTCATTGCCCATACCCGTGGTGCAGACCGTGCCCGCCATGCACTGCCCTTCCGGCAGGCCTCCGGTGAGGAAGAACACGCCCAGCACCAACCCTTGCGCCGCGAGGCCGGCGAGCGCCGAAGGCCAACTTTCGCTGTAGTAGTAGCGGCTGCCGTTCGCGAGGGAGAGTTGCGCTTGCGACACCGCCAGAGGCACGGTGCTGAAGACGAGACAGAACACCACGGTCGCGGCGGTGGGGTCTGAGCCCAACCCCCCGGTGAAAATGAACGGCTTCACGAGCAGATAGTACGGCAGCAACGTCACGCCCGCAGCGGTGAGCATGCCGAACAGCGACTCGGTCACCATCAACCCCACTTCAGGGTCAGGCTCAGCTTGAGGTGTCGCGGGCGGCAACAACGGCGAGCCCTGTTGGCCCGCGTACGGGTACCCGCTGGGCTGCTTGCCCACCGGGTGTGCGCCCGGGGCGGTCGGCGCGTCTGAAGGCGGCATCGGCGGCGGCAACGGCACCGGCGCCGGCAGCATCGGGGGTGGCGACCAACCGGGAGGATTCACGGCTTGCGCCCACGCGGAGGCGGAGGCAAAGTGAACGGCGACGGCGACAAAAGGTGAGATGCGCATTGCTTGAACGCTCCAAAGCGCTTGAACGTGAAGCGACTGCCGTAAAGAAGCGCCTACGCGACGGCCACCGCGTCGATTTCGACTCTAGCGCCTTTCGGCAGCGCGGCGACAGCCACCGTCGCCCGCGCCGGGGGAGCACTGGGGAAATAGCGCCCGTACACTTCGTTGACCTTGGCGAAGTCGGCCATGTCCACGAGGAAGATGCCGCAGCGCACCACGCGCGTGAGGTCCAGACCCGCGGCGGCGAGCACGGCCTTCAGGTTTTCCATCACCTGCTGGGTTTCCTGGGCGATGTCACCGGTGACCAGTTCCCCGGTCTTGGGGTCGAGGGGAATTTGCCCCGAGAGATACACGGTGCGCGAACCGGCGACGGAGATCGCTTGTGAATAGGGGCCAATCGCCTTGGGCGCCTGCAAACTGGTGATCACATCTCGACTCATAAGTGCTCCGATTTTTAGACCCGCTCCACGGTGTAGACGCCCTGAAGCCGCTCGATGGTACGAATGAGATCGGTGAGCTGTTTCAAATCAGAAATACCCACTTCGAAAGTGTTGACCGCGCGATCGTCACCCGTGGAACGGCAGTTGGCTTGCGAGATGTTGACGCCCTTCTTCGAAAAGGTGTTGGAAATATCGGCCAACAGCCCGGGCCTATCGACGGTGAGCACCCGCAGCGTCACCGGGCGCACGTAGGTGCTGGCCTTGTCCCAGCTGACGTCGACACGCCGTTCGGGGTCGGTGGCGAGCGCTTTTTCACAGCCCGAGGTGTGCACGGTGACGCCTCGGCCGCGGGTGATGAAGCCAGCGATGGCATCGCCCGGCACCGGGTTACAGCAGCGGCCAAAACGCACCAACACTTCGTCGATACCGCCCACGCTCACGCCCGAACGGGCTGGGCGCCCCACCAACTTGCGCGCGGCTTCGGTGACCTTGCCAAGACCCAGGTTATTGAGCAGGCCACCGCCGGTGGAATTGCCGTTGGTTTGATCTCTGGCGGTCTGCTCGCGGGTCTCGGCGATCTTCTCGGCGGGCAGCAACTTTTCGATCAGGTTCGACGGCACCACCTTGCCATAACCGACGCCCACCATCAGATCGTCTTCGGTGCGGTAGCCCAGCTCTTCGGCGGGCTTCTTGATCTCGCCGCTCTTGATCATCTTGTTGAGGTTGAGCCCAAAGCGCTTGAGCTCTTTGTCGAGCAGCTCGCGGCCCAGCTGCAGCCCCTTCTCTCGCTGCTGCAACTTGATGAAGGCGCGAATTTTCTGCTGCGCCCGGCTGGTCTTGACGAAGGTGAGCCAGTCTTTCGAGGGGTGCGCCTGCGGGCTGGTGAGAATTTCGACGGTATCGCCGTTCTTCAACTTGTAGCGAAGCGGCACGATCTTGCCGTTGATCTTCGAGCCTACGCATTTGCTGCCGACGTCAGAATGAATCGAAAAGGCGAAGTCCACCGGAGTCGCGCCGCGAGGCAGGCTCTTCACGTCTCCCTTGGGGGTGAAGACAAAGACCTCGTCGGAGAAGAGGTCCACTTTGACCGTCTCCAAGAATTCCTTGGGGTCTTTGAGGTCTTGCTGCCATTCCATCAACTGGCGTAGCCACGCGAATTTTTCGTCATCTTTGCTGATGACGGTTCTGCCTTCTTTGTACGCCCAGTGCGCGGCGATGCCTTCTTCGGCGACTCGGTGCATCTCTTCGGTTCGAATTTGCACTTCGATGCGTTCAGACTGAGGGCCGATCACCGTGGTGTGCAACGACTGGTACATGTTCGGCTTGGGTATGGCGATGAAGTCTTTGAAGCGGCCGGGCACCGGTTTCCAGATGTTGTGAATCAGCCCCAGGGTCTCGTAGCAATGGCCCAGGTTGGGCACCACGACGCGAAAGGCGATCACGTCGGGCACCTGATCGAACTCGATGCCTTGCGACTTCATCTTCTTGTGAATGCTGTAGAGGTGCTTGAAGCGGCCCGACACCGTGCCGGGAATGTTGCGCTCTTTCATCTTCGTTTCGATGAGGTGCACGACATCGGCGATGTATTTTTCGCGCTCGCGCTTCTTGCGCCCCACTTTCTCGGTGAGGTCGGCGAAGTCTTGCGGCTTCAGATATTTGAAAGACAGATCTTCAAGCTCGGTCTTCACCCAGCTGATACCCAGGCGGTTCGCCAGCGGCGCGTAGATGTCGAGCGTTTCTTGGGCAATGCGCGCCTGCTTCTCTTCTTTCATGTGATCGAGCGTGCGCATGTTGTGCGTACGGTCGGCGAGCTTGACGAGAATGACGCGAATGTCCGACGCCATCGCCACGATCATTTTGCGAAAGTTCTCGGCCTGTTTTTCTTCTTGGCTCATCGTCGCCGCCGCCGAAAACTTCGACAGCTTGGTGACGCCGTCGACGATTTCGGCGATCTCTTCGCCGAAGAGCTCGCGCACTTCTTCAGGCGTGGCCAGCGTGTCTTCGATGGTGTCGTGCAACAGCCCCGCGACAATTGACGCTTCGTCGAGCTTGAGTGCCGCGAGTATGCCCGCGACTTCTAGCGGGTGAATCAGGTACGGCTCGCCCGATTTTCGAATCTGCCCCTGATGAACCTTGGCCGAATAGACGTAAGCCTTCTTGATGATGTCGAGGTCGGGGTCAGGGTGGTACGCCGCCACCTGGGTCAGAATGTCGTTCAAACGGATCAAGACAAGAGAATCGTAACCAGCCAACCGCATGTGGGCAATCGCCGCGGTGCGTTATGATTGCAGGGTATTGCTTGCCTAACCGACGGTCTTCGTTGACTATCGGGCCCGTCAATGTCCGCACTTTTACTCAACAACCTCGGCGTCGTCTGTCCTTCATGTGACTTCTTGAACGTGGTGGGAGCGGCGAGCTGCATGGCCTGCAGCGCGCCGATCACCGAGGGCGCCGGCAAAGGGGCATTGCCGAAGGCGCAGACGCCGCCTCCAGGTGACGCCACTGTTCCGCCGGGGCTGAAGCGCCCGCCCGAAACTGAAGCCGCGCCGATGCCGCGCACCGCGACACCTCCTCCGCAACCCGCGAAACCGGCGACCGGAAAACAGCCCGCGGCGTTTCCGACCGCCAACACCCCTCCTCCGCAAGGGCAGCCTTCGGCGGGCCCCAAGTTCGGGCTCACCGTGCTCGCCGGCCCCGCGCGCGGCCAGCGTTTTCGCTTGGGCAACAACGGAGCGCAGCTCGGCCGAGGCAAGGGCGTCATTCTTTTCCCCGATGACCCGTTCATTTCGCCGTTGCACGCGACCTTCAGCGTCAAAGAAGGTCGGCTGACCATTCGCGACGACAACAGCACCTCGGGCATTTTCGTCAACGTGCTGGGACAAGAGCCGTTGCCGCCCAACAGCTACTTCTGCGCCGGCATTCGGCTCTTGCGATACGTAGGCCCGTTGGAATCAGCTCCGCCCTTTCAGGTGGGCAAGCTCACTGTTTATGGAGCCCCGGTGCCTGCCAACACCACCCACTACGCTCTCGAAGAAGTGTTGCTTGGTGGGCGGCCTGGCCGGGTGGTGATCAGCCCCGGCCCGAGCATGACCGTGGGCCAGGGCAAGTGCGACTTCTCTTTTCCGGACGACGAAGCGCTGGCGACCCGGCACGCGGAGCTCACTCTCGCGCCCGGTAGCGCCACTTTGCGCGATCTTTCCGGAGGTCTTGGGACCTTCGTGCGCGTGGTCGGTGAGCGCGTGCTCAAGGCCGGCGACAAGATTCGCGTCGGCCAGCAGACGCTTCAGGTCGAATCGCTGTAGCCGGTGTAGCCAGGCACCTACTTCGCACCCAGCACCGCGCGAATGTACGGCGCGGCCTTGGAATCAGCGCGCTCTTTGAGGTGCCTGTTCCACCAGCGCTCGGCGTCTTTGAGCTTGTCTTTCTGGTACTGCAACTCGCCCAGCTTCAGGGCAAGTTGCGCAGTGGGGTTCTTCACGAAGGCGTCTTGGTACTTGGTGACCGCGACATCGTGCTGGCCCTTGGCCCACGCCGTGTCAGCCATGGCTTCGAGAACCGCCGAGCCCGCCGTGTCGCGACGCTCGACGGGAATTTCGGCCTCGGGCAACTTGTCGAGCGCAATTTCGAGCGGAGCTTGGTTGTCGATGCCCGAGCCACCCGACGAGCCCTGACCACCGCGGTCATTTGCATCACCGTTCATCTGCTGAAAACCGTAAGTGCCGGCGAGGCCGAGCGCGACCGCCACCAAAATGATCGTCACCACCTTGAGCGCCATGACGCTGCCAGCGCCGCTGGGGTTGGGCGCAGTGATGTCGGGAGGGCTCAAGTGATCGGGCTTGGTGTCGACGTGCAGACCCGCCGGCACCGCGCTCTTGGGTGTGCTCCCGAAGGCGAGATCGGGGTCGAAGCTCTCGGTCTGCTCACCGATGAGCCCCGGCGGAAACTTAGGCTTGCCGTTGGTGATACGCGTGTCTTCTTCCTCGAGCGCGCTGGACATCGCCGAGGGAGTCGCCCGCTGACGTGCAGGCGCGGCGCGGCGTTCTTTTTCGATCGCCAGAAGCTCTGCACGAAACGCTTCGGCCGTCTGGGGGCGCTCTTCGGGCGCCTTCGACATCGCGCGCATGATCAGCCGTTCCATCGCGGGCGAGATCCTCGCGTCGGGCCGCTTCTTGCTCGGAGGTATCGGCTGTTCCACCAAGTGCTTGGTAGCGAACCCAATTGCCGATTCTGACTCGAAGGGCAGAACTCCCGCGGCGAGTTGATAGAGAATCACCCCCACCGCGTAGAGGTCGCTGCGGTGATCGATCTTCGCGCCGCGCGCCTGCTCGGGCGACATGTACTCGGGCGTGCCGCAGACGAAGCCCGCTTTGGTCAACGCGGGGCCTTCTTCAGTGGTGTCGTCCTGAATCTTGGCGATGCCGAAGTCGAGCACCTTGACGAAGTCAGGGTCGCCGCGGCGCTGCTCGACCATGATGTTCTCGGGCTTCAGGTCGCGGTGAATGACGCCGGCGGTGTGGGCATCGCTCAAGGCCGACAGCACCTGGCTCATGATCTTCGCCACCCGGGCCTCGGGCAACGGCCACTCGCGCGAGAGAATGTGGTGCAGGTCTTTACCGTGCACGTATTCCATCGCGATGTACATCGCCCCGTCTTCAGCCTGACCGAAGTCGAGAATGCTGATCGAGTTGGGGTGGTTCAACCGACTGGCGGCTTTCGCTTCGCGCTGAAAGCGGGCCACGGTGCGATCGTCAGACAAGAGATCGGGCCGCAGCACTTTGAGCACCACCGGCTTGTCGAGCATCAACTGGGTGGCCTTGTAGACCTTGCCCATACCGCCCTCGCCGATCATCTGCTCGACGCGGTATTTGCCGGCGACGGTCTTACCTGTGGGGTTGTCGTCGGGTGGTGGCACTTGACTGACCGCGAACTTTTTCATCTTTGAGTGAACTTCGCCACTCCTCACTTTGCTATATAAAGAGCCTATGTCCGCTCAAGGTCAGCGCCCCCGTGTGGCGATTCGCGTGGTTCGTGCCGATGGTGGCCCCGAAGCTTTGATACCCATGCGAGGCGACGTCTTGCTCGCCGGCCGCCAAGGCGATCTGGCGCTGCCCGACGACCCTTTCGTCGCCGAGACCCAGGTGCGCTTCTTCTTCTCTGGGGCGCGGCTGGCCATCGAAGATGTGGGCGGCGGCAACGGGGTCTTCACCCGGCTGCGCTCAGAGCGCGAAATGTCGACCGGCGGCGAGCTGCGTGTCGGCCGTCAGCGCATGGTGCTCGAGCCGATACCCGCGCTGGCACCCGCTCCAGACGGAGCGACAGCCTGGGGGTCACCCGACGCGGGTTACCGCTTTCGTCTGCTCTCGTTGCTCGAAGGCGGCATTCGGGGCTCGGCGTTTCCGCTCAAAGATGGCGACAACACGGTCGGCCGTGAAGCGGGTGACATCACCTTCCCCCAAGACGGCTTCGTCTCAGGCCGCCACGCGACGCTGCATGTCGCTCAAGACCGGCTGCTGGTGAAAGACTTAGGCTCGTCGAACGGCACGTTCTTGAGACTGGGCGCGCCGGCGTTCGTCGAAAATGGCGACCAATTTTTGATCGGCCGCCAGCTGGTACGCATCGAAATGACCTGAAGCGCGGGCTCGCGGCATGGCTCCTCGAAAGCGATGAGCCGACCCCCAGCACCCACTCAGCCGTACGACTTCTCTTTCTTTTCCTGTTCTTCTTTGCAGCGAATGCACAGGGTCGTCACCGGGCGCGCTTCGAGGCGCTTGACGGCGATCGGGTCTTCGCAACGCTCGCAGACACCGAAGGTGCCCTCCTCGATACGCGAAAGCGCCTTCTCGATCTTCTTGAGCAAAAAGCGCTCGCGATCGCGCAGGCGAAATTCGAGGCCGTGCGCATACTCGCTCGAGGCCTGATCGATTTCGTCCGGCAGGTCGTCGGTATCGAAGTTCGAATCTTCCATGAGCGTCTTTCTGGCGCTCTGGAGCAAGTCTCGCTTACTCTCCTCGAGCATCACCTTGAAGCGCTTCTGATCTTTGGCGTTCATTTGCTCTTGGCCCCTTTCGAAAACGGCCTGATAGCTTTAGGCACCACACCCTGCCCTGTCAAGACGTGTCTGTGTAAGATGCCGAAAAGGTTCATTTATGTCTGACCCAGTCAAATTCGACCGTGATTTCTTGCGCTCTGCTCTTCAGTTGGCCGCCAAGAGTGAGGTCGATCACGTCCTGTATATAGGCGACACCCCCATCGAGCCAGCCGATCTTCGTGGGCGCCGTTGCCGCAAAAAGCTCATTTACGCGGTGACCACTGAGCAGATCGCCGCCGAGTTCTTGGCAGCCAAAGAGAAAGCGCTGGTGATACCCGGCTACGACTACTCGCGCGTCGAACGGGTGAAAGTGGCGATGGTGTCGGCGCTGGCGCAGGGGGCCTTCAAAGAAGGCGACCTCGTGCTCTGCCTCACCGGCCGCATGGGCCGCCAGGTCGACACGATGATGCAAATGCGTATCGGCAGCTCGCTCGATGATCGGGTGGCGATCGAGGGCGTGAAGCTAGGCGATGAGTTCAATTCACAGGTGATCGACGCGCTCATTCAACTGGCGCTCGAAATCGGCCAAGACGGTTTCGAAGGCCACCCCATCGGCACCATCATTGCCATCGGCGATCACAACAACGTGCTCGAGAAGAGCCGGCAGATGACGATCAACCCGTTTCAAGGTCTGTCGGAAGCCGAGCGCAACGTGCTCGACCCCCGCATTCGTGAAGCGGTGAAGAACNNCGATGGCGCCTTCATCATTCGCGAAGACGGAGTGGTGCTCGCGGCGGGCCGGTACCTCTCGGCGAGCGATGACGAAGTAAAGATTCCCCTCGGGTTGGGAGCGCGCCATGCGGCGGCGGCGGGCATCACCGCGGGCACGCGTTGCATCGCGATGGTGGTGAGCCAGACTTCGGGCGCGGTGCGTCTGTTCAAAGACGGCAACATCGTGCTCGAGCTGCACCAGACGGCGCGGCGCACTTAAGACCCAAGCGAGTCGTCGAAAGCTTTTCGCTCAACACCCGACCTTCGCATATGAAGTCTTTCCCATGGGAATGCTCAAGTTCGAAGTGCCGCACACGCTGTCGGTTGAAGAAGCGAAGAAGCGCGTCGAGGCCCTGCTCTCAGCGTGGAACCGTAAGTACGGCGTCAAAGCCACGTGGACAGGCGAGACCGCCAAGCTCGAGGGCGCGGCGATGGGTGTCAGCGTCAACGGCCACCTCACCGTCTTCGCGGGAAAGGTCGGCGGCGAGTCCACCGACCCCGGCATGCTCTTGCGCGGCCAGGCCCAGAAGTATTTGACCCGCAAGTTCGGCGAATACTTAGACCCCACCAAGTCGCTCGACGCCGTCACCAAGGCCGATAGCTAGGCGCGCGCCAAATTCGGGCGGAGCGAGCAGCGACTCGACGTATTGATTGATGGTGAGGGGTGCTGGCGCCAGCATTTTCGCTTCAGCGTTGAAGCCCTTGGCGGTCACTTTGAGCTC
>CXWL01014058.1_pt1 | contig 10469 bp, 7 predicted proteins | sample 590931 | NCBI WGS metagenome assembly CXWL01 (sample SAMEA3498368, study PRJEB10139) | groundwater metagenome | biome: water well; material: biofilm material | place: Germany | collected 2015-04-27
GTGTGCGAGAACAGGCTCGCCGACAGCCCTCCCGTACCTGCACGCGCGAATTCCTCGGCGCTGACGATGCGGAAGAAGTAGTCAGCCGGCGTGCCGCCGTACTCAACCGGAAAGCCCATGCCGAGCAGGCCCGCGGCTGCCGCCTTCTTGTAGAGCGGCCGCGGGAACTCGCCGGCCTCGTCCCAGGCGGCCGCGTACGGCAGGATCTCGCGCTCGACGAAACGCCTCACCGCGTCGCGCCAGGCCTCGTGCTCCGCGGTGAGATGCGGGTGCGCTTTCACGCCGGGTCGAACTCGACGAGCAGGTTGCCGGGCGAGACTTGCGCGCCGGGTTTCACGTGTATGTTTTTTATCCTTACCGCAAAAGAAAGATTCAGTCCGTGTTCCATCTTCATCGCCTCCAGCACCACCAGCGGCTTGTTGGCGGGGACCGTATCGCCGACCCCGGCGTTTACCGCCACCACGCGGCCGTTCATCGGCGCGACCAGCCTGCCGTCGCTCGCGCCCCTGAGGCGCCGCGGGTCCTTGCTGGCGTTGCGCTCGAAGAAGCGTTCGCTGCCGCGCGAGCGGTGCGCGGGATTGTTGCTCCAGCCGCTCCATTCGCCGAAATCGCCGCCCGGGATGACGTGGGAGAGAAATCCCGTCGTTGCCGCCCCGCTCGCGAAGCGATGATCGCGCAGCACCGAGGCGAGGAAAGACTTGTTCGTCGGCACGCCGTCCGCCACCGTTTCGTCCAGTGCTGCAGCCAGCTTGGCGCGCGCCTGGTCGCGCGTCGGCGCGTGCGCGATGAGCTTGGCGATCATGGAGTCGTAGAAAGGAGGAATCTCCATGCCCGGCTCGAGCGCGTGGTCCACACGCACCGCCGGGGAGGGCGCCCATCGCGCGAGCGTACCGGCCTGCGGCAGGAAGTCCTGCTCCGGATCTTCGGCGCAGAGGCGCACCTCGATGGCGTGGCCCGAGAAGCGGATTTCCTCCTGCTTCGCCGGCAGCGGCTCGCCGGCCGCAACGCGCAGTTGCCACTCGACGAGATCGAGGCCGGTAATCGCCTCGGTGACCGGATGCTCGACCTGCAGGCGCGTGTTCATCTCCATGAACCAGAATTTGCCGTCCTCGAGCAGGAATTCGACGGTGCCCGCGCCGACGTAACCCACCGCGCGCGCCGCGGCGACGGCGGCCGCGCCCATCGCTTGGCGCAGCTCCGGGTCCACGGCGGGCGAAGGCGACTCCTCGATGAGCTTCTGGTGGCGCCGTTGCACGGAGCAGTCGCGCTCGCCCAGGTGGATGCAGTTGCCGCGGCTGTCGGCGAAGACTTGAACTTCCACGTGGCGCGGATTGAGCAGCGCCTTTTCGAGCAGGACGCGCGAGTCCCCGAACGAGTGCTCGGCTTCAGATCTGGCGGATTTCAACGCTTGTTCATGCTCAGGCGGAGAAAAAACAATACGTATTCCCCGCCCGCCGCCGCCGGCGAGCGCCTTGATCATCACCGGGAATTCGGGATCCTTGTCGTAGGTGGGCAGCACCGGCACGCCGGCTTTCGCGGCGATCGCCTTGGCGCTGGCCTTGTCGCCCATCGCCCTGATCGCCGCCGGAGGAGGTCCGATCCAGGTGCGCCCGGACTTCTGCACTGCTTCTGCGAACGCGGCGTTCTCGGACAGGAAACCGTAGCCCGGATGTACAGCGTCACCGCCGGCGCGAAGGATCGCCTCGATGTTCAGGTAGGAATCCTTCGGGGCGGAACCGCCGATGTGCACGGCCTCGTCCGCAGCCCGCACGTGCGGCGCGTCGCGGTCGGCGTCCGAGTACACGGCGATGGTGCGCAGGCCCATGCGCTTCGCCGTGCGCATCACGCGTAGCGCGATTTCGCCGCGATTGGCGACCAGCACGGAGCGGAACTTCAAGGCGCTTCTCTCACCCGCACGCTACTTCTTCGGCAGGATGTGCATGTACTTGCAGATGATGCCGAGCATCACTTCGTCGGCGCCGCCGCCGATCGACCCGAGGCGGCCATCCCTGTAGGCGCGCGACACCGGGTTGTCCCAGGTGTAGCCCATGCCGCCCCAGTACTGCAGGCAGGCATCGGAGACTTCGCGCCGCAGCCGGCCGCATTTCAGTTTCGCCATGGAGGCGAGTTCGGTGACGTCCTCGCCGCCGACGTACATCTCGCAGGCGCGGTAGGTCAGGGCGCGCAGCGCTTCGATCTCGGTCTTCAGTTCAGCCAGGCGATAGTGCACGTACTGGAAGTCGAGCACCGTCTGGCCGAACATCTTGCGCTCGCGGATGTATTCGATGGTGTCGTTCAGCGTGCGCGTGAGCCCGTTCACGGAGCTCGCCGCCGCCCACAGCCGCTCCTCCTGGAACTGCTGCATCTGGTAGGTGAAACCCATGCCCTCTTCGCCGATGCGGTAGCGCTGCGGCACGCGCACGTCGTCGAAGTGGATCAGGCCGGTGTCGGAGGACATCATGCCGATCTTGCGGATCTTCTTCGCCACCGAGACGCCCTTGGTCTTCATCGGCAGGATGATCAGCGTCTTGTTCTTGTGCGCCGCGCCCTCGGAGGTATTCGCCAGCAGGCACATCCAGTCGGCCTGCAGGCTGTTGGTGATCCACATCTTCGAGCCGTTGATGACGTAGTCCCCGCCGTCCTTTCTTGCCGTGGTCTTGATGGAGGCCACATCCGACCCGGCGCCGGGCTCGGAGACGCCGATGCAGGAAACGTAGTCGCCGGCGATCGCCGGCGCGAGAAACTCCTTGCGCAACTCGTCCGAGCCGAAGCGCGCCAGCGCCGGCGTCGCCATGTCGGTCTGCACCCCGATCGCCATCGGCACGCCGCCGCAGCGGATCTGGCCGAGCGTCTCGGCGAACACCATCGAGTAGCTGTAGTCGAGCGCCGCGCCGCCGTAGGCCTCGGGCTTGGTCAGGCCGAGCATGCCCATGTTGCCGAGCTTCTTGAACACCTCATGCGCGGGAAACTGCTCGGCGGCCTCCCACTCGTCGACATGCGGGTTGATCTCCGCGTCGATGAATTTCTTCATGGTGCGGCGGATCTCTTCGTGTTCCTGGGTAAATTTCATCTACGGCCTCGCTACGCCAAACTGCATGGGGTTCAATTTGCGCTCGTCGGTGCAGATCGAGAGCGCGAATCCGAGCACGTTCCTGGTGTCGCGCGGATCGATGATGCCGTCGTCCAGCATCGAGGCGCTGGTGACGAAGGCATTCTGCTGTTTCTCGAAGTTCTCGACGATCTTCGCCTTCATCGCGTCGATCTGGTGCCAGTCCACGTCCTGGCCTTTGCGCTTCATGCCGCCTTCCATGACGATCGCCATGGTCGCCGCCGCCTGTTCGGCGCCCATCACCGCGGTCTGCGCGTTCGGCCAGGAGAATAGGAAGCGCGGGTTGAAGGCGCGGCCGCACATGCCGTAGTTGCCGGCGCCGAACGAGGCCCCGCACATGAGGGTGAGCTGAGGTACTGTGGCGTTCGACACCGCCTGGATCATCTTCGAGCCGTGCTTGATCATGCCCGCCTCCTCGGATGCCTTGCCGACGATGTAGCCGGTGGTGTTCTGCAGGTAGAGGATCGGCAGGCCCGCCTGGCAGCAGGCCTGGATGAAATGCGTCGCCTTGGTGGCGCCCGCCGGGTCGAGCGGGCCGTTGTTGGTGACGATGCCGATGCGGTGGCCCTGGATCGCGGCGTGGCCGCAGACGGTGGCCATGCCGTAGTCGGCCTTGAAATCGAGGAAATCCGAATCGTCGACGAAGCGCGCGACGGCTTCGCGCATGTCCACGGCCTTGCGGTAGTCGGCGGGCATGACGCCGAGCAGCTCCTCGGCCGGATACCTGGGAGGTTTTCCACCTGGAGGAACCTTGCTTTCCCAGTTGAGCCGGGAAAGCACCTCTCTGGCAAGGCGGACCCCGTCGGAGTCATCCTCAGCCAGATACTCCCCGAGGCCCGAGACATGCGTATGCATGACCGCGCCGCCAAGTTCCTCGTCGGTGGCGATTTCGCCGGTGGCGGCCTTGAGCAGCGGCGGCCCGGCGAGGAAGGCCTTGGCGCGGCCGCGCACCATGATCACGTAGTCGGACAACCCGGGCATGTAGGCGCCGCCCGCGGTGGAGGAGCCGTGCACTACGGTCACCACCGGCAGGCCGGCCGCCGAGAGCTTCGCCAGGTTGTGGAAGATCGCGCCGCCGTGGATGAAACCCTCGACGCGGTACTTGAGCAGGTTCGCGCCGGCGGATTCGACCAGGTGGACGAACGGCAGCCTGTTCTCCATCGCCAGGCCCTGCGCGCGCAGCAGCTTCTCGCGCCCCATGTGCTGGATGGCGCCGGCGTCGATGCCGGCGTCGCTCGCCACCACCATCGCGCGTACGCCCGCGACGTAGCCGATGCCGGCGACCATGCCGCCGCCGGGAATGGATTTCCCGGGATCCGGGTTGTCGAGGCAGTAGCCCGCCATGGTCGAGAGTTCCAGCCAGGGCGCGCCCGCGTCCAGCAGCCGCGCGATGCGCTCTCGCGGCAACAACTGGCCGCGCTTGTCGAAGAGCGGTTTGGCTTCCTCGGATTTCTTTCTTGTCCTTTCTTCCAAAGACCTGAAGGAGGAAATCAATTCGAGCATCCGCTTCCGGTTGGCCTGGAAGGCTTCCGAGTCCGGATCAATCTTCGACTGAATCGCGGGCATTACTTAAATACTTTCGGTGTCTGGGCCAGGTGGAAGCCATTGAACGCGGCGTTGGGCGTGGTGTTCTGCAGCGGGCGGCTGGCCTTGGTGTTCGGCACGGCGCCGTCGACGCGCAGGCAGGAACCCGAAACGAACGCCGCGCCCGGCGAGAGCAGGAAGCAGATCGCCGCCGACACTTCCGATTCCGTGCCGACGCGCTGGAGCGGCGCGAGCTTCGGCAGCGAGCGGATGCGCGCCTGCATCTCGGGCGGGTACTGGTCCATGCCGCTGGAAGCGATCCAGCCCGGGGCGACGGCATTCACGCGCACCGGCGCCCACTCGAAAGCCGCCGTCTCGGTGAAGTTGAGCATGCCCGCGCGCGCCGCGCCGGAATGACCCATCGACGGCATGCCGTTCCACATGTCGGCGATGATGTTGACGATTGCGCCGGCATCTCCCTTGGCGGCCGCTTTCTTCATCCACTGCGTGTAGCACTCGCGCGCCATGAGGAAGCCGCCGGTGAGGTTGGTGCGCACCACCGCGTCCCAGCCCTTGGCCGAAATGGATTCCAGCGGCGCTGCGAACTGGCCGCCGGCGTTGTTGACCAGCATGTCGACGCGGCCGAAGTCAGCGAGGATCGTGGTGACCGTACTTTTTACGGTTTCTTCTTCTCTGATGTCGCAAGCGTAGCCGCGCGATTCGCCTCCGGCTTTCGCGATCTCTTCACGCACGAGGGAGAGTTTTTCAGTCTTCCTTCCAACCAAAGCGACCTTGGCACCAAGTGCTGCCAGCTCGTGCGCGGTGCAGCGGCCGATGCCGGAACCGCCGCCGGTGACGATGGCGACCTGGCCGGCGAACAGGCCGGAGCGAAACACCGACTGGTAGGAAGAGCGCATTTGCAATATGAGTGTCGTTGATCGGTCCTTCGGTGTAAAGTTTTTGGATGCTGAAAATCAATCCGGACCGGCTCTGGAATTCGCTCATGGAACTGGCGCAGATCGGCGCCACGGACAAGGGCGGCGTGCGCCGCCTCACGCTCACCGACGTCGACAAGCGTGGACGTGACCAGTTCGTCGCCTGGTGCCGCGAAGCCGGGATGTCCATCGAGGTCGACGGCATCGGCAACATTTTCGGGCGGCGCGCGGGCACGGATGCGGGCGCGCTGCCGGTGGCCATGGGCAGCCATCTCGATTCCCAACCCTCCGGCGGGAAGTTCGACGGCGCCTACGGCGTCATGGCCGGGCTGGAGATCGTGCGCACGCTGAATGAAGCCGGGGTGAAGACGCGCGCGCCGCTGGAAGTCGTGTCCTGGACCAATGAAGAGGGTTCGCGCTTCGTGCCCACCCTGATGGGCTCGGGCGTCTATGCCGGCGTTTTCCCCCTGGACAGGATTCTCGACGAGATGGACGTGGACGGCATCAGCGTGCGGGACGCGCTCGGCCGGACCGGCTACGCCGGCAAGGCGAGTCCCCACAAGCTGGGCGCGTATTTCGAAGCGCACATCGAGCAGGGGCCGGTGCTGGAGGAGACGAAGACGACCATCGGCGTGGTGCAGGGTGCGCTCGGCCAGCGCTGGTTCGATGTCGCGATCACCGGCCAGGACTCGCACGCCGGCCCGACACCGATGGAAACCCGCAAGGATGCGCTGCTCGCCGCGAGCCGGCTGGTGCTGGAGGTGAATCGCATCGCGACCACGTTCCCGGACAACGCGCGCGGCACGGTGGGCTTCATGCAGGTCAAGCCGAATTCGCGCAACGTAGTCCCCGGCGAAGTGCGCATGACGGTCGACCTGCGCAACGCGAAGGATGGAACGCTTTCGGGAATGGCTTTGGAATTGAAGAAAAAGATCCGGGAAATAGAGAATGAAACCCGAACTGCAATCTCAATCAAGGAAGTCGTCTACTTCCCGCCCAGCGAGTTCGCCGCGGACCTGGTGGACAGCGTGCGCGAGGGCTCGAGGGCGTTCGGCTACTCCCACCGCGACATCGTGAGCGGCGCGGCGCACGACGCGGTCTACATGGCGCGCGTTGCGCCCACCGCCATGGTGTTCGTGCCCTGCGAGGGCGGCATCAGCCACAACGAGATCGAAAACGCCCGCGCCGAGGACCTCGCCGCCGGCTGCAACGTGCTCCTCAATGCGGTGCTGAAGAAGGCGCATACCGCCTAGCGGTATCCATTACATCGTCTAGCGGTATCCTTTACATCATGCTGAACGAAACGCAATTCCGGCACTACCAGGAGCACGGTTATGTGATCCCGGATTTCCGGTTGCCGGAAACTGTCCTCGATGACCTGCGCGCCGATCACGCGCGACTGGTCGCGCGCCATCCCGAGCTGCGCCAGTACTGCCCGAACCTGCTCAGCTACGACCTGCGCTTCCTCGAGATCGCGCGTACGCCGGAGATCGTCGCCATGGTGGGCCAGATCCTCGGGCCGGATTTCGCGCTCTGGAACTCAAGCCTGTTCGCCAAGCCCGCCGCCGACGGCAAGCGCACGCCCTGGCACCAGGACGGCCAGTACTGGCCGATCCGCCCGCTCGCGACCTGCACGGCGTGGATCGCGCTCGACGACTCGACGACGGAGAACGGCTGCCTGCGCGTGATTCCCGGCTCCCACCATGGCCAGCGCCTGCGCGCGCACCGCAAGACCGACGCCACGGACGTCACACTCAACCAGGAACTGCTCGAATCGGAATACGACGTGTCCCAGGCGGCCGACCTGGTCCTAAAGGCGGGGCAGATGTCGCTGCACGACGTTTACCTGCTGCACGGTTCGGAGCCGAATTTTTCGCCGCGCCCGCGGCGCGGCATGACGCTGCGCTTCATGCCCACGACTTCGGTCTTCGACCGCGACATCGCGCGGCAGCAGGCGAAGGACTTCGCGCTCGCCGACCACTCATTGCGCACGCTCTACCTGATGAGCGGCGTCGACCGCTCAGGCCGCAACGACTTCAGGCTGAGGCGCTAGGCTCGGCGGGCAGCAGGACGGTCTGCTTGCCGTCGGCGAAGCCGATGCCCATGGCTTTCAGCGCCGCTTCGATGCGCTTCAACGCCTGTGCGCGCACGTCGAACTGCTTGCCCGGCGCGGTGCGGAACTTGCAGCGGAAGATCTTCACGCCCGGTTCGACGCGGTAGAGCTTGCCCTTGAGGGTTTCGATGATCAGCGGCCCGACCTCCGGGTCCGCCTTCATCTCCTCGCCGACCTTCTTGATCATCTTGCGCACTTTTTCGCTGTCGATGCCGATCGGCATCGGGATGTTGAACTTCTCGATCACCCAGTCGCGCGAGGTGTTGCGCACGGTGCCCAGCGCCCCGTAGGGCACGAAATGCAGCGGCCCGTTGTGGTGCCGCAGCGCCACCGTGCGCAGCGTGATCCTCTCCACCGTGCCCTTGATCGCCGTGCCGCTCTCGATGTACTCGCCGATGCGGAAGGCATCCTCGGCGAGGAAGAAGATGCCCGCGATCACGTCACGCACCAGCGCCTGCGCGCCGAAGCCGAGCGCCAGGCCGATCACGCCGGCGCCCGCCAGCAGCGGCGTGATCTCGATGCCCAGCGACCAGAGCGAGGACATGACGAGCAGCACGACGATCAGCACCGCCGCCGTCACGCGCAGCAACGGCAGCAGCGTCAGCAGCCGCGCGCCGGGCCCGGGCTCGCCGTGCGCCGCGGGCGCGATCTGGCCGAGGCGGTGGTCGATCGAGGACTTGATGGCGATCCAGACCACGTTGGCCAGCAGCACCAGCGCCGCCACCGCGAGCAGGCGCAGGCCGAGCAGCACCAGCGGCTTCTCGCTCGCCGCAAGCTGCGCGACCGGCGTATCCAGCGCGATCGCGCAGGCGCCCAGGCCGAGCAGCACCACCACGAAGCGCGCGGCGGACAGGACGATGCCGGGCAGCAGCCCGGCGTCGCCCACGTCGTTCCAGAAGAACTGGACCACGCCGCGCAAGGCCATCTGCAACGCGATCACGGCTGCGACGATGGCGACGATGAGCGCGGTCGAGGCGGAGTTGAGCAGCCAGATGGCATAGACGGCGACGATCGCCAGAGCCGCGAGGAACTTGCGCGAAATTCTGGGTGGCGCGCGGCCAGCAGCGGCCTCCGCCGCGCGTGCCGCTGCGGCCGGCCGGCCGATGAACAGCAGCGCAGCCGCGATCAGCACGGCGCCAGCCAGGCTGGCGATGGCCAGGCGCAGCGCGGCGGCAGCATGGCGCGCGTCGGCGACGCGCTCGAGCAACTCAGGCGCGAAGCCTTGCAGCGCGAGCAGGAAGACGATCGCCATCGCGGCCGCCGCGAGCCAGCGTGCCTGCCGGGGCTTGACAGGCACCAACCGCAGTTGCGGGTGCCCGGGCGCGAGGACCAGGTTCACGCCGACCCATGCCGCGCGCAGCACCAGCAGCAGCAGCGTCGCCGCGACGACCAGTTCGTGCACGCCCTTGGGCCAGGCAAACGCTGCCGATGCGCCGATCGCGGCGACGGTGAACAGCAGCAGCCCGGATCCCAGGAACAAGAGCCGCCGCAGGGCGTGCCTGAGGGCCTGCCGCGGCGTCGACACCGGCTGCGCGCGCAGCGCGTTGTAGGGCGCCATCGCATAGGTCCAGTAGAGCCATTCCACGGCGCTACCCACCAGCAGCAGGATCAGCAGGTAGGTGAAGGCGCGCACGCCCGAACCGCTCATCAGGGCCTCCGACGAAGCCGCGTACAGGCGGCGGACTTCATCCGGCGCCTGGGCAAGGCTGCCGCCCAGCATCTCCGTCCGTTCCTTCGCCTCGGCGAGCAGTTTCATCGCCAGGCCGGCCAACCCGTCCCCCGAGATGAGGGAGTTCATGGCGCAGCCTTCCAATCTTCCGGCTGGCGCGCGTCCGACGCGTCGGCAAAGGGCGGCAGCAGGCGCGTCACGGCAACGCCTTCGCCCAGGACGCGCGCTTGGCAGGCCAGCCGGACGCCTTCGCCGCCGGGTTTTCCTCCATGCACGCGCGCAAGGGTGTCGCGCTCGATATCGTTCAGCGGCGACAATGACGGCGCGCCCGCATCCACGTGCACGCGGCAGGTGCCGCAGCGCCCGCGCGCCGAACACACGTGCGCATGCGGCACATCGTTCATGAGGCTAAGCTCGAGAATGGAAAGGCCGCGCCGGCCTTGCGCCGACTGGCCTCCGTCATAGCCGACGCGCACGGGCTTCATCCGGTCGCGCAGCATGCGGGCACCGAGCACGGCCAACGCAAGCGCAAGCAGGGCGCCGTAGCCAGTCAGCACCTGCGATTGGAACGCCGCCAGCTTCGAGGTGAACTTGACGATCTCGGTGATGTTGTCGACGAGGTGCTTCTGCCAGGCGGGGTCGCTCGCCAGTTTCGCGAGTACTTCCTTGCCCGACTCGGCAAAGCCCACCAGCGCAAGGATCGGTGCAGCAAACAGCAGCGGCAGAACGAGCCCGCCGATGCGGCGCCAGACCGGCTTGAGGACGAGCCAGGAATACAGGCCGAGCGCGCCGTGGACCCAAACGATCACCACCACGAACAGCTGCTGGAAGGCGTAGGCCGGGGAAAATTTCCAGTAGATCGCCAGCATCATGCCGTAGGCGGAATCGAAATTCGGCGTCACCTGGTCGGCCATGTAGGTGACGACGACATGGTTCAGCAGCAGCGGCGGCGTGAGCACCCCCAGCACCAGCTGCGCCACGTCGGTCCGGCTCATCGCGAGCGAGCGCCGCGCCGAGATCGCGTACAGCCCGAGCGCCACGTGCACGATCACCGAGCCCAGCAGCAGCCATTGGCCAGGGCCGCTGCGCCAGGGGTCCATCAGGTGGGCGCGCCAGGCC
>CXWL01017372.1_pt1 | contig 10468 bp, 13 predicted proteins | sample 590931 | NCBI WGS metagenome assembly CXWL01 (sample SAMEA3498368, study PRJEB10139) | groundwater metagenome | biome: water well; material: biofilm material | place: Germany | collected 2015-04-27
CATCAAGAAAAGATCAGGCTACAGTCACAATGTCTGCTGACTTTCTGAGGAGACTCTAAATAACTGTTTTAAGTGATTAGAGTTCATTACTTTATCCATAAGCTATGGAGTGGTAACATAAATCTATTTTCGTAAAGGGCGCAGATAAATGGCAGGTCATAGCAAATGGGCTAATATCAAACATAAAAAAGCCGCACAGGATGCGAAACGCGGTAAGGTATTTACACGGCTTATTAAGGAAATAACTGTAGCTGCTCGTATGAGTGGCGGAGATCCGGGTAGTAATCCGCGCTTACGCTTAGCGGTGGATAAGGCATACGATCAGAATATGCCGAAGGACAACGTGGAGCGTGCGATTAAGCGTGGCAGCGGCACCCTGGATGGTGCTGATTATGAAGAAATTCGTTATGAGGGCTATGGCATAGCGGGTGCTGCTGTGATGGTCGATTGTATGACAGATAACCGTGTTCGCACTGTAGCGGATGTACGCCATGCTTTTACAAAGTATGGCGGTAATCTAGGTACGGACGGTTCTGTCAGTTTCTTATTCAAACACTGCGGTCAATTAATTTTTGCACCAGGAACTAATGAGGATAAGCTCATTGAAGTTGCCTTGGAGGGCGGAGCTGAAGATGTGATCAGCAATGAGGATGGTAGTATCGAAGTGATTACTGATCCCTATGAATTTATAAACGTTAAAGAAGCATTGGAGAAAGCGGGGTTTAAGGCTGAGCTGGCGGAAGTGACCATGAAGCCAAGTAATGAAGCTGTACTAAGCGGTGATGATGCTGTAAAAATGCAGAAATTACTGGATGCCTTGGAAAATCTTGATGATGTGCAGAATGTATACACCACAGCAATCCTTGATGAATAAGAGCCATATTGGCAGGTGATAAAATCCGTATACTTGGCATAGATCCTGGTTTACGTATTACTGGTTTTGGCGTGATCGATAAATATGGGAGTAATTTAACCTATGTCAGCAGCGGCAATGTCAAAACATTTGAAGGTGAGTTACCTTCCCGCCTCAAATTGATTCTAAATAATTTAAATGAGGTCATTACGCAATACCAACCCGAACATGTTGCCATAGAGCAAGTTTTCGTCAATATTAATCCTCGATCAACATTATTACTAGGTCAGGCACGTGGTGCGGCTATCTGCGCAGCTGTGATGAATGATTTGGTCGTGGCTGAATATACCGCGTTGCAAATAAAACAAGCAGTGGTGGGTAATGGTCATGCAAAAAAAAATCAAGTGCAGGAAATGGTCGTGCGATTACTTAATCTGGCCGGTAGTCCAAGCGCTGATGCGGCAGATGCATTGGCTTGTGCGATATGTCATGCCCATGGTGGAATGGGGCTGGGAAAGATTGCAACAGCAGGCTATCGCATGAAACGTGGACGCTTAGTATGATTGGGCGATTAACAGGTATCTTGCTGGAAAAACATCCTCCTCAGGTGTTGTTGGATGTACAGGGGGTTGGTTATGAAATAGATGTGCCGATGAGTACTTTTTATGATCTTCCAATGACCGGTATACAGACGACATTGTATACGCATCTTGTGATACGTGAAGATGTGCACCTCTTGTTTGGTTTCGCAACGGAATCGGAGCGTCAGACTTTTCGCCAGCTGATAAAGATTTCAGGGGTAGGCGCAAGAACTGCGTTGGCACTTTTATCAGGTTTGAGTGTGCCTGATCTGTATCGAGCTGTGGGAGACCAAGATAGTACACGACTCATTCGAGTGCCCGGTATCGGGAAAAAGACAGCTGAGCGCTTGTTGCTGGAGTTGCGTGATAAGCTGGATACTGCATGTATCAATTTAGACCAAAGCTCAGCTACTCCTAATAATGGTAGTGACATACTTAATGCACTGTTATCACTAGGTTATAATGATCGGGAAGCCGATTGGGCCATTAAGCAAATCGCATCAAATGCAAGCGTTTCTGATGGAATACGGCAGGCGTTGCAACTATTATCTAAGGAAAAGTAGCGAGAATACTACTTGGGCTATTGTGAATGATTGAAACAGATCGACTTGTTGCCGCAGCACCTGAATCATCCCAGGAAGAAATTCTGGAGCGTGCGCTACGCCCAAAACAACTGGAAGAATACGTCGGTCAGGAAAAGATTCGCGGGCAACTGCAGATATTCATAGAGGCGGCAAGAAATCGTAATGAAGCGCTTGATCATGTTTTGTTATTTGGTCCGCCGGGTCTAGGTAAAACTACGCTTGCACATATTATTGCCAGAGAAATGGGCGTTAATTTGCGCCAAACATCCGGTCCAGTTTTAGAACGGCCGGGAGACTTGGCAGCTTTGCTGACAAACTTGGAACCTAACGATGTTTTATTTATTGATGAAATTCATCGACTATCCCCGGTGGTCGAAGAGATACTGTATCCGGCGCTGGAAGATTACCAGCTGGATATTATGATTGGTGAAGGACCAGCTGCACGTTCTGTAAAACTGGATTTGCCCGCATTTACTCTGGTCGGGGCTACGACCCGCGCCGGTATGCTTACTAATCCGTTGCGTGATCGTTTTGGCATTGTTTCGCGTTTGGAATTTTACACGCCGCAAGAGTTAAGCAAAATTGTCATACGATCAGCTAGGTTATTAAAAGTAGAAATATCACCCGATGGTGCATTTGAGATTGCGCGCCGTTCGCGCGGAACTCCACGGATTGTTAATCGACTGCTGCGTCGTGTGCGTGATTTTGCCGAAGTTAAAGCCGATGGACATGTAACTCATGCAGTAGCAGACGCGGCCTTAAGCATGTTGGATGTGGATGCAATCGGTTTGGATGTCATGGATCGAAAGTTGTTGTTGGCGGTAATAGAAAAATTTAGTGGGGGGCCTGTTGGTGTTGATAATCTCGCTGCGGCTATTAGTGAAGAGCGCGACACAATTGAGGATGTGCTAGAACCTTATTTGATTCAACAAGGATTTCTGAAACGTACACCGAGAGGTCGTGTGGCAACGACAGCGACTTATCAACATTTTGGTATTACTTTGCCGAGAAACGGGCTAAGCGGCGAATTGTGGGAAGAGAATAACTTATAATCAGTCTTTTATAGTTCACGACTTATGCAAATTCAAACATTACGCATCATCGTAGCCATATTACTTACATTGGTTATTATGTTGTATTTTTATACCAATCGAGAAAAAGATTATTACAGTAAGAGTGCAGAACCTGCTGTTGCCAGGATATTGACTGAAATCTCTGGCTGGGAAAAGCAAGTGCTTCTGACTCATCTGGCACCAGAGGCAAAGCAGGCAGTGAGTGACGAACAACTGGATAAACTGATGAATTTGTATCGCGGATTTGGCCGGTTCCGGTCTATTAAGGAGCTTAATTTTTCGCGTACTGCCAGTGCATTCTCAATTGTGGGTGAGAAGCGCATCAATTACTCAGGCATTGCAAACTTTGATGCAGGTCCTGTTAATATGAATATCACCCTGTTAGAACGAGGCGGATTTCTTCTTGTTTATAACTTTACATTAGCAAAAGCTACACAGGAATAGGGTAATTAATAGACAGGTATAATTCGTGCTATTATGCCTTGAACTATATTTGGGATATTATAGTCTTATTTGTCGTTAGAATAGTCTTGTATTAATTTTATAGTGGAGGCATTTATAATGAATCAAAATTACTCAACAGTTGCTCAAAGATCGTCGTCAGCTATTACGACGAATAAAGTATTACGCAACACATATATGCTTTTATCATTGACATTATTGTTCAGCGGTCTTACTGCTGCACTATCAATGTTTATGAATATGCCGCCTATGACTTACATGATCTCTGTAATTGGCGGCATGGTGATTGCCATGTTTGTTCTGCCTCGTTTTGCTAACTCAACAGCCGGTATTGGGATTGTTTTTCTGATTACGGGTATGCTGGGATTTGGATTGGGGCCAATACTGAGTATGTATGCTTCACTGCCTAATGGTGGAAATATCATTACATTGTCGCTAGGGGGCACAGGGGTCATATTTATGGGATTGTCAGCATATGCGTTGGCTACTCGAAAAGATTTCAGTTTTCTGGGCGGCTTCTTGATGGTAGGTTTTCTTTTGGTGCTATTGGCAGCACTGGCAAATATATTCCTGCAAATACCGGCCATGTCACTAATGATATCAGCTGTAGTTATCATGATTATGAGCGGCTTTATCTTGTATGACACAAGTCGTATCATTCACGGTGGCGAAACTAATTATGTGCTGGCGACAATTGGTTTGTACATGACAATCTTCAATATCTTCATTAGCTTACTCCAAATATTGGGTATCATGGGCAATGACGATTAGTACTTATTCCTGATGATATGAATGAATAAAACACCCCGGTAAATCCGGGGTTTTTTTTGGACAAAATAGATTTATAGAAAAAAGCATTCAGGAAGAGGGCAGTATGGACTGGATGGAAATTGTTTCTGCTTTGGCGTTGGTAACGTTCATTATTATTCTGATCCCAGTAACACGGGATATGGTGAAGAATAGCTCAAAGGGCACATCGGCAGATTGGATGGGGTTTGTTATACCCATCGTTGTTGTTGTTTTATTTATTATGCTTTTAGTGAAATTGGTATGATGCAAATTTGCAGCACTTATAAACATTCAAAAAAATGTTTATAAGCAAGCTCATAAACAAAGAAAATTTCAATTAATTAAGTCTGATATTCAATGGGTTTAAGGAATTGTAAAAGTCGTTTTGTAGATACAAGTCTTGAGTGTATTTGCAAATTATGAATGAGTGCGCCGGTAAATTTCCAGTGATGGATTCAGCTTGAAGTTGATACTTTATAGGCAATTCCGATGAGAATATCTGTGTACTCGGAAGAATTTAGAGAGAAAATATTGCCTTTCAGCAATGCTCCTTAGGCGCACTAAAGAAGAATACCATTTTAAAAGCAGGGGAATATTGCTATAAAAATCATGATTTTTCCTTGTTAGGGCAGCGGTGGCATGCTAGAATTTCCATTCGATTAATTAGCATGTAGAAGAATCTATTACTAAGAAAATCTAAGTTGCGGATAATAAGGAAATTCGGCCAAGGAAATGTAATTATCGTCAATCATGGTGTGGTATTAACAAAACAGGATTTTGGCGTATGACTTCCGTTAGCTGGCTGAACAGGATAAGCGTTCAGGTTTGTAGCGTTCGTAGTCGTACCTGAAATCTGTAAAATTAGTAATCATGTGGGGGGAAATATGAGAAGTAAATTAGTAGCAGCCCTAGCGGGGGTATCCACTCTCGCTTTGTACTCAAGTATGGCAGTAGGGTCTAAATATAATTTTCCAGAGCCGCAGAGCGTAATAGCAAAAGATATCTATGATCAGCATATTATGCTTATGTGGATATGTTTGGTTATTTTTATTGGTGTGTTTGGCGTCATGTTTTACTCTATACTCAAGCACCGTAAATCTCTGGGATACAAAGCAGCAAACTTTCATCACAGCACTACAGTAGAGGTTATCTGGACTGTAATACCTTGTATTATTCTCGTAGTTATGGCATTGCCTGCAACTAAGACTGTTATTTCGATGAAGGATACTTCAAGTCCTGATATGACCATCAAAGCCACGGGCTATCAATGGATGTGGGGTTATGACTATCTCCAAGGTGAGGGAGAAGGAATTAGTTTTTATAGCAAATTGTCGACACCAAGAGCTCAATACGAAAATAAAGCACCTAAGGGCGAGAATTATTTGCTAGAAGTAGATAATCGTGTCGTTGTGCCGGTGGGTAAAAAGGTGCGGGTAATTCTCACAGCAAATGATGTGCTTCATGCATGGTGGGTTCCAGCATTAGGCATTAAACAAGATGCTATTCCAGGTTTTATTCGTGATACATGGTTCACCGCAGATGCGCCGGGAATTTATCGTGGGCAGTGTGCCGAATTGTGTGGTAAAGATCATGGATTTATGCCAATTGTAGTGGAAGTGATGAATGCAGATGATTATTCTAAATGGGTAGCTGCACAGTTAAGTGCTTCTGCAGTTAAGACATCAATGCATATAGAAAATAAGTAAAAGGAGATAACTATGGCAGCAGTACACGGTGACGTACATGGTCACGAACATGATGATCATCATCCCAGTGGGATAATGCGCTGGGTTAAAACGACCAATCATAAAGATATTGGTACGATGTATCTTTGGTTTAGTTTTACTATGTTTATGGTGGGTGGTTTTTTGGCGATGGGAATTCGTGCAGAGCTATATCAGCCCGGCATACAAATTTTACAGCCAGAACTATTTAATCAGTTTACTACGTTACACGGGCTGATAATGGTGTTCGGTGCCATCATGCCGGCTTTTGTGGGTTTTGCAAACTGGCAAGTACCAATGATGATTGGTGCACCAGATATGGCTTTTGCAAGGATGAACAACTGGAGTTTTTGGTTGTTGCCAGTAGCGGCAACATTGCTGGTTGGTTCATTTTTTGTACCAGGTGGTGCAGCAGCAGGTGGTTGGACATTTTACCCGCCACTTTCCACACAAGGTGGTCTGGGCGTGGATCTAATGATTTTTTCAGTTCATATTTTAGGTGCTTCCTCAATTATGGGCTCAATTAATATCATCACGACCATTTTAAATATGCGCGCACCAGGTATGACAATGATGAAAATGCCAATGTTTGTATGGACATGGTTGATCACTGCTTACTTGCTGGTTCTGGTGATGCCGGTTCTGGCTGGTGTCGTAACTATGCTACTGACAGACCGTCATTTTGGCACAAGTTTCTTTAATGCGGCCGGTGGCGGGGATCCAGTTCTATTTCAGCATATCTTCTGGTTCTTTGGGCACCCAGAAGTGTATATCATGATTTTGCCAGCTTTTGGTATTGTTTCTGAAATCATTCCAACATTTTCAAGAAAACCATTATTCGGTTACTCATCAATGGTTTATGCAACTGCATCCATTGCGATTTTATCTTGCATAGTCTGGGCGCATCACATGTTCACAGCAGGGATGCCAACAGTTGGACAATTGTTTTTTATGTATGCAACGATGCTGATCGCAGTTCCGACGGGAGTGAAAGTATTTAACTGGACCGCAACAATGTGGCGTGGTTCGATGACTTTCGAAACACCAATGTTATTCGCAATAGGCTTCATATTTCTATTTGTGATTGGTGGTTTTAGCGGTGTGATTTGTGCAATTGTACCTATTGATATACAAGTACAGGATACATACTATGTAATTGCACACTTCCATTATGTTCTCGTGTCAGGTGCTTTATTTGCTTTATTTGCTGGCGTATATTATTGGATTCCAAAATGGACCGGCCATATGTACAGTGAAACGCTTGGTAAATGGCATTTCTGGTTGTCGATGTTTTTCTTTAATGCGACATTCTTTGTTCAGCATTTCTTGGGATTAGCTGGCATGCCGCGTAGAATTCCTGATTACAACTTGCAATTCGCGGATTTCAATATGATTTCTAGCCTTGGCGCGTTTGGATTTGGACTGACGCAGCTTCTTTTCCTTTACCTCGTGATTGATTGTATACGTAATGGGGAAAAAGCACCGCAGTCTCCATGGGACGGTGCAACAACATTGGAATGGACGCATTTGCCATCACCGGCTCCATACCATAGTTTTGAAATACCGCCAGTTGTTAAGTAAAAGACAGTCAGAGAAAAGCGTATGTCACAAGAGACAGAATTAAAGCGTAAAAAGCTTAGAACGGGGTTGTTTCTGTTGTTTACGGTGGTAGCACTTTATTTAACGGTTATTTACAAACAATATGGTAACTAACTTATCGAAAGCTAATGTAGTAATGTTGAAAAAGTTACTTGTTTTCACATTGATTATGTTTGTTTTTGGATATGCTCTTGTGCCATTTTATGAGAAGTTCTGTGAAGTAACTGGAATTAATAATCTGCTAAAACCGGACGTACTGGTTAAAGAGAACTGGGTAGACGAAGAGCGCTGGATTACAGTTGAATTTGATGCCAATACAAGAGGACTGCCTTGGCAATTTAAACCTCTGCAAACCAGCGCTCGTATTCATCCTGGTGAAGCGATCAGTGTGATGTATGAAATTACAAATGACTCAGATCGTGAAATAAACGGGCAAGCAATACCCAGTTACAGTCCGCGTTTTCTAGATAAGCATTTGAAGAAATTTGAATGTTTCTGTTTTACAAAACAAGTGCTTAAACCATACGAGACTAAACAGATGCCAGTGCAATTTGTAATTGAACCAGGGTTGCCACCAGAGATAAATACGGTGACTATTTCATATACTTTCTTTGAATTACCCGGTAGTTGAATTGTGGCTTAAAAATGAGGCAGTAGAATTGAATAAGATTACTGAAAAACAAAACAATGTGAGTGTTTGGCAGATAGCTAAAGCTGTCGCGGCTGCGTTTATGGGAATCCGTAAAAAGAGTGATCTTGAGAATGATGCTGCAACATTAAAGCCAGTTCATGTTGTTATAGGTGGGATCGTTGGTGGATTACTTTTTGTAATTGCTGTGCTGTTATTAGTTCAATTGGTTGTTAGTTAGAAATTAAATAAATCATAAGTAGGAGGAGATAAGAATGAGTCAAGAATCCGGACACTATTATGTCCCAGCTCCATCGGCATATCCAATAATAGGATCGACCGCGCTGTTATTTTTAGGTTCAGGAGCAGCCCTGACCATGAATAAGATGGAACTTGGATATGGTCTATTAGCAGTAGGTTTTTCCATACTGATCTATATGTTATTTGGTTGGTTTGGAACTGTTGCAAGGGAAAGTGAGAGTGGAAAATTTAATCAGCAAGTAGATCGTTCATTTCGCTGGGGAATGAGCTGGTTTATTTTGACTGAAGTAATGTTTTTCTGCGCATTTTTTGGCGCATTGTTTTACATGCGTAACCTCTCTATCCCCTGGCTAGAAGCAGAAAGTACTGTGTTAGGAAATAGCTTCTGGTCTACGTATAATGGTGCATGGCCGACTGCAGGACCTGGAGTACATGAACAATTTACTCCAATGGGCGCATGGGGCTTACCAGCATTCAATACACTGTTGCTTTTATTGTCTGGGGTAACAGTCACCTTGGCACACCATGCACTGAGAGAAAATAGGCGTGACGGTCTTAAAAATTGGTTGCTTGCAACCATATTCTTAGGTGCTTTATTCATTGGCTGCCAAGCATATGAATATATGCATGCATACAGTGACTTAAATCTTAAGCTAACAACAGGCGCTTACGGTTCAACCTTTTTCATGTTGACAGGTTTTCATGGATTCCATGTAACTGTAGGTGCAATTATGCTGACTGTTATCTACTTTCGTAGCTTAGCCGGGCACTTTACACCTGAGCATCACTTTGGTTTTGAAGGCGTGGCTTGGTATTGGCACTTTGTAGACGTAGTATGGTTAGGACTGTTTATTTTCGTTTACTTGATGTAAAGAAACAGGCGTTAGTGAAGATTCCAGCTTTTACACAATGCTAGTTAAAATTTAACAAGAAGAAACTCTCTAGTAACGTGTAAGAGTCTGGAATCTTTTATTTATGCATTCAAAGATAAAAAACCAGTCTGGTATCCATTCTAAATTTGACTAAAAATATAGGACGAGCATTTCCTGAAAATAACAGTCAATCGAGTATCAAAATTTATACAGACAGAAAATGATTGTATTGGGATACCGCTTTGAACCAAAGCTCTGGATGGTTTTAATTACCGCAGTATCGGTGCTGATTTTCATCGAACTGGGTAAGTGGCAGTTATCTCGCGCAGACGAAAAAAATGTACGGCATGAACTTCTTGAACAATACGCAAAGCAACCCGCAGTGGTATTGCCAAATACTTCAGTCAGGCTTGAAGATTTTCAGTATCGAGATGTTGAAGTGCAAGGTGAGTTTATTTCGGACCATACAATATTTCTAGATAATAAAACCCACCAGGGACACGCGGGCTATCACGTAATTACTCCCTTAAGAGTTTTGAATAGTACATTACTTGTTGCAATCAACAGAGGCTGGGTTGCGACAGGGTATGATAGATCAGTATTGCCGCATGTCAATGAGATTAATGGTGTCGTTAAAGTAACTGGGTTAGTAGTAGCACCAGAATTGAGAACATTCAAGTTGTCCGAAATGGTAACAGCAGGTAAGGTTTGGAATGACTTTAATCTGCAGCGCTATCAGGAGGTAATAGGACAAGAAATTCAACCCCTGATGGTATTACAAAAGAATAATGCAGAGGATGGGCTGATACGTGATTGGGGTAGGCCAGACTCAGGTGCTGCCAAAAATTTAGGTTATGCAGTTCAATGGTTTTTATTAGCGACTACAGCAATAATTATTTTCTTAGTATTGAATGTTAAACGAACAAATACAAAAGTCTAATAGGCGCAAATTATTATTACTTCTGGCACTAATGTGTGCACCGGTTGTGATCTCGTATGCCTTATATTTTCTGGACTATAAACCAGAAAGTAAACACTATGG
>CXWL01010183.1_pt1 | contig 10467 bp, 10 predicted proteins | sample 590931 | NCBI WGS metagenome assembly CXWL01 (sample SAMEA3498368, study PRJEB10139) | groundwater metagenome | biome: water well; material: biofilm material | place: Germany | collected 2015-04-27
GGCCGATGCTATCCGCGCCTTGATGTTCGTGTTCGACGATCTGATCAAACTCGACGATCGCGGAATGCAAGAGTTGATGAAGGAGGTCAGCAAAGAAGATCTTCCTGTTGCGCTCCGTGGGGCCAGTCCGGATGTGAAGGATAAGTTCCTCAAGAACATGTCGAGTCGCGCATCAGAAATGCTGAAAGAGGATATGGAGGCTCGAGGACCGGCGAAGGTGGCGGATGTGGAGAAAGCTCAACAGAATATCTTGAAGGTCTGCCGGAAGTTAGAAGAAGAAGGCCGTATTGTGATCTCAGGCGCTGGGGAGGCGCTGGTGTAAATGACTAGTCCTCTGAGTGTGGAATCCACCCTGTCCCAGCCTGCACCGCGTACCACCTGGCAACGTGACACCTCCATCTTAATCGTCGACGATGAGCTGTCGATCCAGAAATTACTGACCGTATTACTCCAATCAGATGGGTATCGCATCCGTGCGGTTGGGTCGGCGCGGGAAGCTCTCGCGGCGCTCAAGATCGCACCGGCTTCGTTGATGATCACCGACATTAAATTGCCTGACCAGGATGGCCTGTCCCTGCTCCAGCAGGCCTCCAAGATCGATCCACGGATGATCGGGGTGGTGATGACGGGATATGCCACGGTCGATCTCGCCGTTCAAGCGATGAAGGCCGGTGCAACTGAATTTCTGATGAAACCCTTCGAGTGCGACATGGTGCTCCTGACGGTCAAACGACTCCTCGAGCTCTATCGCCTGCGGGTTGAAAATGCCGTGTTGAAACAGGCGGTGGTGCGTGAGGGCGGCGTGCGGTTGGAGAATCCGTCATTGATCGATTTTGGGACCGGCCATCAGTTCGTCACGACCAGCGGCCCGTCCGACTACGACCGGGGGATTGCTGAAGGCGAACGCCGAGCCGCGGTGCGTGACGATGCCGCGCACCGGCATGAGCAGACGCTGTTCGCCAATGCCGTGCAGCAGTTGGAGGAAGTCTGGAGATCGTTCAGTAGCACGATGGAGGATGATGTGGCTGCCTTGGCCTTTAGTCTGGCTGCGCGCATCTTACGAGGCACAATCGCCGAGCATCAGGATGTCGTGACGGCGCAGTTGAAAGCCGCCTTGGCCACGATTCGCGAATCGGGAGTCGTGACGGTCCGCACCCACCCTTCTGATGTGTCGGTTCTTGAAGCGGCGCGGCCGGAGTTGAGTCGTGATCGAGAGACGGCATTGGTGCTGCACATTGAAGGTGATGCCTCGCTCTCGCGTGGCAGTTGTGTGGTCGCGACGACGAATCGATTAGTCGATGCTTCCCTGGACGCGCAGTTGCTCCGGCTTGGGGAGGTATTACAGAAACGGGGGCGTGGTGGATCTCGCTGAACTAATTGAACGGACGGATCCTCTTGCCGTCTCCGGCCGTGTGGCTCAGGCGGTCGGAATTGTGATCGAGGGTTATGGTCCCATGACTTCTGTGGGAGAGCTCTGCGAGGTTACGCGCGAGGACGGAGAAGGGGCCGTGCTCGCCGAGGTCGTCGGATTTCGCGGTGATCGTGTACTCCTGATGCCGCTTGGGGAGATGCGAGGGATCGGCCCTGGGAGCCGACTCTTGATGAAAGGGCATTGTGCGTCGGTACCGGTTGGCCCGCAACTGCTTGGTCGGGTGCTGGACGGACTTGGTGAACCACTCGATGGAAAGGGTCCGCTGGTGACGGAGCGCCAATATCCGCTCCATGCGGCCCCCCTCAACCCGCTCCAGCGCGCGCGCATTACAAAACCACTGGATCTCGGTGTCCGGGCGATCAATGCCTGTCTTACATGTGGTCTGGGTCAAAAGATCGGGATCTTTGCCAGTGCAGGTGTGGGCAAGAGCGTCTTGCTCGGCATGATGAGCCGCTACACCAGAGCCGATGTGAATGTGATTGCCTTGATCGGTGAGCGAGGCAGAGAAGTGAACGAATTCCTCGAACGGGACCTCACGCCGGCTGCACTCCAACGGTCGGTCGTCATTGTGGCCACGTCGGATCAGCCTCCGTTGGTGCGGCTGCGGGGCGCATTGATCGCGACGGCGATTGCGGAATATTTTCGCGATTGCGGAAAGCAGGTCCTCTTGATGATGGACTCGTTGACCCGTTTAGCTCATAGCCAGCGTGAAGTGGGGCTCGCCATCGGCGAACCGCCGACCACAAAGGGGTATACACCCTCGGTCTTTACGTTTCTTCCAAAGCTCCTGGAACGGGTCGGGACCGGTCCCGGGTCCGGCACGATCACCGGACTCTATACGGTGCTGATGGACGGCGACGAGGTATCCGATCCTATCGCCGAAACCGTGCGTTCGATCCTCGATGGACATATCGTGCTCTCACGGCAGATGGCCGCGCGCAACCATTTTCCGGCGATCGACCTGCTGAACAGTACGAGCCGGGTGATGAAAGACATCGTGGGGCGCGAGCATTATTCGGCCGCCCGGTCCATGGTCGAGCTCATGGCCCGCTACCAGCAATCGGAAGATCTCATTCTGTTGGGTGCCTATAAGGCGGGGACAAACAAGGCGCTGGACCGGGCTGTATCCGCGCAAGATGGGATCAATGCCTTTCTTCGCCAGGAGATCGAGCAACCGGCCGATCTTGGCGCATCGGTTCAGGATTTACTCGCGCTGGTGAAGAGCACCGCATGAAACTCAATGCGGTACGACGCTATCGTGCACAAGTGGAAGACCTGTTACGTATGGACCTGCTTCACGCTCGCCAGAATCTTCAAGATGCTGAATCCGCCTGTCAGACCCTCGACGCACAGGCGCGGATGACGGCTGAGCGGTATGTGGCCAAGGCCAGCAGCGGGATCGTGTTGGAAGAGTTTCTTGAATGGCAGGTCACCTGTGACGCGGAAGCCGTCTTGCTCACGCAAACCTGGCAGGTTGAATGCCGGTGCCGTGAAGAATGGCATCAGAAGCAGCAAGAGTTGCAGGCTGCGATGCAGGAGCGCCGGACACTCGACCGTCTCGCGGAACGGCTGCGCCAGCAGCAGCGAGTGATCCAGTATCGTGCCGAGCAACTGCAAATGGATGAATCCGCGCGCCGTACGAGTGGGATGCTTAGTCCGCATCAATCATGATGAGCAGATATCGGATGGACCAACAACGAGACCGGATTACGCGCTCACGCACTCATACGGAAGGACCTCGTCGTCTTCGCATGGGGTGGGGGAGACAGATCTGGTCTGTCTCGATCATGCTGGGTGTGATCATGGTCTTGTGCTGGACGGTCGTGCAGCTCAACGATGCCTCGTCCGCTCCCGCACCTCCTACTGCCACCGGCCAGGTCCTCCCCAAGGCTGGCATCTCCAAGGGATTGCCCGTCGAGTTGACTCCACCGGGAGAGACCAAGGCCGTGTCGGCTGAGTCCTCACCGGCAGAGGCGGCACAAACGCAAGGCCCAGCGATCAATATGCCGGAGGAAGTGGTGGCGATGTTCCAACAGCGGCAAGATGATTTGGAGCGCCGTGAGAAAATGGTCCGGACATCAGAGGATCGACTGGCGAATCTCAGGGCTGAAATTGAGCAGATCTTGAGCAAAGTCGAGGCGGCAGAACAGCGCCGCCTCCGTGCGAAGGAACAGCAGGAGAAGGCGGCTGCAGGGCAGAGCGCCATGCAGAAGAAACAAGCGGCCGATGAACACAGTCAACGATATGCACAGTTGACGAAGATTTATGAAAGCATGCCTGCCGAGGAGGCCGCTGCACGTCTTGAAAAGATGCCGGATCGAAAAGCCCTGGAGATTCTCCGGCTGGTGAAAGGCAAGACTGCCGGATCGATCCTCGCGCAGGTTAAAGTGGACCGCGCCGCAAAACTTACCGAACAATTGCTTTCCAACCCCTGACTGATTCCTGTCTTCTGTTTGCTCCCGGTATTCTTTACCCCATCATCCGGCATTTATTTCCGCAGTCGTGTTTCTTGCCGCATCGATTGCCTGAAAGTGCACGCCAATTGAGAGATGTCTCGCCATTNNATTACCCATAAGGACAACGAGGACCTATGGACTTTCAACAACTCAGCCCACAGATCGGCACCGCACCGGCGAGCGGAGATCTGCAGCCATTCGCCGCTGGAAACTCGGTTGGCGCGGCTTCTCACGAGAGGGGCTTTTCATCGGTCTTGCAGGCCGCTTCTCAGCGGGTCGAAGCCAGGCGTGACGTGAAGTCGCGCACCTCTCAGGCTGAGCGAGAAAGTCGGTCATCCGGTACCACGCAGTCTACGTACCGTGGTCTGTCATCTAAGACCGATGGCAGTCGAGGGCCAACGCCACGTGCCTCTCAGTCAGAGCGTGAAGATCGATCATCCAGTACGACCCCGGTGGTTTACCGGAGCCAGATGCAGAAGGCGACAGACACCGCGGACAGCAAAAACACAGAGTCTCCTCTTCCTCAGACTGAGACCGACGATCACGCCTCCGCAGGCAAGTCCGATCTCTCGATGACCCCACAACAGGAGACTGTTTCAAGTTCGGACACCGAGTCTCAGGCCCCGCAGTCTGAGACCGATGACGATTCGTCCTCGACCACGTCTGGCTCTGATCCCCTGCTGACCTCGTTGGTCGGGGCTACGTTGGTGGCTCCACCCTCCCAGGTCGATACGACGCAGGATGTCCTTGGGTCTGCCCTGCCAACGAGCGACGTTGACGGGCACTCAGTCGTATCAGAATCGTTGATGAGCCAACCGATTACTCAGCCGGCTGAGGAGGGCCTGGGACCGGTTGCTTCAGAAAACCGGACCGAGGATCCTGTCGTTCAGCCTATGGCCTCGGCTATGGGAGATATCATTGCCAAGATGTCTCCGTCGACGTCAGAGGCGACACTAGGCCGTGAGAAATCTGATAGGCCTGCAACGTCTGTTGAGCCATCCGAGATGGGTATGCCGCTCACCGCTCAGCAGAACCAGAACGCTGAGAGCCCTGCTCTCGATCAGGGCTTCCCCATCAAGGAACAGCAAGAGAAAGAGGTGTCTCGGGCTCCCGTTCCATCAGAGCCAATTGCTGCGCGAGGGCAGGAGCTTATCCAGCAGGCCGCGACGATGACGACTCAGCAGCCTCGCCAGAAGGGTGAGGAGGTTGCGGCAGAGTCCGACTGGTTACCAGAACAACAGATTCCAGGGAAGAGTGAGTTGTCGCTCCATCAACAACATCGTGAGGCCACCTCTTTGGTGGCGCAAGCAGCCGCGGCCGCAGCCGAGCGCATGCCGGTTGAGGGACAGGACTTCAACCCAGGAGCAGACGGACAGAAGAAGGATGAGGGTCTGAAGTGGTTGTCTCATATCAACCTTCGGTCCGCGGAGAGTTCGTCGCCTGTCCCACAGCCAACGACGAGTGAACCAGTTGAAGGGGGAACCCAATATTCGTCGTATCAGCAGGGGCAAGGAGGTACTCCGCCGAACATTCGGCCTGCGTCGGCATCCTCTGTTCCCGTGCCACCTCAGACCAGCCAGTTGAGCCCCGATCCTGAGCCGACACCTGTTCCACGGACACAGGCCGTGCAGTTCGACCTATCCCCTATAGACTTCGGTCAGCTTCGTGTCCGTGTCGTCTTGTCCGACCACACGATTCATACACACATGTCGACCGATCGTGCCGAACTCGGTCAGATGCTCACCGGGCAGCAGGAACAATTGAGCACCCAGTTATCGACTGCCGGTTTGGATTTAGGGCGTTTCCAGGTGCATGTCGATCAGGATCGCACGAATCAGTCCGGGCAGAACTGGCAGTCGCAGGCCCATCAAGGCCCATCCCAGCAGCGGCGAGATTCCCGGTCGCAGGATCCTCCTCAAGATGCGCCGGTTCCCTCGGCGCCGCGAACCGGCATCCTCAGCTATTTTGCATAACGCGTGAACGAAGGAGACGCATCATGGCCACTATCAACGGAGCCACATCATCGACGATCGCATCCGCGGCCAATCCGACGCCGACATCGTTGAAACAGGCCGAACTGGGGAAGAACGATTTTCTCAATCTGCTCGTGACTCAGCTGAAGAACCAAGATCCCTTGAAGCCAATGGACAGCTCGTCGTTTGTGGCGGAATTAGCACAGTTCAGTCAACTGGAACAGAGCTCCAATCAATCGACCCTGCTTGGAAAGGTTCTCGATGCGCAGAACTCGAGTCTGCAGTATTCCTTATTGCCGTTGATTGGCAGGGATGTACGTGTCGAGGGCGCGATCATCCAATTGGGTACCACGCCCGCGCCGCTCGACTACAACCTGAACGAGGATGCGGTATCGGTCCGAGCGTCTATTCTGAATGCGGCCAATCAGCCGATCCGTGCGCTCGACCTCGGATCGCAGAGCGCTGGAGACCAGCATATCATGTGGGACGGACGAGATGGGAGTGGGACGCTGATGCCGCCAGGGACCTATACCTATTCGGTTGCGGCCCGGAATAGCCAGAATCAACCGGTGCCGATCACCGCGACCTCGCGTCTGACAGTTTCCGGTATTCGGGTGGTAGAAGGTCAACCCAGATTGGCAGCGGGCGAGAATACGATCGATCCAAGCGCCGTCATCGAGTTTCGCTGAAACGATATGGAGAAGACCGTATCATTCATTGTCACAGGATTCAGAAGGAGGTAGATCATGGGTATTCTGTCCTCGTTATTCGCCGGTGTCAGTGGTCTCAACGCCAACGGCACCGCCTTATCGGTGATTGGAAATAATATCGCCAATATGCAGACGGTCGGGTTCAAGTCGAGCAAAGCGACTTTCGCCGATTTGATCAGTTCCTCGATATCAGGAGGATCCGGTTCCGTCCAGACCGGAATCGGCGTGGCGCTGACCTCCGTGCAAGGCAACTTCTCACAGGGGTCCTTGGCCACGTCATCCAACGTCCTCGATCTGGCGATCGACGGTAACGGATTTTTCACTGTCCAAGATGCCCAGGGAGGAACCTTCTACAGTCGAGCGGGGTCGTTTCGCTTGGACAAGGATAACAACGTCGTGGATCCCAGCGGGTTCAAGTTGCAAGGATTCCTGGCCGACACCACCGGGACGATTACCGGATCGATCGGCGATGTGGCCCTTCCCTCCACCACCGCCTCGCCGAATCCGACGAGCCTGGCGTTCCTCGCCGCAAATTTGAACTCAGCGGATCCGATCACAGGTGTGAGAGGAAATGTCGTCGGTTCGGCGGCGTCTGCTACTACCACCGCAGCCGGCAACCTTTCATTTAATATTAATCTGAACGGCGACGGAGCCCAGACCGTCACCGTGGCTGCCGGTTTGACGGGTGCAAGCCTCGCCACAGCCATTCAGAACGCCGTGCGGGCTCTGGCACCCGCCGATCCTTTCCGCAGCGCGGCCTATACGGGCTTCACCGCCTCGGTCAATGCGGCAGGGTTCTTCACGCTCACCTCAGGCCTCGCCGGGGTCACTAATAACAGCACCGCCAGCACCGGAGCGGTCGTCATTGCTGCCAACGGCGGCGATACCCTGGCTGCGAATCTCAATCTGCTGGCCGGAACCTCCACGGCGGGCACGAGCTTCGACATCACCAATCCGACGGGGACCTCGAATTTCTCGACCTCCATGACCGTGTACGACTCACTTGGGAATAGTCACCTCCTTACGACCTACTTCACCAAGGCCGGAACTAATACCTGGAATTATAATGTGACCGCCAACAGCAACGATGTGGTGACGGCTAACTATGCGGCTGCCAACATCGATGCCACGCTCGGGATCGCACGGGTCGGGGCCGGGACTCTGACATTTGGAACGGATGGTACGCTAGATCGCGAGAGTGTGGCTCTCCGGTTCGATACAGGAACGGCTGCTGGTTCAGCCGGAACGGTGCCTGGACAGCTCACAGTCGATTTTAACGGTGCGACGGCTGATCAGTTGATCACGTTTAACTACGGCACCAGCGTAACGACGGAAGGCGGCAACGGACTCAATGGCACGACCCAGTTCGGTTCTCAATCTGCGGTGGTCCAATTGACGCAAGACGGCTATGCGGCCGGCGCCCTTCAAGCCTTTTCAGTCGATGGGAACGGCGTGATCAATGGACGGTTCTCCAACGGCCAGGTGAGAGCGTTGGCCCAAGTGGTATTGGCACGATTTCCTGACCCACTTGGATTGATCAGGACCGGCAACAATACGTTTGCGGAGTCCGGCAACTCAGGGCAACCGGTGACGGGCGTGCCAGATAGTGCGGGCTTGGGGAAATTGAAGTCCAATACGCTGGAACTGTCCAATGTCGATTTAGGCGAAAGCTTTATCGACATGATCGCGGCCCAACGCGGCTTCCAAGCCAACTCCCGCGTCATCACGACGGCCGACGAGATTCTTCAAGAGCTTGTTAATCTCAAACGGTAGCCTGCTGCTGGGGGTGGGTCATGCGCGCGGTGCGTGCGTGACCCACCTCACGGGAGCCATTCGTTCTCCTAGGAGCCGATACCCTCGCCATCGATCTGTTGTCTGACTGGCGTTCCCTGTCAGGATTTTGACATCGTCAATCGACTGGCGTCCCGTCCTCTCATCCTCTGTGCTTCCTTTCTTCCGTTACGACGAATCTACTCATCTGGCGCGAGGTTCCTTGCATGAGGCGCGTCGAATTGAGCGATTTTCTTGTGGCATACGCATTGCAAACTCCCTGTTCTTGTCACCGTTGGACTAGAGGAGGATCTTATGTCAGATGCAGCAGCCGCTGAAGATGGGAAGGCTCCGGTCGCAGTCTCCGCCGGGATCCCCATGAAAATGGTCATCATCATTGTTGTCGGGACTCTTTTGCTGGGCATTGGAGCGGCCTTCGCAATTTTCAAGATGACCTCTGGAGGGCATGGGGGCGACGAGGCGAAAACAGAGGCTAGCGAGCCGAAAGCCGAGAGTCACGGCGAGAGCGGGCATAAAGGAGAGGGGAAAGCCGGCCTGGCCAAGGGCGTCATGTTTGATGTGGACCCCTTCATCGTCAACTTGGCCGATGCACAAGAGGTGAAGTACTTGAAGCTGACGGTGAAGCTGGAGATGGACAATCAGGAGGGGGCGGATGCCTTGACCGAACGCATCCCACAGGTACGCGATACGATTCTCGTGCTGTTGACCAGCAAAGAATCTTCGTCGATCCGTACGACCCAGGGGAAGTTCCAGCTGCGCGATGAAATTACGCAGCGGGTCAACAGTCTACTTCCCAAACCGGCCGTGCATACGGTGTATTTCACTGACTTCGTCGTGCAATAGCCACAAGGACGATCCGGGCCTATGGAAAAAATTCTCTCCCAAGACGAAATCGATGCTCTCTTAAAGGGGGTCGATTCCGGTGCCGTCGAATCGAAACCGGCGGAGGAGCCGGCTGCCGCAGCGGGGGCCAAACAGTTCGATCTGTTCAATCAAGAGCGGATCATTCGTGGGCGAATGCCGACGCTCGAGTTGATCAACGATCGTTTCATTCGCCGGCAATCGATTTCGTGGGGGGCGGCGCTGCATGACACGATTGAGTTCTCCGTCGTCGGCACACAGATTACCAAGTTCGGCGAATTCCTCAAGAAGGTGCCGATGCCGTCCTCGATGAACGTCTTTCATATGGAGCCGCTCCGCAGTAACGGGCTCTTTGTGATGGACGCGTTCCTGGTCTATTTGATTGTGGATTATTTTTTTGGAGGCAAAGGGCAGACACACGTCAAACCGGAAGGCCGCGATTTCACTCCCATCCAGTTGCGCGTCATCAAAAAAATGGTCCAGCAGGTCTTTCTCGATCTCGAGAAAGCCTGGGAGGCGCTGATGACGGTCAAGATCCAGCATGTGCGTTCGGAAAGTAACCCCCAATTTGCCATGGTGGTCTCCGCCTCCGAGATTGTGGCTGTGGTGACGCTGCAAGTGGTGATCGGCGAAAGCGCCCGCGATATGTTTATCGTCTATCCCTATTCCATGCTCGAACCCATCAAGGAAAAACTCTATTCAGGACTGGTGTCCGATCATGTCGAACAAGACGGCGGGTGGGCGGGCCGGTTTCGGGAGAGATTGCAAGAATGCGAGCTCAATGTCGCCGTCAGGCTCGGGACCGCCTCCGTCAAGGTGCAAGACGTGCTCAACTTTACGGCGGGAGATGTCATCGTCTTGGATCAACGGCCGGGCGATCCCCTGGATTGTTATGTCGAGGGATATCTGAAGTTTCAAGGAAGTCCTGGAGTATTCAAGGGGAACCATGCCTGTCGCGTATCGAAGGTGATTGCGTAAGCGAGCCCTGTTGTTGAGGAGAACGATCTATGGCTGATACCGACGTCATAAAACCTGAATCTGGTGCATCGTCCCCTCCGGTGGCTTCGTTCCCGCCGGTCGACAATGGTGGGGCTGTGCCGGCTCAGAAGAATTTGGATTTTATCCTCGATATTCCCATGCAGGTGACCGTGCAGGTGGGGTCGACCAAGATGGCGATTCGCGAATTACTGCAGCTCGGGCAGGGGTCTGTGGTCGAACTCGAAAAACTTGCGGGCGAAGCCATG
>CXWL01021944.1_pt1 | contig 10467 bp, 6 predicted proteins | sample 590931 | NCBI WGS metagenome assembly CXWL01 (sample SAMEA3498368, study PRJEB10139) | groundwater metagenome | biome: water well; material: biofilm material | place: Germany | collected 2015-04-27
ACATGCACCAGCCCGACGATCAACAGCGTCGTGCCGAGCTTACTCTTCTTTTTTTCAAACCCTTTGTAGCCGGCCATCTCTTCAACTCGTTAAACGTGAAGCGTGAAACGTCATGCGTGAAGCGTCCGAATCAGAAACGAGATACGCTTCACGTCTTCGTCCTCCCCCCCGCTTCACGTTTCACGAACGACGCTTCACGCCCTTTTCCCCGCGCTTCACGCTTCACGAGGGACGCTTCACGGTCTTTAAGGCTCATTGAACGGCTTTGTCGCAATCGCCAAATCCTCGACCGGAATCCGCTGGAGGATGTCGAGCACCGCGACGACATGTTTGTACTCCACGCCGGAATCGCCGCGGAGCACGAGCGGCAGCTTGCCGCCCTTGGCGGCTTTCAGATCGCGAATCAACTTTTCCAGCTCCGTAATCTTGACCTTCTCTTCATCCATGTAGATATCGCCGTTCTTTTTCACGGAGAGCGTCGGCGTCGTGGTTTCCATTTCCGTTTCGTGCGGAGTCGATTCCGGCAGCTTCAGCTCGATCCCCTGCACCGCCGCCGTCGTCGTGATGATGAAAATCACGAGCAGCACCCAGGCCAGGTCAAGCAAGGGGGTCATGTTGATATCGGCGACCGCGCCATGCGATTTGCGTGAAAAACGTCTCATCCCTTCCCTCCGTATCTCGTCTCACGTGAAGCGTATCTGGTGAATCCCGTGTCTCGTGAAGCGTGAAACGTCATGCGTGAAGCGCCCGAATCCGAAACGAGATACGCTTCACGAGGTGCGCTTCACGTCTTCAGTGTCCCGTCGCCGCTGAGGATGGCTCGGCCTCCTGGCGATGCCCGCCGGGACGGTAGTCTTCGGGATCTTCCGATTCGGCCGCGGCGCCCTTCTTCTCCTGGAGGTAGTCCGTCATGAAGACGGTTTCGAGATGGGCCGCGAAGTTATCGAGTTCCATGGTAAGGGTTTTCGTCTTGGTCACCAGAAAGTTGTAGCAAAAGAGGGAGGGGATCGCGACCATCAGGCCGGCGACCGTCGCGATGAGCGCGGATGCGACGCCCGGCGCCATGGTCGCAAGGGTAGCCGACTGCGCCTTGCCAATACCGGCAAAGGTGTCCATGACGCCCCAGACGGTGCCGAGCAATCCGATAAACGGCCCGCCGCTGATGGCCGTCGCGAGCACGATCATGCCGGACTCGAGACTGACCGCCGCCTCGCCGAGCACGCGCTCCAGTGCAATCCGCACGGCGCTCATGCCGTGATGCGGAATCTTCTCCCCCTCATACTTTTCCTGCTGCACCTTCAGTTCTTCGCAGCCGCCATAATAGACGTCGTACATCGGCGATCCCTGCAACTGCTTGATGGGCCCTTTGCCGAACACGACCAGGGGACCTTTGGACTTCGAGTAGTAGCCGAGAAAGAGCCCGTTCCGCTTCTTGGCTTTGGCCAACTGGCGAAACTTGTTGATGATGACCGTCCAGCTGACCAGCGAGAAGAACAGCAGCACTGAGATCGTAATCTTTCCTTCGAGCGTCGCGTGGCTGAGCGCGAACGCCACGCCCCCTGAACTTGTTTCCATCGGCGTTGTCCTTTCCGGTTAACTGCCGGGCTGCGGTTGAGATTGCGCCTGCGGCTTCACATCCACCTGAATGAGCACGCCACGCTTCATCTTCATCGACTGGGCCAGTTGCGTTTTCTTTTCCTTGTCCGTGGATTTGCCCGCGACCTGCTTTGCCTTGACCTCGGCCCCCTGGCCTGCCGCATCGGCTGCGGTCTCCTGCACATTCTCGTTGGCCTTTACCGCGTTGCTCGTCGTGGCTGCTGTCGCAGAGCTGGAGGCCGCGGAGACAGATCCGGTCGAACCGGAGATACCGCCAAGATTGCCGCCGCCGGCGCCGCTGGATCCGCTCACGCTCCCGCCGCTGCTGCTCGACCCGGCGACCGTGCCGCTGAAACTTCCGCTCAGGCTGCCCGCCACCGATTTGGAGGAAAAGCGTGTCAACCCGGCGATGACCCCGCCTCGAAGATCGAGCGTGCCGTTCGGAGCCAAGAGATCGATGCGGCGGCCCCGGATGCCGGCCTCCGGCACCACGATGTCGCCCTGGTGTGCCACGAGCTTGATATTTCCCAACTGTTTGCTAAGTATGAAACTTTCAAACACATGATCAAAGACCGGCCCACGTTCTGCCAGCAACTGCTTTTCCTTGGCCCGCAATGCCGTCGTATCCCGACCTAGGAACCCTTGCTTACTGATCTCCGCCCGCACCGCATTGATCTGCGGATCGTCGAACCGGGGGAACACCAGCAACTCACCCCCTTTCTGATCGCTGCTGTGATAGGAAAAGATACCGCTGCCAGGCACATCAAAAGTGAGAAATACTCCCGGCGATACTTCTACGCTCTGTGCAATAGCTTCGTTGGCGCCGCCACTGCCGGCATTGATGTGTCCCGTGGTGCTAACCAGATTGATATCACCGGCTACATACGGAGCGATGGCGGACGATGCAAAGGCCAGCGTTGCTATGCGGGACTTGTCAACATCAATGGTACCCGTGGCTTTGATATCAATGGCACCGCCTGCTCGTGTCATGATTCCCAACAAATCCTTGTCGCCTGAACTTGACACAGTATTAGATCCGACCTTGATGCTGCCGCCGCTGGCCGCAACCTCGGAGACTCCTGAGGCCTTGGCCAGGAACAGCGTCCCTCCATCACGCGCCACCGTCCCGTCCGGCCTCGCCACAATATCAGGCCTGACCAGCACCAGATCCCCGTCGACGGTGACGGTTTTTCCGTCCACACGAAGCACTTCCACCCGGTCGCCGCCGCGCGTGACTAACTGGCCGTTTTGCTCGACCAGAGCCACGTGAACGGTCAGATCCCCATCCAAACGATTCGGCGCGCCGGAAACCGTCATAGTTTTGCCTTCGAATTTCACCTCCTGACGGACGATCTCCCCATCGGCATTCCGGGCATTGACAAAAATCCTCGTCACTCCGTCGGCGCCCGTCTCCTTGGCGCCCACCAGGGTATCGGTAAGCGCCGTCTTCGTGAGTCCATGGATCGAGATCGAGGCCCCGTTGTACGTAGCGATCCGAGAGCGATCCATGACGACGTTGCCGCCCACTCCAATATCGAGAAATCCGCCTTGGTTCTGTTCGGAAGTGATCGTGTTAAACCGCCGGAACCGGATCCCCTGGCTAGACCCCAGGTCGAGATCGCCGCCGACTCTGATTCGTCCGGTACCAGTCCCCGCAAAAGCAAGCTGTCCATCATTGGTCAGCTTTATTGTTCCACCCACGTCTACGAGAGACACCACCCCTGCAGGCGCGGCCAATGTGGCATTGATTGCCTGCAAGTTACCGGGTGCGGAGATCGTCACCTGTTTCAGGTAAGGGGTACTCCCGAACTTCACGTTTAACCCTACGATATTGCCGTCGCCATCAAACTTGGCCTGCTCAGCGGTCTTCGTCGTAGGCCGACCGGTGCCGTCAAATCCCGTAAACCCTGCCACCAATCTGGCGTCGGCAACAGCGTGGTCTGGAATCGACTCGCTCGTGACATATTCCGACGACAACACTTTCCCGAAATCAATTGAATTCGTCCCTCGTTGGAAGGCACGCTTCAAGTCGCTCAATGTCGCTTGCAGGAGGGCGATTGCCCTTGTCGCCAGTGGGGCAGGACCTACCGGAAATGCAATCGTGCCATTCACTGTAAATGGGTTGGGAGGAGCCCCTCCTGGAGCCGGCAGGTTCAGATAGGGAGCAAGGATGGAACTCCCCTGCGCCTCTACTCGATCGACTAGAATCCACTGTCCTCCCCGACCGACTTCACCTATGAAAACGGAGACTGGGTTATCCGGCAATGCCGTCAGTGTCCCCTTGACCGCGCTGGGACGGGGCACTTCCTGCCCGTCTGGACTTTTCGGAAGCTTTTCAAGCGTGATGAGAAACGAGGTCAGAAGCGGACTTTTCGCCGCTTCAGCGATATCAACGAGTACCCAGGTCCCTCCCCGGCCAGCTGCACCGACATACATCATCTGATACCGGTCGGTCAGAGCCTCAGGCGAGCCAAATGCGTTGCCTTTGATATTTCTCCCCGCAAAAAAGTTCACTCTACCGGTCGGCGACCCCCAAAATGACAGGTTGCCCTCGACATGGATATCTCCCTTCGGCACGTTCGCTTCAAACGAGGCAGGATAGATGTTGGTCCCTTTCAGGGGGAGCCCAGTACTTGATTTCAGTTCCGTTGGGTTCAGATGCAGATCTCCGTTATCGACTGTTACCGTTACTTTATTATTTGGATCGACCGTAATTACCTTTGAAGCAGCCGGGTTTGAGATGAGATCCGTCAGCCCCTTGTCCTGGATACGGCCAAGATAGATACTCCCCGAATCCTTGTCCGGCCCCGTTGCATGCAACGTGATTTCCCCCGAAGCCAGGGTGAGTTGCGCGTACTCATCATCCTGCTTCCCGCCAGTGCCGGCTTGGAGCGGCCCACCAATCTGTTTCGCTGTGACATTGGCCTTCCCGTTAGTCAGCACGAAACCGGGCCCATACACCTGGCCATTAACCCTACCCCCGATAAAATTGCGGCCGGCGTTGATTTTGAGATCTCCGACCCCGTCGAGTCGAATCCCTCCAAACCTGTCGATAGCATTGCCCGATGCAAGCCGACCATCCTTGACGAACACGCTTGGGCTGATAATATCTTGCCCCGAAGTTAGTGTGATATTACCGCCTGCTTCCGGTGTGCGGATTGTTGAGAGGGCACCTTGCACGACTAAATTTCCCCCGCTGTTGGTCGATTGGACGAGACTAATGCTCCCCCGGACGGCGGTAATATCGATGTGGCCGCCGAAACCGGTTTCGAGGAACGATTGATTGAACCGGACATGGTTGTCCGCCGTGCCGACATAGTCCCACGGCACGCCGGAACCGGTGTTCCGCAGCGAGAAGTTCTGAAACACGAGATCGTCGCTCGCGGCGGTGAACTTGATTGTCCCGCGCTGACCGGACGGCAGCTGCCATTCTCCCGCGGCCAGATCGTACTGGCCGGTCACGATCAACCCAGAGCCCGTGGCTGATTTGAATTCCACGAGGCTCGCCCCGCTGTTGGCGAACGAGGCAATCTCCGTCGCATCGACTGCGCAAGCCGCGCTGCCACCCACACAGGTAGGATCGATCAAAAAGCGGCCGCCGGTGAACCCCTGCGCCGCGCGTCCCAAAAACTGGCCACGGAGGCTGACGCTCGCGGCGCTGATCTCCGCATGACCCGCATTCCCGCCGTTCTTGCCGCCAGAGACATCGACGACCGCGCCTTTTTCGAACATGGCGGTGCCGCTCTTCAGATCGGCAAGAGCGTTGATCGTGCCGCCATGCGAGATGCCGGTGTCGCCGCCGCGCGCCAGCGTGCGGCTCCCGTCGGCCAGCGTGACGGCGGCGCTCGCCAGCAATTCGATCTTCCCCTGCCGTTCGCGCAGGGTATCGGCCCGGATCAGACCCTCTTGATTCACGACCCGGCCGGCCATGGTCACCTGTCCGCCGTCCGCGAAGATGTCTTTCACGTTGACGGCCCGACCGGTCGGGGCCGTGATTTCGGCAAGAAATCCACGCCCGTCAGGCCGGTTGGACAGATAGGCGGTCTTGCCAGCTCCCAGCACGACAGTCCCGTTGGGACTGGTGATGAGTCCGTGGTTTTCCACGTTGGAGGCCAGCAGATAGACGCCGTCGTACTCGGCATGGATGGCGCCGGAGTTCTTGACGAGCCCTTCGATCCCGGTCCCCTCGAACAGATAGTGTCCGGCAAGAAAATTCGCATCGGAGAGGTGGTGCGTCGAGGCGACCAGCCCGCCCACATTCACTTGCGCGTTTGGACCGAACAGGATGCCGTTCCGGTTCAACAGCATGACCGTACCGTTGGCCTTGAGCGTGCCGAGGATCTGGCTGGGATTCTGATCGAAAATACGATTCAGCGCGATGGCATGGACGTTCGGCTGGATGAACTGCGTCACTTCGTTGGGCGCGATGTTGAACGATTGCCAGTTGATGATCGCCCGCTGCGATCCTTGGGTAATGGTGACCCGGCCCGTGCCGAGACCCGACACCGCCGCCTCTCCGGCGACGACCGAGGGACCAGTCGGATTCGCCGCCGCCCAGGGGACCAGGGCTATTTCGCTAACGAGGGCCGCAAGGGTAACCGCCGCCCATCGCCGTTGCCATACTTGACGCATCTTAGGATCCTCCGTCTAAAACGTGAGACTGACGGAAAAATGTGTAAACATGTCGCCCCGCTGGGTGACGCCTGTCTGACGCAAGGCCCACGCATGGTCGATTTTTAATTCGCCGATGTCTTTGGGAAACTTCGCACGGAGCCCGAACCCGGTGCCTTCCAGCCGGAAGCTGCCGATCTGTCCCGGCTGCGGCTTCGCCACCCACAAATTGGCCGCGTCGTAAAAGACGGCGCCTTTGAACCGCAACAGCCAGTCGGCGCTCTTTTTTCGCTGCCAGAACCGGTCGATCGGCACCTGCAGCAGTTCGGGCGTCGTCAGTTCGGCCCGGCCTCTGATGGCATGATCGGCCACGGCCTCGTAGTTGTCGTACCCCCGCACAGTATCCATGCCTCCGGCAAAAAACTGTTCGGCCGGGACAAGCGGCTGCGTGCCCCACTGGCCGTCGGCATGGAGCAGCAAGGTGAACTCCATCGGCAGGACCTGAACCCGCTCGAGTCCGCCCTGCAGGACGGCAAAGGTGCCGTCGGATCCGACACGCGCTTGGCCCGGCACGTTGGGATCGTTCGGATCGCCCACGAAATCTTTCTTCCGCCCTCCGGGAATCATCCCCGCCACATAGCCCTTGGCAGTTCCAAACAGCCTGCTACTCCCCGAAGTGTCTTGAAACGTGCCGGTGTAACCGAGGGAAACCGGAGTGTATTGAATCGGGCTCAACACAACAGCAGTGCCGAGATTGCCGGAAAATTGCGCCTCGGTCTTCTCCAGCCGCTTGTAGTCCATGCCGATCGAGAGAGTATGCGTGCTCGTCTGGCCCTTCCAGACGGGAAAGAGGTATCGAAAACCCGCGATCGTCGCGTTGCCCGCGATAGCCACATCGCCGCCGCCGACCGACACCGCGCTGCCTGCCAGGATCGATTTGCTGTTCGACTTTGACGCGTAGACACTCAGCAGATGATCGGGCCAGACGATCGGCACCACGAGGCTGGCGCCGTAATTTTGCACCTGCCCCCACGCTGTGGGGGTCTGCACCGTGTTGACCGTGAGAATCTCATCGCCGCCGAACAGGTCGGCATGTTGGATCTCTGCCACCAGGCGGTTTCGCGGGGTTGTGACCGGGCCTTTGTTATCCCCTTCGAGCTTGCCGTGCACCGGCAGCCGGTCTTTCACTTTCAGTTCGAGATTGACAAGCCCCGTTTCCTCGCCCGGCTTCAAGACCGGCGCGACTTTCCGGTCCGGATGGACGTTCAGCAGATCCAGCTCTTTGGTAAAAGCCGGCTCATAGAGCACCTGGCCGTATTTCAAGGACGGAAGCTTGTCGAGGATTTCGTATTTTTCGAAATAGGTGTTGCCGGTAACGGCAATCCCGCCAAGGCGTCCTTCCACAACCATCAGGCGGACCGTCCCTCCTTCTATGGTTTGCTCGGGAATGGTGACGAGGACCGTGGGATACCCGGCGTCCCGATAGGCTTTTTCCAGATCGGCCCTGGCCTGCTCGATATCTTTTAGCGTCATGCCGCTTCGTTTGTGCTTCGCAAGCAGCGCCTCGATCTTTCCGCCCAGCAGAAGGCTGTTGCCTTCTACCAGATACCGGTCGACGATAAAGCCCGCTACAGCGCTGTCCGGGGAATCCTGCGCCTGTACGGGTCGCGAACCGTCCGTCATGGAGGCGGGCGGGACTCCGACCGGCACCGCTGGCAGGCTTTTCTCTCCGGCGCGGGCCGCCGCAGGCACGGCAGACGGCGTCGGCGAGCGGATCTCGCGGGCAAACGACGCCCCCGAAATCACCAGCACCTCACCCATAAGCGCCCCGCTCACTATGACGCTCATCATCCATATCCGCACCTCCGGATCCCCCATCGCTTAGTCGATCACACACCATTCCTGGGTCTTCACCAGAGCTACCGGCAGGGTGTTACAGAAATGTTATCGACCGATTGGTGGGGTGTTAATTTCGTGACAGACGGCTACACAAGCGTTCAATCGGCATGCGTTGCGCTATGATGCCCAACTCGGATCACCGAATCGTTGAAAGGAACCTCAGCGATGATGCCTGCCACATGGCCGCGCCGCGCTCTTCTCGCCGCTTATGTTCTGATAGTCGCGGCAGTTCTCGCGCATACCCTCGCCGCCGTCCTGTCCCCTACACTAGCTACTCTGCCGACCTCCATGGATTCACTGCCTCCCACGGCGAGTCCCGTCGCAATACCCGAGGCCTCCGACGCCAAAGTGCTAGCGGATTTGATTCTGACCGCCGGTCTCTTCGTCGTTCCCGAGACCGCGTCGGGACAGCCCGGCGGTAGCGGCGGACCCTCCGGACCGCCGCAGCCTCCGCTGAACGTGGCCAAACAGGTTCGCCTCCTCGGCACGGTGGTAGACGCCGGTACCGGCGGAAGAGCGATTCTCGAAGATCTTGCTTCAAAACAACAGAAACTGGTCCACCTCCATGATACCGTCTCCACGATCGGCATGATCGCCCAGGTAGAGAAAGACCGCGTGTTGTTCCGCCAGGGATCGCAGGAAGAATGGCTCCCTCTGGCGATCGATACTCTCGCCCCAGGCTTCACGTACACCGCCATCACGGTGGCTCAATCGGCACTGGCGCGGCCTGCCGCGTCGGCCCGCCCCCTGATCCTGCCTCCCGCCCCCGTCGGTCCGACCGGCCGCCGCATGATCGCCCGCGGCGTCTTGTCCGAAGCGGTGAAAGACCTGTCGCTCTTGTCGGCGCAAGCCCGGCCAGTACCCTCGATGGTCAATGGACGCTCGGAGGGAATCCGGCTGGAAGCCGTGAACCATTACAGCCTCTACGGCCATCTCGGGTTTCAGTCCGGCGATGTGGTCTCCCGGATCAACGGCGTTGAGTTGCGCGATCCCACGATGCTCGCCACGCTGATCCAGCGCATGCAGAATGAGCGAACAATCCGCATCGACCTCTATCGGAACCGTGAACCTACGACTTTGACAGTTGATATTTCCTAACTCCCCCTCCGCTCAGATACCCGAACAACCGCTCTCCGTGCAGTGATTCCTCCGTTTCAACTCCAGTTCCGCCTCCAACGCGCAGGCCGGAGTGTTTACCGAAAGTTAATGAGTGCGTAATGGCCTTGTCACGATCGGAAGGCACTGTGTGGCTTGTCACATGAAGCATATGCCCGCTTGAGATCTCGGTCCGCGGAGCAATGTAGTCTGATTCATCCGAGGAGGGACGCGTCGCTGTGCAAAATCTTCTTCCTGTCTTACGACTCGCGGTTACTGTGGGGCTGACCTTTCTGTTCACCTGTGCCCCCTCCGTCAGCCGAGCCGAGTGGTATTTCGGAGGCTACGGGGGCTACAGCAATCCAGGCTCTCTCCGTAACGTACAGATGCCGGCCTTAGGCGAACAACGCGCACAGTCCGAATTCCCGACATTCGTTCCCGGAAACGCGAATGGCGACACGCTCACCAGTTCGTTGCGAACCTCCGACGTGCTGCTGAAAAACTCCGCCATCTTCGGCGGAAAATTCGGGTATTTCTTCAAGGACGAAGGGTTGAGTTGGCTCGGGGTGGAACTTGAGGTCTTTACGACCCGGCCGGACATCAAAGCCCAGACCCTTACGACGACGCTCGACGCCACGTACAGCCCGAAAAATCCGACTGGGCTGAATCCGCCGAGTACGATCACCAGAACCGGCACGCTGCAATTGGACGAATCCCGCCTGCGGCTGGTCACAGCGGCCTTTAACCTGATCGCGCGCTATCCGGGGGATGTGCTACAGCCATACGTCGGGGTGGGAGCCGGTGCGTTCTACTTCTCGAGCAACGGCCAGATCGACGGACGCCGATTCGTCCCCGGACTGAACTTGCTGAGCGGCTTAAAAATTCTGGTCACAGAGGAATTTGGATTTTTCGTGGAAGGCAAATTCACCCGCGCCACGATCCCTCAGTTGGATCCCACATTTGGTTTGAGGGGCGAATACTCCGCCTTCAATGCCGTAGCCGGAGTGGCGTTTCATTTCTAAGCAGGCTTACTTCCGACTTTGCCCACCGGCTTCTTCCCGCCCGCAGGCGACATCTCCATCATAATCGGCTATCATCCCATCGTTCGTTGCCGGTTAGAATGAGGGATCTCATGATGGCTCGTTCCACTATTGATCCTCCCGTTCGCTCTCGCGCCCTGACTTCGAACGTCGAGCGTAAGAACACGCTCTGCGTCGACTCCGATTTCCGCCTGCCTAGCGTGCCCGGCGGAGTCGTGCTGCCACG
>CXWL01011773.1_pt1 | contig 10465 bp, 9 predicted proteins | sample 590931 | NCBI WGS metagenome assembly CXWL01 (sample SAMEA3498368, study PRJEB10139) | groundwater metagenome | biome: water well; material: biofilm material | place: Germany | collected 2015-04-27
AGCTGCCGATAGGCGTGGTGGTTCCCGGAGCTGGGAATCAGGCGTTGGGTGCTCTTTGGTCGAGGCGGGTGCCGTTGGACGTCCACACTGTGTTCGTGAGCGATGAGCTGGCTGTGGACGCGGAAGTGTTGGCCTACTACGACCAAGGTCGTGAACGCACGCGTCTAGAGCGCACCAGCCGTCTGGAGTTCTTGCGGACGAGTGAACTCCTGGAGCGGTTTCTCCCAGGGGCCCCAACGACCGTGCTCGATATTGGCGGCGGAGCGGGCGCGTACGCGCTGCCACTGGCGAGAGCGGGCCACGATGTGACCCTGATCGATCCGGTGCCGTTGCATATCGAGCAGGCTCGGGAGGCGGGTGTGCACGCCGCAGCGGTCGGTGATGCCAGGTCGCTCCAATTCGACGACCACACGTTTGACGTGGTGCTCCTGCTCGGCCCGCTCTACCACCTGCCCGACCGCGATGAGCGCTTGGCGGCACTCCGCGAGGCGGCACGGGTCGTTCGCCCGTCAGGTCTCATCGTGGCCAGCGTGATCTCACGATTTGCGTCGACCCTGGACGGCATCCAGACCGGGTTCCTGCTCGACGAACGGTTCGAAGCGATCGTCCGACACGACCTCGCGACAGGGCACCATGTGAATCCAGACCGAGTGCCCGGATGGTTCACGACGGCCTACTTCCATCACCCCGCGGAGATCGAGGACGAGTTCAACGACGCCAGCTGTCGGGTGCAGGAACTGCTGGCGATCGAGGGTCCGACATCCGGGCTCCGCGACCTGGACGTCTGGCTCGACGACGAGGAACGAACCGCCATCTTGCTGAGAGCAATCCGCAGAGTCGAGTCCGAACCCAGCCTGCTCGGCTCCTCCAGTCACCTCTTCATCGTCGCGACCCCGACCTCCTCAATCGCTTCATCCGGGATCTCGTAGGCCGCCCCGAACTGCCGATCCGCGCCACTGACGAAATACGCGATCCGAGCAGAACGCGCCTTCCAGAACACGGCCGTGAGGCGTGCGGCTGGCATCTCGTCCGCGATTGGCCACCGGGCTATTCCGGTGATCGGTCGCGGTTATTCCGGTGATCGGAGGCGGCACCAGTCCGACCCGCGGGCCAGTCGCCGGTGACGTGTCGCCGGTAGCGCATAATGCGCGGCTCGAACGCCCGTGATCGCTCGCGATCACCCGTATAGCAGCGCTCCGAGCCGGCGTTCCGTGCTCGGCCGGGGTGCCCAGAAGCGCCTACTTGAGAGCCTGCCGACCCGTCGCCGAATTTGGTCGTCGGGAGGTGAGGACAGGAACCGGAGCATCCAATTGGCGCCGGCCGAGGACCCCGTGGGCGCGACCCGATCACCGTCTTGTCGTAACGTCGAGGCGTGGCGGAGCTAGGTCCCGGAATCTACGAGCGGCTCATCACCGAGGGGCTCCGAGCGCAGCTGGACGAGTTGACCAAGCACATGCCGGTCGACGAGCGGCCGCTGAACAGCGCGGACGCCTCCGATCGGATTGCGTGGCACGTGAGTCAGCAGGTTGAGCGGGCGCTTCTCGATGTCGGCGACGAGCACCGCGTGAAGATCGGCCTCCAAGTGGCCCGCGCGCTGCTCGATCGCCTTGGTGAACTCGTCGACGTTGACCAGCAAGCGATGCTCGCCGACCCAGCCTCAGTCCTGCATGCCATCCTTCGCCGCAACCCCGATGGCACGCCTGCCGCCATCGCTGGGCCGCTGATCCCGCTGCTCGACACGACGCTGCTCACGAACGCGCCGGGCGAGCCGACGCTGTGGAGTCAGTTGCGGTCCGAGATCGAGTCGGCCGACGCGATCGACGTCGTGATGGCGTTCATCCGGCGCAGCGGCATCGGACCGCTTCTCGACTCGCTGCGCCGCCACCGTGAAGCGGGCAAGCCGCTGCGCGTGCTGACGACCACGTACACCGACTCGACGGAGCGCCGGGCGCTCGATCAGCTCGTCGATCTCGGTGCCGAGGTTCGTATCTCCTACGACCTGAGTACGACACGCCTGCACGCGAAGGCGTGGGTGTTCCATCGCCACTCCGGCTTCTCGACTGCCTATGTCGGTTCATCGAATCTCACCCACTCGGCGCAAGTGACCGGGCTGGAGTGGAACGTTCGAGCATCGGCCGCCCGCAACCCTGACGTCATTTCCAAGTTCGGCGCCGTGTTCGACAGCTACTGGGAGGCCGGCGACTTCGTTCCCTACGACCCAGACCAGTTCGACGATGAGCGGCAGCGGGCCGGACGCACCGACAGCGGCCCGTACGTGATCCTCAGCCCGATCGAGCTTCGGCCGCACCCGTTCCAGGAACGGCTGCTCGAACTCATCGAACTCTCTCGGCAGCGGGGCCATCACCGCAACCTCCTCGTTGCCGCCACTGGCACGGGCAAGACCGTCATGGCGGCGCTCGACTACGCCACGCTCGCTGGGCGGCTCGGCCGATCTCGACTGCTGTTCATCGCCCACCGCGAGGAGATCCTCGATCAGAGCCTGGCCACGTTCCGGTACGCACTGCGCGACGCGTCGTTCGGAGAGAAGTGGGTAGGCGGTGCACGACCGACAAGGTTCGACCACGTCTTCGCATCGATACAAAGCCTCCATGCCGGTGATCTCGATGCGCTGCTCCCGGATCACTTTGATGTCGTGATCGTCGATGAGTTCCACCACGCCGCCGCAACGTCGTACCGCCGCATCCTCGATCACCTCCAGCCCGTTGAACTGCTCGGTCTGACCGCTACACCGGAGCGCAGCGACGGCCTACCGATTCTCCAGTGGTTCGACGATCGCATCGCCGCCGAACTGCGACTCTGGGAGGCCATCGATCAGCAGCACCTGTCACCCTTCCTGTACTTCGGGATTCACGACGGACTCGACCTTCGCGAGATCCCATGGCGCCGCGGACGCGGGTACGACGTCGACGCACTGAGCAACGCGTACACGAGTTCCGACGCGTGGGCTCGGCTGGTGGTGAAGGAAGTCGCCGACCACACGGATCCGTCCTCGATGCGGGCCCTCGGGTTCTGCGTCAGCATCGAGCACGCCCGATTCATGGCCCACCACTTCAACCACCATGGGATCCCTTCCGTCGCCGTGTGGGGCGACAGTCCTCGGGCCGACCGCGAGGCGGCGCTGAGGGACCTCGCGCACGGGCGAGTCCGGGCAGTGTTCTCCGTTGACCTGTTCAACGAAGGCGTCGACGTCCCGGCCGTCGACACGGTGCTGATGCTCCGCCCGACCGAGAGCCCGACGCTCTTCCTTCAGCAACTCGGCCGTGGCCTGCGCAAGTCGACCGGCAAGGGCTTCTGTACTGTCCTCGACTTCGTCGGCACGCACCGCAAGGAGTTCCGTTTCGACCGCCGCTACCGAGCCCTGCTCGGTGGCTCGCGCCGAGACGTCGAGCGGGAAGTCCAGCTGCAGTTCCCCTTCCTCCCGGCCGGCTGTCACATGCACCTTGACGCCAAGGCTTCAGAGGTCGTCCTGCGAAGCCTTCGCGATGCGATCCCCACTCGCTGGCCGGCGAAGGTTGACGAGCTTCGTTCGCTTCGGCGAGAGCGGCCCGACCTCGGACTCGCCGAGTTCCTGATCGAATCCGGGCTCGACCTCGACGACGCCTACGACGGCAACAAGAGTTGGTCGGATCTTCGAGAGGCCGCCGGCGCTGACGTGCTCGCACCCGGCCCGGACGAAGCGGTGATGCGCCGAGCCATCGGACGCCTCCTACACATCGACGATCGGGAGCGCATCGACACATACCGGCGCCACCTGGCATCGCCGGTGGCCCCCGAGATGTCAGGGCTGCCCGAACGAGAGCGACGTCTGCTGCACATGCTCCTCGCCGCCGTTGCCGATCGTGTGTTGGGTCGCGACACCAGCGTTCAAGAAGCTGCCGAACTGTTGTGGGGCCACCCGCAAGTCCGCAGCGAGCTGTCGGAGCTGTTCGGCTTGCTCGATGGCCGGATCGACCACCTACACACACCGCTCGCTACGCACCCCGACAGCCCTCTGCAGATCCACGCGAGGTACACCCGGATCGAGATCCTTGCCGCATTCGGGCTGGGTTCGGGCGCGAAGATCGCGGCATGGCAGAGCGGCGTCTACGAGGCGAAACCGGCCAACACCGAGTTGCTCGCGTTCACGCTCGACAAGAGCAGCGGCGGCTTCTCGCCGACCACCCGGTACCGCGACTACGCGATCAGTCGAAGCCTCATTCACTGGGAGAGCCAATCCTCCACGCGGGCGGACAGCTCGACCGGTCTGCGCTACCGGCATCACGAGCGGGATGGCCGCACGATCCTGTTGTTCAGCCGACTCAGTGCCGACGATCGTGCCTTCTGGTTCCTGGGTCCCGCCGCCTATCGTGGCCACGTGGGCGAGCGGCCGATGGCCGTCACCTGGGAGCTGGACCAGCCGCTCTCAGGTGACCTCTACCAAGCCTTCGCCGCTGCGGTTGCGTGAGTCGACACGACGTTGTCCTTGACGCGCCGAGCGCCTACTCGAGACCATTCGTGGATGGATGTGAACCTCACGCTGTCGGACGCGGACCTGGTGATGATCGTCGAGGCGCTCGACTGCTACGAGTATTGGGAACTCGGGCAGGACCTTCCACGAAGCAACGGAGCAGTGCACCTCCCTGACGACTCGCTCGACGCGGTCGACCCGTACTGGTCAGCGTCGCCGACGGACGCGGAGTCAAATGCCATCGGCGTCGTGCGCGCGAGTAGGTCGCTCGCCGAGCGCCTGCAAGCTCTCATCCAGTAGCGGTTGAGGCCCTCGCCATCGTGATCACAACTCGGCGGTGTGGTCGCCGAGATCGTTGGCGTCATCAGCGTGTCGCCACGACTCAGTGTCAGACGTGTCGTCGAGTACAACGGGCTCGCCGCAGAGGCGACACCGACGACGCCCACCGTGCACCACGACCTCGCGTACCAGTACGAGGTCGTGTGGGCCGGCGGCGAGGAGCGCTGCTTGGAGCGCGACAGCATCGGCCTGTTCCCAGAAACCCGCAACGGCGCGATTCGCCTCTCCGATGTCGAGCACCAGCCACACCGTGGTGCCGCCTGAGCTGGCGCTCTGATTCGTCTGCTGCTCGTTGGGCATTCGCACCTCGAGGGCGCAGCTCGGCGATCAGTTTCACCGAGCCTCCGGTCAAGAGGTGTTGTTCGGAGACCACCGTCGACCGCCAGCCGGACCGATCGTCAGCCGGACCAGGTGGTGCTCCGTCGCGCCATTTCGTAGATCGCGTCGACGACGTCCCGGCCGAGGCACCTCGGCCTCGCGGAGAGCCAAGCGCAGACGGACGAGTGCGTAAGCACGGACACGTTCTGCGGAGCCTCCTTGACAGTCATGGTCCTCGCGATCACCACCAGCAGCGGTTCGACACTCACAGGAAGGCCGGACGCTTGCGAGAGCAGCTTGCTGGCCCGGCGCGCCTCGTGTTCGGAGTTGCGGATGTACTCCACTCTGGTGCCGTTGAGCAGGACGGTCCGTCCGCCCACCCATACCTTGGAGCGGCGGTGGTTCTTGGTGTTCAGCGTGAAGACACCGCCGGGCCCGATGACTACGTGATCGATGTCGCTGCCACGATCACCTACAGGCACTGCGTGCAGGCATCGCCACTCCAAGGGCAGCTGCGTCAGCTCGCGGCCGACGAGTCGTTCGCCCTCGGCTCCGAGGCGCCACATCCGCTCTTCCTCGGTGCGGATGCCCTTCGTGCGGATTCGCAAGAGCCGGCTGAGGAAGCCGCGGAACTCTGGGCCTTGGATCCAGAGCAGGTCTGCCCGCTCTGTCGCCGCTTGCCCGGCAACACGCAGAGCAAGGTCGTCCCACGATTGTTCGGCTCTCTGAGCTCGGTCAGCAAGCCGCGGGACCGACGGCTCCTCAACGATTCCCGGTTCGTCTACGTGTGCGGAATCGACAGCAACGGCGTTTGACAGCGTGGAGGTGCAGCCCTGAGATCGACTCGCCAGCCAGCTCTCGAGGGTGAGGTTGAAGGCTTCAGCGAACTGGGGCTTTGTGACCAGCCGCGATCCATCGACGAGATCGAGCCAGCCAACGTCGAGGCCATCGTCCGTCTTCACGTACAGGCGGTCCTTGCCGAACTTGGTCCATCGCTGGGTCAAGAGCTTCGATGTGCTGCGGGACTCCTGGATTGACATGGTTCTGTATCGGCAGCCCAAGCCACGAAGACAAGCAGATGCGCATCTATATCGACTGAGATATAGTGAACGCATGGACACGTCGGAGGTCGTCAAGGAGTTCAGGGGCCGGCACGGCCTCTCTCAAACGACGCTCAGCAAGCTGACGGGCATTCCGCAGCCGGTGTTGTCCATGTACGAGCACGGCCGCCGCAGCCCGAGCATCGAGACCTTGCAACGAATCCTCTCGGTTGGCTCGGAGACGGTTGAGGTGGTGCCCAAGCCTTCCCGGCAAGACGACCGGTCGGTGTCCAAGACCATCGAAATCCATCGCATCGTGCTGGAGAAGTTCCTCGATGACCCCGACCGTGTCCTGGAGTTCGGACGCGGCCGGTTGCATGTTCTCGAACAGTCGCTGAGCAAGCGAAGCTCGCCCTACATCGAGACGTGGCAGCGCCTGCTCGACGGACCTCGATCCGACATCGTCTGCTTGTTGCTGTCGACCGACGAGGACGACGTCGAGCTGCTCAAGATGTCGCCATTCACCACGCTGCTGAACGACAGCGAACGAGACGAAGTGACTCGTCGATCGAAGCTGCGCAGAGCCGGATCTCGATGAACAGGGAGGGACTGCATCGGATCATCCGCGCCGCCGCCGCGATGCTCGGCGAGGACACGGTGGTGATCATCGGCAGCCAGTCGATCCTCGCCTCGTTCCGTGAGCTCATGCTTCCCGACGACGCAACGATGTCGGCCGAAGCAGACGTCCTTCCCTTCGACGACGACGACGAAGAGAAGGTCGACAAGGTCGACGGCCTTCTCGGCGAAGCCAGCCACTTCTCCGACAAGTACGGCATCTACGCGGACGGAGTGTCGCCCTGGACGGCCAGCCTTCCCGAGGGCTGGAACGAGCGCCTCGTTCGGATCGAGGATCCCGAGACCGGCGCTGTCGGCCTGTGCCTCCACCCTGAAGATCTGTGCGTCGCCAAGGTCCTCGCGGGCCGCCCGAAGGACATCCGATTCCTCACCGCGGTGTTTCACGCGGGTCTCGTCGACCCCGACGCAGTGTCCCGCAAGCTCACAACGGTTCCGCTACGGCGCAGCGACGCGGCCATCTCTCGACGCTCCCAGGACTTCCTCGACAACATTCCCCGGCGTTCCAGCTACGCCAATGGCCCGCCGATTGCGAAAGAGGACATCGCCCGCCTCGACGAGAAGCTCGCACGGATGCGGGACTCCTCGATGCTGTGCGGCAGGACGAACCCAGACGGCACGCTGTGCAGGAACGACCGTCGCCAGTGCGCTGATCATCCATAGCGCTCGCCCACTCAGAGCCGGGCTGGCCCCGGCCCCGACGTCACCCTTCAATTCGGTAGGGATTGCCGGTCGAGCGCGGCAGAGTTCATAGAGTCCTCGGGATGGACGATCATCTGGGGCGCGTGTACGACTCGATGGCATCGATGTTCGAGCAGCATGCGGCCGATGGTGCATACAACGCCCATTACGACCGGCCGTGTTGGAGCTCCTCGGTGACGTCCGTGACATGCATGTGCTCGACGCCGGCTGTGGCCCGGGCTTCTACTCGGAGCAGCTCATCGAGCGCGGCGCGCAGGTTGTAGCGATCGATGCAAGCGAGCCCATGGTCAAGCTGGCGCGAGCCCGGCTCGGTGACCGCTGCGTCGTCCAACAGCGGATGCTCGGTGCACCGATGTCGTTCGAGGACGACAGCTTCGATGCCGTCGTGTGTGCGCTAACGATCCACCACATTGACGACCGGCACGCTGCTCTGGCCGAGCTGTGCCGGGTGCTTCGACCCGGCGGCGTGCTCGCCCTATCGACGCAGCACCCGACGACCGATTGGCTCCGCAAGGGCGGCTCGTACTTCGACATCGTGGTAGAGACCGATGTCTGGAGGCGGCCCGACCGCGAATGGCAGGTGAGCTTCTGGCGAGAACCGCTGACGTCCCTGTGCGACGCGGTCTTCCGGGCGGGATTCCTGATCGAACGACTCGTCGAGCCATTGCCGGCAGACTCGATGCGCGAACGATGGCCGGATTTCCACGCACAGCTCCTCCAGGAACCCGGCTTCCTGCACCTGCGCCTGCTCAAACGACCCGTTGGATGACGCCAGGTTGCGACCCGTCAGTCCACCGGTTCGGTGCCGGCCGCACCGGTCGCGAGTCGGCTCTTCACGTTTCGCGGCGACATGTGGTGACCGTCGCGACACTCGTCAACTGCCGATGGCGTTGTCGAGTATGAGGCGATGGTCGAGCATCCACGCAGCGGCTCGGGCGCGCCAGGTGACACCCCACAGGACTGGGAACCCATCGGCTGCCGGGCTCACGGTGTCGGGTCCGACTCCGTAGCCGACCGCTTCCTCGCGAGCGCTGCGGATGGCGAACTCCATGAGCTTGTCCACGAAGCCGGCCCGGTCCAACCTTCCGAGTTCGTAGCCATCAAGGATCAGACCCAGTTGTCGAGCGCGGGCCGCCGCGCTCGGAAGGTCGTTCAACTCGCCGACGTCGTCGTCGTGCAGCTGGGCGTTCAACCAGCCGACCTGCGCCAGCTCCCAGTGCGCATCGACGGGGCCGGCGTTGTCCCAATCGATGAAGGCCACCGGCATACCGTCACGAGCGAGGATGTTCCAGGGGCCGAGGTCGCCATGACCGATCACCGGGGTGTGGCCCGGCAACGTGCGAGCGAACCACGACCGCCACACCACATCGGTTGGCGGCACGAACGATGCCGTCGTGTGGTGTAGTCGTCGAAGCAGGTGCCCAACGCGCCACGCGGCCTCGTCCGACCACGCCTTCGGCTGGGGGCTCTCACCGTCGATGAACGTGAGCTGCTCGCGCCCGTCTGCCGCGAAGCCACTGCCCACCGGACAAGGCGCCGCGTCGAAGCCGGCTTGTCGCAGATGCGCCAACAGAGCGATGACGGTTTCGCTCTGGGGCTTGGCCGATCGCAACACGACGTCGCCCGCCTTGCGGACGTCGGTCTGCCATCCACCATCGAGTGACTCCTCCACGTCATCCGGCACACCACCACGATCTCACGTCCGAGACCGCTCCGTCTCCGGCGTTTCGTTGGCCAAGGATCAGTGAGACCGTGCTCGTTCGATGAGGCTCATCAGGCTCTCGCCAATGGTGGCGGCGGTGGTCCTCGACCGGCGGCGGGCCGGGCTGGGCGTTGGCCTGGGCAGTCGAACCGTGGAAGGGTTGTCGGCATGCAGCCGCCCATCCCCGCCACGATGCGTCAGATCAGGTCATTGGTCACCGCCGATGGCCAACTCCAGCTCTCGATCGCAAGCGTCGACACACCCGAACCCGCCCTGCACGAGGTGCTCGTTCGCATCGAGGCTGCGCCGATCAACCCGTCCGACCTCGGGCTTCTCCTCGCGGCCGCCAACGTCGACCAAGCGACGTCGACCGGCACGGGGGACGACACCGTCGTCACCGCCCCGATCTCCTCAGCCGTCATGCGCGGCCTCGCCGCGCGCGTCGGCGAATCGATGCCCGTCGGCAACGAGGGTGCCGGCGTCGTGGTGGCCGCCGGCGAATCACCCGAGGCTCAGGCCCTGCTCGGTCGAATGGTCGCCATCGTCAGCGGCGCCACCTACGGCGAGTACCGGACGGTGCCGGCGATGATGTGCATGGAACTGCCCGATGGCACCACGGCGGCGCAGGGAGCGTCGTGCTTCGTCAACCCGCTCACCGCACTCGGCATGGTGGAGACGATGCGCATGGAGGGGCATACCGCGCTGGTGCACACCGCCGCGGCATCGAACCTCGGCCAGATGCTGAACCGGATCTGCATCGCCGACGGCGTGCCGCTCGTGAACATCGTCCGCCGCCCCGAGCAGGCAGCGTTGCTACGCGAGCAGGGCGCCATCCACGTGCTCGACTCGAGCGCCCCCGACTTCGTCGACAACCTGACGAACGCGCTCATCGCCACCGCCGCGACGATCGCCTTCGATGCGATCGGCGGAGGCACACTGGCCGGCCGGATCCTCAGCTGCATGGAGGCTGCCGCCAACGCCAGCGCCGCCGAGTACAGCCGCTACGGAAGCACCGTGCACAAGCAGGTCTACATCTACGGTGGGCTCGACCGCAGTCCCACCGAGCTGTCCCGCAACTTCGGCATGGCTTGGGGCATCGGCGGCTGGCTGCTCACCCCCTTCCTCGGCAAGATCGGGCTCGACGGAATGCAACGTCTACGGGCACGAGTGGTTGCCGAACTGACCACGACCTTCGCCAGCCACTACACCGACGAGGTCTCGCTCGCCGGGGCGCTGCACCTCGATGCGATCACGGCCTACGCC
>CXWL01024037.1_pt1 | contig 10463 bp, 9 predicted proteins | sample 590931 | NCBI WGS metagenome assembly CXWL01 (sample SAMEA3498368, study PRJEB10139) | groundwater metagenome | biome: water well; material: biofilm material | place: Germany | collected 2015-04-27
GCCCTCCGGCACGGGGAGGCCCCGTGCGCGCAGGAACGACTTCGCGCGGTCTTCCAGCAGTTTCATGGGTGCGGCTGGAAGTGTCAGGGAATTCCAGATTGTTGACAACCGGAGTGTCACCTATTTTGCGACTGACGGCCTGAATCGGGTTGACAGCCCCAGACGTGGTTCCTACACTCGGGTACAACCGCCAACCGCCGCGGCGCGCAGCGGATTTCGATGTGGTTCCTTGGAGGAGGATTCGATGCAAACCATCCGGAATTTGGTCGTTATTGCCACGGCGTCGTTCGCTGCCGCCCTGCCCTTCAGCGGAGCGCTCGCGCAGACAACGGCGCGCCTTTCCTTCCACTGGGGCCCGTCGCACGAGAGCGCGATCATGGGCAAGAAGCTGGCCGATGAGGTGACCAAGCGATCCGGCGGCAAGCTCAAGGTAGATGTGTTTCCGTCAGGGCAGCTCTATACCATCCGCCAGATCATCGGCGCGCTGTCGGCCGCCTCGGTGGAGATGGGCGGCGTGGTCACCCACAACCAGGTCGCGGCGATCGAGAAGGACTGGAACGTGTTCCAGCTGCCCAATTTCTGGGAGTCGATCGAGCACCAGCGCCGCTTCATGGAGGAATCCCCTGAAGGCAAGGCGATGCGCGAGCGCGCGCTCACCAAGGCGGGTCTGGCCCATGTCGCCTACGTGCCGGTCGGCCCCTACGTCACCTTCAGCACCAAAGACAGGCTCTCCAGCGTGGCGGCGATGAAGGGGCTCAAGGCGCGCGCGCTCGCGCCATCGGAGCGCCCGGGCCTGGCCGCGCGGGGCATGAGCGTCGTGTCGCTCTCCACCGAGGAAATCCACCCGGCGCTGCAGAGCGGGATGATCGACACCCTCGCCACGGTGCCGACGGCAGTCAAAGCCTACGCCTGGTGGGATTACCTGAAGTTCGCACAGACGCCCTATGCGGTCTATGCCGACTCCGAGATCATGGCAAACGCCAAGTGGCTTGCCGGCCTGCCGAAGGAGATGCAGGACCTCGTCCTTGCGGTCGGGCGCGAGATCAGCAAGGAGGCGACCGCGCAGACCTACAGGGGCAACGCGGACGCGCTGAAGGAAATGGCGGATAGGCACGGAGGCAAGGTCGTCGCGCTCACAGGCAAAGCGCTCGAAGAGATCAAGGCGCTTGACCGCGACAAAACCGAGCCGGAACTCGTGAAAATGATGTCACCGGAGATCTTCGCGGCCGCGAAGAAGTTCATCGGGCGGAAGTGAGCTGGCGAAGGGCCCCGGCGCCGAGGCAGTGTCGGCCCCGTCCGCCCGGCAGGGTCCCGGGCGTTGCGCGATGCTAGAGACGTATCGGAAGGTCAACGACGCCATCGAATGGCTGATCGTCGCCTTCACCGGCGCCGCCATCCTCGTCATCGTGGCGCTGCCGTTCATATCGACCGTGGTGCGCTACATCACCGGCGAGGGCTATACCTGGCTCGCCGAATCGCCTCCGCAGTTGGTGCCGTGGGTAGTCTTCCCGATGATCGGCGTGCTGCTGCGGCATGACGAACATATCGCGGTCGACGTGATGCCGCACTACCTGAAGGGCCGGGCGCTCGTCTGGCTGCGCGCGATTGTCCTGGGAATCAGCCTTGTCAGCGTGATGGCTTTCGCGATATTCGGCGCCAAAACCGTGCTGTTCTTCAGGCAACTCGGCCAGATGTCGACCACGGAATTCGAGTTCCCGCTCTGGATGCTCTACGTGTCCTATCCGCTGGGGTTCGTCCTGGCGGCCAATTTCTGCCTGGAGGCCCTGCTGCGCGAGCTGGCCGGCAGCCGCGGGCGCCGCCGCATGGCGCCCCTGGAGTGAGCACGTGATCCTCGGCTTCGCCCTCCTGGCACTGGCGCTGCTGCTGCTCTCGGTACCGCTGTTCCTGGTGTTCGGCGTCAGCTCCGCGGGCATCGCGGTCTGGGGGCTCGGCCTCCCGGCGCATACCTTGATGCAGGTGTCCTTCGACGCCGTGACCAAGCAGGTGCTGGTGGCGATCCCGATTTTCGTCTTCGCCGGCAATATCATGTACCACGGCGGCGCGGCGCGGCGCCTGGTCGATCTGGGCGTGTCCTGGGTCGGGCACATGCCGGGCGGGCTCGGCGTGGCGATGATCTTCGCCATCGCCATCTTCAGCGCGATCTCGGGCTCCATCCTGGCGTCCATCGTGGCGATCGGCGGCGTGCTGATGAAGCCCATGGTCGACAAGGGCTACCCGAAATCCTTCGTTATCGTTCTAGCGGCCACCGCTGCGCTGATGGATGCCCTGATTCCGCCGTCAAACACCGCGATAATCTACAGTTCGCTCACGCATGTCCCGGTGTCGAAGGCGTTCGCTGCCGGGGTGTTTCCCGGCCTGGTTCTGGGCGCATTGCTCACCGCGTACGTCATGTGGACCTGCCGCCAAATGGAGCGGGATCCGCCGCAGCCATGGCGCGCCAGGGCAAGGGCGTTCGTGCTCGCCTTTCCGTCCCTGATTCTGCCGGTGCTGATCCTTGGCGGCCTCTACGGCGGCCTGATGACGCCTTCGGAGTCGGCGTCGGTCGCGAGCGTGTACGCGCTCGGCCTCGGCGTGCTGGTGTACCGGGAAATGACCTGGAAGAACTTCTGGCAGGCGACTCGCGGCACGGCGGAGACCACCGCGGTCATTTTTGCCATCATCGCGATGGCGATCTATTTCTCGATCATCCTGACCTACACCAAGACGCCGCAGGCGATCGTGCAATTCTTCATCGAGTGGCAGATCGGCCCGGTCACCTTCATGATCCTCGCCGGCATCGCGATCATCATACTGGGCACGTTCATGGAAGCGGTGCCGGTGTTCTACCTGACCATGCCGATCTTCTACCCGATTTGCATGGCGCTGAAGATCGACCTTCTGCACTTCTACGTCTTCGTCACCGGCCTGATCGGCATCGGACTGATCACGCCACCGGTGTGCGTGGGCGTCTATACCGCGGCCGCCATCCTGCGCACGCCGCCGCAGCAGGCCTTCCGCGCGGTGCCCGGATTCTTCCTGGTCGGGATGCTCTACGCGATCATCGTGCTCGCCTTCCCCCAGCTCGCCACCTGGCTGCCGAAACACTGGTAGCGCAGGCCGGCCTCAACGCCCCCCCGCGACGTCGATGATCGCGCCGGTGACATAGGCGGCGGCCGGCGAGGCGACCCAGAGTATCGCTTCCGCGACCTCCTCCGCCGTGCCGGCGCGTTTCATCGGGATCAGCTTCGCGCTTCGCGCGACGCGGTCCGGAATGCCGGTCAGCTGGTGGATTTCGGTATCGATCAGGCCGGGGCGCACCGCGTTGACGCGGATGCCCTCTTCCGCGACCTCCTGCGCCAGACCGATGGTGAAGGTGTCGATCGCGCCCTTGGACGCGGCATAGTCCACCCACAGGTTCGGCGCGCCGAGGCGCGAGGACGCGGAAGAGACGTTGACGATCGCACCGCCGGAGCCGCCCCGCCGCGTCGACATGCGGCAGATCGCCTCGCGGGCGCACACGAACGGACCGGTGACGTTGGCTGCAAGCAGCGCGTTGACCGCGGCGGCCGAGCTGGCCTCGACCCGCCGCCTTCCCTTGCCGACCACCGCGGCGTTGTTGACCAGCACTGTGACGCGTCCCAGTTCACGATCGACCGCTTCGAATAGCCGCACCAGATCGGCCTCGATCGCCACGTCGGCCTGCACCGCAAGCGCGCGGCGGCCGGCGGCGCGCACCTCCGCGCAGACGCGCTCGGCAGCATCCGCGTTCGCGACGTAGTTCACGCAAACGNNCGTCATAGCCCGCCTTCGCGGCGAGGCGCGCGGTGGCGGCGCCAATGCCGCGACTGCCGCCGGTGATGACCATCACGCCGGCGACAGCATGCCCCGGCGGGCGCGCGCTCAGGTGAACTCCGCCTTGTAGCCCGGGGGCGGCGAGTAGCCGAAACCGCCGATTTTCTTCACCTTCTCATAGCCGCCGTTGGCGTCCACCAGCTCCTGCTGGCGCTTCTTCGCCCTCCGGTCCACGTCCTCCGGGTCCAGCATGCCGCGCAGGATGGCCTCGCAGTCCTTCGCCACCGCCTTGTGAGCCGGATCGGCGCCGAGGTCCTTCAGCTCTTCCGGGTCGGACGCCAGGTCGAACAACTGCGGCCGGTCCGGATAGTGGACGTAGTAGGTGTACTTCCACTTGCCGTGGCGGATCATGTATTCGCCCGACTTCGCCGACGAGGCGTGGTACTCGGACAACACGTTGCGCTTGGGCGCCTCGCCGCCGGCCATGCGGAACAGGGACACGCCCTGCCCCGGCGCCGCATCCGACCCGACGCACTCCAGCACCGTCGGGTAGACGTCGATGTGGCTCGCGGTCGCGGTGCGCACCTGGCCCTCGGGCACGCCGGGACCGGCAAGGATCATGGGCACCGCCGCCGCCTCCTGGTAGAGGATCTGCTTGCCCCAAAGGCCGCGCGCACCGAGGTTGTCGCCGTGATCGGAGGTGTACAGCACGCGCGTGCTGTTGGCAAAACCACAATCGGCCAGCGTGTCCAGCAGGTGGCCGATGTTCTCGTCGAGGGACGACACCAGCCCGAGGTAGCCGGCGCGGGCGCGCTTCACGGCGGCGGCGTCGAAGTACGAGTCATAGCAGGTGTTCTCGGACTGGTCGCGCGCCGCCGGGTGCGGCAGGCGCTCGTTCGACCCGTAGAGCTTGGGATCCGGCGTGCGGCCGAAGTAGCGGTAGTACCAGTGCGGCGGCGCCTTGAGCGGGAAGTGCGGCGCCACCAGCGACACGTACAGCACCCACGGCTTGTCGCCGTGCTTCTGCGCCTCCTCGCGCAGCCAGACCTGCGCGCGCGCCGTGATTTCGCGGTCGTACCAGGTGTATTCGGATTCGCCGGGGCCGGCGAGGCCCGCCATCTTCTTGCCGTCGGTGCGCACCGGCATGCTTTCGCCGCGCAGCAGGCCATAGAGGTCGCCCTTGCCGTCCACCACGTTCATCGGAACGACCTCTTCCGAGAAGCCGTGATCATCGCCCTTGAGGCCGCGGAAGTGCAGCTTCCCGACCGAGGCCACGTGGTGCCCGGCGCTGCGCAGCACGTGGTGCCAGCTCGGGATCGCGCCCTCGTAGGCGTCGGCGTTGTCCCAGTAGCCGATCTGGTTGATGTAGCGCCCGGTGGCGAAGGCGGCGCGCGCCGGGACGCAGATCGGGCAGGTGGTATAGGCGTCGCTGAAGCGCGTGCCGCGCGCGGCAAGCTTGTCCAGGTTCGGCGTCTGGACGAGCTTGTTGCCCGAGGCGCCCATCCAGCGCGGGTCGTGCTCGTCGGACATGATGACGAGCAGGTTCGAAGCCTTCATGGCGTGAATCGACACTCGTGTCTCATGCCATTCCCACTTGCGCTCTTCGGGGAGCGATGTCGTTGGGGCGGCTGCGGATCATGTCCACCAGTTCCTTCTGCGCCTTGCCGGGTTGACGCTCGTTGAACAGGTTGTCCATCTCATGCGGGTCGCCGCCGAGGTCGTACAGTTCGCCGGCGCCGCTGTTGAGGTCCACGGTGAGCTTGTGCGTCTTCGTGCGCACCGTGCGCAGGTCGACGTCCACGCCCGAGCGCGAGGCGCGCAGGTCCCATTCGCTCAGCGCGAAATCGCGGCTGTCGTCGCCGGATTCGATCAGGCGGCGCAGGCTGCGGCTGTGGACGGCGCGGTCGAACGAGACCCCCGCGTAATCGGCGAAGGTGGCCGGCAGGTCCAGCGTCGAAACCGGATCGGCGACCACCTTGCCGTGCGGCACGCCCGGCCCCCTGACCAGCAGGCCGATGCGCAGCAGGCCTTCATACGCCATCGGCCCCTTCAGGATCAGGCCGTGGTCGCCCAGCCAGTCGCCGTGGTCGGTGGAGTACACGACGAGCGTGTCCTCGGCGAGTCCCAGGTTGTCCAGGTGCAGCAGGATGCGGCCGACGTTGTGGTCGATGAGGGAAATCATGCCGTAGTAGTTGGCGATCAACTCCCGCAGTTGCTGGTCGGACTGAGTCGGGATGCGCGAATACTCGGTGCGGATCTTCGCCAGGTGCGACACGATCTGCGGCTTGCCCTCCAGGCTCTGGCGGTGCCACCACGGCCGGCGCTCGAGGTCCAGCGCGCGGTGTTCGGGCAGGTCCACCTCGTCCGGATGGTGCAGCCGGCTCCAGGGCTCGGGCGCGTCGAAGGGATGGTGCGGATCCGGGAACGAGGCCCAGACGCAGAACGGCTGGTCGCGGTGCCGGTTCAGGTAGTCGATGATGCGGTCGCCGATCCAGGTCGAGTTGTGGAACGCGACCGGCAGTCCGGAATGGAAGGTCTGCACCGCGCTGGACAGCGGCGGCAGCTTGGTCTCGTACAGCCGCTGCAGCTCGTCGCCGCGGCCGTCCTTGTGGAACCAGCGCTCATAGTGCTGGCCGCGCGGGGGCTTCTGCGGCGGCCACTGGTTGTGGCCTTCCACCATGAGTTCCACGTGCTGGAATCCCATGTAGGGCCCGGTCCAGTCCTGCGGCTGGTCGGTGTTGCGGCACTCCGGCGAGCCGGTGGAAGCGAAGGTGTGCGAGGTGGCGAAGTGCGCCTTGCCGACATAGCCGGTGCGGTACCCCGCTCTTGCGAACGCGCCGGCGAAGCCCGCCTCGCCCAGCGCCGGATCCAGGTCGATGCCGTTGTCCGAGACGCCGTGCGTGAGCGGCAGCAGGCCGGTGAGGATCGAGGCGCGCGAGGGCTGGCACACCAGGTTCGGCGTGATGCAGGCGCCAAAGCGCGTGCCGTCGCGCGCCAGCGCGTCCAGGTGCGGGGTCCTGACCTTCCTGCCTTCGAAGCCGTAGCAGTCGCCCCGCTGCTGGTCCGAGGTGATGAACAGGATGTTGGGGCGGCGGGCGCCCTGTCCTGCGCTCAATTGTCCACCCTGGCGCCGGTCCGCTTCACCACGGGGGCCCAGCGCGCGATCTCGGCCCTGATGAACTCGCCGAAGGCCTCCGGCGAGGCGCTGGGCGTGGATTCCAGGCCGGCCGCGCCCACGCGCTCGACGAACACCGGGTTGCGCAGCGCCTTGTTGAACTCGTCGAACAGCCGCTTCACGATCGGCGCCGGCGTCCCCGCGGGCACCGCCGGCCCCCACCATTGCACGGTCTCGAACCCTGGCACGCCGCCCTCCTGGAACGTGGGCGTGTCCGGGAGCAGCTTCTGGCGCACCTTGCTCGTGACGGCGAAGGCCTTCAGCTTGCCGGCCTTGATGTGCGAGACCGACGGCGGCAGGCCGAGCGACGCGAGCGGGATGGTGCCGCCGACCACGTCGCCGATCGCCTGGCCGCCGCCCTTGTAGGGCACATGGACGATGTCGAGGTTGCCGGCGATGGACTTGAACAGCTCGGCGGCGAGGTGCTGCGGCGTCCCGTTGCCGGGCGTTCCGTAGGACAGCTTGCCCGGATTCGCCTTCGCATAGGCAATCAGCTCGGGAAGCGTGTTCGCGGGCACCGACGGATGGCCGACGAGGATGTGCGCGCCGCTCACCATCTGGGTAACCGGAATGAAGTCCTTCACCGGGTCGAAGTTGAGCCTGGCGAACAGTGACGGGGCGATGGTGTAGGCGTCGGCGAAGAACAGAATCGTGTAGCCGTCCGGCGCGGCCTTGGCCACCACCTCGGCGCCGATGTTGCCGGCGCCCCCGGTGCGGTTCTCCACGATCACCGGCTGGCCCATCTGCTGCTGCAGGATGGGCGCGATGACGCGCCCGCTCAGGTCCATGGCGCCGCCGGCGGCGTAGGCAAGGACCAGGCGGATCGGCCTGGTCGGGTAGTCCTGCGCCTGGACCGCGACGGACGCGGCGGACGCAGCGAATGCAAATGCGACGGACAGGATGCGGTTCATGGCGTTGTCCCCTCCTTGGGTCGCCCACTCTGACAGAGGGGCCCGATTCCAGGCAAATACCTGGGGAGGCGGTTTCGATTACTTCCGGTTATGGCGCTGCGGACGCACCGAGGCCCGCAGCGCCTCGCGCAGCTGCCGTGCCGCCGGCGGCAGGTAGGCGCCCGCGCGCCACGACAGGCCGATGCGCCGCGGCAAGACCGTTTCCGGGACCGCGAGCACCCGGACATCGGAGCGCGAGGCGAGCAGGTCGCGCGAGGCGAAGCCCAGCAGGTCGGTGGCCGCGACCGCTTCCAGCAGGAAGGCGATGGAGTCGGTCTCGACCGCCACCCGCGGCGCCGGCAGGCCCCGGTCCTCGAACAGGCGCCCGAGCCAGGCCACCGCCAGCGTACCCGGCCGCGGCAGGACCCATTGCGCGGCGGCGAGCGCGGCCAGCGGCACGCGCCGCTTGCGCAGCAACGGGTGTCCCGCGCGCACCAGCACGGCCACCTCCTCCTCGTCGAGCACCTCCTGCTCGATGCCCTCGGGCGCCCGGCGCGGCAAGGCGCTCAGCACCAGGTCGATCTCGCCCCGGCGCAGCATCGCGATGAGCGAGTCGTTCATCCCGCCCGCCACCTTGAAGGCCAGGCCCGGCGTGCGCCGGTGCAGCCGGGCGAACGCCGCCGGCAGCAGGTTGCGGATCATCGAGGGGCCGGCGCCGATGCGCACGACGCCGGCATTGCCGTCTCGCACGTCGGCGACCTCGCGCTTTGCCTCGTCCGCGACCAGCTGGATCTGGCGCGCGCGCTCAAGGAATGTCTCGCCGGCCGGGGTCGGGTGCACGCCCTTGGGCGTCCGGGTGAGCAGCGGCGCCCCGACCTCCCGCTCCAGGCGCTTCACGCTCTTGGTGAGCGCCGGCTGCGACAGGCCCAGGCTTTCGGCCGCGCGCCCCAAGTGGCCATGGCGCGCGATGACGGCGAAATAGGCCAGGTCGCGCAGCAGCATGTCAGGGGGCGATGAGGTCTGGCGTGACCTCGGCCATGGTGGGCACGCCGCAGAGCTGCATCGCGCGTTCGAGCTCGGTGGTCAGGATCGCGAGCGCGCGCTCGGCGCCTGCGGCGCCGCCGGCTCCGCCGCCGTAGAGCATGGCGCGTCCCACGCACACCGCCTGAGCGCCCAGGGCGCGAGCCTTCAGCGCGTCCACGCCACGCCGCACGCCGCCATCCATCAGCACCGCCATGCGACCGCCCACCGCGCGCGCGATGGGCGCCATGGCGTCGAGCGAGGCCACCGCGCCGTCGAGCTGGCGCCCGCCATGGTTGGACACCCAGACGCCGTCCACGCCAAGCGCCGCCAAGCGCTCGGCGTCCTCCACCCGGCTGACCCCCTTCACCACGAGCTTCCTTTTCCAGCGCTCGCGCAGGCGCGCGAGGTCGTCCCAGTGGAAGGCTGGGTCGGTATCGCGCCCCACCGAGGAGGCGAGCGCCAAGCCGCGTTCGCGCATGCCGCGGTAACCGCGCACGCTGGCGAAATCCGGCAGGCCGCCGTTCAGCGCGATGCGCCAGGCCCAAGCCGGGTGCAGCGCGCCGTCCAGCAGCAGGCGCGCATTCACCCGGGGCGGAATCGAAAAGCCGTTGCGCGTGTCGCGCTCGCGCTTGCCGCCGGTCGGGAGGTCCACCGTGGGCACCAGCGCCTCGTAGCCCGCGGCTTCGGCGCGCTCGACGAGCTTCGCCACGAAACCGCGCTCGCGCAGCACATACAGCTGGAACCAGAGCCGGCCCTGCACCAGGTCCGCGATCTCTTCAATGGAGGCGGTGGCGTTGGTGGACAGCGTGTACGGGATGCCCGCGGCGGCGGCGGCGCGCGCGATGCCGATGTCCACCCCGGGCCAGGCGATGCCCGCGCCGCCGGTGGGCGCGATCACAAACGGCTGGCCAGCCGGGAGGCCGAGGATCTCGCAGGCAGGATCGACCTTCGACACATCGCGCAGCACCCGCGGCAGCAGGCGCACGCCCTCGAAAGCCGCGCGGTTGCCGCGCAGCGTGAGCTCGTCCTCGGCGCCGCCGTCGAAGAAATCGAAGACCGCGCGCGGCAGGCGCCGGCGCGCCAGCGCGCGCAGGTCGGCGATCGAAAAGGCGTGGTCGACGGCAGGCATGGGCGAAAAGTGTACCGGAGCAACCTATAATCCCGCGTCACCCCAGCGAACCCGGCCCGGAAACCACATGAAACCTGCCACTGCCCAGAAACGCATCGAAGGCGTGCTCTCGCCCGTCGTCACCCCGTTCAGGAAGGACCTTTCCCCGGACGCGGACCGGTTCGTGAAGCACTGCCGCTGGCTCATGAAGAGCGGCTGCGCGGGCCTCGCCGTGTTCGGCACCAACAGCGAAGCCAACTCCATGTCGGTGGAGGAAAAGCTGGAATTGCTGGAAGCGCTCGTCAAGGGAGGGGTGCCGGCCGCATCCCTCATGCCCGGCACCGGCCACTGCGCGCTCACCGACTCGGTGAAAATGACGCGCGAGGCCGTCCGGCTGGGCTGCGGCGGCGTGCTGATGCTGCCGCCGTTCTATTACAAGGGCGTGTCCGACGAAGGGCTGTTCCGCAACTTCTCC
>CXWL01033087.1_pt1 | contig 10462 bp, 11 predicted proteins | sample 590931 | NCBI WGS metagenome assembly CXWL01 (sample SAMEA3498368, study PRJEB10139) | groundwater metagenome | biome: water well; material: biofilm material | place: Germany | collected 2015-04-27
ATCGACGAGTTGATGCCCCCGCTCACGACGCTGCTGACTTCCATCGGCGACGACCTGCCATACCTGCCACTGTTCGACGAGCAGACCGCCGTGGCGATCTCGAACGACTTCGCCTGGGATGGCGGCTATTCGTACTGGGCGATCGGACAGCCATGGCCGCTCCGGTTGGGTGCGGCCGGATGATCATCGCTCGGTTCGCCGCGCGTCGCCTCGCTGCGATGCTGGCGATCCTGGCCATCGTGTCGCTGTTGGTGTTCAGCCTCCTCGCGCTGACGCCCGGCGACCCGGCGGTTCTGCTGTTGGGACCGAACCGGGCGACGCCCGAGTCGATCGCCCAGATCCGCGACAAGTACGGCCTTGACGATCCGTTCCTCACCCAGTACGTCCACTGGGTGGGGGATGCGGTTAGAGGCGACTTCGGTCGCTCGATCCGGTCGAGCGAGCAGGTGACCGGGATGATCGGCGAGCGGCTGACGGTCACCGCTTGGTTGGCCGGGTACGCGTTCGTGCTGACCCTGCTCGTGGCAGTGCCGTTCGGTCTGCTGGCGGGCATGCGCAAGGGCCGCCTGGTCGACCGGCTCGCAACAGCCACGAGCCTGCTCGCGATCGCGATGCCCTCGTTCGCCGTGGGCTTCTTGCTGATCTACGTGTTCGCCGTACGGCTGTCGTGGTTTCCCGCGTTCGGTCGGGGCGACGGACTGTTCGACACCGCGCATCACATGACCTTGCCCGCTCTGGCGTTGGCCGTGTCGCAGATCGCGATCGTGCTGCGGCAGACCCGCGCCGCCACGATGGACGTGGTCGATCGCGACTTCGTCACTTTCGCCCGCGCCCGTGCGATACCGCGCTCGAGGATCTGGCGGCGCTACGTGCTGCACAACGCGAGCCTGCCGGTGCTCACATCGGCCGGGCTGGTGCTGGCCTACAGCCTCACGGGAGCAGTCCTGGTCGAGAACGTGTTCGCCTTGCAGGGGCTGGGCACTTTGCTGGTCACCTCGGTCGCCCAACTCGACCTCCCACTCGTGCAGGCTTTGACGATGTTCACCGCGCTCTTGGTGCTCGTGACCAACTTCGCGGTCGATCTGCTGTACTTCGTGGTCGACCCCCGGCTTCGGCGGGCGGCCGCGACGTGAACGGATCGACGAGCTCTCGTCCCGGGTGGGGCGCTATGGCAATCGTGTGTGCCGGCGTGGTGGTGGCGGCGGTGATCCTTGCGATCTTCGGTGGCTGGCTCGCACCGAAGGACGGCTCCACGCAAAACCTCGTCGACAGCGGCCTCGCACCGAGCCGCAACTACTGGCTGGGCACCGACACGCTCGGTCGCGACATCCTCTCGCGCCTGTTCGAAGGAGCGCGCAACGGTCTGCTGGGGCCGGCCGTCGTGGCGGTCGGCGCCGGCTTCGTCGGCACGTCGCTGGGCCTGGTGACCGGGTACGCGGGCGGATGGGTCGACGCGGTGGTGATGCGTTCGATCGACCTCGCGTACGCCGTCCCACCATTGCTCGTGGCGATCGTCGTGGTGGGCCTTTTCGGCGGCGGATACTGGCTGGCGGTGCTCGTGCTCATTGCCCTGTCGTCGCCCGGCGACGTGCGTGTGGTGCGCGCCGCTGTGCTCGCCCAACGCGGACTGCCGTACGTGGCCGCAGCCCGCACCGTGGGCGTGTCGTCTCGGAGCATCGCGGTTCGGCACGTGCTGCCGAACATCCTTCCCATCGTCGTGGCCAACGTGTTGTTGCAGTTCGTCGTGGGGCTCATCGGGCTCGCAGGCCTCGCCTTCTTGGGTCTCGGCGTCGAGGTCGGCTCGGCCGATTGGGGCCTGATGATCGCCGAGAACCGCGGCATCCTCGACCTAAACCCGATGGCCGTCATCGCCCCAGGGCTGGCCATCACCGTGCTCGCGATCGCGATGACGATCATTGGCGATCGCGCCCACGAGGTGCTCACGGGGCGAACGGAGCGGTGAACGCGGTGCCGTCGTCGCAGCCAGTGAGACTGCTCACCGTGGACGATCTGCGCATCGCCATGCGCCGTGATGGACGTGAACGGATGCTCGTTTGCGATTTGTCGCTCCATCTCGATCGGGGCGAATCGATCGGCCTGGTGGGCGAGAGCGGATCGGGCAAGTCGCTGACGGCGAAGGCCCTGGTGTCGTTGCTGCCCGCCGATCTGGTGGTGTCGGGACGGATGGTGGTCGACGGCGCTGCGATCGACCCGTCGCGACCCACCGCTGCGCACCGAGGCGCGAGCATCGCCTTGCTGATGCAAGACCCGTTCACCATGCTCAACCCGGTGATGACCGCGGGCGCTCACATCGCCGAGACCTTGGTCGCACGGGGGGCATCGAGGCGCGATCTCGCTCCCGAGGTTGCACGACGTCTGGCCGAGGTCGGCATCGACGACCCGAGGGTCGCCCACCGCTACCCGTTCGAGTTGTCCGGTGGGATGTCGCAACGCGTGGCCCTCGCCGCCTCCTTGGCCAACGATCCGAAGGTGCTGGTGGCCGACGAACCGACCACGGCGCTCGATGCCACCACGCAACGCGAGGTGCTCGAGCTGTTACGTCGGATCCAGCGGGCGCGGGGCATGGGGCTGGTGCTCATCACCCACGACTTACGGCTGGCGTTCGCGGTGTGCGACAGGGTGATGGTGATGTACGCCGGTTCGATCACCGAGGTGGCACCGTCGGACGCGCTCCGCGCCGCTCCGAAGCACCCCTACACGGTGGGGCTCCTCGCGTCGGTGCCCTCGGTCGAGCACTACCAGTCCGAGCTCCTGGGTATCCCGGGGTCCGTGCCGGCCACCGACACCGCGCTCGACCGTTGTGCCTTCGTCGACCGATGCGAGCACCGCGCAGCGGAGTGCCTTGGCGGCGCGCCGCCGTTGGTGGAGGTATCGCCTGGGCGATGGACCTCATGTCGTCGCGTGGCCGACCTCGACGTGGCCGCAGCGCCGTCGGGCGATCGCCCGATGCGGCCCGAGTCGGCGACGGGTGGGGCCTTGGCCCTGCGGGTGACCGACCTCCGCAAGCACTACAAGGGCAAGGGCGGCGAGCACGTCGTGTTGCAGGGCGTGTCGTTCGAGCTCGGCGTCGGCGAGGCGCTGGGGGTGGTGGGCGAAAGCGGCTCGGGCAAGACCACGATCGCCCGATGCATCCTTGGTCTCTCCTCATCGAGCGCCGGACGCATCGAGCTCGCAGGCGTCGACGTGTCCGACCGGTCTCGCCTCGGTGCCGTCGAGCGGCGCAAGGCGACCCAGCGGTTGCAGTGCGTGTTCCAAGATCCCTACAGCACCCTCAACCCGATGCACACCGTGGGGTACACGCTGGCCGAAGCACTGCGGCATCGATCCCAGCCGGTCGCCGACCCGGCGCGCGAGGTGGCGCAATCGCTCGAGCGCGTCGGGCTGGCGCCCGAACTCGCACGTCGGCGCCCCGCTGCGCTCAGCGGTGGCCAGCGTCAGCGGGTGGCGATCGCCAGGGCCCTTGCCGTCGAGCCCGAGGTCCTCGTGTGCGACGAGCCCGTCGCAGCGCTCGACGTCTCGGTGCAGGCACAGGTGCTCGGGTTGCTCCGCACGTTGCATCGCGAGCGGGGCACGAGCCTGCTGTTCATCACCCACGATCTGGGCGTGGTGCGACAGGTGACCGATCGGGTGCTCGTGCTGTTGAAGGGCGAAGTCGTCGAGCAGGGACCCACCGATTCGGTGCTCGACGAGCCCCAGCACGACTACACCCGGCGGCTCGTGGCGTCGATGCCGCGCGCCGACACCGAGTGGTTGCCGAGATGACCCCAGGACGACGATTCTCATGATCTCGACGATCTCGATGTCCGGCCACGCGGGTCGCGCCGTCATCCGCCACGATCAGATCGGCAGCGACGGCAGCAAGTGGCACGTGCGGGAGCACCGCTGCCACGTCGAGCAAGAATCACCGACGATGATCGTGGCCGACTTCCTCGCGCGCGTCGACGCGTCGACGACGGACTCGCGGCGATGAGCACCGTGAGCCGTCGGCGCGGCGAAGCCTCCGAGAAGCGTCGTACTCGTGACGAGACCCGACTTCTCCTGATGGAGGCGGCCCTGCGCGTCCTCGGCCGCCGGCTCGAGGGCGGCGTCGACGTTGCCGACGCGTCGGCCAACCCACTCGCCGGGATCAGGATCACCGAGGTGCTCGACGAGGTCAACCAGCAACTGCGCTCACTCGACCCGCACGCCACGCTGATGACAACGGGTGCGGCGTACAACATCTGGCCGAGTCAGGAGGAGTTCCAGCTGTCGGTGCTCGACCGGATCTTCCTCGACGCGGCAAAGATCGGTTTCGACGAGGTCGACGAGCGCGTCGATGCCGACATCGCGGCCGGGCATGACTGGCGAGACCTGGTGGCGCGATGTTTCGGGGCCGACTTCGAGCTCAGCGCTGACGAGCCGTCGGTGTTGCTGATGCTCGGCGTGACAGCGATGGGTCCACGCCGTCAGGTGATCGACATGAACGTCGTTCCCAACCAGCTCTATGTCGAGTACGTGTCGGGCCTGCTCCGCAAGATCCTCGCCCATGCCGGACGACGTCCGGTGAAGGGTCGATCGATCGCCGATCTGGTGTGGGCGATCGAGGCGATCGAGTCCGGGTACCTGTTGCGCCGTCGTATGGATCCGGACGTGCCGATGCGGAGAGACCGCGCTGGTAGGACGGCAGTCGAGTCGGTGCTCATCGCAGCAGTCGAGGCGTTCACAGAACCAGTGCCACCGAAGCGCCGATGACACCGGACGAGGAGATTCTCATGCCGAGCCAGCCCGAACCCGTACCGGTCCTGTCGTCGACGCAGCGACTCCTCGCGCTTCGGGCACCGGTGCATGCGAGCCTGTCGCCCGATGGAGCGCTGTTGTCGCTCACCACCACGTCGATCACCGCCGGCACGGAGGATACGGTGACTCGGTGGTCGCTGATCGACATCGCCAGCGGTGACGAGGGCCCCCTCCCGGGTGCCGACGTCGGTACGGGCCGCGGCGTGTGGTCGCCAGACGGCTCGACCCTCGCAGCGATCACCGGGACCGACGGCACGGCGTCGCTGGTACTCGTCGATCCGACGGGAACACTGCCGACGCGTACACTCGACGGCGCGAGCCGCGTGGCCGGCGCGCCGCTCTGGTCGCCCGACGGCACGTCGATCACCGTGCCCTGCATGCGTGGCGTCGAAGTCGACCGGACGAGGCCCTACCGCTGGACGCGGCCGTCCGCTGCGTTCGACGGAATGGGTCCGCTGGAGGATCCGCCGCAGCTCCGGATGATCGATGTCTCGACCGGCGACGGAACGTGGATGACCGACGACGGCTGGCGCTGGGCAGGCGTGCAGTGGTCGCCCGACGGTGATCGGCTGGCGGCAGTCGCAGGGCTCGATCCGAACGGTCTTGAGTTCGGCCAGAGGCTGCGGATCGTCGGCCGTGACGGCGCGGTGACGGCCCCGGCGACCCCCACCTGTCGGGTCTTGCGCGCGGTGTGGCTGGACGACGGGCGGCTGGTCGCACTGCTCGTGGGTGCTACCGATCGACCGTTCGGCAGTGCCAGTCGATTGGTCGTGGTCGACGGCGAGAAGGTGTCGGCTGTCGCTGTCACCGGCGATGTCGAGCTGTTCGGCGACGTCTACGGCGACAGCCCCGCCGAGCTCACCGAATGCCCTGATTACGTTTTGTTGGCCGACCACGGCCCGGCGGTGATCGTTCGCACGGGAGCTCGTGGGCGAATGGGCATCGCCCGTGTCGACGTCGACAGCGGTGCAGCCGAGTTGCTCGTCGACGGTGACCGTTGTGCGTCGCCCATCGCCGTGCGCCGCAGCACGCTGGTGTTCAGCAGCCAATCTTGCGAACGACCTGCGGAGGTGGCCGTTCTGACAGGTGCACGACACAGCCAGCGGCGCGAACGGAACCTCACGACGTTCGGGCCGGTGGCGGCCGGTGTGACAGCCCGTCGCTTCGTGGTGGCAAGCCCCGACGGGCCCGACGGCTGGCCGCTCGACGCGTGGTTCCTCACGTCGCCGGATGCACCCGACGGAGTCGCGCTGCCCACTGTGCTCGCGATCCATGGCGGACCGCAAGCAGCGTTCGGAGAGTCGTTCAGCATCGACTTCCATGCGCTGTGCGCGGCCGGGTTCGGAGTGCTCTACACCAACCCGCGCGGCTCGGTCGGCTGGGGCGACGAGTTCGCCCATGCGGTCATCGGCGACTGGGCGGACGGTCCCACGCGCGACGTGTTGGCAGTGGTCGATCACGCCGTGGCACAGGGATGGGCCGACGGTGATCGTCTCGGCGTGACCGGGCTGTCATACGGCGGCTATCTGTCGGCGTGGTTGTCGTCGACCACCTCACGTTTCCGGGCGGCGGTGATCGAGAACCCTGCCACAGATCTCGCCAGCATGTGGGGAGCGAGTGACATCGGCTTCGAGTTCATGGCCCCCCAGTTCGGTGGAGCACCGTACGAGGCAGCTGAGGCTTACGCCGCACAGTCGCCCCTGTATCGCGCCCACGAGAGCCGCACGCCCACCCTGTTCGTCATCGGCGAGATCGACCACCGGTGCCCAGCTGCACAGGCATGGTCGATGCACCGAGTGCTCATCTCGGTGAGCACGCCCAGTGAGGTGCTGGTGTTGCCCGGCGCCTCGCACGAAGGGTCGACGTACGGTCCGGCTGCAGGTCGCATTGCCCACGACGAGGCACTGGTTGATTGGATGACCCGATGGGTGATGGTCGCAGGCGTGTGAGTTCCTGAGGCCGAGAGATCGACTCGACGCTTGAGCCGAGCCGGTGACCGGCGCCCCAAGAGGGACGTTGCGCCACAGGCACGCGAGGGCGCGGACTCCATCGGCGATGTCATGTTCGATGACCGCGCCGACGCGGGCGGGATGCCGGCGCTTGCGCTCAGCGGCGACGGGCGCGGGCGACCTCGTAGGTGGCCAGCGCCGCGGCCGCGGACACGTTCAGCGACGACAGCCGCCCGAGCATCGGGATGCTGACGATCATGTCGCACCGCTCGCGGACCAGTCGCGACAGACCGGCGCCCTCGGCGCCCATGACGATGCAGATCCCCTCAACGGCGAGATCGCCGATGTCGAACAGGTCGCGCTCGGCAGCATCGTCGAGCCCCACCACCCAGATGCCGGCGTCCTTCATCGCCGCCAGCGCCGACAGTGTGATGGGACCACGCGTCGCGGCGAGGCGTGGGCGCCCTGGCTGCCCGCCGAGACAAACCGGGCTCTGACGAGGGCGGGGACGCCTCGTCCCAGCTGGCAGCCCCGTCGGTCGACCCAGCGGTCGCTCTTTGCCGGGTTCAGTCGAATCGCGTCGTCAGCGCACTGTGGGCGTCGAGCTGTCGCAGCACTTCGTTCTGGTCGCCGGTGACGCCGACGACTACCTCGTTGGCACCGGTGTCGTGGTGGGTGTCGATGGTTCGCGGGTCGCCGGAGGAGGCGTAGACGACGAGGGAGAGTTCGGCGGGGTTGCGTCCGTGGTCGATGGCTAGCCGGTGGAGTCGCTGCCATCGCCGGTCGATGTGTTCGGTGCCTTCGATGGGCATCCATCCGTCGGCGTGACGGACGATGTCGAGGAGTGTGGAGTCGGTGCCGCCGGCACCGATGAAGACGGGCGGCGAGGGCTGGTGGGGTTTCGGATACGACCAGCACGGCCCGAAGCTGATCCGCTCGCCGGTGTGGGACGGCTCGTCGTCGTGCCACAGGGCGAGGATCGCGGTGACGTGCTCGCGTAGCGCTGGACGCCGCTGGTCCCAGCTGATGCCGTGGTCGGCGAGCTCGTCGGCTTCCCATCCGTAGCCGACGCCGAGCACGAGTCGTCCACCGGACAGTCGGTCGAGCGACGCGAGTTGTTTCGCGGTGGCGAGTGGTTCACGTTGGGCGAGGACGAGGATGCCCGTGCCGAGTCTGATGCGTGCTGTGACAGCCGCGGCGGTGGCGAGCGTGACGATCGGGTCGTGTAGCCGTTTGTACTCCTCGGGCATGGGTTCGCCGTCCCGCCAGCGGATGAACGGGCGCACTGGGATGTGCGTGTGCTCGGTCAGGAACAGGCTGGCGAATCCGCGCTGCTCGGCCTCGACCGCGAGCCTGGCGGGTTCGATCGTGTGGTCGGTGGCGTGGGTCATCACCCCGATCCTCATCGTGCAGCCCGACTCGTCGATGCGGGTGTGGTGGCGTGGAGTATCCACCCGTTGGCGATGGGTCGCAGCAGTCGGCGCCCGAGCACGGGAAGGACCAAGGACGCGACCAAGCCTTTGATCGTCGCTCGGGCGACGTAGGTGAAGGCCACGTCGATCCGGCTGCCGACTGGGTCGTCATGGACGCTCACGGTCGCGGCGAGGTGGTCGAGGGGCATCGGGTGCTCGGTGACATCGACGTCGATGAACTGAACGTGTCGGTCATGGTCGAGCCGCATCTTCTCGGTCCAGGTGTTTCCGCGGGTGTCGGTGCAGGTGCGCCCACACTGATCGGGTGCCACGGAGATCTCGGTGAGGTTGGGCGCAAGGCGTGCGTACAGGTCTGCATCAAGCACCATCTGCCAGGCCGCCGACGGGCGTGCTGCGACAGTGACGCGGCGGAACAGGAGTTCGGTCCGGTCGTCGAGCGAATGGTGCCGTGCCCGGCCGCCGAGTACGAAGCCCGCCGTCGCGAACACGGCGACCACTGCTGCGGCGGCGGTAGCGAAGGTCGTGCCGGCAGTGGTCGGATCGCGTAGCGCGATCAGCACAGCGGACCCGATCACCCACGCGGCATCACCAGCGGCGACGAGCGTGCTCGCCCTTGCAAGTCGCCGGGCCGGTTGCACGGCGAGCACGACCAGCATCATCGACCAGCTGATGAGCCCGATGCCGAGCACGACGATGACAGGCCGCGGCAGGTCGATCTGCCGGCTCATCCATCCGTTGAAGGTCGCCATCGCCAGGCCGGTGAGCCCGGAGAACGCGGCGTTGATACGTTGCAGATCCCGGAGCGGCTGTATCGCGCGCAGCCTCGGGGTTGTGATGTCGGTCACGCGTCGAAGAACCCGAACAGCGACGTGATGCGCCCGTCACGCACGTGTGCCGTGTCGATCCCGGTGAGCACCTGGGTGCCGTCGGGCGCGAACATTGTCCACGCCCAGTGGACGACGTCGTGATGAGCGCGCGCGGGGCCACGCCGCTCGAACCGGTGACCGGGCATCTGGACGCTCACCCCGTCAATCATGTCGGCGATCGCCGCGTGCCCGGTCACGTCGGCGAGCGGGTCGACCGAGCGGGCGTCGTCGTGCCACGCATCACTGATCGCTGCCGCCCGTCTTTCCGGGTCGGGTTCGTTCCAGCAGGTGAGGTACGCGTCGACGATGCGCTCGGCGGTGTCGTTGTCGATGGTGTCGGTGTGCATGTCCACCATCGTCGGGCATTGGCGAGCGCCAGTCGATCACCTGTGAGGTGATGGTCGTACGTCCTGCGATTCCGTAGCGTGGGCACCGATGGGACGACGAGACGCTGCAGGGGTGATGTTGCGCGAGTGGCGCGCCCGGCGGCGGTTCAGTCAGCTCGACCTGGCGTTGGTGTCGGGAGTGTCGGCCAAGCACTTGAGCTACGTCGAGACCGGCCGCAGCCGCCCGAGCCCGGAGATGGTGTTGCACCTGTGCGAGCACCTCGACGTCCCGCTGCGCGACCGCAATGCAATCCTGCTCGCGGCCGGTCACGCGCCGACCTACCCCCAGTCCTCCTACGACGCCCCCACCGGTGAGGTCCGCGATCTGGTCGACCTCGTCGTCAGTGCCCACCCCTACCCGGCCATCGTCGTCGACAGCCGCTGGGACCTTGTCGCCGCCAACGCCGCTGCATCGTTGTTCCTCGTCGGCGTCGCCGAACACCTGTTGATCCCGACAGTGAACGTGATCCGGCTCAGCCTCCACGCCGACGGACTCCGCCCACGGGTGGTGAACTTCGACGAGTACGCAGGACACGTCCTGGCGCGACTGCGGCGTCTCGTCGCCCACAGCCCCGATCCCACACTGACTGCCCTACTGGAGGAGTTCGGCGACCTCGACGTGACCTCACCAGAACACGCCGACGGGGTGGTAATGCCATTGGTGCTCGACGTCCACGGGACACCAGCACGGATGTTCACCACGATCGCCACGTTCGGTACGCCTCGCGAGGTCACCCTGTCCGAGCTCGCAATCGAGACCTTCTACCCAGCCGACCCAGCGAGCGCCGCGGCGCTCGCAACATTCCTCTCGATCGACCCGTAGACGGACGGGCGGGCTGCGCCCGGCGGGAGCCAGGAGCGCGGGTTCAGGCGTCGTCGTCGACATCGCTCGTCAACGCAGCGCTGCCACAGCAACCGCAGTTTTCCCGCGGGAAAACACCGCACACCCCCACCGTAGTTAGCCGACTGCGCTTGCGCTCAGCGGCGACGGGCGCGGGCGACCTCGTAGGTGGCCAGCGCCGCGGCCGCGG
>CXWL01110868.1_pt1 | contig 10460 bp, 8 predicted proteins | sample 590931 | NCBI WGS metagenome assembly CXWL01 (sample SAMEA3498368, study PRJEB10139) | groundwater metagenome | biome: water well; material: biofilm material | place: Germany | collected 2015-04-27
GCTTACCTTGCGCTCTTCCAGCACGCCGCCGCTGCCATACAACAACACGCGATTGCCTTCCATCAATGTTTGCGTCGGAATGCGCAGCACCAGCTTGCGCACGTCATACACGATCTCGACATCGGCGCTGTAACCGACCAGTAAGTTTTCGTTCCTGGCCAACCCGGAGAATTCCACTTCCACTTCCACCGTGCGCGCCTGCTTTTCCAGATCGAGCACATAAGGCGCGATGCGGCGCACCTTGCCTTCGAAAGTGCGGCCTTTTATGGCGTCCAGTGTAATGCGGCTGCGCTGTCCGATCATGAGTTTGGCTGCGTCCACTTCATCAATCGGTGCGCTCACGTAGAGGCAACTGTCGTCGATCAGATCGATGGCGGGAATGGTCAGGATGCCGGGGGGCGACGGCGTGGCGTACTCACCCAGCTCGCCGCTGATGTCCGCCACCACACCGTCGAACGGCGCGCGCAGCACCATGCGCTCCAGCGAGGAACGTGCCATGCTGATGCGCGATCTGCTCTGCCCGATGTCGCCGCGTGCCGAAGCGCAGGCTGCATGACGTGCCGCCGCATCGGTCAAGGCACGATCAAGCACCTGTGCGGAGATGAAACCTTTGTCGCGCAATTCCTGCGAGCGTACAGCTTCACGCTGCGCGGCGGCGGCCTGCGTGCACACCTCTTGCACCCGGGTTCGTGAAACTTTCAGCTGTTCTTGTGCCAATTTTTCCTGTGCGTCCAGGTCCTTGTCCCACAACTCCAACAACACCTGTCCCTTGCGTACGCGTTCGCCTTTTTTCACGCGCAGATGAGCGATCTGCCCGCCGACAGACGGCGACATCTTGGCGCGGCGACACGCTTTCACCGTGCCGGCGCGCGTGTTGCTCACCGAAGCCTCGACATCGCCGCGCTCCACTTTTTGCAACACCACCGGCAGCGGATTACCGCGCGTAAAGTAGGTGAAGGCCACCCCCAGCACGATGGCGACAAGGGCGGCGATTGCGATTTTCTTATAGGTTGCCGGGAGTTTGCTGAGTTGCGGTGAAGTCATTGCTGCTCCTGACTGTTCGCTGCTGAATGGCGAGGGAAAATGGTGCCGATGACCGGAATCGAACTGGTGACCTACGCGTTACGAGTGCGTTGCTCTACCAACTGAGCTACATCGGCATACCGGCGCGGATTATAAGCGGATAGGCTTCATTGCGGCAACGTTTAACGCCACCAATAGACCGATACATCGAATGGTTGCGGCGTTCTGTTCAATTCGTTCAACAGCACTTCCGCACTCGCCGGTGCCATGGTGATTCCGTAGCGGAAATGGCCGCTGTTGATGTACAGATTTTGCAGATGTGAATGGCGGCCGATGGTCGGAATGTTGCCGGGCGAAGCGGGACGCAGCCCCGCCCAATGTTTAACGATGGGTAAATCATGTAGCGTCGGCAGCAATGCAACCGCGCGTCGCAACAGCATCGCGCACGCTTCATCGGTGGTACTTTTATCGAAGCCGACATCCTCCAAAGTGCTGCCCACCAGCAAGTGGCCGTCACGGCGCGGAATAAGATAGAGGTCTTTTTGCAGCACAATATGCGACAGCGGCGGCGTATCGAATTTGAACAGCAACATCTGTCCGCGTATCGGTTTCACATCCAGGCTCAAGGCGTGCTCACCCAACAGCACTTTGCTCCATGCGCCTGCGGTCACGATATAAGTATCCGCACTGAAGTCGCCCTGCGTCGTCGCCAGATATTTCACCCGTCCCGCCTCAGTAACGATCTCTTTGACCTCGCACTGCTCAACGACGCGCCCGCCAAGTTGAACCACTCGCGCTCGCAAGGCTTGCAGCAGACGCGGGTTACGCACTTGGGCGACGTCGGGAAGGAACAATGCATCGCTGCGCTCTTCCATCTTCACCCCATGCGCCACACACCACACCTCTGCGTGTGCCTGATCAAACGGCGGCAACACCAACATGCCGCAACGTTGATACTCGGGATCGATCCCTGTCGTTTGGCGCAATCCTTCAGCCCAATCACCAAACAACGCCGCCCCGCGCAACGCCAAACGATTCACCTCGTCGGGGTAATCCCAGGGACACAGCGGCGACAGTATGCCGCCGCCCGCCCAAGAGGATTCCTGCCCGACCGATCCACGTTCAAAGATCGTCACCGCTGCACCCTGCCGCAACAGCGCCTCCGCTGTGGCAAGGCCCAGCGCACCAGCGCCGATCACGATGAATTTATTTTGCATGATTGATTTCATTAGCTTCGCCGTTAGTCTGGCAAAAACGCCACTCATCGGTTTTGGCTAGCCACACCGACATGTCCTGTTTTAACTTTCACATCACAAAATATTGGGAGAGCAACATGAAATTGCAAAAAGGCTTCTCTTTGATCGAACTGATGATCGTCGTGGTCATCGTCGGCATCCTAGCATCGGTGGCATTGCCCGCCTATCAGGATTACTTGACACGAGGCAAGTTGATGGAAGCTACGTCAACCTTGGCAGATTTGCGGATACGGATGGAACAGTATTACCAGGACAATCGAAACTATGGCTCTACTGCCGCCGGATGTGTGTTGGCAATGCCTGCCAGCCCTACTGTCAAATACTTTACTTATTCATGCAATTGGGGCGCAGGCGGAACTAACCAGTCTTACACTGTCACCGCAACAGGCATTGCAACTCAGGGCACAGATGGTTTTGCATACACCCTCGATCAGAGCAACACCAAGCAAACTACTGCCTTGAGAACCGGCTGGGGTACCGCTCCGGCTAATTGCTGGATCACCAGTAAAGGGGGGACGTGTTGAGCACTTGCCCAAAATCCATGCAATTGGGATTTTCCCTGATCGAGTTGATGGTCGGCATCGTGATTCTGGGCATCTTGGCATCGGTAGCCATTCCCAGCTTCCAGTCATGGATGCGAAATGCCCAGATTCGCAATGCAGCCGAGTCGATTTCAAATGGTTTGCAGTATGCGCGTGCTGAAGCGGTGAGTCGCAATAACAGAACTCAATTTGTCATGTGCGGCGCTACTGATTCTTCTTGGGATGTATTAGCAGCTTCCGGAACTGCAGTTGCACAATCATGCAACACCGCCGATGCGGTTGCCCCAACAGGTTGGGAGCGAGTGCAGATGCGCTCCGCCAACGAAGGCTCGAGAAACGTCACGGTGACCGTATTGCCCGCAGGTGCAACAACGATAACTTTTAACAATTTTGGTGGCATAGCTACCAATGCAGATGGTACTGCTCGACTTTCGCAATTCGATCTGGCTGCAACTGGCAGCAACAGGAACTTGCGCGTCACGATTGGCGTGGGCGGCAACACCAGAATGTGCGATCCCATTCTGGCGCCCAATTCCAGCCCAAGCGCATGCTAACCGGAGAAAAGATCATGCACGAACAAAATACCCATCTTAAATCCGCCCAACAAGGTGTCGTGATCGTTGAGGCGATGGTTGCCATCCTGATTTTTTCCATAGGGGTGCTGGGTATCATAGGCATGCAAGCCAACATGATCAAGAATACCGCTGACTCAAAATTCCGGGCCGATGCCAGCAACATCGCGCAGCAAAGAATCGGGCAAATATGGGCAGACCCCGACCCGACCCGACCCGGTTACACCAGCTATGTTGAAGCAAACACCGATATTTCCTCTATGTTGCCCGGTGCCACCCGAACCACTGCCCAGTCCGGAGTCCAATTCACGGTGACAGTGAATTGGCAGCAACCCGGGGAGGCAGCACACAATTTCATTACCGTTGCCAACATTACCCAATGAAACCGAATCACAAACAACTTACTTCGCTTCAAGCCGGTTTCACTTTAGTTGAAGTCATGGTTGGTTTGGCAATCGGTATGCTTGCCACAGTGATCATCATGCAGGTCTTTTCCGTCTTCGAAGCTCAAAAACGCTCGACCACAGGCACGGCCGATGCGCAGACCAATGGCGGCATTGCAATGCATAACATCGCAAGCGAACTGGTGAATGCAGGTTACCCACTAATGCCTTTTGGAGTTCAAGGTGTTGCTGATTCTCCGCTCGAGTGCGCGGCGCTGATGATTGATGGCGTGGCCGACGCAACCGCTCCTAATCGCCTCTCTCCCGCCGTCATTACAAACGGCACCAGCGACAGCATCACCTTCCGCTACGGCGACTCGCTCGCGGGAGGTATTTCATCGCAAATCACCGGGCTGGCTACCCCGACTGCAAACGATGTAAACATTGCCACTGATTTAGGATGCCTTGTCAATGACAGAACCCTGATCGTCAACGGAGCCGCTTGCAGCATGGCAAGCGTGCAGAGCATGGTTCCGGCCGCGCCGCCCGTGGCAGCCACGATCACCCTGACAAACAACACCGGTGCCGCTATCGGTGCCAATCTTTCCTGTTTAGGCAGCTGGAATGAGATCACTTATGCAGTGAACAATGGCAACCTGGAGCGAAATGGCGTGCCCATCGTCGCGGGTATCGTCAACCTGCAGGCGCAATATGGAATTTCTGCTACAGGCGTTCCTTCAACCGCGTCCAACTTTAACCAAGTCACGCAGTGGGTTGATGCCACGGGAGGCACATGGGCCGCACCTACAATTGCCGACCGTAATCGCATCAAAGTCATACGCCTCGCTGTCGTGGCACGCAATGCAAAAAAAGAACTCAAGGATACGGCTGGCGTTTGCAGCACGACTGCCGTATGCAGCTCTCTCAACACAGCATCGCCTACCGGTTTATGTGCTTGGGCCGGCAGTGCTTCTTCACCCGCCCCGGCGATTAGCCTGGGTGCCAGTGCAGACCTGAACACCAGCACAGACTGGCAGTGTTATCGCTACCGTGTGTATGAAACCATTCTCCCGTTGCGCAACGTGATCTGGTCCAAAGGTACGCTATGAAATCATTGCCCAAGCCTCTTTTTGCACGGGTGCAGTCAATTAAACAGCGCGGTGTTGTACTGTTTTTTGCCCTTGTTGCCATGCTTGCCATGTCTCTTGCAGCTGTTGCACTGATACGCTCCGTTGACACCAGCACAATCATCGCCGGTAATCTGGCTTTCAAGCGGGCTGCCACCTCCTCCAGTGATGCGGGGGTTGAGGCGGCTATCACCTGGCTTGCCGCCACAGATACAGCAAATAATGTGCTAAATGCGCTGACTGATCCCACCCATCCTTTCAATAACACAGGCGGCGTTGTGAACGCATTGGGTACATTCCAGAACAACGGGTATTACTCCAACGCAAATTCTACTGTGAGTCTTACCGACGGAACCGGAATCCAGTGGGATAACAATGACAGCACCCTCGTCGGAACCGATGCCGGAGGCAACACCACCCGCTACGTTATCCAGCGTATGTGTCTTACCGCCAATGTGACGGTTCAATTAAACCAATGCCTGTTTAGCGGAGCGATTCAAGATAATAACGGGAAAAACATTCCGCTTCCGCAAGACGTTTGCGATGGCCCTGGCTGTCCCGTGGCGGGCCAAACCCCGCAGATCCGCATCACTGCCAAAACCGAAGGTCCGAGAAATACTGTCAGCTACGTGCAAGTATTTGTCTATTAGGAGGCAACCATGAAACATTATTTGGAAAATCGCTCTACCGCCCGCAATCGTTTGATCTTACTGGCACTGGCCAGCAGCCTCGCCTTGCCTTTACCCGCGCTGGCCGCCTCGGTTGCGTTGGCGACAGCGCCCTTGGCGACGTCCACCACCACCACTGTGCAACCCAACGTATTCCTGATGATGGACGACTCGGGCAGTATGGGCTGGGAATATATGCCGGACGATGCAAACAACTTTTCCGGGAAATACGGCTTCGCCAGCAGCCAGTGCAACGGCGTCTTTTATGACCCAACCATCACTTACGCCCCGCCGGTCGATTCCACCGGAACCAGTTACGCCAATTCCAGCTTTACCGCAGCCTGGACGGATGGCTACAACACCGGCGCCGGCTCCCCCAACCTGAGCACCGGCTTCAGCACCAGCGGCTTTTCCGCCCAAGCCGCCTTTTACTATAAATATACCGGCACGCTGACCACCAGCGCACAAAAGGATTACTTCAACACCGGCAGCACCTTCTATCAGGAATGCAACAGCGCCATCGGTTCCACACCCGGCAGCACCGTGTTCACCAAAGTCATCGTCAGCGCCACCTCCGGCCCCGGCGCAACGGACGAGCGCACCAACTTCGCCAACTGGTACAGCTTTTACCGCAACCGCATCAACATGATGAAAACCGCGACAGGGCTGGCCTTCCAGCCTATCGGCACCTCTTACCGGGTCGGCTTCTCTACCATGAACAACAACGGTGGCTCCAAGTTACTCAACCCCGCCACTTTCGACGCCGCCCAGAAATCGGCCTGGTACACCATGCTTTACTCCACGAGTCCTGGCAGCTCGACACCGTTGCTGGGCGCGCTGGCCGATATAGGGAAGATATTTGCCCACAAACTGACCAGCTTGAACGGCGTCGCGGTGGTTGACCCGGTGCAATATTCCTGCCAGCAGAATTTCACCATTCTGACAACAGATGGCTACTGGAACAGCCAGACCGGCGACACAAAACTGGATGGCTCCACCGCCGTTGGCAACCAGGATGGTACGGCAGCGCGGCCGATGTACGACGGCGCGACTGTAGGCTCCACATACACAAACACCTACACGCGAAACAACTATACCACCAGTTCATCAGGATGCTCTTCCCCCAAGAAGAAGCTCAAAACTACGCCACAAACCGGTTCTTGCACGACGGCCACTTCAGGTGGAAGCTGCTCGCCCACCAGCTGGAACAATGGCACGACGACGACAGGCTCCTGTGTAAGTAGCCCTTATGGTGTGCCAACACCCAATCCGACCACACCCGTGCTGCAAAGTAGCGTGGCAAGTACCAGCGGCGGTTTCAGCAACAGTCTGGCTGACGTGGCCATGTATTACTACCAGACCGACCTGCGTACCACGGCGCTGGGCAACTGCACCGGCGCGATCGCTGGCGAGAGCGTATGCACAAACAACGTGTTCACCAGCACCCTGGACAATAATACCCAGCAACACATGACCACCTTCACCCTGGGGCTGGGCGCACGGGGCAGAATGGTGTATTCGTCCAGTTACCTGGCCGACAACACTGGGGATTATGTCGCGGTCAAATTGGGCAGCACCGCCTCTGCCACGGTATGCACATGGCAAACGGCCGGCACAGTCTGCAATTGGCCGACGCCCAATGTTTCCGGAACGCCGGAAAATGTTGATGACTTATGGCATGCCGCAGTGAATGGACGCGGGGTTTATTTTAATGCCACCAACCCGAGTTCGTTGTCTGCCAGTCTTTCCAACGCACTCACCGGCATCAATGCCCGCAGAGGCGCTGCTGCCGCCGCCGCGACCAGCACTCTGAATCCGGTCGCCGGCAACAATTTTGCCTATGTTGCCAGCTACACCACGGTGACCTGGAAGGGTAATCTGGAAGCGCGCGGTATCAACGTGGATACCGGCGTAGTCAGCCAAAATGCCAGCTGGTGTCTGGAGAGTGTGGTTGCCGATACCTGCGCCGCGCCGGGCGCTGTTGTTGCCGACACGAGCGGAGCCACCACCACCTATAACTGTGTCACGCCCAATACAGTGCTGTGCAACGGCACGTTGGTCGGCACGGACTGTTACGTGCCGGTCGCTACCGCCTGCACCGGCACGATGGCCGGCAAGGTATCCGATCTAACCGACACGCGAACGATCAAAACCGCCAACGCTGTCGGCAACGCCCTGATCAACTTCGATGCAGGATATGCAGCCGCAAATCCAGGCTATTTTAATGCGTCCCATATCGGCACACTCAGCCAATGGTCAACCTTGAGTGCCGCTCAGCAAACTGCCGCGCAAGGCGTGAATTTGGTCAATTATCTGCGCGGACAAAATGGTTTTGAGGCGGACCGTAGCACCAACGTGGCGGCAAACTGGCTTTACCGTGGCCGCGAAGCCGTCATGGGCGATGCGCTGGAGTCTCAACCCGCCTTTATCGCCAAGCCCGTGTTCGGCTATACCTACCCCGGCTATGCCACCTTCAAGACCAATAATGCCAGCCGTGTCGGCACGGTCTATATGGGCGCCAACGACGGCATGATGCACGCTATCGCGGCTGACACAGGTATAGAGCGTTGGGCATACATACCCAGTATGGTGATACCGAATATGTGGAAGTTGGCTGATAAAAATTACGCCACCCTGCATACCAATTACGTCAACGGCAGCGCGATCACTTCGGATGTGTGCACGGCTAATTGTACAAATGACGCAACCGCTGTCTGGAAAACCATTCTGGTTGGCGGTTTGAACGGTGGGGGTCGCGGCTATTACGCTTTGGACATCACGAACCCCACTTCACCAACCTTGCTATGGGAATTCACACCCAGCACCAGTAACGGAGTCGTTCAAATCGGAGCCGTTCAAGACGACGATGTTGGATATAGTTTCAGTCAGGCCATAGTCACCCAAAAGACCAACGGAACATGGGTGGTGCTCGTGACTTCCGGTTACAACAACACCAGCCCGGGTACCGGCAAAGGCTTCCTTTATGTGCTTAATGCCGGCACGGGAGCCATCATCAGCAAAATCCCCACCAACGTCGGTAGCACAACCACGCCAAGCGGATTGGCCAAGATCGCCGGCTGGAATAATGAACCTGCGGGTAACAAGGTTGGGTATGTCTATGGGGGCGATTTGCTGGGAAATATCTGGCGTTTTGACATCAACAGCACTGTTGGCGCCACGGTTGGCACTGGTGATGCTTTTAAATTCGCCACGCTATTGGCCATAGACGGCACTGCGCAACCCATAACAACTACACCCGTGTTGGGAGAAATCCTCACCAAGCGTTACGTATTTATTAGTACCGGGAAATATCTGGAAACGGGAGACCTGACTACGACCCAGCAACAAACTTTTTACTCCATCAAGGACGACAACGCGACTGCCACTCTGGTCAATGCGCGCAGTGCCTTGGTACAACAAACTTTGACCAACGCGACTGATGGTAGTGCAACCCGTGTTGGCAGTACCAATCCAGTAACAAACTCCTCTGACCGGGGCTGTTATGTCAATTATCCGGATACTGGAGAGCGTGCCAACATTGACAGCAAGCTGGTGCAAGGTATTGTGATTGCCCCCACGATTGTTCCTTCAAATACGGCTTGTTCACCGGGAGGTTATGGCTGGCTCAACTACATTGACTACAAAACTTGCGGTGCTTCTTCGGTGAAATCCGATTCGACTATCGTCGGCGTTAACGTTATTTACATACAAGGGGTACCCGAAGTTCAGTACGTTACTTCCACGAATCCAACACCCTACAAACCTCCTATCCAGCCACCATTTCTACCTCCAGGAGCCAGTTTTTCCAGTAGACACGTGATATGGCACGAATTGATACCATGATCTGCAAAATCAAATTAAGACAAAAGCGGCCCATAGGTCGCTTTTGTTTCTCTGAGCATTAAATCAAAAGTCATTAGGGAAGGTATTACAAGTATTGGTTGAGCGTTTTCGGCAATGGGAATACCACGTTTTCTTCGATTCCGGTCAGTTCGCGCACCCGCTTGGCGCCCAGTTCATTCAATCGTGCGATGACTTCCTGCACCAGCACCTCGGGTGCTGATGCACCTGCACTGATGCCCACACAACGCTTTCCATGCAGCCATTCGGTCTTGAGTTCACTGGCGTTGTCCACCAGATAGGCGGGGACGTTGAGGTTCTGCGCCACTTCGCGCAGACGGTTTGAATTCGAGCTGTTGGGTGAGCCGACCACGATCACCACATCGCATTGTTGCGCCAACACTTTCACCGCGTCCTGGCGGTTCTGCGTGGCATAGCAGATGTCGTCCTTCTTCGGGCCGGTAATGAAAGGAAAACGCGTTTTGAGTGCGGCGATAATAATACTGGCATCGTCCATGGACAGCGTGGTCTGCGTCACGAACGCCAGATTCTGCTCATCCTGCACTTGCAGTTTATGCACATCGTCAGGCGACTCAACCAGATACATGCCGCCGTTGCTCTGCCCCATCGTGCCTTCGACCTCGGGGTGGCCTTTGTGGCCGATCATCACGATCTCTTTGCCCTGCTCGCGCATGCGCGAAACTTCGATGTGCACTTTGGTCACCAGCGGACAGGTCGCATCGAACACCGTGAGATTGCGCGCCTCGGCCTCGCGCCGCACCGATTGCGGCACACCGTGCGCGCTGAAGATGAGGATGCTGCCGGGCGGTACATCAGCCAGCTCCTCAATGAACACCGCTCCCTTGGCCTTCAATCCTTCGACCACGAACTTGTTGTGCACGACTTCGTGGCGCACGTAGATCGGCGCACCGTGGATAGCCAAGGCACGCTCCACGATCTCAATGGCGCGATCCACCCCGGCGCAGAAACCGCGCGGGTTAGCGAGCAGCAGTTCCATGTTGCTTTCCTTTGAAACTATCCCAGATCAG
>CXWL01124826.1_pt1 | contig 10460 bp, 9 predicted proteins | sample 590931 | NCBI WGS metagenome assembly CXWL01 (sample SAMEA3498368, study PRJEB10139) | groundwater metagenome | biome: water well; material: biofilm material | place: Germany | collected 2015-04-27
TAAATGAATTGAATACATTAATTGAATAGTAGATGTCTAAGAAGGATTGTAGCTATTACAATCGTGATTTGAGTTGGCAGAAGCAACAAATATAAATTACCTCAGATAGGTTATTGAGTTTTAACCTTCTTGCAATAATTGTTTTTTTGATTTTTATACTCATGTCAATTCCAAATAAATTTAAAAATATTTAATTGTTCTAAAATTCGATTTACAATGAAAAAATATATTACTGATAGCTCTAAAGTTATTATTATTGTTGGTTATTTAATATGTGGATTCTTTATTCCCATTACTATTGCTCAAGAACAAAAACCTATTCAAAATGATAGTCTGTCCAGTGATAACAATCCACATCAAAATAATGTTGATCCAAGGTATTCAGTATTTGGTCCTTCGCAGTCCGCTGTTTGGAAATTTCAATTATCTCATATGAATAGTGATAATGAACGAGTATCATCTTTCAATTTTTTTAGAAAAAATCAAAGAGATAAAACTATTCTCTTTTCAATAATAAATAATGGGCTAGAGAATACTAGACAGTACAGGGTTATGCAAATATCAGGAGGAATAATTTTATTCCCATTTAATGATGATGATAAATATCAATTTGACGTTGGCGGAACGTTCGATAAAATTAAAGATACAACTCTTAATAATTCTACATTCTTTTCAAGATTTACATATCGACCGAATCGTGAACTCTGGGTACGGGTAGGGTTTGAATATTATAAGGGTTACGGATTAGATGGTAGAAGTAATTTATATATTAACTCAGAACTGAATTCTTTTTATGTATCAGCTAAATATAAAACAGGTTTTGTATCTCCGGTTGCTGTGATTAGTACTGGAAAAACTGATGAGAATATTAACAATCGTTTTGGTGCAGGTGTTTTTATTAATGGACCATTTGATACGTATGCTTTTGGCGGTTATATTAAAAGCACAGATGAATTTGAGAGCACTCGTACATTGGCTATTGGAAGATGGGCTCCCTTTCGCTCAGACGGCCTACCCAGTGGATTTTTCATTTGGAAACATCAATCTGATTACGATTTTCAATTAGGCGGGTTGTTTTTTGGAAGAAGAAATCGTTTTGTGCAACCAGCCGCAGTTGGGATGCTTACCGGAATGTTTATAAGCAGTATAACACTTCGTGTTAATACTCAGTTGAGGCAGCGAAAATTAATGGCGATTACAGATGATTATGAAAACTCAGACTTTTCATTGTTTTATGTTCACTTAAACCAGGAAATCACATCAACAAGTAATGTTGGATTCTCAGTTTTGCAATTCTTTAAATTATTTCCTGATACAGAATTTTGGATTTTCAATGATCCGGTAGCTGGTGTTTTTTATAATGAAGAAACAAATCCAATATTTGATAGCAAAACTTTTTCTTTAGTTGATAAAAAAGAAAATTATTTTTCATATCAAATAGGCACTAAAATATTAAAAAATATTTTGATTGAGGCAATACACGCTCCTACTAAGCACGAATTAGCATTTGCTCTTTCTTATTTTTTGGAATAAATAAGAGCAAATTTTTTCCCGTTTTTATATAATCATACAAAGAGTATTCAAACTTTTTACTATTTTATTTCTGTAAAAAATCATATTTATCTTTCACATAATCAGGTTATTGTATGCAAAAAGTCACTATAGTAGGTATTTATTTTGTCAATATAGCATTAATTCTTTATACGCTATTTATTATATATGAAAATAGAAAAAAGAAAACAACTAAATCGGTTTTAGTATTTATAACTCTTGCAGTAATGTTTGATATTGCAGCAACTACATGTATGATGATCGGTACAACAAGAACATACTTTACATTTCATGGTATTTTAGGCTATATAGGTTTACTGTTAATGGTTGCTGATGCCGTATTACTATGGAAGTATAAGTTAAAATATGGCGCAGAGATTTTAATTAGTAAATCATTAAACTCATTTTCTAAAATTGCCTATATCTGGTGGATAATTGCTTTTACCACAGGTGTCATTGTTTCCATTTTCAGACACTAATTTTAACGTAATTAAAATATTTGGATATAGTAAACCAAATCTAATCAGATAAGTAATTGCTTTATAAAACAGCCTCAACAGCGCTATTCTCAAGCTTAATTGAGGCTTAATTTTTTATTGCAGAAAGTCAGGAACTGGTTTCATCTTATAAAAGGTTAATATTTTACACTAAAATCGGAATTTTTGTTTCCAGAAAACAATTTTGGTATCAGTCTTATACATAAAATATTTTTATTTTATGTTTGACTTCTGCCTGCCCATCTTCAATATAGAATATATGGGGTAACATTTCAAGTAGTCAACCGGACAAACCTTTTGAGACCTGACAAATAATTAAAGGAAAAGCTCCTTTAAACTTAAACCAGAATAATATATTGATTGAGATAACAGGTGTGAGTAAAGAATGATCATCCAAATGTGCTAATTTTATTAATGACTATGAGCTTAACTGCTTATTCTGTTTCCGCAAGGAAACAGCAATTTATAATAAAAACAAAACTTAGTATAACTTGAAAGAAGAAAAAGTAAATCGAAAAACTTACTAAAGAATAGAGACTATGAAGAGATTGTAGTATAATGTTTTCATTCTTTTACGACATTACTCCAAAACATTTATTAGGGGCAATCCAGTTTCTTAAAAATATTATATTTTATGGGAATAAAGTTCTAATTGTGAGTAAACCACATCTTGATCGTATTAAGTCTTTATTTGATGAGGTTGAACTTAATCTAAGAAATTGTAAACGTGTCATAATATGTATACAAGTTGGGAAGTTTTGGTTTAGATTAGTCAAATCATTTTCTTAATATAAAAAAAACCGTACTTTATATTTGTATTTTTTAATTTAAAATAAACAATAAACATTATAACAAAGTGAAAAATGGGAAATAATCAAACCGTAATTAATCTAGAAGGAAAATCAGCTATTGTAACTGGTGGCAGTATAAGGATAGGTTCAGCCATTGCACTTAAGCTTGCTGAATGGGGTGCAAACGTTGCAATTCTTGATCGTAACCATATTGGGGAAGCTGAAAAAGTAATAAAAAAAATCAAGGCTTTGGGTAGAAAAGGAATTGTGATCCAGACCGATGTGTCTGTTTTTGATGATGCAGTAAAGACCATTGACAACTTATTAAAAGAGTTTGGTACATTTGATATTCTTGTTAATAATGCCGGTATCAATTGGGATGGAACTATCTGGAATATGACAGAAGAGCAATGGGACAAAGTAATAAACATTAATCTTAAAGGATATTTTAACTACATTCGTGCAGTTGCCCCAATATTCCGCGACCAGCAATCAGGAAAAATTGTTAACATTACTTCTATTAACGGTCTGAGAGGAAAATTCGGTCAGGCAAATTACTCTGCATCAAAGGCCGGTATTATAGGGTTAACTAAAACAGTTGCAAAAGAATTAGGAAAGTACGGAGTAAACGTAAATGCTGTTGCCCCGGGATTAATTGAAACGGATATGATGAAACAAGCTGCCGAAGAAGTAAGAAAAATTGCTATCGAAGAGATTGTTCTGAATAGAATTGGTCAGCCTGAAGAAGTTGCAAATGTTGTAGCCTTTTTGTGCAGTGAATTAGCAAGACACATTACCGGAGAAGTAATTAAAGTAGATGGTGGACAATACATTTAAGAAGTTATAAATCTAAAATTTTATTTTTATAAATCTTTCTATATAAAGGGTAGCGCATGGAATTAAACGACATAGTAGTAATTTCTGCTGTAAGAACTGCAATGGGTAAATTTGGTGGAACACTAAAAGACATTCCGGCGTACGAATTAGGAGCGGTAGTTATTAGGGAAGCAGTTAAAAAAGCATTAATTGAAAGTAATCAGGTTGATGATGTAATACTCGGGAGCTGTCGTCAAGCAGGAAATGGTCCTAATCCCGCGAGGACTGCATCAGTAAAAGGTGGTGTTCCTAATTCAGTTCCGGTAATTACTCTTAATATGGCCTGTCCCTCAGGAATGAGAGCGCTTGCATTTGCATCACAGTCTATCCGTCTTGGAGAATCAAATATTGTTTTAACTGGTGGTTTCGATAGCATGAGTACGATCCCTTTTCTTCTTAAAGGTGTCCGCTGGGATGGTTTTAAAATGGGCAACAAGATTATTGAAGATGGATGGAGTGATAGTATTGATCCTTTAATCGGACAGAGTATGGGAGATACGGCTGAAAACCTTTTTGATAAATATAAAATATCTAGAGAAGAGCAGGATGAATTTGCAATTGAAAGTCACTTGAAAGCTTCTATAGCTCAGAAGAACGGATGGTTCGATGAAGAAATTGTTCCAATTGAAATTCCAGGAACTTATAAGTCTCTGCTAGTAGTTTTTAATAAAGACGAAACTATTCGGCACGAAATCGATAAAGAAAAAATGGGTAATATAAAACCTGCATTTAGAAAAGATGGAACTGTCACTGCTGGTAATTCATGCGGTTTAAGTGATGGCGCAACTGCAATTGTTATTACGCATAGAAAAAAGGCAGAAGAGTTGGGAGTAAAACCTCTATTTTCGATAGTTTCTTACAGCCAGGTTGCCGTTGATCCTTTTACAATGGGTGAAGGTCCGGCATTATCTATTCCAATCGCATTAGAAAAAGCCGGAATGAAATTAGATGATATGGATTTAATAGAAGTAAATGAAGCTTTTGCTATACAGGTGCTAGCAAACGAAAGAGTTTTAAAATGGGACAGAGCAAAACTAAATGTTCACGGTGGTGCAATAGCATTGGGCCATCCGACAGGGATTAGCGGTGCTCGAATTATCGTTACTTTGTACCATGCTTTAAAACGTTTGAACAAAACTTACGGAATCGCTGCAATATGTGGAGGTGGGGGCGTAAGTATGGCTACTATAATTAAAAGAGAGTTTTGAGGAGTAATATAATTCTAATTACAAAATCACAGCAAAAAGCATTTCTAATTATATCGTTGTCTTTGCGACAGTTAAAATCAATGTTCCTTTCTGATGAAAATCATTTAATATAAAAAATAAGAAGAAGAAATTCAAATATTAATTTGATAAATAACTACTAATCCTTAATTTTAAGAAACAAAACGTATTATAAACAGCAACTTTTAAGTTTTCGATAAGTTTTGATTTATCAATTGTATTTAATTTGTATTAATTCTATTCTAATGTAGTCTTTAGAAATTAAATAGTTTATTATCAAATCCCTATTGGATGGTTAATTATTGATATGCAGACCTTAACTAGAATCATCGAAGAATGTAAATTATTAGCATTTGATTTAAACTATTCAAGAGCTAAGGATTGGAAAAATAGACGTGACAACAGTGTTTTAATTGGTTATTTGCCAATCTACTTTCCACGAGAAATCGTTCATGCCGCTAATGGATTAGCAGTCGGTATTGTAGGTGTGGGTGATAGAAAGCCAATTGTTAAAGGGGATGCATTCTACCAATCTTATATATGCAGAATTCCAAGGGGTATAGTTGAACTTGCTTTAGATGGTCATTTTAAAAATTTTGATGGTTTTATATTTCCCTCCATATGTGATGTCATCAGAAATCTTTCAGGTATGTTTCAACTATTAAAGGTTGGTACATTTGTTCACTACTTAGACTATCCCCAAAATTTTATAGCCGCTGTTGGAGGCGAATTTTATAAGAATGAGTTGCAGCATATTTTAAACGAAATAAAAAAGATTAATAATATTACTGTAACCACCGAACACCTAAATAATTCTATACAACTTTATAATAAAAACAGAAAACTTTTAGAATTCATTTATGATATACGTCAGGAATTTCCATGGAGGCTTTCTGCAGAGGAATTATATTATATCGTTCGTGCAGGTTTGGTTATTCCTGTTGAAGAGCACAATGAAATTTTAGAAGACGTTTGCGGTTTAATTCAAAAGGAATTCGGTGAGCCAATGGACAAGATTAAGATTCTTGTTTCCGGGTCTTTTTGTGAGCAGCCACCTATAGGTTTGATAAAAACAATTGAAATGGCAGGTTGTTATATAGTCGAAGATGATTTCTTAATTGGTTCCAGATGGATTAAAGGAGATGTTGAAGATAATACAGATGATCCAATTGGTGCGCTGGTAGAAGCATATCTAAAAAAGAGTACTTTCTCTTCTTCAATTTATGATGTAGATAATCCTAAAGAAAAAAGACTGCTGGAACTTGTAAAGAAAAGAAAGGTTGATGGGATAATTTTTGCTGCGCCGAGTTTTTGTGATCCTACTTTACTTGATATGCCCATCTTGCACAAAGCTTGCGATGATACCAATGTTAGATATATAAGTTTACAGTATGCCGAGAATACCGGACAGTTTAAAAACATAAAAGAACAGGTTGGCGCTTTTTCCGATTCTATTAAACTTTGGGGCGAACAATTGGTAGAAGTTGATTAAAATAACAAACAATTAAAATATTATGGCAACATCATCTGATAACGTATCGATTAAAATTGAAAAAGAAAAAAGTATGATCCTACAGAAGGAAATGGTAGGAAAACTTTTTAAAGATCTAAGTATGGCAAAACAAACCGGCAAAAAAGTAGTATATACTTTTGTTCCCGGCAATATCTCAGAGTTAATTTTATCATTTGATATGCTGCCTGTTTATCCCGAGATAAATGCTTTACAATCAGGCATGAGAAGAATGTCTGCTGGATATATACGTGAGGCAGAAAAATACGGACACTCTGAAGATGTATGTACTTATGTTAAGTGTGATATTGGTATGATGTTAAGTGGAAATATCGGACCGACTGGCGAAAAAATTCCTGATCCCGATCTTTTGCTTTTAAGCTACACAGGCTGCTTCACATTTATGAAGTGGTTTGAAAATCTTGAGGATTTATATCCTGGTGTTGAAATTGCAATGCTGCATACTCCTTACCAATCCGGTGGAAAAATAACACCCGAGATGACACAGTACATGGTTAAACAGTTGAAGGAAGAAGTAATTCCGAAAATGGAAAAAGTTTCAGGTATGAAGTATGACGAAAGTAAACTTAAAAGTATTCTTGAAAACTCAGCAAAAACGGGAGAATTAATTAGAAAAATTTTTGAGACTCCCAAAAACATTCCTTCTCCAATCGATGCGTATTTTGCAGGTGTTTACTACATAGGCCCTATTAATATTGGTTTTAGAGGATCACCGGAAGCTTTAAATTATTATCAGGAACTATATAATGAAATATTGGTAAGAATTAAAAATGGATTAGGACCTGTTACCCCTGAAGGAGTGATGAAGGAAGAAAAATTCAGACTGGTTGTTGAAGGACCTCCTAACTGGACAAGCTTTCGCGAATTCTGGAAACTGTTTTATGATTTAGGTGCTGTGATAGTAGCCTCATCTTATACTAAAGTTGGTGGTGTGTATGATATGGGTTTTATGCATGATCCAGATAGACCGCTGGAAAGTCTGGCTGAGTATTGCATGAACTGCTATACTAACTTAAATCTTCCTCAACGAGTTGACTTACTTGAAAAATCTATTAAAGAATTCAAGGCAGATGGCTTTCTTATAAATTCAATAAAAAGTTGTAATTCATTTTCTGCAGGGCAGCTTTTAATGATGAGAACTCTTGAGGAAAGATTAGAAATACCGGTTAGTTTTATTGAATCAGATCTTGTAGATCCAAGATACTTTTCATATTCAAATATCAAAAACAGACTTGAATCGTTTTTTCAAATGTTAGAGCAACGTAAATTATTTACACAGCAAAAAGTAGTTTAGAATGAATAAATATTATCTTGGTGTAGATTTAGGCTCAACAACTTCTAAAGCGGTTATTATTAACGGCGAAGATGAAATTATCGGAAAAGGTATTACAAACACTCGGGCTAACTATAAAGTGGCAGTAGATATAGCCAGGCTTGAAGCTACTTTCGATGCAAGATTTAACTTGTTAAAAAGAAGACTAGATAAAGAAATTAAAGCTCGACCAGAAAACCGAATATATATAGAAGACCTGAGAGCAGTGTTTCAATATCTACAATTCAAAGAACGCCTTGAAATTCTTCATTGCAAACTTAAACAAACAGTTGTATCGGCCTTTTCAGATAAATTAAAATCAATACTTGCTGAGTATGTGGATGAAATCATCACTACAATCGTACCCAAGATTCGTAATGAGTATCTTCACGGAAACCTTGGCTCTAAAAATCAGTTTTTCCGTGATGTAATAGGCGAAAAATATCACGAGCAGGTAGAACAATATAATAAGGACTACTTTGAACCATTAATGCTTGCGTTCGACAAAAGCATAACACCTGTAGAAAATGAAATGGTTGAGTATAATTTTGTTGAATTGATTCATGAAGCAATTAATATTCTTGATGAAAAATACGAGCAGATGGATACTTCCAGCTCTGATGCGAGAAGTATTCATTTTGACGCCGAATTAAATCTGCTAACCGGTAATTACAAATCGGTTTCTGGTTCTTTAAAAGAACACATTGAGCAAATAGCAAATATGGAAATCCATATTGCTAATATGGTAGGAACAGGCTATGGCAGAGCGTTATTACCTTTTCCTGAAGATTGTATTAAGTCTGAAATTCTTTGCCATGCTTTTGGTGCCCATCTGATATTTCCTAATACAAGAACAGTATTAGATATAGGTGGACAGGATACAAAAGCCATTCAGGTTGATAGCCATGGACTTGTAACAAGTTTTCATATGAATGATAGATGTGCTGCGGGCTGTGGAAGGTATCTTGGTTATATAGCAGATGAGTTTGGTATTTCACTTAATGAATTGGGACCACTAGCAGTTACTGCTCAGAAAGAGGTGAATATTTGTTCCACCTGTACCGTATTTGCCGGCGCAGAAATCAGGGAACTAGTTAATATTGGTGAAGAACGAGAGGACATACTTGCCGGGCTTCATAAATCAATAGTTACAAGAGCTATGTCGTTAATAGCCCGCTCCGGTGGTGTAAGGAATGAGTTTACTTTTACCGGAGGTGTTGCCAGGAACCAGGCTGTTCTTAAATATCTCAAAGAAATGATTTACGATAGTTATGGAAATCATATTACTATCAATATTCATACAGACTCTATTTTTATGGGTGCTTTGGGAGGTGCCGCATTTGCAAGAAGAAATTTATTATCTGAATTGCCAAGGAAAAATTAATATATGACTGACAATTTATATACACTTGGGATAGATGTTGGAGGAAGCTACATAAAAGCCTTTCTAATGAATTGCGGTAATGAGCCGTTGGTGATTGATAAGAGAGTAGAGAAAATAAGAAAGCGAAACCCAGTTACTGTTGCTGAAGAGATGATAAACTTATTACTAGAAAAAAATAAATTAAGACACGATGATATTGCTTACCTTGCCTCAACAGGTGAGGGTGAAATGGTAAAGAGGAAAACAGGACATTTTTATAGTATGACAACTCATGCAAGAGGCGGTATTTTCTTAAACCCAGGTGTAAAAACTGTTGTAGATATGGGTGCTCTATTTGTAAGAGCAATAAAAGTAAATAATCTTGGAAAAGTGCTTGATTACAAAATGACCGGGCAGTGCGCTTCAGGTTCGGGTCAGTTTATAGAAAATATTACCCGGTATCTTGGTTTAGCAGTAGAAGAAGTAGGAGAAATTTCTTTACAATCAACTAATCCAGAAACACCTTCCGGCATTTGTGCAGTTCTTGCTGAAACTGATGTTATTAATATGGTTTCGAGAGGAATATCAACACCAAATATTGTTAAAGGAATTCATCTTTCAATTGCTAACAAAGTTGTAAGGTTACTCTCATCATTAAAAGCAGAATCCCCTATTGCATTGACCGGTGGCATGGCAATGAATAATGGGATGGTACAGGCAGTAGATGAACTATCTAAAGAAAGCAAGTTAAATTATAAATTCATTTCTCATCCGGATGCTATTTATGCAGGCGCAGTTGGTGCAGCACTTTGGGGAGCGTACAGATATAAAATATTGAAAAAGAAAGATGAAAAAGTAATAGCTACTTAAAAAACGATTGAAATATATTCCGATAAAAAGATTGATGAGATAATACAAGCGTGTGAGAGAATTTAATGAATAAAATAAATTCACAACCCGTTTTTGTGGGAATCGATGTTGGAGCTTCGATGACCAAGGTTGCTGTAATTGATGCAAACAAAAATTTGGTTGGCCACCACGTGAAAAAGTCAGGAACAGATTTTACAGCCACTGCTAATTTTTGCCTTGAAGCATCATTGAAAATGGCAAATGTTGAAGAAAAAGATATTGTCAGGACAATATCGACCGGGTATGGTAGAAAGAACGTATCATTCGCACAAGATACGGTTACAGAAATCGGTTGTCATGCAAAAGGTTGTTTTCATTATTTCCCTATCACTATTACCATTATTGATATTGGAGGTCAGGACAATAAAATTGTAAAATTAGAAGAGAGCGGTAGACGCTCCAGT
>CXWL01051690.1_pt1 | contig 10459 bp, 10 predicted proteins | sample 590931 | NCBI WGS metagenome assembly CXWL01 (sample SAMEA3498368, study PRJEB10139) | groundwater metagenome | biome: water well; material: biofilm material | place: Germany | collected 2015-04-27
GACGTCACGGTCATTGCCGGATCAGACACTCTCACTCAACAATTCGCGCTGCCAATGCGTGGCACTCTCGACGGCGGGGCCGACCCGTTTGGTGACGTCTGCATCCCCGACGAGGGCCGCCCGCACATTCAGACCGGCACTAATATTTGCTACCAGTCGAACCCACCGGCATCGGGCGCGCACACTTCCACCGCCAACGTGTCGCCTGTCGCGCCGGGATTCTACGATGAAGCTTTGGCGACCGAGCGCTGGATTCACAATCTCGAACACGGCACGGTCGTGCTGCTGTACGATTGCGGAGGCCCCTGCTCAGACGACATCAAGGATCAGTTGCGCGCCCTGTTCGATTCAGTGCCCGCGTCACCGCGCTTTAATGAGAAAAAAATGGTCATCACGCGCTATGCCGGCATCTCCCCCGCGTGTACGGAGACGTCCACCTTCCCATCCTCCGGCCAGTTTCTTGCCATCGCATGGAACGTGCAGCGGTCCTTCGATTCTCTCGACACCGCCGGAATACTCGCCTTTTATTCGCGACACGTCGATCACGGNNCATTGCGGACCAAGCATTTAGGGCTGCGGAGATTTCAACACGTCTGTGGCGATTCCAACAGTCGCGCAATGCAAACCGTATTTTCGGAAGTTTTCATGAGTGCCGCATCGGTTGAACTGACTCGCGCTCTCGTATAGAATCACATGCAGCGGCGTCATGATGCCGCTCCTCGCTTGGCATTTTTTCTGAATCCGATCGTGGGCGATCGGCCGTTATCAGTGAAGACCTGTGCGGATTCAGGGGGGCGAAGAGTGATGAGTTTTCGATCCAAGACTAGAGCCGTTTTCGGCAATCGCGTTGCTCGAACTCAGATTGTCACATGCGCCTGTCTGGTCGTCACGCTACTGTTCACCACCGGCTCGTCGTGCGGTGTGACAACGGGTGGCAACACCTTGGGTGATCCTAATGTCGTGGGCGCCCCCGGCTCGAACACAAACGGCGGCAACGGATCGACATCGGGCGTGAAGCCGACGATCAGCGCCAGCGACCACGTCATCGGAGCCGCCGACGCCACGGTGACGGTGTTGGATTATTCTTGTTTTCAATGTCCATCCTGCGCAAGATTCGAGCAAGAGTCATTTCCAACGCTGAAGACTCAGTACATCGACACAGGAAAGGTTCGATGGGTGTACCGTCACTTTCCGCTCCGCACCATACACAATCGAGCCGAGGCAAGCGCTCGTGCCAGCGAATGCGCAGCCGACCAGGTAGACTTCTTCACTTACAAGGGGCAGATCTACTCCGATCCGAGCGACTTGTCTGACGCCCGCTTGAGTGCGGATGCCGTCGCGCTTGGCGCGAACAAGGCGCAATTCGACGCGTGTGCCGCCGGCAGCAGCAAAGCCGCCCGAGTTCAACAGGACGTTGCCTCAGGGACGAGCCTCGGCGTTTCCGCGACGCCTACATTCTTCGTGAACGGGGAAAAATTCACCGGTTTCAAAACGGCCGCCGAGTTTGGTGCGATCCTCGACAACAAGCTCGGTAATTAGTCGGTCGACGCGGACGGATGGGAAAGTATGCGACGCTGGATTTGGTTGACCGTTGTTCTGCTTGCGGTCGGTTGCAATGTGTTTCCGGCCTTCATCGCCCCGCCGACAGGCAATGTCGTGCCCGGCGGAATCGCCGACACACGCCCGCTCTTTGGTCGTGCTAGGTTGGTTGACCCAAACGGTACGGATGTCGGGCTTCTCATGATCGCGAGCTGCGGCTGCGGCGATTGGCGCATGCTCATGAAACCCGATAACGGATCGCCGCAGACTCAATTCACGATTAGCTTCTACAGCGAGTACGACTATCGCACGACTGGCGAGGTCATGTTCTTCGGCCAAAAGGACGGCAAGGCCGTGATGGGAACGATCGATCAGGATAGCGGGCTGGCAACCGGCCACTTTCAGAATGACGCCGAGCAGCTGTTGTACGCCGCGATTCGCACCGACGCCCATGAGCAGGAGGTCGACGCCTGCGGCCTGTGCCACATCGGCGACGACCCCATCTGGCCCCTGCCCCCGCAGCACAACAAGAAGTACCTGACCAATCCTCGCGTCTGCTTTGAGTGCCACACGGTGGACGGAAAGTAAAGGGCGCAGTCTTTGCGCCTCTCTCGACGACTCGCCTCGTGCCGATGATTGATGTGTCCATGTCCGCGCTAATACTCATACTTAGATCTTCGCGCGTTAAGACAGGTCCGGTCATGATTCTGATTCGCAAGTGCTTCCTATCGGCGCCAATTGGTTGTGCGATCGTCATGGCCCTGGTCGGCTCCTGTACGCAGAGCGGCCTGTTGAATGTCACCACGCCCGGTTCCGACTTCACAGCGCCGTTCGGGCAGCCAACCCCGCGCCAGATGAGCGTCGGCTTCATCAACAACACCCCCTTTCGGGCGATCTTCACCTTCGGCGGATACGACCAACTCGATCAGAACGGATTGCCGATCCTCTCTGGACAACTCCGACTGGAGGGCAACACCGTCAGCGGCCAAATCGGCCAGCCCTGTCGAAAGACGTTTTCCGTCGGCGGCGATGAGTTGATCCTGCGAATCGAGAAGAACCGGGAAGACCCCACCAACGCCATCACCGACGAACAGGCCCTGGTCCACGGCGTCAACTTCTCCGGCGCGGCGCTTGGCGACCCACTCGAGGCCGAGCCAACAGAAGGAACGGCCCTCGGCTTGGACCGTCTATTGGGAATTGACTTTTCCTGCGAGCGAACCGACATCCGGCAAACGACCGGCACGGGTCTGCTGCTCTTCACGTTCGTTCAAGATGCGGCGTCGCCCGGCGGCTTCAGAATCGACTACGCCTTCATATCGCCATAAGCGATCTCGCTGGTCTGCCGTCACAATTGCTCGGCAATCATCCGCCCGATGAACAGCGGTATGTCCCTGCCGTCGGCCACACCGTCGATGTTCACGTCGGCAGCCAGCCTGTCGAACAGACCGGTCCGCACCCCGAGCAAGACCTCGACAAATGGACCCGCATCATCCATCTCCACCGCGCCGTCCGAATCGAAATCTCCCAGCCGAGCACCCTGCGCCTCAAGCTCGACGATCGTCGTGCAACCGATCGACCCGCCCCCCGGTCCACGGATGCGAACCGCGTCGCCCACGATTGGATCGAATCCAAGCTCAATCACCTGGTAATACTCGAACGGATCCAACGGCTCGCTGAGAGTCAGACTCGTCGCCGCCAACCACCCGGCCTGCGTATGCACTTCGACGATGAGATTTAAGAAGTAACCGCCCTGCGGCGTGTTCACCTGCGGATCGGCGTTGATCCCGGTCCACAGCAGATCGCCTTCGTAAAAGATCATGCGATCGAATCTCACCGATTCCGAAAACGAAAGCTGATAGAAATCGCCAAACGCGGGATTGGGATTGATGCCCGTGCATGTCATGTAAGGTACACGGCCGTTGTACGAAACGTCCGTGATGCCGTCGATGATCGCGTCCAGGTTGTAACGGTCGTATTCGACAATGTGCCAATTGATGCTCGCCGAGGTTGAAACGCTCCCACCCGATGTCTGCACGTCACGAACCAGGCCGGTCGGTCCCGGCGGATCGGGCTGTTCCGGCTCAGGCACAATCGGGGCGGCGTCGGGCACGTGATACACCCCTTCGACGACGCTCCCGCCATTGGCAAAGATCACCTGAGCCGCCACGTCGCGCATTCGTGCCGCAATGCCCGAGATGGTCAGCTCGGGTGCCAGACCCTGAAAAAAGAGCAAGTAGTAATGATCGGTTGCCGGCGACGTCAGTGCGGTCGGCAGCGCGGCGTATCCTTGAACCATCCCAATGAGTCCCCCGGCCGTGGCGGGATTGCAGTCATTGTCGAAACCGGCGAGCACGCCGATTCGCACCGTCTCTTCAAAATCGCCCTGCCCATAGAGCAACGCCAGAGTGGTACACGCGACGTTGACGGTCGATTCAATCCAATTGCGATATCGCCCGTTGCTCAGCGAGCCGACGTAATAATCGTAAATCAGCCGGCGAGTCTCGCGCCAATCTGGCATGCTGTCGATCATGTCCTGCGCGTACCAGTCGCGCACATCCTGAATCGCGCGCCACGTCCGCGAGGTTTGCGGAATCGATTCCTGTCCCAGCCTGACCAGCTCGTTCACATCCGGACTCAAACGCCGCCGCCGCATACATCGCGGCGTAATACTCCGCGGCGTGAAGCGAGAATCCTGAATTGGTCATGCCGCCGAATCTGGCGAGCGCTGTCGATGGCAAATTGCCGCAACCCCGGAGACATGGCCCCGAGACTCTCCGTGGTGATTTGCGAGTCAATCGCGTAGGCGTGCATGTTGTAACGGTAAGAACCGGTCGCCGGCGCGACGACGCCGTAGTCCATCTGAAACTTCGCCTGAAGATTGGCGATGTAGATGCCCGTGTAGGTGACGTGCTGATTCCACTCTGTTTGAATCTGGACACTCGTCGGCAAGACGCCATACGTCTCCAGACAGTGCAGGTAGAGATACTCAAAGTTCGTGTCGTCATCGCCGGTCCAGGGGTTTTGCTGGCTCGTCTGAATCGCCCAGACGAAGGCCGAACCGGGAAGGGCTTCTCTCGTTGTATTCGACCCTTCAAGCGGCCTGCCAGTGTTGTTGGCGATAAGCTCCCCGAACCACATTCCACGAAGCTTGTCCAGCAATACCGCGTCGGAGATGGTTCGGTCCGCCCAGGCGACGTGTGGAATCAGGAAGATGCTCAATACCAGAGCAAACACAAAGCCTTTATTTGCCGACGGCATGTTGATGCCTCAATGGTGCGGCCCCTATTGTAACGGAATCGGCGCCTGGATTTCATCTTTCCCGCGTGCCGACCAGACAGTCGCCCCAAACACGGGTGATGCTATACTTTACGCGCACGCCGGGCTGGCAGGCCCGGAATAATAAAGCGTGCCCGGATTTATTCCCTCGACTTAAGAGGAGGCAAGTCATGCTTCTTTATTTCCTGCGGGCCTTCCTGGTTCTGGCGCTGCTCGCCGTCTCGATGAGTTACGTCGAGAAGGGCAACCTCCTTGCGGAGCTACGCCCTTATCTCATCATCGGCGCCGTCGTTCTGGCGACACTGGTCATCACCTTCGACGCCCTCGTGCCTCGAAAGAGCCTCAAGGCCCTCTCGGGTGTTTTCTTCGGGCTCGTCGTCGGGCTGCTCATCACCTACGGCGTCTCCCTGGTCCTTGATCTTCTCGTCTCCGCTTTTCAGCCGGACATGGCTGCAATCGACGGCCACGATCAACCCGCCATCGCCATCACCAAGGTGCTCATGGGCATCATCTGGTGCTACCTCTGCGTCAGCTTCATCCTTCAAACCAAGGACGACATCCGCTTCGTCATTCCCTACGTCGAGTTCGCCAAGCAGATCAAGGGTCAGCGCCCGCTCATTCTCGATACGTCGGTCATCATCGACGGGCGAATCGCCGACATCTGCGAGACCGGCATCATCGACCAGCCCATCATCGTGCCCAGATTCGTCCTTCAGGAATTGCAGGCCGTCGCCGACTCCAGCGACCGCCTCAAACGCAATCGCGGCCGACGCGGCCTCGACGTGCTCAACAAGATCCAAAGCAACACCCAGGTCGAGGTAAAGATTCTCGACGCCCATCTCACCGGCCCGGCCGCTCAGGAGCCTGTCGACCTAAAATTGTTGACGCTCGCGCAGCAGCTTAACGGTCGCGTGGCCACGAACGATTTCAACCTCAACAAAATGGCCAAGCTCCGGGGTGTGCAGATCATCAACCTAAACGATCTCACCAACGCCTTGAAGTCCGTCGTATTGGTCGGCGAAACGATGGTGGTCAAAATCATGAAAGCCGGCGAAGAGCCCGGCCAGGGCGTCGGCTACCTCGACGATGGCACGATGATCGTGGTCGATCAGGCCAAACCAAAAATCGGCGAGGCGATCGAAATCTCGGTCACCAGCGTCCTCCAAACCTCCGCCGGCCGAATGATCTTCGGCCGCCTGGAAGGCTCGCCCGCCCCGCTCCGAAGACGTGGCCCAACCGAACACGTCTAGGCGCCGTCGTTTCGATCCGAAACGGAATCCCGCAATCCCGTTTAGCCGATCGAAGATCCGCCGTGGCGGAGACCGTGAGGGAGCGGTCTTTGTTCATCACTGAGTGTCGTCCGAGGTCACTCCGTCGTCTTCGGCTTCGTCGTAGACGCTCTCGATGAACTCTTGGTCTTCCTCAGACATGTCAAGGCTCTGCCTGTACTGGAGCGCTTCGGCATCCGCGACGTATTCCACTTCACCCTGATTTTCTTTGACAATTCTATGGATCGCCTCAATCTCTGTCTTAAAGAACTCTTTGCGAGGGTTCATCTTGTTGATGCGCATCTTGTGAAACGCTCTATGCAATACTGACTCCAGGGCGGGCGCGTTCTCTGAAGAAATCATCATATGCACGTCGAATGGAAACGGGACCGAGGCATCACCCAATTCCTTGATACGGTCCAGCGGCTCGAGCCTGCGGGTCACGCCAATTTTGAAAACGCCCTCTCCAAGAGACCCGATATTCGAGATCACATAGACGTGGCCGGTCTTCGTTAGCTGGGCCTGCGAAATCGCGCGTTCCGTCTGCTCCACAGAGGCCAAATGCGCCCTTGCCTCCTCCAGTTTGGCTCTCAATTCTTCGACTTCGGCACCATGCTCGTCTTGCGCCTGTGCAAGCGCCTTTTCATAAGCAGCCTCGATTGCAGCCCGCTCTTGCTCCGCCTCATCGTGCTCTTGCTTGGCTCGGGCACGCTCACGCTCAATTTCCCGTTCGCGAGCCTGCTCCTCTCGAATGTTGGCCTTGATGCGGGCCTGCTTTTCACGCTCCGCAGCGGCACGAACGACCACTCCGTAGTCTCGTCTCAACTCGCTAATAAGTTCAGATTCTTGGTCTGGGGTGAAGTTGAGCCCAACATCACGGCATGACTCCACAACCTTTTCAAGTCGTTCCCGACAACGGATGAAGTTGTCGGCATTGAGCGATGACGAAATCCATTTGACATTGTCCTTAAGATATCGCTCGCCGAGATCATCAATTTTCGCATCGAGGCTCTCCTGAGACTTTTGCTGCAAGTCCCGGTCGAGTTGGAGCTTTCTCGAGTTCACATCCAGATTCAGTAGATCGCGCTTGAGCAGACTGTTCTCGTATTTCAGTTCATCGTATTGCACCACCCGTGCCTGAATCGTTTGCTCTGTCGCACGCAGAATCTGCCTTTGTAGCTCAAGCTCCTCTTGCACTATTGCAGTCTGCTTCTCGAGCTCGGCTTCCTTGAGCTTGATCGCTTTATCATTTTCTTGAATTCGGCGATCGAGTTCTGCCTGGGCGGCTGCGCCCCGTTCCTCGAGTCCTGCTTCTTTGTCCTTGATGGCCTTTCTTGCTTCTTCAATGCGGCGATCAAGCTCAGCTTGCGCAGCCGTTCTGCGTTCCTCAAGCCCTGCTTCCTTTTGCTTTACCGCGATATTCGCCTCTTCAATGCGCCGTTCGAGTTCAGCCCTCGACTGAGCAGCGCGATCCTGTAGCGCACGTTCTCGTGATCTAAGCGACTGCAAGACTTTTCGTGCCCGGTCAATCTTTGCATTGTGAAGCCGTTTCTGTATAGCGAAGGCTAGGCGCCTTTGTTCCAGCGCCAGATAGATACAGATTGCACCGCCAACCATTCCAAGCAACGACGCGATCACGTATGACATAGGTCACTCCTCAACGATCATCGCTGGCATCTTCTGCTATAATGGCGAACAGCACTGCGTTCCGACACTTGTCACAGGCCCGCATTTCAAGACACATACGCTTTGGGATAATGTCGATTCGTCCGCAGGACGAACATTTGGCACGAACCGTCTGGTCTAGTGCCGTCGCGAAGGTAACGCGAATTCCATCGGGATCGTTCTTGCGGCGAAGAATCGCCATTCGCACCCATGAATGCGAGATAGGCGCCCAATTAATCCGCAGGCCGCCGACCCCGTTCAAAATGTCGTCTTCCTATACACTCCCTTCTCGCTCAATGAAGTCCCAGAAGTGATGAGCATCCCAAAGCAGGCTTCGGGACTTGTAAATTTTCTGGCCCAAATCGGCGGCAGTGTTTTTCTGGACTCGTCGCCGGCTATCCAATAGAACTTGCAACTGATCCAGCCGCTGAGCATCGAGAAGCAGTGGCGCGTATTGCAGAACGATCTCGACACAATCGAGACTCTTGAACTCCCGATCCTCGTACTTGCGCTCATACTGCATCATGCCGTCGACGTGCTCCCAAGCCGACACTGCCAGGTCGAGGGCATGCTTGAAATGCTTTTGTTCGATCGCCGCACGCGCATCCGTGATGATCGCGTGATAGCGTTCGTCGTGGGCCTCCATTTCGGCCTTTTTCATGGCCATGGTTTTGCCTCGTATGAGAGGTCGAATTGTGGACGAGCAGCCGCCACTCCGGCCTGTGGATGAAGCCCATTATATGCTTTTCGCCTTCGTGGCTCGAATGAAACGGCAAGGGCAATCGCATCGAAAAGTGGTTCTGTGCGGCGCACATGGCGAGCGGCAGCCACCTGGCCCGCTTCCTTACGGGCGCCGCTCGGATCAAACGGCAACGGCCCCGGGGGCCTCGCCATCGCTGGGAGTGCGGTCCTGTCGCTGCAATCTCCCAAACCCGTTATCATTCCGAGACACCGTTAGTTTTGAACACCTGAGGAACCCCATGACCGAAATCAAATCCACGAACGTCGTATGGCACGAAGGACACGTCGAGAAAGCCGCCCGGGAGAAACTCTTGGGCCAGCGCGGCTGCACCATCTGGCTGACCGGCCTGCCCTCCAGCGGCAAGAGCACCGTCGCCTTCTCGCTCGAACACGCTCTCATTCAAAAGGGACGACTGGCCTACGTGCTGGACGGCGACAACATCCGTCACGGCCTCAACAAGAACCTGGGCTTCTCCGCCGAGGACCGGGCAGAGAACATCCGACGCATCGGCGAAGTGGCCAAGCTCTTTGCCGACGCCGGCGTTATCACGCTCACGTCGTTCGTCAGCCCGTACAAGGCCGACCGCGATCTGGTCCGCAAGCTGCACGACGACAGCAAGACCACCTTCATCGAGGTCTTCATCGACACGCCGGTCGAAGAGTGCGAAGTCCGCGACCCCAAGGGCCTCTACAAGAAAGCCCGTGCCGGCGAAATCAAGAACTTCACCGGCGTGAGCGATCCCTACGAGCCGCCCACCAAGCCCGAGGTCGTGCTCAAGACAAAGGAGCGCAGCCTCGAAGATTGCGTGGTGCAACTCGCGGATTATCTGGAAGCCAAAGGACTGTTGGGAAGTTGACTCATCGCGCTTGCAATGGACGACATATTCAAAGCCGCCCCCAAGTCGAAGATCCGCCGGGGCGGACTTGGGGGGCGGTTTTTTTATGCGATGAAAAAGCCCAATACGGATGATGACCCAAACGAGATATGATTCCCGGGGTCAATGGTCACCTCATCGCTCCCATCCGCCGACCTGATCGTACTCGGCGCCTATTTTGTCGGCATTGCAATCTTTGGGAGCTGGTTTCTTCGTTCCTCGCGAACAGCGCGGGAGTACATGACCGCCGGCAGTAATCTGCCGGGTTGGGCGGTCGGCCTGTCGATCTTCGGCACCTATTTGTCGAGCAACACTTTTCTCGGCGTGCCGGGCAAGGCCTTCGGCGGAAACTGGAACGCGTTCGTTTTCAGCCTCTCCATCCCGGCGGCGGCATACATCGCCGTGCGCTACTTCGTCCCGTTCTATCGCAGCTCGGGCGAACTTTCGGCGTTTGCCCATTTGGAGAAACGATTTGGCGCGTGGGCGCGGACTTATGCGGTCGTGTGCTATCTGATCACCGAGGTCGCGCGTGTGGGGACAATTCTCTTCGGAACGGCCCTCGGCGTGCAGGCCCTCACCGGCTGGTCGCTGCAAACGCTGATCATCATCGATGGCGTAATCGTCACACTTTACACCCTGCTCGGCGGCATTCGCGCTGTCGTCTGGACCGATGTCGTGGAGAGCATCATCCTCATCGGCGGCGCGATCGCACTCTTCATTGCCATCCTGCTGGGAATGCCCGAAGGGCCGTCGCAGGCCTTTACGATCGCCGCACAGCACGACAAGTTCAGCCTCGGCGAGTTCTCTCTCAACATGGGCACATCGACGTTCTGGGTCGTGCTGATTTACGGCTTCTTTACCAATCTCAACAATTTCGGCATCGATCAGAATTACGTCCAGCGCTACGTCATCGCGGAGTCGAATCGCGCGGCGGCCAGATCAGTCTGGCTCGGCGGGCTGCTCTACGTCCCCGTGTCGCTGCTTTTTTTCCTCATCGGATCGTCGTTGTTCTCGTTCTACTCCGTCCACGGCGACATGCGTGCGGAATTAGAAACCGGCCGCGCGACGACGTCTGCCAAAGTATCCAACCATTCC
>CXWL01026829.1_pt1 | contig 10458 bp, 10 predicted proteins | sample 590931 | NCBI WGS metagenome assembly CXWL01 (sample SAMEA3498368, study PRJEB10139) | groundwater metagenome | biome: water well; material: biofilm material | place: Germany | collected 2015-04-27
GCACACCTCCGATGTCATCATCCCATCTATCGAAAGTGTCCGGGAAACCGGGGTGATGCCACTGTTCATCATGGAGTCGGGGCTTAATGCAAGGTACGCATGCGAGAAGTGCGGTTCGACTGTGCGAGCGAAGACTCGCATTCTTGGCGCATTGGCTGTCGGGCTGATCGTTGGATTGGTCTTTGCCGGCTTTGCGCATCTAGCCTACTTCACATTGTTCCCCGGAGTCCCGCCCTACTTGGCGTTGCTAATCGTCTTACCTTTGGTGTTCGGGTTGGTGTGGTTCTGTGCCCCTCAGCTCTCTAAGCTTGCTGTCCGCTGGACCATTCCTGCTGATCAAGTAAAGTCGAATGGTTAGCGGGGTTGGAAGGCCTTCTATTTTAGAAATGGCACTAGGTTCCGAAGCCGTGACTATGCTGTTCCAGCAGCGCAGAGCCACTTCTACGTGCGCACGGATCATCTGAACACGGCAAGGTTGGTGGCCGACCCTGCAGCGAGAAATTGCGGTCAGAGACGATTCCGGTAGCAGTACGCGCCGGCGCTGAAGATGTTCGTGACCTTCAAGGTCCGGGACAACCGCTCGAACTTCGAGCGAAGCTGCGAGCTGGCGTCGCTCAAGGCGCCGTGAGGGGCGCCCTCGCGCCTCAGATCCCGGACACCAGGAAGTCCAGCGCCCCCAGCACCTCGGCGGAGCGCTCGGACAGCGAGGCGGATTTCGCCCCGAGGATCCGGCCGTCCACGCCTGCCATCTGCGCGGTGTCCATGACGTAGCTGCGGTTGCCGATCCGGAACGCCGGATTGAGCCGCGCCGCGGGCGGGCCGAACGCCGAGGCGGGGATGAGCGGGGCCACCAGCCGGGTGCCGAGGTGGGACAGCATGTCCGCCTGCAGCTCGAGCAGGAACGGAACCCGGTCGCGCGAGGACCGGTCCAGGTTGGCGCGGACGTCGAAGCGGGCCATCAGAAGCCCCTGAGCTTGTCGCTCCAGACGCCGTCGCGCTCGACCCGGGCGTTGTACGCCTCGATCGCCTTGCGGTTGGTCTCGACCCAGGCCTTTGCCTCCGCTTCGCGCACCAGCTGGGACAGCCGCTCCTCGAGGGTCTGCGAAAGGTTGATGTTCAGCAGCTTCGCCTTGTCCAGCAGTTGTGCGCTGATGGTCAGGTTCGCCGGGCGCTTGCCGGGGATCGATTCGCGTCCGCCCATGGTGTCTCCTGCGTGCCGGTAATGCGCATAAGATACGCGCATCTCGGTGCAGCGGCAATGCACCGGCGCCGGGCGGCAGGGCCCTGCGTCGCCGGCAGATGTAACCAATCGGTTACATCGAGCAGGGTCTCAGGCCCCGGCCAGCACGTCCCCCACCGCCCGCGCCGCCGCCTGCAGCTCCTCGTCCGGGTTCAGGATGTCCGGGCACAGGCGCAGGTACTCGCCGCGGGCGTCGGTCTTGACGCCGCGCTGCATCAGTTCCGACGAGATCCTTCCCGCCTCCGCATGGCGCACGGTGAGGAACGCGCCATGGCCCTCGCCCGCCCCCTGCGCTTCGACCCCCTCTGCCGCGAGCAATTCGGCCAGGCGCGCCTTCTGAGCCAGGTTGTACGCCCGCAGCCGCTCCACCCCCAGTTCCAGCGTCACCTCCAGTCCCGCGAGCGCCTTCGCCGGGCCGAGCACCGGCGGCGTGGATTCCAGCCAGGCGTCGCCGCCGGCAGCGAAGCGCGGCGGGTCCGGGCGCTCGTAGGCGAAGGGAGATTCCTTGGCGAACCAGCCGGTGTCCAGCGTGCGCAGGGTGTCGACGAGGCCGGGACGCACGTAGAGCCAGCAGGCGCCGGGGCCGCCGCGCAGGTACTTGTAGGAGCCGCCCACCGCGAAGTCCACTTCCAGCGCGCCCAGATCGAGCGGCAGCGCGCCGGCATGGTGGTAGACGTCCAGCATCACGAGGGCGCCGGCGGCGCGCGCGGCGCGCACCAGCTTGGGCAGGTTGTCCACCACCTCGCCGGTGCGGAACTGGACGCTGGAGAGCACGACCAGGTTCGCGTTCGCGACCGAGATCTCGCGCCAGGGCGTCAGGCGCAGCTCGATGCGGCCCTTCTCGCGGTACACGCGCAGGATGAAATCCAGCGAATCGAATTCGCCGTCCGAGGCGACGACGCGCGGCTTGTCCGCCGGGTCGCTGCCGATGGCATTGAGCACCGCGCGCAGCCCCTGGCCGGCGCTGGTCTTGGGGATGATGCAGTCGGCGCGGGGCGCGCCGACCAGCTTCGCGGTGAGCGCGCGGTGGCGGTCGCGCAGGGCGTTCCATTCCTGCCAGGCCTCGCCCATGTCGCGGTACCAGGCATCCATCGCCCGCGCCACGTCGGCCGCCATGCGGTCGGGCGGCCGCCCGAGAGAATGGTTGGCGAGGTAGATCGCCTTCTGCTGCCGCACCCGCGAGAACAGCGGCCATGCGTGCTCGCGCAGATTCGCTTCGGTGAGCGGGCCTTGAATCATGCCGCGCCGATCTCGGTCCGCACGTCGATCAATTCCGGGAACAGCGTGCGCTCCAGCGTCTTCCTCAGGAATGCCACGCCCGAAGTGCCGCCGGTGCCGCGCTTGAAGCCGATGACGCGCTCCACGGTCTTGACGTGGCGGAAGCGCCAGAGCTGGAAGTTCTCCTCCACGTCCACCAGCTTCTCGCACATGTCGTAGGCGTCCCAGTGCGCCTTGGGGTCCTGGTAGATGGTGCGGAATACCGCGACCACGCCGGGGTGCGAGGCGTAGGGCTGCGTCCAGTCGCGCTCGGCCACCTGCGCCGGGACCGCCATGCCGCGGCGCGCGAGGTGGCGCAGGAACTCGTCGTACAGGCTCGGCGACTCGAGCAGGCCCCTGAGCCAGCCGTGGATCGCGGCGTCGTGGCGGTGCACCTCCAGCATGCGCGCGTTCTTGTTGCCGAGCATGAACTCGATGGCGCGGAACTGGTAGGACTGCAGGCCGGAGGCGGGCCCGAGGTCGGGGCGGAACTGCGCGTACTCCGAGGGCGTGAGCGTCTCCAGCACCGCCCACTGCTCGAACAGCTGGCGCTGCACCTGCTTCACGCGCGCCAGGATCTTGAAGCAGGGCGGCAGTTCCCCGGCGCGGATATGCGCGATGGCCGCGGCGAGCTCGTGCACCATCAGCTTCATCCACAGTTCCGAGACCTGGTGCTGGAGGATGAACAGCATCTCGTCGTGGTGCGTGGAGCGCGGCTTTTGCGCCGCCAGCAGCTGCGGCAGGCAGAGGTAGCCGCCGTAGGAGGTGTCGGCGGCGAGGTCGGTGATGAATTCCGGCGTGTCGGGGAGTTTTGCGTTCATGCCCCGAATATAATCCCTCCAACCCCACGGAGGAGACGTCATGCTGAAGTTGCACGGATTCCGCGTCAGCAATTACCACAACAAGGTGCTGATCGCGCTGCTGGAGAAGGGCGTGCCCTACGAGGAAGACGCCTCGGTCAAGCCCTCTCAAGACGAGGCCTACCTGGCGCTGAGCCCGATGGGCAAGGTGCCGTACGCCGAGATCGACGGCGTGCGCCTGTGCGAGTCCTCGGCGATCCTGGAATACCTCGAGGACACCTGCCCTGCCAAGCCGCTGTTGCCGAAGGCGCCGCTGGCGCGCGCCAAGGTGCGCGAACTGACCACCGTGATCGAATTGCACATGGAACTGGTGGCGCGTCGGCTGTACGGCGGCGTGTTCTTCGGCGGTACGCTGTCGGACGCGGCCAGGGCCGCGGTGGAGAAGGACCTCGCCAAGGGCGTGCGGGCCTTCGCCGCGCTGGCGAAGTTCGAGCCCTTCGTTGCCGGCACCGAGCTGTCCATCGCCGACTGCGCAGCGGCCTGCCACCTGCCCCTGGTGTCGCTGGCGACCAAGCTCGCCTACGGCCGCGACGCGCTGGAGGGCATCCCGCAGGTGAAGCCCTACCTGAAGATGCTGAACGATCGGCCGGCGTTCGCGCAGGTGAACGCCTGGCGCAAGGAAGCGCAGGCGAAGAANNGGCGAAGAAGTAGCGCTACTGCCGCGCCAGCCAGCCCGCCGCGTCGCGCCAGAGCGAATCGCGGAAGCGCTCGCGGAAGAAACCAAAGTGCCCGATGCCGCCGCCATGCGCGGCCGCGTCCACTTCCACCAGCTCCTTTGCCGCCGCGTTCGGATAGAGCTCGAACAGCGCCTCGGCGGCGGGCCTGGGCGCGTAGCGGTCGTCGCTCACCCAGTAGCTGCGGATGGGCGCGGTGAGCCGCGCGTAGCCCTCGCTTCCGACCACGCCCGCCGCGTACTTCGGATGCCGGCACCAGTCCGCCCATTCGCTCGCGACGCCGCCGGGCAGGTCCTCGCCCTGGCCGAGCAGCTTCATCGGGAAGTAGCCGAGCGCGCCGGAAACCGAGGGGAGCATCAGGTGCGTGAGCAGCCACATGGCGGGCTTCCCCGCCCCCGGCCAGTGCCGCCAGTAGCCGCTCTGCGTGCCGACGAATAGCGCGGCGGCGTAGCGCTCGATGCCGGGCACGACGCCCAGGCCATTGCCGCCGAAGCTGTGGCCGACGCACAGCAGCTTCGCGCCGGCGGTTTCCTGCTCGAGGAAATCGAGCGCGCCGGCGGCGTCCAGCTGCGCCCAGTCGCGCATGCGCGCCGGGAAGCCGCGCAGCGAGCCGTCGCGCGAATCGCCGATGCCGCGGTAGTCGAAGGTGAGGACGGTGAAGCCCGCCCCGGCAAGGTGGGCGGCGAACCTGGCGTAGTAACCGCGCTTGACGCCTGTGGCGGCGTGGATCAGGACCGAACGGCCATTGGCTTGCCGCGGGTGGAACAGGGTGCCGGCAAGCGACTGGCCGTCGCGCGCGGCGAACCGGATGTCGCCCGTCACTTCCGCTTCTGCACCAGCCGCGGGCGTCCCTTGAGGTCGATGGCGACGTAGGTCAGCGTGGCCTCGGTCACCTTGACCACCTTCGCCTCGGCGCGCCCGCGCTCGGCGTAGACCTCGACGTTGATCGTGACCGAGGTGTTGCCGACGCGGACCACGTCCGCGTACAGCGACAGGATGTCGCCGATTTGCACCGGCTGCTTGAAGACGAAGGAATTCACCGCCACGGTCGCGACGCGCCCGCGCGCCACGCGCCCGGCGACGATGCCGCCGGCGACGTCCACCTGCGCCATGATCCAGCCGCCGAAGATGTCGCCGTTGTGGTTCGAGTCCGCCGACATCGGCACCACGCGCAGCGCGGGCACCTTGCCCGTGGGCAGGGCGAGGCCGGGCGGCTGGTGGGAAGCCTTGCCGGCGCGCTTCGCCATCCGCCTACTTCCTTCCTTCGGCAATGTAGTGCATCGGTCCGCCGCGGAACGGCGCGAAGCCGGTGCCGAAGATGAGGCCCGCGTCCGCGAGGTCGGCGTCGGCAACCACGCCCTCGGCGAGCACCGCCTTCGCCTCGGCGAGGTAAGGATCCACCAGCGAGTGGATCAGGTCCTGCTTCCAGGCGCCGGGCTGGCCCTTCACCGCCTTGCCTTCGTTCCACTGGTAGATGCCCTGACCGGTCTTGCGCCCGAGCTGGCCCAGCGCGACCTTGTTGGTCAGCGCCTGCGGCGCCTCGATCTCGCCGCCGGCCCCTTTCTTGGCGAGTTCCTTGCCCGCGTGCAGGCAGATGTCCAGGCCCACGGTGTCGGCAAGCTCGATCGGGCCCATGGGCATGCCGAATTCCTCCATCGCCGCGTCCATGGTCTCGGGCTTCATGCCCTCGTCCAGCATGCGGAAGGCGTTCTGCATGTACGGCCCGAGGACGCGGTTGACCAGGAATCCCGGCGAATCCTTCACCGGCAGCGGCAGCTTGTCGATCTGGCGTACGAAGGCGGCCGCGCGTTTCGCGTGCTCCGGGTTGGTGTTTGCGGCCGACACGATCTCGACCAGCATCATCTGCGGCACCGGGTTGAAGAAATGGATGCCCACCAGGCGCGACGGGTCCTTGAATCCGGCGGCGATGTCCGCCAGTTTCAGGCTCGAGGTGTTGCTCGCGATCACGGCGCCGGGCTTCGCCACCGCCTCGATCTTCGCGAACAGCTGGCGCTTGGCCTCCAGGTTCTCGAAGATGGCCTCGATGATGACGTCGGCGCGCGCGGCGCCCGCCCCGGTCACGTCCGGGATCAGGCGGTCCATGGCGTCGCGCTCGCGGCGCGGGTCGCGCAGGCGGCGCGAGAACAGCTTGGCCGCGCGCTGCACCGCCGGCGCCAGGCGGTCCGGCGCGGTGTCCTGCAGCGTCACCGTGATGCCGCGCATGGCGCAGATGGCGGCGATGTCCCCGCCCATGACGCCGGCGCCGACCACGTGCACGTGCTTCGCCTCGAAGTCCGAGCCCTTGCCGAGCGCTTTCAGGCGCTCCTGCAGGAAGAAGATCCGGATCAGGTTCTTGGTCGTGGGATGGTCGAACAGCATGTTGATGGAGCAGGACGGGTCCGTCGGGTTGATGAAGGGATCGCCGTCGTACTTCTGCCACAGGTCCAGGATGGCGTACGGCGCGGGGTAGTGCTCGCGCCGGGCGCGTTTCGCGACCTGCTTGCGCGCCTGCGAGGCCACGATGCCCTTGAGCGGCCCGAGCATCAGCTTGTCCATGAATCCGAGTTCGCGCGGCGCCTTCGCCTCCAGCGTCACCATGCGCGCGGTGTTCTCCAGGATCCGCAGCGGCACCGCCTGGTCCACCAGGCCCATGCGCCGGGCGCGCTTCGCGTCCACCGCCTTGCCCGAGAGCAGCAGGTCCATCGCCGCGGCGGGGCCGATGAGCTTGGGCAACCATTGCACGCCATGCCAGGCCGGCATGATGCCCAGCATCACCTCGGGGAAGGCGAAGCGGGTCTTCGGGTCGTCCAGCGCGACGCGGTAGCGGCAGGCGAGCGCGAGTTCGAAGCCCCCGCCCATGCAGTAGCCGTTCACCAGCGCGGTGGTGGGGAAGGGCAGTTCGCGCAGTTTGGCGAACACGTCCCAGCCCAGGCGCACGAAGGACAGCGCCTCTTCGGGAGACTTGAAGCGGGTGAATTCCTCGACGTCGGCCCCGGCGATGAAGCTGTCCTTGGCCGAGCGAATGACCAGGCCCTTCGGGCTGCCCGCGCGGATTTCCTCCAGCGCGGCGTCCAGCTCCTGCAGCGCTTCGCGCGAGAACGTGTTTGCCGACTCGCCCTGCTTGTCGAAGGTGAGCCAGGCGAGGCCCTGCGCGTCCTTCTCGTGGCGCCAGTGCTTCATCACAGCGCCTCCACCAGCATGGCGCCGCCGAGGCCGCCGCCGATGCAGATCGAGGCCATGCCGCGCTTCGCGTTCTTGCGCTTCAGGAGCCTCAGCATGTGCAGCACGATGCGCGCGCCGGAGGCGCCCACCGGGTGGCCGAGCGCGATCGCGCCGCCGTCCACGTTCAGCTTCTCTTCGTCCATTGCGCCCATGGCGCCGTCCAGGCCCAGCTGCTCCCTGCAGTAGGCCTCGTCCTTCCACGCCGCGAGGCAGCCCAGCACCTGCGCCGCGAAGGCCTCGTTGATTTCCCAGTAATCCAGGCTGTCCAGCTTCAGGTTGTGGCGCTTCAGGATCGGCGTCGCCGCGTGCACCGGCCCCAGGCCCATCTGCGCCGGGTCGAGTCCCGCCCATTCGGCGTCCACGATGCGGCCGATGGGCGCGAGGCCGTGCTGCTTCACCGCTTCCTCGGAGGCAAGGATCAGCCAGGCGGCGCCATCGGTGATCTGCGAGCTGTTGCCCGGCGTCACGTTGCCGTACTTGCGATCGAAGAAGGGCTTGAGCTTGGCGAGGTTCTCCATGGAGGAGTCGCGCCGCACGCCGTCGTCCAGCGCGTAGGCGTTGCCCTTCGCGTCGTACACCGCCTCCACCTCGCCGCCGCCGGCCGCGAGCGCGCCTTCATCCTGCGCCCGCACCACGCGCTGGTGGCTGCGCACCGAGTAGGCGTCCATCTGCGCCCGGTTGATGCCGAAGCGGTGCGCGACGTTCTCCGCGGTCTAGCCCATGAGCAGGCCCACCATCGGGTCGGTGAGGCCCTTCATGATGCCGATCACCGGCGCCAGCATGGCCTTGAAGGGGAGGCGCGCGAAGAGGGCGGCGCGCTGGCCGGCGCTGCGTGCGCCCGCCATATCCGCGAACCACAACACGGCCCGCTCCGAATACAGCAGCGGCGCGCGCGACAGCGCGTCCACGCCGCCAGCCATCACCAGGTTGGCGCGTCCCGAGAGGATGTTGCTGATGCCGGAATCGAGCGCCTGCATGCCCGAGGCGCAATTGCGCATCACGGTCCAGCCCGGGACCTTCTGCCCGCAGCCCATGCGCAGCGCGACCACGCGGCCGATGTTGACCTCGTCCACTGAGGGCGCGGCGCAGCCGAGGATCACCTCGTCCAGCTGGGTGGGCTCGAACTTCTGGCGCACCAGCAGCGTCTTGCCCGCCTGCGTGGCGAGGTCGCCTGCGGAGAACACGCCGGGGCGATTCTTGGCCTTGAGGAACGGCGTGCGCGCGCCGTCCACGACGTAAACCGGTCTGGTCATCATGTCAGGCTGCCTTTGCGGCCGGAGCGGCCTTGGATTGGGCTTGCGCCAGCTTCACCAGGATCTCGGCGCGGCCGAAGTCCTGCGGGAAATCGTCCACCTTGATGACGTGCTTGCGCAGCGATTCCTTGCGTTGCCACTGCGCGCATTCCTCGGCGCTGATGAGGCCGGCGTCCTTCGCCAGTTCGCCCAGGTCCGCGCCGGGGCGGGCGAGGACCTTGCCCTTCTTCACCGCTTTCCTCAGCTTCTCGTCGATGGGTTCGCAGGCGATGGCCGCGAGGAACGCCGCCTCCAGCACGCCGGTCGGGTCGGATTCGTTCTTTGGCACGAAGATGCCGGCGGTGAGCCGGTCGCGCGCCTCGCCGGGCTCGAGCACGATCTGCGCGCATTCGCGGTTGCGCGAATCGAGCGGCGGGCGGAAGGACATGCCCAGCGGGAAGATGGTCCAGCGCAGCAGCGTGGCGACCGACTTGACCGGGAAATTGGAGAGGATCTGGTCGATCGCCTCCTGCGCGTGGTAGAGCAGGTCGCGCACCACCCAGCGGATGAGCGGGATGTCCTCTTTCCGGCGGCCCTGGTCTTCATAGTGCTTCAGCGTCGCCGACACCAGGTAGAGCATGGACAGCACGTCGCCCAGGCGGCCGGAGATTTTTTCCTTCCTCTTCAGCGCGCCGCCCATCGCCAGCATCGAGACGTCCGCCAGGAACGCGAACGCCGAGGCGAGGCGCGAGGTGAAGCGGTAGTAGTGCGCGGTTTCCGGCGCGCCGGTGCGCGGCACCTGCCCCAGGCGCGAGCTGGTGATGCCGTGGATGAAGGTGCGCACGCCGTTGGACAGCGTGTGGCCGACGTGCGAGGTGAAGGCGTCGTCGAACTCGATCGAGGCCGCGGCGCCGGCCATGTCCTTGGCGGCGCGCATCTCGCGCAGCACGTAGGGATGGCAGCGGATGGCGCCCTGGCCGAAGATGATGAGCGTGCGGGTCAGGATGTTCGCGCCTTCCACCGTGATGCCCACGGGCATGACCTGGTAGCCGCGCCCGACCCAGTTGTTGGGCCCGAGGCAGATGCCCTTGCCGCCGTGGATGTCCATGGCGTCGTTCACGCACAGGCGCGCGCGCTCGGTCATGTGGTACTTGGCGATCGCCGAGATCACCGCGGGCTTCTCGCCCAGGTCCACCGCGCCCGCGGTCATGATGCGCACCGCGTCCATCATGTAGGTGTTGGCGGCGATGCGGCCGAGCGCTTCCTCCACGCCCTCCAGCTTGCCGATGGGTGTCTTGAACTGGCTGCGCACGCGCGAATAGGCGCCGGTGACGCGCGCGAGGCCCTTGGCGCCGCCGACCGACGAGGTCGGCAGGGAAATCGAGCGGCCCGCGGCGAGGCAGCCCATCAGCATCATCCAGCCCTTGCCCGCGTAGTCCTTGCCGCCGATGATCCAGTCGATCGGCATGAATACGTCCTTGCCGGAGTTCGGGCCGTTCTGGAACGCGGCGTTGAGCGGCAGGTGGCGGCGGCCGATGTTCACGCCGGGATGGTTCGTGGGAACCAGGGCGCAGGTGATGCCCAGGTCCTCCTTGTTGCCCAGCAGTTTTTCCGGATCGTAGAGCCGGAAGGCGAGGCCCAGCAGGGTGGCGACCGGTCCCAGCGTGATGTAGCGCTTGTCCCAGGTGACGCGCATGCCCAGGACTTCCTTGCCCTGGTACGTGCCCTTGCACACCACGCCGAAATCGGGAATGGAGGCCGCGTCCGAGCCCGCTTCCGGGCTGGTGAGCGCAAAGCAGGGAATCTCGAGGCCCTTGGCAAGGCGCGGCAGGTAGTGGTCCTTCTGTGCATCCGTCCCGTAGTGCAGCAGCAGTTCGGCCGGCCCGAGCGAGTTGGGGACCATGACCGAGACGCCGAGGGCGTTGGAGCGCGTCGAGAGTTTCATCACCACCGCCGAGTGCCCGATGGCGGAG
>CXWL01108849.1_pt1 | contig 10458 bp, 12 predicted proteins | sample 590931 | NCBI WGS metagenome assembly CXWL01 (sample SAMEA3498368, study PRJEB10139) | groundwater metagenome | biome: water well; material: biofilm material | place: Germany | collected 2015-04-27
CGCAGCAGGGCGCCCGTCCTGGCCGAGAAAAACGTTCAAGTTATTTGTTTATGAGTCCTTAGCAAAAGGCGCCTGGCGAGGCCCGCCTTAGCGCAGGCCGGCGCAAATGATTGCTTCTAGTTATCAACTGTAACCGCGGCGGAAATAATTGTCGATAAATTTAGATCAAGAAATTACTTCCCGGGCATCTAATGTGCGCCGGTGCAACACCGGGCCGCCGCGACGGCTCGGCGGGCGCCGAGCCGGGGCTTCAGGTCCAGAGCGGCTGGCCCGAGATCTCGAGCTGGGTGAGCACCAGCCGCAAGTCGAATTCGTATTGATGGTAGTTCGGCTCCATGTAGCAGCACAGCTTGTAGAACGCCTTGTCGTGCTGCTTTTCCTTGACGTGGGCAAGTTCGTGCACGGCGATCATGCGCAGCAGTTCCAGCGGCACGTTCTTGAACACGGTGGCGATGCGGATCTCGTGCTTGGCCTTGAGCTTGCTGCCCTGGACCCGCGAGATGGTGGTGTGCAGCCCCAGCGCGTGCTGGATGACCTGGATCTTGCTGTCGAAAGCGACCTTGCTGATCGGATCCGCGTTGCGCAGGAATTCCGTCTTCAGGTCCTGGACGTAGTCGTACAGCGCCTTGTCGGTGCGGATGCCGTGCGCGGACGGGTAGCGCTGGCGCAGGTGCGGGGCGAGCTTGTCCTGCTCGATCAGCTGCGCCACCTGGGCGCGCGTCTGGTCGGAATAGGCGCTGAGATATTTCAGGGAATGCATAGGCCCGCGAATGTATCACATCGGCGGCCGGCGGGTTGGCGGGCAAAAAAAGACCGGGCGGGGAAATGCTGACCTTCCCGGCCCGGCGCAACACAAGAGAATACCTCCAGGGACGCGCGGAGGATGGCGCGGTTGCTGCCTTATTCCTCCTTGCCGCCCTGGCGGCTGCCCTTGGGGGTGGCTGCCGCCGCGGCAGCTGCGGCGCGATTGGCCGACTGCCGGCTTTCGCCGCCCTTGCGGCCGATATCGGCCATGTGTTCGCGGTCGCGGCTAACCGCCTCGCCGCCTTTTTGTCCTGCGCGCCGTGCTTCTTCCGAGTCGAATTCGTGCGCTGTACCTTTCTGGTGTGCGGCCTGGCCGCCCTTGCTGGCGATTTCACGCTGCTGGTTCTGGTCCATGGCGGCGAAGCCGCGCTTGGCCGGGGTGCCGCTACCGCTGCCGCTGCCGCTTTTCTGCGCGCTGCCGCCCGAAGCGGGACTCTTTCCTCCGCTACTGTCCTTGCTTGTCGCCATGTCAGTCTCCTTGTGTGCTCTGCGTTCTGGAAACCGGGCGGGATGGGACGGCCCCGCGCCGGGTGGGCGCATTGATGCGCTCGTGGATTTAGAGAGAAGGGCAGACCCAATAGTTCCGCCCTAGTTAGGTGCGCGGGGCTGGCGGCGCGCGCCCTCGTGCGGTTCCATGCCGTCGATGTGCGAAGGCGGCGAGGACAGGTCCTCCTCGAGCTCATCCTTGCGCGCGCGCAGCTGCGCGCCGAGCTTGTCGAGGTCGACGCCGGCGGCGCGCGCCGCTTCGAACAGTTCGCCTTCCTCTTTCTCGATGTGATGCTCGACTTCCTCGCCCAGCACGGTGACGGTGGCGTCGTAGTGATCGTCGCCGGCGGTCATGATTTCGAGCTGGCCGATCAGCTCGCGCGCGCCGGCGTGTTCGACGTCGGCTTCGTCGATCAGGTCGTCGTCATCGATTGCCGAGCGCAGCACCGGGTAGAAGATTTCCTCCTCGAGCATGCTGTGCAGCGTGAGCTCGTAGCAGATCTCGTCGACCAGCTCGTTCTTGCGCCGGTCGTGGCCCTGTTTGCCCTTGAGGGCCTCGAATTCGCGGAACAGGGCCTTGACCTTGCCGTGGTCGGCCTTGAGCAAGCCAAGTGCATCGGTGGTGCCGCCGTCTTTCTGTTTGCCTGTCTTCATGGTGTTACTCCGTGGATGTGCGACGGGGTGGGTCAGTGGGGTTTTTCGCTGGCGCTGCCGTTACCGCCGGAAGGTGAACCGGGGGAGGGCACGGGCCCGTTCGGCGTTCCGGTGCTCGGGCCGGTGACCGGGATGCTGACGGCCGAGCTGGCTTGGCGCACCATTTCGTCGGCGACGGCGCTGGCGCTGCGGCTCGCTTCGGGAAACCTGGCTTCGGCGGCATGCGTGAAGTCGGCCTGGGCGCCGGCCAGCACGCTCATCAGGTGCTGCTGGTAGGCGCGGATGCGCTCGGTGGCCGGCTGGATCTGCTTCATCGCCACCTGCGCGAACTGCATCGGGTCGGTGCAGCTCAACAGTTCGCGGCTGGCGTGGATCGAGCCCTCGATTGCCTGGCGCGACAGTTTCAGGTTCATTTCGCTCAGCTGGCGCAGCGTGTCGTACATCTTCTGGGAAAATTCGTTGATGAAATCGACCTGCGATTCGAGATGCGCTCGCAAGGCGGGGTTGTCGCTAAAAGATTGCATGATGTCCTCGGTGTAAACGGTTCAAAATGGCACCACTCAAGGGCAGGGGCGCGCCCAAGAGTGGATTTTAGATAGACGTTGTTTGAATCGCCAAGTTCAGGCAATTTGCTCAGCAGGAGAGTTCGGTCAAGCGGGGGAGGGGATGGGGGCGGAACAAAGGGGAATGCGATGGCCGACGAACGTGTTCGCAGCCACCACCGTCGTTGCCTTTGTACGGCAACGACGGTTTTTAGGTCGGCGACGTTTCTACTGCGAACAACGAATTAAGCGTCAGCGACTTTCAACACCAGTTTGCCGAAGTTTTTGCCTTCGAACAGCATCAGCAGCGCGTCGGGGAAGTTCTCCAGCCCGTCGACCACGTCCTCGCGGCTCTTGAACGTTCCTTCCTTCAGCCACTTGGCGATCGCCGCCACGCCTTCCGGATAGCGGGGCGCGTAGTCGAACACGACGATGCCTTCCATCCGCGCGCGGTTCACCAGCAGCGACAGGTAGTTGGCCGGGCCCTTGACCGGCGTGGTGTTGTTGTACTGCGAAATCGCGCCGCAGATCACGATGCGCGCTTTCAGGTTGATGCGGGTGAGCACGGTGTCGAGGATCTCGCCGCCGACATTGTCGAAATATACATCGACGCCTTGCGGGCAATGTTCCTTCAGGCCTTCGCGCACGTCGCCATTCTTGTAGTCGATGCAGGCGTCGTAGCCCAGTTCATTGACCACGAAATCGCACTTGTCCTTGCCGCCGGCGATGCCGACCACGCGGCAGCCCATGTGCTTGGCGACCTGGCCGACGGTCTGGCCGACCGCGCCGGCCGCGCCCGACACCACCACCGTTTCGCCCGCCTTAGGCTGGCCGACCTCGAGCAGGCCGAAGTAGCCGGTCATGCCCGGCATGCCGAGCGTGTTGAGCCAGGTGGTCAGCGGCGCCATGCGCGGGTCGATCTTGAAAAAGTTGCCGGTCTTGTCGTCGGCCGCGCCGACCCAGTAATGCTGTACCCCGATCCCGCCCGATACATGATCGCCGACCGCGAACCTGGGCGACTTCGACGCCACCACCATGCCGACGCCGCCGGCGCGCATGACTTCGCCGATCGCGACCGGGCGGATATATGACTTGCCTTCGTTCATCCAGCCGCGCATGGCGGGATCGAGCGACAGGTACAGCGCCTTGACCACGATCTCGCCGTCGGCGATCTCGCGCACCGGCTCGCTCACTTGCTGCCAGTCGGTTGGTTTCGGCAGGCCGACCGGGCGCGCGGCGAGGCGGAATTGCTGGTTGAGCATGGTGGTGGCAGGCATGGCGCTTCCTTTGTATGGGTTGGAGCGGACAACTATACCGTAAATTTGCACGGTCGTGCTATTTTGTCGATGATGGAATATTGCCCGGCGCATGCGACAATAGCGGGCTCACCCGACATCCCCTTTTTTGACGCCCGCCGCCCATGACGCAGCCCGAATATATCCTGACCCTGTCCTGCCTCGACCAGCGCGGCATCGTGCATCGCGTTTCCGGTTTCCTGGCCGATCACGGCTGCAACATCATCGATTCGGCCCAGTTCGGCGACGCCGAGTCGAAGCTGTTTTTCATGCGCGTGCATTTCGCGCTGGAGGACGCGGCGATCACCGACGGCGACTTGCGCGCCGGGTTCGCGGCGCTGTGCGAGCCGATGCAGATGAACTGGCAGCTGCACGACGCGCACGCCAAGCCGCGCGTGATGCTGATGGTGTCGAAGATCGGACACTGCCTGAACGACCTGCTGTTCCGCTACAAGAGCGGTCTGCTGCCGGTCGAGATTCCGGCGATCGTGTCGAACCACATGGATTTCTACCAGCTCGCGGCCAGCTACAACATCCCGTTCCATCACCTGCCACTGGCGGCCGGGGCGGACGAGGGCGCCAAGCTGGCGCAGGAGGCCAAGGTGCTGGAGCTGATGGCCAATCACCGGATCGACCTGGTGGTGCTGGCGCGCTACATGCAGATCCTGTCGCCCGGCTTGTGCGAGGCGATGCGGGGGAAGGCGATCAACATCCACCATTCCTTCCTGCCAAGCTTCAAGGGCGCCAAGCCGTACGCGCAGGCGCACCTGCGCGGCGTCAAGCTGATCGGCGCGACCGCCCACTTCGTCACGGGCGACCTGGACGAAGGCCCGATCATCGAGCAGGACGTCGAGCGGGTCGACCATGCGATGGATGCCGAGACCTTGTCGGCGATCGGGCGCGACGTCGAGTGCGTGGTGCTGGCGCGCGCGGTCAAATGGTTCGTCGAACACCGCATTTTGCAAAACGGCGACAAGACAGTCGTCTTCAAATAACTTTTACTTCATCGACAGGCATACGCATCAATGGCTCTCAAAGCTACCATCTACAAGGCAGAACTGCAGATCGCGGACATGGACCGCAATTATTACCAGCAGCATTTGCTGACGCTGGCGCGCCATCCGTCCGAGACCGACGAGCGGATGATGATCCGGCTGCTGGCGTTCGCCATCCACGCGAGCGAATCGCTGACCTTCACCAAGGGCTTGTTCGACACCGACGAGCCGGACCTGTGGCAGAAGGACCTGACCGGCGCGATCGAATTGTGGATCGAAGTCGGCCAGCCGGACGACAAGCGCCTGATGAAGGCCTGCGGCCGCTCGGAGAAAGTGGTCGTGTACAGCTACGGCGCCACCAGCCACATCTGGTTCAAGCAGATCGCCAACAAGCTGGAACGGGCCAAGAACCTGTCGGTGATTAACATCCCGTCCGACGCCGCCGTCCAGCTGCAGAAAATGGCCAACCGTAACATGCAGCTGCAGTGCACAATCCAGGATGGACAGATATGGCTGACCGACAGCGTCGACACGGTGCTGATCGAGCGCGAGCCGTTCAAGGAAGAACGGTAAGCACTGCGATATAATGCGGGCCATGCAAAGCAAATCGACAAGCTGGCGCTGGACAATCTGGATCGCGTGTTTTGCGGTTCTGATGAACGCGCTCGCCCCGTCGATCTCGCACGCGATGGCCGCCGTCAACGGCGTCCCAGCCACCTGGGAAATCTGCCGCACCGATGGCAACACGCTCGCCACACCCGGCCAGTCTGACCTGGTGGTGGTCGGCACGCTGGCCAAGAAAATCACACAGAACAAGTTCGCTCCCATGGAAGATTGCGGCTACTGCTTGCCGCACGGCGGCAGCGTCGCGCTGATGCCATCGGCCATCACAGGCCTGGGCCTGATGGGCGGACACGCACTGCGTCCGTTCCTGTTCTACCGCGCGCCGCAGCCACTGCTCGCGCTCTCCGCCGCCCCGCCGCGCGGACCTCCCGCCTTCGCCTGATCCCCTAGCGCTATCCGCGCAAGTGCTACTCCATGCATTGCATGGCTTAGCCCCATGCTGAGCGTACGGATGCCCGCGTCCGTCCCCGCATTGTTAACTCTCTCTGGAACCACCATGAAAAAGCACATCCTCGCGCTGATCGCCTCGATCACGCTCGCCTCCACCGCGTTCGCGCAAACCACCGTCATCGAGCCATGGGTGCGCGCCACCGTGCCCCAGCAAACCGCCAGCGGCGCCTTCTTGCAGCTGCGCTCGCCCGATGCCGCCAAACTGGTCGCAGTCAGCTCGCCGGTCGCCAACTCAGTCCAGCTCCACAAGATGGAAATGACCGGCCAGATGATGAAAATGCGCGAAGTCGACAGCATCGAGCTGCCGGCCGGCCAAGCGGTCAACCTGGCATCCGGCGGCTTGCACATCATGCTGTTCGGCCTGAAACGCCAGCTCAAGGAGGGCGAGAGCGTGCCGCTGTCGCTGGTGATCGAACGCAAAGCCGGCAAGCGCGAAACCATCGCCGTCAACGCCCCGGTCAAGCCGCTGACTTACTCTGCGCCGCAGAGCATGCCGATGCGCCACTAAGAATGCGGAATTGACCATGAAAACCACACCATTGCTGTTGGCCGCCATCCTGGCCGCACCCTTCGCGCAAGCGCACATCAGCCTCGAACAAGCCAGCGCGCCGGCCGGCGCCTACCAGAAGCTGACCTTCCGCATCGGCCACGGCTGCGAGGGCAGCGCCACCAACAGCGTCACGATCGTGCTGCCGGAAGGCGTGACCGGCGCCAAGCCGATGCCCAAGGCCGGCTGGACCATCTCCACCGTTGAAGGCAAGCTGAATGCGCCAGTCATGTCGCACGGAGTCCCGGTCACCAGCGCGGTGCGCGAGGTGAGCTGGAAGGGCGGCCCGCTGCCCGATTCCCAGTACGACGAATTCAGCGTGCAGGTGAAGCTGCCCGACGCCGTCGGCAAGTACTATTTCAAAGTGATCCAGGTGTGCGAAAAGGGTCGCGCGGAATGGAGCGAAGCGCCAAGCGCCCCGGACGTCAAGATGAAGTTCCCGGCGCCGATGCTCGAAGTGGTGGCGCCCGCCGGCCACGTGCACCAGCACTAAGGGACACGCATGACATCACACAACACACGCCGCCTGCATGCGGCGGGGCTGCTGCTGGCCGGCGCCTTGCCGGCCTGCGCGCTGGCCGACCACGTGCCGCCGAAAAAACTCGATACCGTCGTCATCAGCGGCGGCCGTCCGACCTCCTTGCCGACGCAAATCCCGACCACCATCGAGGGAATTACCGGCGAGCAGATCGAAGACCGCATCAACGCCACCGACAGCGAAGACGCGCTGAAGTACTTCCCCAGCCTGAACGTGCGCAAGCGCTACATCGGCGATTACGACCACGCGGTGCTGGCCAGCCGCGCGTCGGGCACCGGCAACAGCGCGCGTTCGCTGGTGTACGCGGACGGCATCCTGCTGTCCAACCTGCTCGGCAACGGCGCCACTTTCACCCCGCGCTGGGGCCTGGTGTCGCCCGAGGAAATCGAACGAGTCGACGTGCTGTACGGGCCGTTTTCGGCCGCCTATCCGGGCAGTTCGGTCGGCGCGGTGGTCGATTTCCAGACCCGCATGCCGGAAAAATTCGAGGCGCACCTGAAGCTGTCGGCGTTCAGCCAGCAGTTCAAGCTGTTCGGCAGCGACGACCGCTTTTCCGGCCACCAGGGCAGCGCTTCGATCGGCGACCGGCAGGGCGCCTGGTCGTGGTGGGCCGACGTATCGCGGCTCGATAACGCGGGCCAGCCGATCACCTTCGCCAACAAGCTGGTGTCCTCCGGCGTGGCGAGCAGCGCCGGCCGGCCGGTAACGGGCGCGATCGCCGACCGCAACCCGGCCAACAAGGACTGGCTGATCATCGGCGCGGGCGGGCAGTCGAACACCGTGCAGGACCACGCCAAGGTCAAGCTGGCCTACGATTTTTCGCCGACGCTGCGCGCCAGCTACACGCTGGGCTGGTGGGGCAATGACGCGGTCCGCACCACCGAGTCGTACCTGCGCGACGCGGCGGGCGCGCCGGCGTATCGCGGCGACGCCAATAACTTCATCAACGTCGACGGCAAGCGCTACGACCTGCGCGCTTCCGATTTCGCGCCCACCACGGCCACGCTGGATCACCTGATGCAGGGCGTGTCGCTGAAACGCCATACGCGCGCCGAGTGGGACTGGGAAATCGCGGCCAGTAAATACGACTACCGCGAAGACCTGGTGCGCACGCCGACCGTTCCGGTGCCGAATGCGCACACGAGCGGGCAGGGGACCCTGACCGACCTGGCCGGCAGCGGCTGGAATACGCTGGCGGTGAAGGGAATCTGGCGGCCGGATACGGCGCATGTCGTCGAAGTCGGCGCGCAATCGGACAGCGCGCAGCTGCGCACGCGCGTGTCCGGCAGCGCCGACTGGATCGGCGGGGCGCCGGCTTCGGCGCTCTCCACCTTCAACGGCAACACGCGGCTGCAAAGCCTGTACGCGCAGGACACCTGGCGCTTCGCGCCGCTGTGGAAGGCGACCCTGGGCGCGCGCGCCGAACGCTGGCATGCGTACGGCGGCGAGCTGTCGAATGCGGCGAGCACGGCGCCGCTGGCGTTCGGCGAGCGCACCGAGACCAGCATGTCGCCGAAAGCGGCGCTGGCCTGGACGGCCGCGGATGACTGGACGATGAAGGCATCGCTGGGACGCGCGGTGCGTAATCCGACCGCCGCCGAACTGTTCCAGGGATCGATCGTCGACAACGTCATCGTGAACAGCGATCCGCTGCTGCGTGCCGAGAAGTCATGGACCGGGGAGCTGAGCGCCGAGCGGATGAACGAGAATGGGGTGCTGCGCGCTACCGTGTTCGTCGAGCGGACGCGCGACGCGCTGTATTCGCAGCCGCTGACGGCCACGGTCAACACGGTGCAGAACATCGGGCGGATCCGGACGAATGGACTGGAACTGGCGTACCAGGCGGACGACGTATTGGTGCACGGGTTGTCGCTGTCGAGCAGTTTGACGTATGCCGATTCGATCATCACGGCGAATCGCGCGCTGCCGGCGAGCGCGGGCAAGAAGCAGCCGCGGGTGCCGGCCTGGCGGGCCAATGTGCTGGCGTCGTGGCATGTGGGGCAGCACTGGACCACCAGCCTGGGGGCGCGTTACAGCGGCAGGCAGTACGGCGCGCTGGATAACAGCGATACGCATGGCGATACGTATATGGGGGTGTCGGATTATCTGGTGACTGACTTGCGGGTGCGCTACCGGTTCAACAACCGGTACAGCGCGTCGGTGGGGATCGATAACCTGGGCAATGCGAAGTATTGGGCGTTTCATCCGTATCCGCAGCGGACGATGCTGGCGGAACTGCGGGTGGACTACTAGCTCCACCCACCAACTTATGAACCGTCGTCCTCGCGATCGCCGGGATCCAATTACTGCGAAACTCGTTGGCTCTTAACGGTTGAAGCCGGCGCCTTGAGCGGAGCGCGCAAATTGGGTCCCCGCGTTCGCGAGGACGACGGTTTTAAGTGCGTGGCAACGGTTAGCGCGGCGAGCCACCCAAGCGATTGGTGCTGCCTGACCCCACCACAGTCTTGCTCACCTTCGGATCGCCGTAGTAATTGACATCCCCCGACCCGGCAATCGTCACATTCAGCCGGTCGCGCACGGCGATTTTCGCTTCGCCCGAACCCGCCACGTTGACGCTGGCGTCGATGCTTTGCAGCCTGCCCAGATCCACATCGCCCGAACCGGCCAGCGACACCGACAGCTTCGGCGCCGCGCCGCCGCCCACTTTCAGGCCGCCGCTGCCGCCAACGCTGATCGACAGCGAGTCGCTCTCGATCCCCTTGACGTTGATCGACCCCGCCCCCCCCAGGTCGATATGCACCTTGGCGCCGCGCAGCGGATCGGCGTCGATCGAGCCGGAACCGCCCAGCGAGAGGTTGTCGATGCCCTTGGCCTGCACCACGATATTCAGGCGGCGGCTCTCGATGTTCAAATTGCGCCTGGACGGGCGGATCTTCAGCGTGCCGTTTTCGATCACGGTCTCGATCAGCGGCAGCAGGTTGTCGTCGGTTTCGATGGTGACGCCTTCAGTGCTGCCGATCCGTAGCTCCATGTGGCCCGGCAGGCCCATCGCCACGCCGTTGAAATGGCCCAGCGCGCGCGTTTCGGTCTTGATGTTGCCGCTGCCTTGCACGCGCTCCAAGGTCCAGCCGCGCGCCAGCGCCGGCGCGGCCGGGACGGCGATCGCAAGGGCCGACAGCACAAGAATCAGGCGGCCGAAGTGGCGGCCGGTCAGGCGTGGTGAGGTCATGGTGGTTTCCTTTGCGTAAAGTGGGATGGCCACTTCGCCATCTGCTGACCATATAGTAAGAAAACCGCGCGCCAGGCGGCCGGCGTTTGCGACAGATTGCAGGCATCGCCGGACAGAATGCAATTTTGCGGCCCCGAGGCGGTATCATGGCGGGGTCGGGCACGCGCCCGGCTGTAACTACACTGGAAACTCATGCTTATTATTACCATCAAACAGGGCAAGGAAAAGAGCCTGCTGGCAGGCGAAACCTGGATCTACGCGTCGGCGATCGAAAAAGTCGACGGCAAGCCGAACGAGAAGATGAAGGCGGGCGGCACCGCCATCGTGCAGTCG
>CXWL01047444.1_pt1 | contig 10456 bp, 5 predicted proteins | sample 590931 | NCBI WGS metagenome assembly CXWL01 (sample SAMEA3498368, study PRJEB10139) | groundwater metagenome | biome: water well; material: biofilm material | place: Germany | collected 2015-04-27
ACCACTTGGAATCCTGAAGTTGGCCTTGTCCCTCGTCCATTGGTCTAAGAGGTTCTGGGAATCGCAATCGAGATCGTGACGTAATCGGCCTTCTAAAATGCCAAAAGAGATCTCGTTGATCCCCGCCAGAGAACAGACCGTGAGCCCCTGTCGCTCAGCCGTCGGCTTCGCCGTTTCAATCGACCTACTCAAAGAGCTGGTCACTACTTTAGTCAGACGTATGTCCTGGAGAACCGTTGATAAACGGAGTGCTTGCCGTTGCCCCTTCTCGGTTAACGGGGGATTCATCTGCCCTGCAATACGCCCTTCGCAATTTGAGGCACTCTGTCCGTGTCTAGCGAGAAACACTCGATGTGGATGGTGTTCGGGCCTGATTGTCTGAGAAATCATAGTCTGTTGCGTGTCCATCATGAAGCGACTTGTTAAGCAGACAAATAGTATTCACTTAACTCTAGATATTCGGCAACGTGCTTCAATCGCTCGGTGTCCAACTGCCGTATGCTCCTGCGTGTGCTCTCGTGGATAAAGGCTGCAGACGTGTACCAGTTGAGATGTGGTACGGACACGGCATGAGAAACCGATTCTGTATAGGCCGAACGAAAAGCCTCTACGATTTCGCTGGTGCTCCGGCTGCTATTTCCTGCACGGATTCCATTGAGATGAAGGTTGGTGATGAGGCTGGCGATGTCCGTCAGGGGGTCGCCGATGGAGACGCAGTCCAGGTCGATCAGTCGGAGTTTCTCACTATCGATCAGAAAATTGCTCATTTTTAGATCACGATGAATCGGTGTGACCGGCTGATTCGACCAACCGATGGAGTTGCGCCGTGTCAGCAGCCTGTTCACGAGGGATTGAATTCGGTTTGTCATACCAGGATAGGTTCGGCGAGCCACTTCGATCGTCTCTCTAAGAGATCCTTCGATATCTGGCAGTCCAAACCGACTGGAGGTCTGTACGTGGCAGCTATGAAATTCTGCAAGACACTGTCCCATCGCGTGGAGGACACTCAGAGGCCCATCTGGCTCCAGCATCTCCCAAACGAGCGATTCTCCGGGCACATGCGATTGCCAAAGGGTCCTCAATTCCTGGTCATACGCAAGGGGAATCGCGGTTCCTGGAAACTGCTTCGCCAATTGGCGCATAACCGAATAGGTCTTGGCACCGCTATCATCGCGATAGGTCTTCCCGTAGATGATCACCACCGAACGAACTCCGGTCAATTGGAGCTGTATTGTCACGTGATAGCGGATCATGCATGATCGTTCAGGTAGGTAGTGCAAGATTTCCGGATCGATGGCTGTGATCTTGCAGAAGTGATCCAGGCCTATCGCCTCCAGTTTGGGAGCGAGATGGGCGGTAAGATACTGAGCATCCATCAACTGTGGAAGAGAGGTCAGCTTGCGATCATTGGGAAACGTCCATACGACCATTTCCGTCTCGGGCAGATAGCCTAGTGGCTCAAGACCTGGGGTGAGTGACAGCTTCTGCCGGTTTGCCTGATGAAACTCCGGCAGACCCTCCATTGGCCGACAGAGCCGTGCTGAGACGACCTGCACGCGGGAGGAGCCAGTCCCTTTATTGCGCAAGTGAAGATCATACGAAAGGACGCAGCTCTTTCCAGGTTTATAGCGTTTCTCCCCGATGAGGCACGCATCGACGACGTATTCTTGGCGATCGTTGCTGTGTGGACTCAGCAGCGCGAGCTGTAGCAAGTCCTGTATCCGTGCAGGTTTTAAGGCCGCCTCGAGATGTGGGAATTGTGGATCGTTCATCATCTTCGTATTCGCGTTGGTCGCTCAGGGCTCGTTGAGCAACTGGGTTAATGCGTCGACTGGATCGGTGAACCTCTCCTCTGATTTATCCAACGTGTCGTGCAGAACGCGCTTCGCTCCATAACTCACTCGCCTCGGCGGTCGAGTCCCATTCATCAGTTGGTTGGACCCGATCCGAAGATACTCCAAGCCTTCGGCTTGCAAGTTGATGATATGGCCGGCACCGTCTCTTCGTAGGAACAGCAACTGGCTTCTACACGCGATGTCCTCGAACTGATACATGTGTTGGGAGTCCTGGTGCGCGATGAACAGATGGTCAGAGTATGTATTCGACTCCGAGCGAATCGTGATGTGCAGAGCTGTGGCACGCTCCGGAGAGCACCGGCCATGTTGGTCGCTGACTATCAGCTGTTGGACGGTGATGTCTGGCTGCGTCGCCTGGAAGGGGTACAGAATGGTATGAAAACAGGTCGAGCCGGTGGCTTTCTTTGAAGAGCGAAGAATCGGCGCCGGCTGTTTTTCTCCATACTGCGAAGAGACGAATCCCTCCAACAGATCGGTGTGAATCTCAGGTGATGTCGGCTGAGCGATGATGAGATTGGGAGAAGACACGCATATGCTTCTCTTCTCCTTCGAAAGCGTGGTTTGGCTCAGTGCTCTTGGAGCCAAGTGAAAATAGAGATCATACTGATGGCCTTCGTCGGTCCGTAACACGTCCGTGATGATCCAATACTCTGACAGAGCGAACATGAGGATGCGCTCATGAACAACCGGGTATTCATGGCTGACGACTTGCGCATGAATGAAAGCAAACCCATCCGTAGTGGCGAATGTTTTCACGGCTGGCTCCGGCTCATGAGCAATCGGCTGTCCTTTTCGATAGGGGCTCTGGTCTTTGCCATCCACGACGACGGTATTGTGGTAGGCCGTACCTTTGAAGGTCCGGCGCCAGTTGATTCCATCCGCGCTGTCTTCGCTATACGTATATCTTCCCGGGTCAACAATGAGCGAATGGCCGAAGGCCGCCATTTCGAAACTAAGCAGGTCATAGTGTCCATGACTGCCGAATCCGAGAGGTCCGCAGTCGAACAACATATACAACCCGTCTTCATACGGTTCATTGACCCAGCTCCCACGGAGTACATGGTAGCCGCTTGTTGGAAACGCCTTATACCGTTCAGGCGGGGGTGTTCCTTTCTTGCCTTTTGAAACGACATACAGCCGATACTCATTGGGGTAGTATGAGTGGGCTTTCTTCAGGAGAGAGAGATAACTGTTGCTGTCTCCATCGTTGATGGCCGGGATCAACCCATCCGGCTTATGGACATACATGGAGAAGTCCAATGCCTTCTCGACCAGCTCATCGAACCGCGGAGGTAGCTCGACCTGGTTCAGAACAGCGAGTTCCTTTACGCGCAGATAGTTCTTGAGCACTGTATGATGGTAATCAGTGGACAATTCGTGATGAACGCCATCCGCGAGAAGGTCATGCTCGATGTTCTTAAGCAACTCGTCCTTCGCGAACTCCAGAAGCGATGCAGCATCCCGAAGCTCCGGAAAGATCACGGCCACTAAGAAAATGGCGTACAGCTCGATGGTGCGATGGTTTCCCTCGGGAGTGAGGTGTGTACACAAGTAGCGTGTCTGTGTGTAAACCGATCGGATAAATGCCTCCAGGAATTGGGGCGTCACAGATGCACAACGGTGCCCAGCAATGACGTAATGATAGGCTAACAGCCACTGCTGTAGGCGCCTGCCGGTCACTTGGCTGTCGATGAAACCGTCAGGTACTTCGCTGATCCACGTCGAGACCAACGTCACCCATTTTCGTGCGTATCGTTCCTCCCTCGTATAAGCATATGCAACAGCAAGATCTCTGGCGTAATAAAATTTGTGCAGAAGAATCAGCCACTCGATGTCTCGACTGGGGTTAACCTTCCAGTCGAAGGGGTCAGGCAATTGGTGGATCTCATTATTGAAATTAAACTCATTTTTCAAGATGCTATCGGCTCGCTTCACATGTTCGAGGGAGCCGTGTGATAGCGAAAAATACCGGGGGCTGTTCCGTATTTGAAAGTAATCAAGCAATAGATCTGGTGGCATAGACGCATAGGGCTTTTGCAAGAAGGCCCGCGGGGCATCAGGTAACAAGGGGATTTCAGAATGAAGAAAACACGAAGGTCTCTGGATTCGAGCGGGCGTCATCATGATTTAGGCCTGACACCGAAATAGATGTTGGCCGTCCTGGTCCATGCGGGAGATGCGCACATGACTGGTAGAAGAGGACTCAGGTATTTCAATCGATTGGGTCGTCTCGTCGGTAAATAACAGTTCATCGGTATATCGTCGTCCATTGTGAGCAATCGTGATACGCACCGACGCTCGTTCGCCCAAGAGGAGAGCCTGGGTCCCTCTATCAGGTTCTGGCGTCTCGACGGAGATGAACGGTTCGTCGCCCTTGTAGGGATACAGCACGGTGAGGAAGCATGTGCTTGTGTCTTGCTGGGTCAGCCGCATGATGGGCGCGCGCTGTTTTTCGCCGTACGAGGAGGACACAAAGCCTTCCTGAATAGAAGGGCGCACGTTCGGAATGAGAGGCTGAGCGAGAATAAGTTTCGGTGAATGGATCGACAGCGTGTCGTCGGACACCATGACCGAGACCCGATCCTGCGCCGAAGGCGACAGGTGGAACAACAGGTCGTAGGTATGGGACTCGGTGGCTCGCAAGAGGTCAACAATCACCCAGTATTCCCCGTTGATGAACAGCACCTTCCGTTCATGAACCACCGGGTATTCATAACTGGACGCCACGCCGTGAAGATAGTCCAGTCCCGGCCCACTGACGAAGGCCGCCAGTTTCCGCTCCGGCTCAGGGCCGGAAATCCTGAAGCGATTCTTTCGCCACTCGTACCGAGTTTGATTTCGTCCATCCACCAGCACGGTATTATGGGAGGCCGTGCTACGAAAGCGGACACGCCAATTCACCGGCCCTGATTCGTCATAGGTGTACCGGCCGGGATCTACGATGAGCGGTGTGCCATAGGCGTACGCTTCGAAACTGAGGAGGTCCAAGTGGCCATGATTGCCTGCGCCCAACTGCCCGCAATCGAAGATTAAATAGCGTTCGTCTTCATATGCGTCGCCTCGATCGCCCCAGCCGCTCCGTAGAACAGAGTACCCACTGTGCGGAAACCTTTTTGAGCACGTCTCTGGAGGCTGTCCTTTCCTTCCCCGCGATGCGACATACAAGAGGTCTTCTCCCCCATAGAGTTCGTAGCCCTGCTGCAACAGGTCTAAGAAACAGCGGCTATCGCCGTCGCTCAAGGCTGGGATCATGCCGTCGGGTCTATGACAGTAGAGCGAAAAGTCCATGGCTTTACGGATCAGTGCATCAAACTCTTCCGGCATCTGAATCTGGTTGATGAGCGCAAGCTTCTTGACCCAAAGGTAATTTTTGAGGACTAGGTGGTGGTAGTCGGTCGATTGCTCACAGTGGACACCATCGGGCTGCAGGTCGGATTGAATGTTCTTCGACAACTCGTCTTTGGACCAGCTCAGCCATGCAGCAGATTCAGCGAACTCGGGAAACACGACGGCAGCCAAGAAGATCGCGCACAGTTCCAGTGTCCGATGATTACGAGCCGGGGTGACATGATCTCGGAGGTGTGCAATTTGGTCATGCAACGACTGTAAAAAGCAAAGGTAAAAGTCAGGTGTCACGCAGCTCGGCTGTCCGGCGCCCACGAAATAGTAATGTGCGAAGATCCAATTCTGGATGCGCCGCCCGGCAACATCGCTCGGAAGGAAGTCGTGGGGGACGGTACCAAGCCACGAACTCGTCAGCTCAACCCATTTCTCAGCGTAGTGAGGCTCGTGTGTTTCGTGATAGGCCATGCCGAGCCCGACAGCGTAATAAAATTTGTGCAGCAGAATCAGCCATTCCTGATCGCTGCTGGGGTTGGTGAGCCACTGAATTGATCCGGGCAACCGGTGTCGTTCGCCGTTGAAGTCAAATTCATTGTCCAGGATGTTATTGATTTTTGGGCGAGCCGTCTCGACCACATCCGGAACCGGGAAGTAGTGGACCGTAGCTCTAGTTTGGAAATGCCGTAGCAAGGCCTCTGCTGTTAACCCCCGAAAGGGTGCGGTGAAGATATGCCGACTATCCGTCTTCTCAGACGGCTGATGCTGACTAGCGGCAAGCAGCATGGGCCTCCTGCTGGTGAGCGGTAGCCTCAGCCGCTTCTACCTGAAAGAGCTCAAAGAGTTGCTTCGTTGTCTTGCGTGAGTCGAAGATTCGACAAATTGTTTCACGCCCTGCCTGGGCGAGACTGTTCCGGAAGTCAGCGTCGACCAACAGTTCTTCAATGGCTTTGGCGAGGGCCACTGGGTCGCGTGGCGCGACAAGAAGCCCGTTGCATCGATCGTCAATCAATTCAGGAATGCCGGAGACTGCGGTCGAAATGACCGGGACGCCGGAGGCCATGGCTTCCGCCAAGACGTTTGGAATCCCGTCACGATCACCGTTCTCCACGATATGACAGGGAAGAACAAAGATGGTCGAACCCTGGTAGATCGCACGGAGTTCTTCTTGCGACACGCCAGGGTCGATCGAAACCTCCTGTTCGAGGTGATACCGGCGGATCAGGTCCTGTACCAGATCCGTCTGTTCATCCGGCTCACCGACGATCCGGCAGTGAAACGCCACTCCATGCTCTCTGATGATGCTGCAGGCCTCGATCAAGAAGGGAAACCCTTTCTTCTCCACAAAGCGTCCGACCGAGAGGATCGTCGGAATCAAAGAGACCTGTCGATCGATGGATGGAGCGAAGCGAGCGGTATCGACGCCATGATAGATGGTATGGATCGGTGCACCCTGTGAGGAAACCTCCTGCAAGTGATGGTGGTTCGCGCCGGTGCAGGTCACCACAAACTTCGCCCGACGCAATTTGAGGTGCAGAAGATCGCCGGGATTAAGTTTGGGCAAGTAGATATCTTTCGCATGGGCAGTAAAGCTAAAGGGGAGGTCGCTCAATAGACCGGCGAACATGGCCATAGTCGTCGCCCCATGGCAAAAATGGGCGTGCAGATGGCGAATGTTGCCCGCATCGAGCACGGAGTTGGCGATCGCACCGGCACGGAGAAAGTCCTTGTAGAACACTTTCTTCGGCCAGGAGAAAAACGTGCTTCGGCAGCGTAGGCTGAGCGTCCAGGCTTCCCATGCGGTGCGAAGATATCGGCGCGGTCCGGTACGGATCAGTCGAAGATGACTGGGGAAATACCGAGGAAGGTTGCCGAGGAGCCATGCCGGAAATCCACTATCCGTTCGCTCATGATCTTCAGGCAGATAGGTCAGCGGTGATTGCAAGGGCTTTGTTCGACCATCTGTGAAAACCGGTTCGCCTTGAAAGGCAGAAAAGAGCCGAAGCTGAAGCCCCATCCGTTCCAATAATAGAATCTCGTTCGTGATGAACGCTTCCGATCGGCGTGGGAATCCTTTCAAGACATAGCCGATTGTGTTGGCTGGTCCTGTGGATGCCGTAGAGACGGGTGCGTGGCTGTGCTCGGGATGGTCGAGCGGGGTGAGCTCATTTGAGAGGTCCGCCCGGTTGGCCGTCGATGTCTCCCTGAGAAGGAGCGCTTTGAGGCGTTGGCTGCCTTGGCTGGACGAAAATCGTTGCACGATCGTCTCGCGTCCCGCCCGCCCGAGGCGTTCGCGGAGCGCCGGATTCTGGATGAGGTGGGCCAGGGCCAGGGCCAACGCTTCTGGGTCTCGTTGGGGGACCAGGAAACCATTGTCATCATGCCGGACAAGCTCGGGAATACCGGATACCTCTGTGGTCACGACCGGGAGCCGACAGGCCATGGCCTCCATGAGGACATTCGGAATGCCATCACGATCGCCGTCTTCAGACACCTGACAGGGTAGGGCAAAGATGTCAGCCTCTTGGTAGATCTCCACCACTTCTTCGAGCGTTTTTTGTCCGACCAACGTCACGACCTGTTCGAGGTCTAACTCGCGAATCATGGCCTCCAGCTGGGCTTGAAGCGGTCCGCATCCGACAATGCGACAGCAAAAGTGATGGCCACGGATGGCCAGCAGATGGCAGGCGCGGAGGAGCGTGGGGAATCCTTTCTTGTCTCGGAAACGCCCCACACTCACAATGGTGGGAACCGTCACAGGTCTCACTGAGACATTCGTGCNNCAAACCGCTCCAGATTCAGGCCGTGATAGAGACAATGGATCGGCGTGTCGCTGTCTGATACGTTTTGGAGATACCGACGATTATGTTCAGTGCAGGTGACGACGAATGCTGCATGGCGCATTTTCCGGCGGAGTGTCGACGGAGCGGCCAGGAAGATGTCCTTGGCATGGCCTGTCACGCTGTAGGGAATTCCGGTGAATCGGTGAGTCAGCTCCGCGACGCTCGTGGGGGCATTCGCGAAGTGGACGTGGAGGTGGCCGATGTGTTGGTCCTGAAGTGCGGTGGCTAATGAGCCTGCCTGGACAAATTTCGACCACGACGGTCGGCCTGCAGTGTGAAGCCAAAAACGCAGGGTCGTCAGATAGCGTCGGGGAGATCCAAGGAACAGGCGCATGTGGGCCCACGGGGGACTTTGGCGGAAAGTTAGGCATGAATCAGGCAGATACGTGACGGATGCGCGGACCTGATCGGCCAGGCCGTGGGTGATGCGGTCGGTTGGGTGTTGCAACGCATAGATCGTCAGATTCACTCCCAACGCTTCCAAGTCCAGGACCTCTTGCAGGATGAACGTCTCAGAGACCTTTGGAAAGATTTTGAGGAGATAGCCGATCTTTTGAGTCGTTGATTGAGCAGGCATCTGTATCATCGTCGATTAGGTTGTCATGAACGTTGATGCTTCCCAAAAGTTTGCAGGGCGACGAAGTTGGGCCGTGTTCACTTTATTGCGTTGACTGTCCGCGTATAACTGCTTCATGGCTCTGGATACAGTGGCGGCACCATCAAGCGCGATGCCGATATCCTGGGAACGAGGAGGGCGTGGCTGTTGCAAAGAATGCTCGATCGCGCTGAACAGGCTGTCAGGATTCAACTTGGTAGGGTGAATCATGTCGAGAAGGCCTTTGGCAGCAAGACGTTCAGCCCTGATACATTGTTCGAGGCGCGGATGGACGCGTGGCACGATGATGCCGCGTTGGTTGGCCGCCAAGATTTCCACAATGGTGTTGTATCCGCCCATGGACACGACGAGATCGGCGGCGGTCAGATACTCGTACAGACGCGGAGTGAAATCCGTGACCGTTAAGGCCAGCTCAGTATTCGCGGCTTGCTGCAGACGGAGGCGCTTTCGGGCATCCATCAACGGACCGGTGACGAGTAAGGTGTCAAAGGCCGGGCGCTTCGACCCAAACCGTTTCTTCAGCATAGCGACGTAGGTCTTTAAAAGCGGATAACCATCGTCTCCGCCGCCAGGCGTGACCAACACCAAGCGGTCGGTCTGGAGTTGTAATTGTTCTCGAATGCGCTCACGAGACAGCTCCGGTTGAGTTCTGCCCACATACCCGCAAGAAATGAGTTTCTTCTCGATGCCGGGTGAAAGCCCGTACTCCTTGACTGGGTCGTAGATAGCGCGCGAACCATAGAGCAAAATCGCATGGTACGTGTTCTTCAATAATGGAAGGATGCCGGACTTGGCCCATTCCGCGTGAACATGGTCGGGATGGTCCTCGATGTCCCGCATGCCCAATATAATTCTGGTTGAAGGCGATTTGGTTTTAAGAAATTGGAGGGCGGACAAGAGTTCCCCGCGTATGCCTGCCGGGGCCTTATCGACCAAGAGGATGTCGGGGCGCAGATTGCGAACGCTCTCGAGAATGATTCGTTGACGCAGCTTTAGAGTGATATCGATCGTATGCGGAAGCAGTCGCGAACAATACTGTCCGCCGGAATCCTTGGTGAGCGCCGGCAGTTTGATGTATTCCATGCGTTCAGGCAACGCGTATGCGTGAGCCTGCATGGAACCGGTCAGCATGATCAGCGATGCATCAGGGATGCTTTCGGATAGGTGCGTCGCGATTTCAAGGCTGCGGCGAATATGGCCGAGACCATAGCTATCGTGTGAGTAGAGCATAATCAACATAAGCGTGGTACCAGCTTTCTTTACCTCATGACATCATGAGGATGAAGGTCCTGCGAGCATCGAACAGATCGCTTTGTGGCCCCTCTCGCGTCGATTCACGTAAAAGGCTGAGGCACTCCCTGGTGTCCGGTTCTGTTGATGTCATGATCGTTGGACGACGCAGGGTGGATTTCGTAAACGCCTCCGATGCGATTCTGACGAACAGAGTTACTTTGCATGGACTTCCTTTAGAAGGTCAGAAGGAGAATAGGACCTACGAAGACCTGCGATTGTTGCAACCAGATCTTCGAATGCAAATGGTTTTGCAAGATACGCATCCGCACCCGCCGCCTTGCTCACTCGTTCTGTTTCTGGGGTGCCTTTGGCGGTCATGATCAGGATAGGAGATCCCACTCGTCGCCGGCGAAGTGCTTGGCAGAGGTCGAGTCCGTCATCCGCCCCGAGAAAGATATCGATGATGAGAAGGTCGTAGAATCGGGCGTTGACCATATCGATGGCTTGAGACGTTCCTGAAGCAACATCTATGTTGAAGTCTTCAGCTTCAAGCCCGCGCTTCATGAAAC
>CXWL01105214.1_pt1 | contig 10456 bp, 7 predicted proteins | sample 590931 | NCBI WGS metagenome assembly CXWL01 (sample SAMEA3498368, study PRJEB10139) | groundwater metagenome | biome: water well; material: biofilm material | place: Germany | collected 2015-04-27
CCGGCGCCGTGCACGTCTTCCAGAACCCGTTCCCAGGCTGTTTTTTCGGAGCGGGTGTTGCCCGACTGCGAGTAGAGCACCTGCCTGAGTCCTACCTTCATGGGCGTCTCTGCGCGCACGTGAATGCGCAGCGCACTGCCGCCCAGACGTTCGAGCACCGGCACGCCAAGCGCGCGCCGCCGCTGGTACAGCCGCCATGCCTGGCCGGCCAGCGCCAGCCCGACACCGAACAGTATCAGCGCCAGCGCCGGCAGCAGGGCGCCGCTCATGCCACCAGCCAGCGCGATGGCGGCCAGCGGCGCGGTCAGCAGCATCCACCAGCCTGCCAGCAGCGCCAGGCAAGCATATGCGCCATGCTCGGCGGCGATCAGCGTACCGGCGACCGGCCTGCGCAGCGGCCCAACGGGAAGGGTCAACACGCCAATCGCAATGCCGCCAAAGGCCCACGCGAATACGCACAGCAGCAGGATCATTCCCCAGCGCCCTTCGCGCGACAGCGTGGCATGCTCGGGCTGCCCGGGATCGGCCCAGGCGGTCATGGTGGTGCCGGGCTCAGGCGCCGTATCCAGGTTTGTCGTGGTGGCCGTGTACTGGCGGCCATCGACCTGATAGGTAAAATGCGCAACGTAGCGAAGCGCAGAGCGTTTTGACGAACTGACCTGCTGCTGTGCACTGGCCAGCACTTGCGCCTGCACCGGTACGTAGGATTGGGTGGCCGCCCACGACCCGCAGAAGTACAACACCAGGGCGCCTGACAACAGGCCGAAGGCGCCGAAAGCGCTGGCGAACCAGCGCGCAAACGTGGTCGGACGGGATCTGGCAGGGCGGCTGGAGGAGGTGCTCATGCGGCATTCTAGCAAGGGCAGGCACTAGTTGCCAGATGGATAATATGGCATGATGACCTATTCGCAATTGACTCAGGCCACGCCGTGATCCCTTCGCTGTCCAAGACCTTGTTTTTCCTGCTGATGTTGATTCAAGCCACGCTCGCGCTCGCGGCCCAGCCCTTCCCTGCCGGCGACCCGCAGGCACAGGCCATCCACTTCCAGTTCGCGCTGTATTATCCGGCGCCGCCGACGACCGAACCGATGGCAGCGCTGCGCGCGGAACTGCGTGGCTGGCCGAAGCTGGTCCTAATCGATGGCAAGCCGCCGTCGGGCGAAATGATGGTCCGCGCAATGGTCGAAACGGCAGTCCGGAAAAACTATGCGCCGCCCGATATGGCCTCGCTCAAATACTTCGGCCGCGGCCTGTCGCAGGCGCAGATGAGCGCCTTGCAGGGCGCGAAAACGGCGCTCATCCTCGACTTCGTTCACCCCAAACAGCATACGCTTGAAGCGCTGCGCAGCGCTAGTGCCGTGGCCGCGCAAGTGGCCAGCGTCACCGGCGGCTTGTTGTGGGACGAGGAAACACGCGAAGTGTTCACGCCCGAAGCGTGGCGCACGAAGCGCCTGTCGACCTGGACCAGCGGCGTGCCCGACCTGTCGAACCACATCGTCATCCACGCCTACCAGCATGGTGAGCTGGTGCGCGCCGTGTCGCTGGGGATGGCCAAATTCGGCCTGCCCGATCTCGCGCTCAGCCAGTTTCCCTGGTCAACCAACAGTTCAGTCAATGCGCTGATCAACGTCGCGGCGCAAGCGCTGGCCGAAGGCGCCGTGATTGGTCAGGGCGGACAGCTCGACGTCGACGCACGCAAGATCGTCCATCCCGAAGTGCGCGCGCGCCAGCTGGCCGGCATTGAAGTTAATGCGCAGACGATCGGCAAGCTGACCTTGATGGATGGCCCCCGCGAAAACGGCGACTCGCCCAACCGTATCGCCTCCATCAGCGCGGCGCGCTACCCGGGGCCGGATGTGACGGCGCGCCAGGCCGCTCTGCTGGCGGGCATGTTCGGCAGCGTGGACGGCATCAAGTACATTGAACATGACGACGAACTCGAAGCGGCCAGCGTACGCGCGCAAAAGAAACTGGCAGGCATGGAAGCGGATTTCAAGCGCGGCCTGCGTCCGGGCGAATACATCCAGGCCAAAGCGCCCTTCGCCACGCCGGCCGGCGGGCGCGAGTGGATGTGGGTGGAGATCCAGAAATGGGACGGCGACCGCATCGACGGCGTGCTGCGCAACGATCCCTATGACATTCCGGCCATGCATTCGGGCCAGGCGGTGCGCATCAAGTTGAGCGAAGTGTTCGACTACACCCGCGTGCAGCCCGATGGCAGCAGCGAGGGCAATACCACCGGCGCGATTATCGAGAAAATGCAGGGCAGGACGCGCAAGTGATGCCGTTCAGGCAAACAGGCGACGTATCATCGTCTCGGGATCGGCCAGAAAATCGCGCGTCACACGGACGTTTTCAGTGTCCTCATAGGCAATCGGGTTGATGCCGCGATTGCTGAAGTGGTAAATGCGCGCATCCGGATAGGCCATCAGGATCGGCGAATGGGTAGCGATGATGAACTGCGAGTCGTCGCGCACCAGGTCGTGCATGCGCGCCAGAACCGCCAGCTGGCGTTGCGGCGACAGCGCCGCCTCTGGCTCGTCGAGCAGGTACAGACCTTTGCCGCCGAAACGCTCCATCATCAACGCCAGGAAGGACTCGCCGTGCGACTGCTCGTGCAGTGAGCGTCCGCCGTAGGAGTTGATGATCGGAGGGCTGAATGAGGGGACAGAATCGAGGTGTTCGATCTCGGTCGCCACGTTGAAGAAACTCTCGGCGCGCAAGAAGAAGCCGTCGCGCGCACGACGATAGCCTTTTGCCACACGCAGGTATTCATGCAATTCGGAGTGCGAACGGCGCGTGCCAAAGCTGAAGTTCCTGGTTCCGCCCTCCGCGTTGAAACCCATCGACACGGCAATCGCCTCGAGCAGCGTTGATTTTCCAGAACCGTTTTCCCCAATGAAGTAGGTCACCTTCGGATGCAGTTCGAGGCGTTCCAGGGAGTCGATGGCGGGCAGGCAGAACGGATAGCGTGCGAACGAGTCCACTTTCTCACGCAGCAGTACGATCGACGAGACGTATTGGTTGGAAATCATGCAGGACGGTGCTCGCAGACGATTTCCGAGGCCTGCGGCAGCTCGTGCGCAATATGCACCGGGTGGGTGACAAGTTCGTCGATTTGCCCGGCCGGCGCCACGCCGCGCGCGCGCAGCCGATCAGCCAGCCATATGGCCAGCGCCTTGCCGAAGGGGCCGGAATTGGTCGCCGCCTCCTCGCCCGGCACCGGCTGGAACCAGGCGCTACGAAAGCTCAACTCAAACTGAACTGCTGACATCGCCACCCCTGATGAGCTCGCACACTATGCGCAGCGTCAATATACCATTGCTATACAATGTATTTGCAACACCCCACCTTCCGGAGGAACTGCAGATGAGCCAAGCACGGCCGCGCACCGCATGAGTCCAGGCAAACCCCGCCTCCCCGATGAGACGCTGGTGCAAATTGCCGGGCGCATCGCCCAGCTGGGCGGCTGGATCGCCGACCTGGCCGGGGGGCGTGTGTTCTGGTCCAACGAGGTGTGCGACATCCTCGAAGTGGCGCACGGCACCTCCCCCACCATTGCCGAAGCGCTGGCCTACTACCCGCCGGAATGGCGTCCGCGCGCCAAGCAGGTGCTGAGCGCCTGCATTGACAACGGCGTCGGCTTTGACGAAGAACTGCAAGCCATCAGCGCTGGCGGCAAGCGCAAATGGGTGCGCGTGACGGCCGAAGCAGTGTACGGTGCGGGCGGCGAGGTGGCGCGCGTGCAGGGCGCGTTCCAAGACANNGTACGGTGCGGGCGGCGAGGTGGCGCGCGTGCAGGGCGCGTTCCAGGACATTACCGAGACCAAGCACGCCGATTCGCACCGGCGCATTCTGGCCAACCGCCTGACCACCACGCTCGAGAGCATCACTGACGCGGTCGTCATGCTGGACCGCGAATGGCGCTTCACCTTCATCAACGGGACCGCCGAACGGCTGCTGCACTGCCCGCGCGACGAAGTGCTGGGCATGAATATCTGGGAGCGCTTTCCCGAAGCAGTGGGCGGCACCTACCATACCGAGTACCTGCGCGCCATGCACGAAAACTGTTCGGTCGCCTTCGTCGAGCACTACGCGCCGCTTAATTTGTGGACCGAGATCCGCGCCTACCCTTCCGAAGAAGGCCTGGCCATCTACTTCCTTGACATCAGCGAACGCAAGGCGACTGAAGCGCGCATCCACGCGCTGGCCTATTACGACAGGCTGACCGGCCTGCCGAACCGCGAAATGCTGCTCACCCATCTGGAGCAGGCGCTGGCCGCCAACCGCGCCAGCGACCACTTCCGGGCGCTGCTGATCATCGACCTGGACAACTTCAAGAGCATCAACGACACGCGGGGCCATGACAAGGGCGACCTGCTGCTGCAAATGGTGGCCGAACGCGTGCAGCAATGCCTGGGCCCGGTCGACGTGCTGGCCCGCTTCGGCGGCGACGAATTCGTCATCCTGCTGGGCGACCTGGGTCCCGAGCGCGCGCCGGCGCAGCAGGCAGCGAGCGCCCAGGCTGACCACTTGCTAAGCTGTTTCGAGGCCAGTTTCGACATCGCCGGCATCGACCAGTACAGCACCGCCAGCATCGGCGTGACCCTGTTCGACGGCGAGCCGCTCAGCCCCGACGACCTGCTGCAGCGCGCCGACCTGGCCATGTACCAGGCCAAGGCGGCCGGGCGCAACGCCTGGGCGCTGTATTCGCCGGAACTGCAGGCGCGCCTGATCGACCGGGTGGCGCTGGAAGCGGACCTGCGCCAGGGTCTCAGTTCGGGCCACTTCCTGCTGCACTACCAGCCGCTGGCCGAAGTGGACGGGCGCATGATCGGGGCTGAAGCACTGGTGCGCTGGAACCATCCGACGCGCGGTCTGGTGCCGCCCAACGACTTTATCGCACCGGCCGAAGAAAGCGGCTTGATTCTGCCGTTGGGCCAGTGGGTCATGCGCACCGCCTGCGAACTGCTGGCGCGCTGGGCGAAGGCGCCAGCCACCGCGCATCTGACCATGGCCGTCAACGTCAGCGCGCACCAGCTGCACCGGCCCGACTTCGTGGCCCAGGTGCTGGGCGTGCTGGCCGCCACCGGCGCGCCGGCCGCGCGCCTGAAGCTGGAGCTGACCGAGAGCCTGCTGGTGAACGACGTCGAAGGAACCATCGCCAAGATGGAGGAACTGAAGCTGGCCGGCGTGCGCTTTTCGCTGGACGACTTTGGCACCGGCTACTCGTCCTTGTCCTACCTGCACCGGCTGCCGCTATACCAGCTCAAGATCGACAAAAGCTTCGTGCGCGACGCGCTCGGCGGCCAGCAGGGCGCGGCGATTGCCCATACCATTCTGGCGCTGGGCAAGGCCCTGAAGCTGACGGTGCTGGCCGAAGGAGTGGAAACGGCGGAGCAACTGGACTTCATCGCACGGGCCGGCTGCAGTGAATTCCAGGGCTATTTGTACAGCCGTCCGCTGCCCGAAGCGGCGCTGCAGGAATTTATTTCCGAAAGGAAAAATACTGTCTGAAAGGGCGCGCGCCATACGTGCGCGAGCGAACAATCGAAAGTGCTAGACTGCACCGCTAATTTACGCATGCAAATTTAAAGGGAACGACGTGGACACGCTGGTCAAGACGGGCATTACAGGCCTGGATGAAATTTTGAGCGGCGGCCTGCCGCGCCAGAACAATTTGCTGGTCGAAGGGGCGCCTGGCGCCGGCAAGACCACCATCGGCCTCGGCTTCATTTACGCCGGCGCCGCGCTATATGACGAACCGGGCGCAATTGTCTCGTTCGAGCTCGACGCGGCCAAGCTGCTGCGCGACGCGTCGGGCTTTAGCTGGGACCTGCAGGCCCAGATCGAGCGCGGCACGATCAAGGTGATCCAGACCAGCCCCGCGGTGCTGCTGTCGGAGTTTCGCAATCCGGGCGGCGCATTCTCCGAAACGCTGCGTGCCATGGGCGCCAAGCGCTTGCTGATCGACGGCCTGACTCCGCTGCGCCTGTATGCGGACAGTAACGACATGCCATTTCGCGAAGACATGCACCTGCTGATCGAAGGCATCAACCGGCTTGGTGTGACGACCTTGATGACGGCTGAGCGCGACGACTCGATGGGCGCGGTGCCGGCCCATGAGCGCTTTGTATTCGACACCATCATCTCGCTCACGCGCCAGGAACAGAACCGGCGCGTGCAGCGGCGCCTGACGGTGCTCAAGTCGCGCGGCCATGACTTTATCGGCGGCAGCCACACCATGCGCATCGAGGGTGGCAAGGGGATCCACGTGTATCGGCGCGCGCAGTCGCGTCCACACAACAATCTGCACGACCAGCCAACCTCCGACAAGCGCATCTCGATCGGCTCGGCCCCGATCGACGAAATGATGGACGGCGGCCTGTATGAAGGCTCGGTCACCATGCTGAGCGGGATTTCCGGCACCGGCAAGACGGTCCTGAGCGTGCAGTTCCTGACAGCGTGCATCGCGGCCGGGCGCAAGACGCTGCTGGTCAGCCTGGACGAGCACCCGCGCCAGCTGATGCGCAACGCCGGCTCGCTCGGCTTCGACCTGGCCGGCATGGTGGAACGGCGCGAACTGTTCATCCATTATGAATCGCCGCTGGAGCTGGAGCTGGACGTGCACTTCGACCGCATCATCAAGCTGGTCGAAAAAGAAGGCATCGACTGCGTGGTGTTCGATTCGTGCGCCGTGTACGAAATGACCAGCCCGGACGAAGTGGCCGACTACCTGTACGCGGTGGCGACCTGGTTCAAGGACCGGCTGGCGACGATCTTCTTCAACTACGAAAGCCCCGAACTGCTTGGCCTGTCGCAAATCAGCGAAGAGCTCAAGGGCTCGCACCTGGTCGACAACATCATCTTGCTCAATTACGTGGAGATCTCGACGGTGCTGCGGCGCGCGATTGCCATTCCCAAGGTACGCGGCAGCCGCAACCGGCAAGTCACGCGTGAATACGTGATCGCCGAGGGGGGCCTGTCGCTGCTCGACGAAAACGCCGGCAATGCCGATCCGTCGGGCGTGGTGCCGCAGTTGCCGTTCTCTTCCTACTACGGCCTGCTGTCGCGCTCCCCGTCGCGCCAGAGTCCCCTGATCGAAGACGCGGTGGCGCACGGCGACAAGCTGCCGCCGTCGGTCGAACTGCCGACCGAAGCACCGACGTGATCCAGATCGCCGTCCCCGACGACGCTGAGCTGGACTGGGAGAGCTGGCGCCTGCCGCTCGACCAGTTCGCGCAGGCGACCGGCTTGACGGTATCGGCCTATGACGCCAGCGGCGCGCGCAGAATCGGGCCGCTGACGGTCTCGCGTACGGCGCAGCTGCTGGCCACGTCCAGCATGTGGGCCGAGGACGGCGCCGGCACCGCCGTCGAGCGGCGCCTGGTGCTGGCAATGGCCGCGGGCGAGCCGGCCGGGGCGGTGTTTCACGGCATGCGCGTGGCCTCCATGGCGCTGACCCACTTCGGCCAGGTGTACGGGGTGCTGGTGTACGGCTGGAGCTTCGGCGACTTCAGTTCACCGTTCGAATGCGACCAGATCGCGGCCAAGACCGGCGTGACCGGCCAGGCGCTGTGGAACGAGGTGCGGCTCGAGCCGCCGCTGTCGACGGCGCGTCTGGCGACCTACCGGGCGCTGCTGCAAACGCTGGTGGGCACCATCGACGCCCAGCGCGAAACCATCGAGGAACTGCAGCGCGTTAGCCGCACGCGCGACCTGTTTCTGGCCACCGTTTCGCATGAAATGCGCACCCCGCTGTCGGCACTGTCGATGCGGGTCGAGGTACTGCTACGCACCGTCAAGGACTTGCCCAAGGTGGTAGAGAGCGCGCTGCTGGCCATGCGCGTGCATGTGCGCCAGGAGGCCGGCATGATCGATGACCTGATTGACGCGGCGCGCACGCTGACCGGCCACATGTCGGTCAACCGCCTGCCCGCGTCGCTGGGACGGATCGTGCGCGACGCCGTCTCGACGATCGAAGTGCAGGCGCACGAAAAGGCGGTCGCCTTCAGCGTCAGTCCGCCCGACCAGGGTGACCATATCGCCATCGTCGCCGACAGCCACCGGCTGCAGCAGGTACTGTGGAATCTGCTGCTGAACGCGATCAAGTTCACGCCGCCGGGCGGCGCGGTACGGCTGCGTATCAGCAAAACCGACAGCCACGTCGAGATCGATGTCAGCGATAATGGGCAAGGCATCAGCGCTGCCGATCTGCCGCACGTATTTGGCGCGTTCACGCTGCAAACCCAGGGCAACGCCACCGGACTTGGACTGGGACTGTATATCGCGCGCCGCATCGTCGAGCTGCACGACGGGGCCTTGACGGTGGCCAGCGCCGGCAGGAATATGGGCACCACGTTCACCGTCCGCTTGCCCTTGGAACAGTCGCTTTCGTAGTAAAATTACTTGCAAACACGGTATTTGTGTAGTAAATTTACATTACAGACTTAACAACCAGCGTACACCTACCATGGCACTTACCGATTTTGACCTCGTTCTCTTTGGCGGCAGCGGCGACCTGTCGATGCGCAAACTGCTTCCGGCGATGTTCGCGCGCGATGTCGCCAATGACTTGCCGCCGACGGCGCGCATCATCTGCGTAGGGCGCCACGAGTGGTCGCAGGACGAATTCCTGGCCACCGTCGAAAGCACCTCCAGGCCGCACATCAAGACTGCGCCAAGCGCGGACGGCTGGGCCAAATTCATCAAGCGCATCGTGTACGTTTCGCTCAACGCGACTGACGCGGCCACCTATGGCCCGCTGGTCGACGCGCTGCGCAAGGACGACGCCGTCACGCGCGTGTACTACCTGGCCACCCCACCGCACCTGTTCGCGCAAATTTGCGACAACCTGGCCGACGCCGGCGTGGCCACGCCCAATTCGCGCGTGGTGCTGGAAAAGCCGCTCGGGCGCGACCTGGAATCGGCCAAGCAGATCAACTTCGAAGTCGGCAAGGTGTTCGCCGAATCGCAGATCTACCGGATCGACCATTATCTGGGCAAGGAGACGGTGCAAAACCTGCTCGCGCTGCGCTTCGGGAACATCCTGTTCGAACCGCTGTGGCGGCGCGAATGGATCTCGGACGTGCAGATCACGATCGCCGAAAAAATCGGCGTGGGCAACCGCATGGGTTACTACGACAACTCGGGCGCGCTGCGCGACATGCTGCAAAACCACCTGCTGCAGCTGCTGTGCATTGTGGCGATGGAGCCGCCCACCTCGATCGCGCCGGACGCGGTGCGCGACGCCAAGCTGCAGGTGCTGCGTTCGCTCAAGCGCTTCACGCCGACCACGCTGGCGCAAAACATCGTGCGCGGCCAGTATCGCTCAGGGCACGTGGACGGCAAGGCCGTGCCGAGCTACCGTGACGAGCCGGACGCGCCGCAAAAATCGAGCACCGAAACCTTTGTCGCGATCAAGGCCGAAATCGACACCTGGCGCTGGGCGGGCGTGCCCTTCTATCTGCGCACCGGCAAGCGGATGGCTGACAGCCTGGCCGAAATCGTGGTGCGCTTCAAGCAGATCCCGCATTCGATCTTCAATCAGCCGACCAGCAGCTTTCAGCCGAATAGCCTGGTGATCCGGCTGCAGCCGGACGAGGGGCTGTCGATGAATCTGATGGCCAAGACGCCGGGCGACAGCATGCGCCTGAAGCAGGCCGAGCTCGAACTGGACTTCCGCGAGCAGTTCAAGACGCCGCGCATGGATGCGTATGAGCGCTTGCTGCTGGACGTGCTGCGCGGGCAGCTGACGCTGTTCATGCGCGGCGACGAACTGGAAGCGGCGTGGGAATGGGTGGAACCGATCCTGGACCACTGGGAAGAAGACGACAGCGTGCCGATTCCATATTCGGCCGGCACCTGGGGTCCGGCGGCTGCCAGCGCACTGATAGGCCGTGATGGTCTGCAGTGGCGCGAAGAGGCACTCCCCGAAGACTAGAAGTGGGAGGCCAAGGAGTCTGGCCTTGCAAGGCCAGACCATTACGCAGGCGCGGTGCGCTGCACCGCGAAACCCCTGCTTCACCCCCAACCCGAGGATTAACGTGCTGCTCGACTCGATTCGCACCCAACTCGACTCGCTCTCAAAGTCCGAGAAAAAAGTCGCGCAGGCGGTGCTTGACCATCCCGGCGCCACGGTCAGCCAGAACATCACCGCGCTGGCCAAGAGCGCGCAAGTGTCCGAGCCGACCGTCGTGCGATTTTGCCGCACGCTCGGCTACGACGGCTGGCACGAATTCAAGCTGAAGCTGGCGCAGGGGCTGGCGCTGGCGATGCCGGGCGTGAACGAGCAGCCGGCGCAGGACGACCTGGCGTCGGACCTGGTCAACAAGATCTGCAGCCGCTCGATCAACACCCTGCTCGACCTGCGCAACAACCTCAATCCGGAAGCGATCCAGAAGGCGCTCGACATCCTCTCGCGCGCCAACAAGATCGAGTTCTACGGCCAGGGCAC